>Ga0302299_10002109_pt1 | contig 12120 bp, 13 predicted proteins | sample III_Fen_N3_4_FD_198795 | JGI IMG/M metagenome (GOLD analysis project Ga0302299, IMG submission 198795) | Peat permafrost microbial communities from Stordalen Mire near Abisko, Sweden - III_Fen_N3_4 | ecosystem: Environmental > Terrestrial > Soil > Wetlands > Permafrost | place: Sweden: Abisko...
CCACAAGGACGCGACCTCCTTCGACACGCTCGTGGCCGTCGCCGAGGAGGGCCTGGCGGTCGCCGACGCGGCCGGCGGCGACCGTTTCGTCGAGACCGAGCTCTACCAGCTCGTCGAGCAGCAGCGCCGCGCGCGCGAACTGGCGGCGCAGCGTGCACCCGTGCCCGCTCCCGCGGCACCCGCCGCGCCGGCGGCTCCCGCCGGGCCGCCCTCGCGCGCGCCCAAGCTCGGTGACACGCTGCTCGACGTGCTCGCGGCGATGGGCGTGCGTGTCGACGATCCCAACTCGCTCGACCGCGACTCGCTGCAGCGGCTGCTCTTCCGGCTGCAGGACGAGCGCGCGCCGGTCGTGCCGGGCGACCTCGTCGCGGAGCGGCGCAAGAACGACGTCCTCGAACGCCGCATCGCCAAGCTCGTGGAGAAGCTGGGCGTGACCGAGTCGGAGTTGAAGCGCATCGCGCAGCTCAAGAACGTCGATCTGGGGATCGCCTCGATCTACCGCGACGTGCAGGGACTGGGCGGCGATGCCGCGCAGGCCGAGCGCAAGCGCGAGATGATGAAGGAGATCTTCACCGCCAACTTCCAGATGAAACGCGAGATCGAGCAGCGCGGCCGCAAGGCCTGAAGCGCGCCGGGCGCACCCCATGAGCAGCCAGGGAATCCTCTACGTCGGGCTCGATCTCGGCACCTCGCGCACCTCGATCGCCTCCTCGAACGGACAGCGCGCGACCGTGCTCTCCTACGTCGGCTATCCCAAGGACGTCGTCAGCCGCAAGCTCCTGCAGCGCGACGTGCTCTTCGGCCAGGAAGCGGTCGACAAGCGCCTTTCGCTCGAACTCTACCGCCCGCTGGCGCAGGGCGTGATCCAGGCCGACGGCCCGGCGGCGGCGCAGAACCTGCGCGCCGCGCGCGACCTGATCGTCGAGATCGTGCGCCGCGCCAAGCCGCAGCCGGGCGAGCTCGTCTATGCCGTGATCGGCGCGCCGGCGCAGGCCACGCTGCAGAACAAGCAGGCGATCCTCGAGGCTGCCAGCGGCTGCGTCGACTCGGTCATGCTCTGTTCCGAGCCCTTCGCGGTCGCCTACGGCCTCGAGATGCTCGACGACGTGCTGGTGATCGACATCGGTGCGGGCACGACCGACCTGTGCCGCATGCGCGGCACGATGCCCGAGGAGTCCGACCAGATCACCAACACCTTCGCCGGCGACTGGATCGACGAGCGCCTCGCGCAGGAGATCCGCGCCTTCGCTCCGCGCGCGCAGTTCAGCAAGGAGATGATCAAGGCCATCAAGGAGCGCTACTCGAACGTCGCGCGCAACGCGCCGATGGTCGTGGTCGACCTGCCCGTCGAGGGCAAGCCGATGCCCTTCGACCTGACCGATCCGATCCGCAAGGCCTGCATCGGCATCGTGCAGCCGATCGTCGAGGGTCTGGCGCAGCTGATCGCGACCTTCGATCCCGAGTTCCAGCCGCGCTTGAAGCAGCGCGTGCTGCTCGCCGGCGGCGGCAGCCAGATCAAGGGTCTCGACCGCGCGATCGAGGACGCGATGCGCGAGCGTCTCGGCGAAGGCCGCGTGCAACTGGTCGAGGAGCCGCTCTACGCCGGCGCCGCGGGCGCGCTCAAGCTGGCCGAGGAGATGCCGCCGGAGTTCTGGGAGAAGTTGAAGTAGGGGAGCGATGGCGCGCATCCTCTACGGCCTCTCGGGCGATGGCTCCGGCCATGCGATGCGCTCGCGCGTCGTGCTCGAGCACCTCGTGGCGCAGGGCCACACGCTCAAGGTTGCGACCTACGACCGCGGCGTCGCGGCGCTCTCGAAGGACTTCGACGTGACGCCGATCGAGGGCCTCTCGATCGTGGCGCGCGCCAACAAGGTCGCGCTGCTCGCGACGCTGGCGGAGAACGTGCGCAAGCTGCCGAGCGGGGCGCGCTCCGTGCACCTGGTCAAGCAACAGCTCTTCGAGAAGTTCCAGCCCAACCTCGTGATCTGCGACTTCGAGCCGCTCACGGCGCACCTCGCGCGGCGCGAGCGCGTGCCGCTCGTGACGCTCGATAACCAGCACTTCGTGCGCTATGTCGAGCACGAGCGCGTGCCCGGCCGCACGGCCGAGGCGCGCACGATGCTCGCGATCGTGCGCGCGATGGTGCCGCGCGCGCAGCGTTCGATCGTGACGAGCTTCATTCCCGGCCGGCCGAAGAACGCGCGCACGTTCCTCGTGCCGCCGATCCTGAGGCCGGAGATCCTGGCCGCCAAGCCCACGCGCGGCGAGCACGTGCTCGTGTACTGCACGCAGGCCTTCGAGCACCTGCTCGAGGACCTGCGCTCGTGCTCGCGCGTGCCTTTCCGGATCTACGGCTTCGAGCGCAAGGGCCAGAAGGAGAACCTCGAGTTCAAGAGCTTCTCCGCGACAGGCTTCCTCGAGGACCTCGCCAGCGCGCGCGCGGTGATCGCGACAGCGGGCTTCACGCTGCTCGGCGAGGCGCTGCACCTCTCGAAGCCCTACTTGGCGCTGCCGATGCGCGGACAGTTCGAGCAGGAGCTGAACTCATACCTGCTCGGGCGCAGCGGATGGGGCAAGGATGGCCGCGAGGCCACGCGCGAGACGCTCGGCGACTTCCTCTTCCGGCTCCCGGACTGCGAAAAGGCGCTCGAGAGCTATCCGCGGCAGGACAACCGCAAGACCTTCGCGACGGTCGATGCGGCCGTGCGCGAGTTCGCGCGCTGATCGCGCCTCACGTGCTCGGCCGCAAGATGCGCGTCGTGAGCGTGCCGATGCCGCTGATGCTGCATTCGACCTGATCGCCGTCCGAGAGCGGGCCGACGCCTGCCGGCGTGCCCATCAGGATCAGGTCCATCGGCCGCAGCGTGAGGTGCTTCGAGAGCCACTCGATCGCGAGCGGGATGCCCACGACGAGGTCCTTCGTGCTCGCGTCCTGGCGCAACTGCCCGTTGACCTTGCACTGCACCTTCAGGTCGCTCGTGTCTAGGAAGTCGCGCGGGACGAAGCACGGCCCGAGCGGGCAGAAGCCGTCCATGTTCTTGCCGCGGAACCAGGGGTACTTGAGCTCGCGGTCCTTGCCCTGCAGCGAGCGCGCCGTGAGATCGTTGGCGACCGTGTAGCCCGCGACGTGCTCGAGCGCGCGCGCGGCGGGGATGCAGCTGCCCGTGCGCTGGATCACGACGCACAACTCGGCCTCGTGGTCGACGCGGCCGTCGTACCAGGGCTGCACGCGCACGGCGGAACCGCTCGGCACGAGCGTCTCGGGCAGCTTGTTGAAGAACATCGGCTCGTCCGGGACCTTCTCGCGGAACTCGGCTGCGTGCTCCTGGAAGTTCTTGCCCAGCGCCAGGATCTTGCCCACGCGCTCCTTGGGCAGCGGCACGTCGAGTCCGAACTCGCCGAAGACCGGCTGCATCTGCGGCCAGGTGCCCTGCTCGAGCTCGCGCTCGAGGATCTCGCGCGAGAAGAAGTGCGACTCGATCAGCGCGCCGAGCTCGATCGGCATGCCGCGCGAGGCGAGGTGCGCCGAGAGATCGAGCCAGGCGCCGTCGACCTCCATCACGTAGCTGCGCGTGCCGGAGGAGAGCGTGTAGACCCGCAAGCTGCGAACGTTGGGCATCGGGGGATTCTCAGTGCGGCAGCGCGAGGTCGAGTGCCAGCAGCGCGTAGCTCGTGGCCAGCACGGGGTTGCCCTCGTACCAGCGCGCGGCGTTCTGGTTCGACCACGAGCCGTCGGTCTTGTTCTGCATCGAGACGATGCGGCCGGAGAGCTGCTTGCGCCAGGGGTTCTTGTGCCCGCTCGGGTCCACGATCTCCTCCTCGCCATAGAGGCTGAGCGCCTTGGCCATCGTGTGCAGGTAGTAGTAGAGACCCTGGTAGGGCTCGGTCGGGTCCTTCGAGCCGGTGAAGCCCGGGTTGACGTCGAGCGTGTAGTTCTTCGAGAGCCAGCCCCAGAGCGCCTGCATGCGCGGGTCGTCCTTGGGCACGCCGCAGAAGATGTAGCCCTTGAGCAGCGCGTAGCTCATCGAGCCGTACGAGCGCGGCACCTTGCGGCCGTCGGGCAAGTCGATGTAGCCCGCCTTGGACGTGCCTGGCGCGTAGGCCGAGCCGCCGTCGTCGCCCGAGACGACGGTCTTGCCGCCGTCCTCGATCTTGATGTCGTTCGATTCGGAGCGGTTCTGGCAGCGCTGCAGGAACTTGAGCGCGCGCTGGTAGGCGGCGTGGTCCTTCTCGAGGCCCGAATCCGCGAGCGCCTCGAGCGCCATCTGCACGTTCGAGAGGTCGGGGCGCTGCTCGTCGCCGTAGCTGTTGCCGCCGTAGAAGGGGTGATCGGGCGAGAAGCCCTCGGCCTCGTCGTTCTGCAATCGCACGAGGAAGTCGCGCGCCTTCTCGATCACGGGCTTGTACTCGGGCTTGTGCGCGCGCGCGAGCGCCATGATCGCGGCCGAGGTGCAGTAGTTGGCCAGCATGCCATCGTGGATCGCGCCGTCGGGCTTCTGCAGCGAGACGAGCCAGGCGAGCGCGCCGTCGATCGCCTGCTGCACTTTCGCGGGCCGCGGTTCGGGCACGCACTGCAGCGCGCCGAGCGCCATGCCGGTCAAGCCCGCGTCGGGCCGGCCGCCGAAGCCGAAGATGCCCGGACGCTCGGGCAGGCACTGCGCCACGAGGTAGTCCGCGCCGCGCGTGAGCGAGCCGAGCGCCTTGGCGCGGTCGGCCTCCTCGAGTTTCGGGAGAGCGGAGGCCGGCCTGGCCTCGGACTTCGAGCCCAGCACGGGCGCCGCGGCGCTGATCGCGCACAACGCGCGCGCCGTCTCGATCACCTGGCCGCGCGGCCCGTCCCAGACGCCGTCCTTGCCGCGTCGGCTGAGCAGGCTCGTCGCGAGCTTGAGCGCTTCCTCGCGCGAGGCGGGAGCCTGGATGTCCGTGCCCGCGGGCTCGACCTTGTTGGTCGCGACGTAGGCGAGCGCCTTGGCCAGCACGGCCTTGCTCTGCTCGTCGGCGTGGCGATTGAGCGCCATCACCGCCAGCGCGGTCTGCGCCTTCACGGCTTCGGGGCTCGCGCCCGGATCGTGGATCGAACCGTCGGTCTCCTGGCGCGCGGCGAGCGCATCGAGCGCCTTGGCCACGAAGGGTCCGTCGATGCGGCGGTACTTGCGGCGGCACTCGGCCAGCGCGCGCAGCACCCACGAGGTGCCTTCGACACCGCCGGCATAGCAGCCGCTGACGCGGTCCTGCGAATTGCGCAGCCAGGCGACGATCTCGTCCACCGGACCTTCGAGATCGGGCGGCCGTTGCGCGGCGGCTTGCGGCGCGGGCGCGGCGGCAGGAGCTTGCAGCGCGGGTGAAGCGGAGAAGGACAGCAGCAGGACGGCGAAGAGGCTCATGAGGGGTGCCATGGTAGTGCTCCCTAGCGCGTCCTCCAACGCTGGCAACCGCTGCAAAACGAGCGCTGCGAATCGCCCTGTTTTCCTTGGCGGAATCGGCCGTGCTCGCGCTCCCCGCTAAGATGACCCGTTCGTGAAGAACGCGCGCCTCTCGACTCTCTTCGCCAAACTTCCGCGCGCCGGAGAGGTCAAGACGCGCCTGTGTCCGCCGCTCACAGGGCTCGAGGCCGCCGCTCTGGCCGAGGCGATGCTCGCCGACGGGCTCGCGCGCTGCCGCGCTTCGCAAGCCTTCCGCACGCAGCTCGCCGTGCACCCGCCCGCTTCGGAGCCCTGGTTTCGCGCGCGCTTCCCCGAGCTCGAGGACGTCGTCGCGCAGCAGGGCGCCGGGCTCGGCGAGCGGCTCGCGGCGCATTTCGAGCGCGTGCTCGCGCGGGCTGAATTCACCAGCGCCGTCGTGATCGGCTCGGATGCGCCCGAGGTGCCGCTGGCGCGCGTGCTCGAGGCGCACGCAGAGCTCGAGCGCGGCGCGGACCTCGTGCTCGGGCCCGATGCAGGCGGGGGCTACTACCTCGTCGGCTTGCGCCAGCCGTGCGCCGCGCTCTTCACCGAGGTCGCGATGAGCGAGCCGGGCATGTACACGCGCACGCTCGCGCTCGCGCGCGCGAAGGGCCTCGCGCTGGTCGAGCTCGCGCCCGGTTTCGACGTCGACACGCCCGCGGACCTCGAGCGCCTGCGCGCGAACGCGGGCGAATTGCCCGCCGTGCGCGCCTGGTTCGCGCGCTACGACTTGCGCGGCACGAGCTTGACCGCCGTGCCGTAGGCCAGGAACTCGGCCGCGCCGCTGGCGATCTCGCAGCTCGAGAAGTGCAAGCCGACGACCGCATCGGCGCCGCGCGCGTGGGCCTCGGCCTCGAGCCGGTCGAGCGCCTGCTCGCGCGCTTCGGCGAGCAGCTTCGTGTACTCCTCGATCTCGCCGCCGACGAGGTTCTTGAGCCAGGCCTGCACGTCGGTGCCTGCGTGCGCCGCGCGCACGGTGCTGCCGCGCACGAGACCGATCGTCTCGCGGATCTCGCGGCCGGGCACGCTCTCGGTGGTGGTCAGGATCATCGCTTCACGTCGCGGTAGGGATCGTAGCGCAGCGTGCGCACTCGCGCTCGCACGGCGGCGCCGACGAGCAGTGCCGCACCCAGGATCGCGAGCGGGATGAGCAGCTTCGGCACCCAGGATGCCTGCGAGCACTCCAGGCAGTCGAGTCCCCAGGCCGCGAGGCCGAGAACGCCTGCGCCGAAGAACAGCCAGCCGGCGCTCCACAGCCCGCGCTGGCCGCCGGAACGCGCGAGGCGCTCCCACTCGTGGTCCATCGGCTCGGGCGGGGCGGCGTGGCGCGCGAGCACTTCGAGGCGCTTCAGCTGCGCGACCTCGCGCGCGAGCGCCGGCTCGGCGGCGAGGCGCTGCTCGAAGTGCGCGCGCTCGGTGCCGAGGAGCTCGCCGTCGGCGTAGGCCATCGCCAGCAGTTCGTCCGCGCTCGGTTCGCGTTCGTTCATCGCGCGTCCTTTCCCGAGCCCGGCTCGATCTCGGAGAGCAGGCTGCTGGGCAGGTTCTCGCGCAGCCGCCGGCGCGCGTGGAACAGGCGCGACATGACCGTGCCCTCGGGGATCGAGAGCGTCGTCGCGATCTCCTTGTAGGAGAGCTCCTGGTAGTGGCGCAGCACGAGGATCTCGCGGTCGTGCGCCGAGAGGCGCTTCAAGGCCTTCTGGAAGAGCTGTGCGCGCTCGTCCTGCTCGAGTTCCTGCGAGGGTGCGGGCATGTCGGTGTCGTGGATCTGCCAGTCGCCTTCGTCGGAATCGGCTCCCGGCGGCAGGGCCGAGACCGAGCGCTCGCTCGCGCGGCCGCGCTCGCGCAGGAACGAGTAGCAGGTGTTGCGCAGGATGCGGTGGAACCAGGGCAGGAAGGGATCCTCGTCGCGGAACGTCTCTCGCGCGCGGTAGATCTTGAGGAAGGTTTCCTGGCACAGCTCCATGGCGTCGTCGCGCGAGCCCACGAGCGAGTGCGCCAGTGCGTAGGCCTTCGAGCGCAGGTGCTTCACCAGCTCGTCGTAGGCCTCGCGCTCGCCGCGTTTGGTGGCGAGCATCAGACGCGTCGCCTCGCAGGACATCGCGGGCTCCTCGTACCCCTGCGGCGGCCCGTCCTTCGAGCCGTCTCGAATATTTTCTTCAGCGGGAGCCAAGTGAGGTGGGGGGGCGGATCTGCGCCAGCACGTGCCGGGCCGCCCGCGCGCAGGCGCCGGGGCTTCCCAGGCGCCCTGCCGCGAGCTCCAGCCGGGTGGCGCAGAGCTTTCTCCAGGGCTCGTCGTTGTAGCAGCGCACGAGCGCCGCGCCAACTTCGGCGCGCGGACCCTGGCCGTGGAAGCTGAACTCGGGGTAGCACTCGGCGTCGGCGAGCAGGTTGACCGAGCTGAACCAGGGCACGGAGAGGAAATGGCGTCCGAGCCACTCCTCGCGCGCGCTGCCGAGTCGGTAGAGCACCACTGCGGGCAAGCGGTGGTGCAGGAGATCGATCAGCACGGTGCCCGAGACCGAGAACGCGGCGCGGGCGCGGGCGAGCGTGCCGTGCAGGTCTCCGAGCGCGAGCTTCACGCCGGGGACGCCCGAGCGTTTCACGATGGCGTCGAGACGCGCCTCGAACGCGGGGTCCTCGTGCGCGACCACGAGCTCGACGCCGGGCAGCGCTGCCCGCGCTTCCGCGAGCAGCGCGAGCATCCAGGGCAGGTTGCGTTCGATCACACTCTCGCGGCTGCCGGCGAGGATCACGAGCGTGCGCGCGTCCTGTGCCGGCCGCGTCGCGGGCACGTCCGCCAAGGCATCGAGCAGCGGATGGCCGACGTGCGCGACGTTCACACCCGCGCGCGCGAACCAGGCCGGTTCGAAGGGCAGGATCGTGAGCGCGCGATCCATCGCGCGCGCGTAAGCGCGCACGCGCCAGGGCGCCCAGCCCCAGTACTGCGGCGCGACGAAGTGCACCGCCGGAATTCCGTGGCTGTGCGCGATGCGTGCGAGCGGCACGTGCAGTGCCGGCGAGTCGACCGGCACGAACACGTCGGGCTGCTCGCGACCGAAGGCGCGCGCGCACTGCTTGACGAGTCCCAGCCAGTAGCCGAGGTTCGCGCTGATGCCCGAGAGGCCCATCTGCGCGCGCTCGACTGGCCGGCCGACGAGCTCGACGCCCTCGGCCGCGAGGCGCGCGCCGCCCAGGCCGAGGATGCGCGGCTCGAGCGACCCGGCGGCCGCGCACGCGCCGCGCAGTTCGCGCACGAGATTGCGCGCGTGGATCTCGCCGCTCGCTTCGGCGGCGGAGACGAACAAGACCGGCCGACGGCCTGCGAGGTCCGGCAGGGCAGGCGGCGGCGCCGGCAGCGCCGGGTGAGCGAGGTCTGCGCGCAGTTCGCTGCGCAGGCGCTCTGCACGTGCGAGGAAGCCCGCCGCGCGCCAGGGCAGCGCGAGGCCTTGGCCGAGCGCACGCACGCTCTCGCGCAGGACCAGGAGATCGGGGGAGGGGGATGCGCCCATCAGCGAAGCGATCGCGTGCAGCGCGCAGCTTAGCGCGGCACAATCTGCGCGTGCTCCCGCTCGTCGGTTTCTTCCTCCTGACCTTCGCCCTGCTCTGGGTGCTGCGCCAGATCCCGGGCCTCTCCGCGATCTTCGGCATCCCGTTCCTGGGCTTCTTCCTGGCCTCGATCCTGGTCAGCGCACTGCTCGCGCGCTACGGCTCGCAGGCCGTCGACCGGCGCCGCATCCGGCGCGCCGCGATCCAGTTCGGCGCCGTCGAGACGCCGCACAACCAGGGCAAGCTCGGCAGCCTGATGCTCGCTTCCGGCCGCGCCAAGGCCGCGGCCGAGTGCCTCGCACGCGCCGTCGCGGGCGAACCCGAGTCGCTCGAGTGGCGCTACCGCTATGGCCTCGCGCTCCTGCGCTCGGGTCGTCCCGCCGAGGCCGCGAGCGAGTTCGACGTGGTCGTCGCGCGCGACGAGGAGTACGCCTACGGCGACATGCTCCTGCGCCTCGCGCAAGCGCGCCAGGAGACGGGCGATCCCGCGCGCGCCCTCGAAGCCCTCGAGCGCCATCAGCGCGCCCAGGGCGACACGCCCGAATCGCTCTACCGCCGCGGCCTCGCGCTGCGCGCCCTGCGCCGCAGCGACGAAGCGCGCACCGCCCTCGCGCGCGTCGGCGAGATCGCCAGCAAACGCGCCAGCTTCCAGAAACGCAGCGACACGAAGTGGGTGCTGCTCTCCTGGCTGCGGCGCGTCGCGTAGCGCTGGGTCACCGTATTCACGGGTTTCGACTGTTTCGCGCGAGGAGCCACGCGAGATACGCGGCCGCCACGATGTCGTAGGAGCTGCAGAAGCCAGGCCACCACACGGGCACGCCCGGGTTGGTGATCCAGTGGGGATGGATGAAGTCGAATAGGCCGTGACCTGCGAGCGCCGCGACGACGATCCACAGCGAGCGCTTGAAGCCCACGACGGCCGCCGCGAGGAACACGGCCATCGGAATGGCCTCCGCGGCGAGCGCGTGGAGCGAGCTGCCCAGTATCGCGAACAGCCCGTAGAGCAAGGCGATGACGGCCATGACGGTCGGGTAGAACGCTCGATCGCGGTCGAAGCCGACGAGCGTGGCGCCGAAACCGATCGCGAGTGCCAGGCCCGCTCCAATCCAGTATTCCATGTTTCTTTCAGTACGGAACCAGGAGTTCTTCTCTCGGATTCGATTCAAGGTGTCCGGCGCGCAAAGACGCGCAGCGCAGCGAGTACGCACACGACCGACACCGCAGCGAGCGAGAGCGTGATGCGCCAGGGCAGCGAGCCGCCGTCGTAGATCTGCTGGTAGAGGCCCACGTCGGCGAAGCGGAAGGCAGACCAGTGCGTCAGGCGCTCGATCATGTAGAGCGAGAGTTCGCCGATCGCCCCGAGCAGCATCGTGAAGCCGATCGCGAGCGGGTTCGAAGAGGCCGCCGAGGCGAGGAACGTGATCGAGTAGATCGCCAGCAGGAAAAGGCACTGGTGAACCGCGCAGAGCAGCAGCAGCGGCAGGTCGAAGGTCTCGTCGACCAGGCTCCCGAGCCAGGGCACCGTCGCGGTCGAGACGAGCACCGGCACGCAGATCCAGAAGGCGCCCGCGCACCAGCGCTCGAGCAGCAGCCTGCGGCGCGAGAGCGGGCGCGCGAGCCAGATCTCGAGCGTGCCGCGCTGCGCCTCGCCGGCGACGGCGTTCATGGCGAAGATCACCGCCACGAGGCCGCCGAGCGCGTTGCAGCCCTTGAAGAAGTGCTGCGCGTGCACGTAGGCGCTGGCGCCCGATTCCTCGATCTTGTCGGCCATGTCGCGCAGCACGTCGAGCGGGATGAGCGACTTCAGGTGCTCGAGGTTCTTGGCGAACTGCGGCCAGTAGAGCATGGCTGCGACGAGCAGCGCCTCGAGCACGACGAAGTAGGCGAGCCCCATCCAGAGCTTCGCGCGCAGCTCGGAGCGCATCAGAGTGCCTCCACGCCGTAGAGCTCGCGCAAGAGATCGGGCAGCGAGAGCGCGCCGTACTCGATCGCGCGCGGAGCGCTAAGGCGCCGTTCGCTCGCGAGCGCCGCGAGGAACTCGCGCGGGTCGTCGCTCTCGAGTTCGATCGCCGCGCGCGCGCCCTCGAGGCGCAGGCGCGCGACGCCCGGCAGGCCGGCGAGCACTCGCTCCTCGGGTGCCGCGTCGAAGGAGACACGCACGAGCCGCCGCGCGCGCTCGAGCACGCGCTCGCGCGTCTCGTCGGCGAGCTTCTTGCCCTGGTGCAGGAACACGAGCCGGTCGCAGATGCGGTCGATCTCCCCGAGGTGGTGCGAGGAGAGCAGGATCGTCGTGCCGGCCGCCTTCTCGCGCTCGAGCAGCGCCAGCACCTCGCCGCGCTTCGCCGGATCGAGGCCCTCGCTCGGTTCGTCGAGGATGCGCACTCTCACGCTCGGCGCGAGCGCCGCGCTGAGCAGCAGCTGGCGCTTCATGCCGTGGCTGTAGCCGCGCACGCGGCGTTCGAGCGGCAGGCCGAGTTCGCGCGCCGTGGAATTGGCCTTCTCGAGCGCCTCGCGCCCGCGGCCGCGCAGAAGGAAAGCGAGGTGCTTCTCGCCCGTGAGCTCGCCATAGAGCGCGATCTCGCCCGGCGCGTAGCTCGCACGCTGCCGGATCGCGAGTCCGTCGCCCTCGAGCGGCGCGCCGTCGAGCTCGACCGAGCCCGCGTCGGGCCGCACGAGACCGTAGAGGATGCGCAGCAGCGTCGACTTGCCGCTGCCGTTGGGGCCGAGCAGGCCGATCACGCCGCCCGGGCCGGCTTCGAGGTCGACGCCCGCGAGCGCCGTCTTCGTTCCGAAGCGCCGCACGAGTCCGCTCGCGCGCAGCGTGCCGGTCGTGGGGGTGGAGGCGTTCAAGGCGGGCGCTCGGCAGAATAGGCGTGCGATGACGGAGCAGCAAGGAATCACGATCCTGAAGCGCGACGCGCTCGGTCGTGTCGAGCGCATCGAAGGTGCGCACGGGGTACTCGTTCGGCGCGTCGCCTGCGGCGGAGCAATCCCGCTCTCGGGCGTCTTTGCGCGCCTCTTCGCGCGGCGCGAGCGGCGTGCGCTCGAGGCGCTCGCCGGCCTCGAGGGCGTGCCGCGGCTCGTGCGCGATGCGCAACTCGAGGCGCCGCGTCCCTCCGCGGTCGTGCTGCGC
>Ga0302299_10002112_pt1 | contig 12111 bp, 12 predicted proteins | sample III_Fen_N3_4_FD_198795 | JGI IMG/M metagenome (GOLD analysis project Ga0302299, IMG submission 198795) | Peat permafrost microbial communities from Stordalen Mire near Abisko, Sweden - III_Fen_N3_4 | ecosystem: Environmental > Terrestrial > Soil > Wetlands > Permafrost | place: Sweden: Abisko...
TCACGCGAGGAGGATGCCGGATGGCGAAATACCTCTACCGCCTCCAGTACACGAAGGCAGGACTGGAAGGCACGGTCAAGGAGGGGTTCGAGAAGCGGGAGGCGTTCTTCCGCAAGACCGTGGGGGACCTCGGCGGGACGACCGAATCGGCGGGCTGGGCCTACGGCGACGAGGACATCTTCCTCGTCACCGACTTCCCGGAGGCGGAGGCCGCGACGGGTCTCGCGCTGGCGCTCGCCCTGACCGGCTCATTCCGTGTCACGACGACACCTCTTCTGACCGCCAAGGACATGGACGCCGGCGCGAAGCGGATGCCCGCCTACCGGGCGCCTGGCACCTGAATCGGCGGACCTGACCATCGCGGCTCCAGCGAACCGAGCCCCGACCACCGCGGTCGGGGCTCGGTTGATGAGGATCCTCGGTCCGATGACCCATTCGCCGCCATCGTCCCGAGCATTTCTCGCGCGGACCGGTTCGGCCCGCCGTCACGCTCTTGGAGCCGGGCCGTCCGGACCCTCCGGACGGCGCCGAACGCTGCCGGGGCTGCCGTCGGCCACCCCGCGCTGACCTGCCACCGACATCGCCTCGCGACCGGAGGCGCCAGCTGGCGAGACTTTCCTAGCCTCGATCGTGACCGGGGAGCGACTCACGGCCCGACGACCACGCGGAAGATGTACGGGAATGAGATCAGGGTCCCGTCCCCCGCCTTGCCCGAGATCACCGCGCGCACGGCCCAGTCACCGGAGGGAGGAGCGGGGATCGTGAAGCCAGTCGGCCCTCCGCCGGCCGACCAGCCCAGCAGCGTCCCGTCCGCGTCCGTCGGCGACTGGAGCGTGTCTGCGTTCGGAACGTAGGTCGCCGTGACGTCGGTGATCGTCCACCCGTCGGGCAGGGTCGCCACGATGGTGCCGTTGATCGGCACGTGGAGCGCCCTGGCCTCTGGGATCGCGAGCCACCTGGGGCTGCAGTCGTCCCACTGTCCCTGCCCGCCCGGCAGGGTCAGGCCCCCACCACACGCCTTGACGCCGGTCGTCGTGCCGGACCCGTTCGACAGCGTCGCCACCGGCGGCGTGAACTCGCCCTTCTGCGCCGGCGTATACGACCGGAACTCCAGGTCAAGTAGCACGTCCTGGTTCGCGCTGATCGTGACCACGGACCGGTCCCCGCCTCCGGGCGCGAATTCCATGATGTTGGACGCCACGCAGGCTGCCTCCTCCGCGACGCCGTCCACCGTGAGGTGGACCATGCCCCCGCCCGCGCAGGCGAAGGCGATGGCGATCGTCGACCCGGGCGCAACCGGCGCGTCGAGCGTGATGACGTCACCGGGCCCGGCCGGGCCGGCCAGCTTGCCGCGGAGGGTGGAGTCGAAGCCCAGGGCCGGCACCGGCGGCAGGCTCGGTGCGACGGTGGGCTCCCCGGATGCCGGCGCCGACGCCTCGACGATCACGCGCCACCGGACGTCCGTCGTGGCCACGACCTCGACCCGGCTGTCCGGATCCGCGGACCCCATGCCGTCCGTGATCATGATCGACCGCGGGCCGCATGCGCTCTTGTAGCCGAAGCCGGCCGTGTCGCCGGACATCACGCGGATCTCGATGTCGCCCCCGGTGCAGTCGAGCGCGAAGTCGATGAAGTGGTGGACGCCGACCGTGCCCAGCACGGTCGTGATCTTCCCGCCCCCGGCGCCCGCCGCCGGGCCCTCGCCCTGCGCGACCACGGTCCACGGGACGACGAGGCTCTCGTCGAGGATCCTCGCGAGATCGTCGTAGGTGGCGAGCGGCCGCGGCGATGCAGATGGCGATGGCGCCAGCGATGCGGCAACCTCGTCCGGGGCGGCGCGCAGCATCGCACCGACCACGACCAGCAGCGTGACGACGGCTGCGGCGGCGAGCAGTGACGCCGGGAGGGCCAACCGCCTGTGTCGGCGGCGGTCACGTTCCCGGAAAAGGTCCTGCTCGCTCACCGTGAAGGGCAGCGCATCGGCCTCCGCGCGCAGCGCCTCGCGCAGGCGGGCCTCGAGCCTTGGATCGAGCTCGTCAGCCATGGATGGCCTCCCGGGTCATGCTCGTCTCGCCCAGCGACGTGCGCATCTGCACGAGCGCCTCGCGGAGCTGGGTCTTCACGGTGTTCTCGCTGGTGCCGAGTGTCTCGGCGACGTCTCGAACGGACAGGTCCGCGTAATAGCGCAGCACGACCGCGGCCCGCATTCGCGGCGCCAGCAGGTCGACGACGCCGAGGAGCGTCAGGCGCTCGTCCGCGTCGGTCTGGCGCGTTGGACGGTCCGGCACCACGTGCAGCTGGACGATGCGGGCGTCCGATCGCCGGACCGACAGCGCGCGATTGGCCGCTATGCGCAGCAGCCAGGGACGCAAGGCCGCCGGGTCCCGGAGCGTGTCGCCGCGATCGAGGGCAGTGAGCAGCGTGTCGACCAGGACGTCCTCCGCCGCCGACCGATCCCGCAGGATCAGGAACGCCACGCCCTGGATCTCGCGGCCAAACCGCTCCAGCAGGTCAGCGAGGACCTCGGGGCGGTGCCCGCGCAGGGCTTCAACGGTCATTGAGCGCTTCCCCTCACCGGCGGTCTTGGGCGACCGCTTCGAACGATAGACGTCCGGGCGGACCGATTCGGGTGATCCGGGCGGGCCACGACATCGCCGCGCACGCGACTCCCGCTACGATCGCACCATGGCCTTCGATCTCCTGATCCGCGGCGGCACGGTCGTCGACGGGACCGGCGCACCCGGCCGCCCCGCCGACGTCGGCGTCACCGGCGACCGCATCACCTCCGTGTCCAACCTCTCGCACGTCGCGGATGCGGACGTCAGGACCGTCGTCGACGCCGCCGGTCACGTCGTCGCTCCCGGTTTCGTGGACCCGCACGGCCACTCGGACTCCTCCGTCCTGGTCGACGGCGCCCTCGCCAGCCACCTGCGACAGGGCTACACGACCCAGCTCTCCGGCAACTGCGGCGACACGCTCGCCCCGCTCACGAGAGCGTCACGCGCGCTGCTGGAGCCGCTGCTTCGCGATCACGAGCTGACACCGTCGTGGACCTCGTTCGGCGGCTACCTCGCCGCGGTCGAGGCGCAGGCCCTCGGGCCGAACCTCGCCTTCCTCGTGGGCCACGGGACGATCCGCGCCGCCATCATGGGCGCCTCCAATCGCGGCCCGAACCAGGTCGAGATGTCCGCGATGCTCGCCCACGTGGACGAGGCGCTGGCGGCCGGGGCATTCGGCATCTCCACGGGGCTCATCTACCCGCCCGGGATCCACGCGCGACCAGACGAGATCGCACAGCTCGTCGGGCGTGCCGTCCGCCGCGGCGGCCTCTATGCCACCCACATGCGCAACGAGGCGGGCGGCGTCGTTGCCGCGATCGACGAGGCGCTGACGACCGCGCGCGCGGCGGAGGCATACGGGCGGCGTCCGGCCCGTCTCCAGATCTCGCATCTCAAGGCCGCCTCGCGAGCGGTGCACGGACACGGGCCCGCGCTCATCGCCCAGCTGGAACGCGCACGGGCCGGAGGGCTGGACGTGGAGGCCGACCAGTACCCCTACGCCGCCGCGCATACGACGCTCGCCACGATCCTCCCCCCGGACATCCTCGCGCTGGAACCGGACGACGCCGTCGCGGCCCTCCGCGATGCGGCAACGCGCGCCCGCATCCGCAGGGACCAGTCGCGCGGGATCAGCGGCTGGGAGAACGTCACGCTCGATCCCGGCTGGGAGGGGATCGTCATCGCCTCCTGCCAGTCGCGTCCGCACTGGCTCGGGCGCTCCCTGGCGGAGATCGCAGCAGACGAGGGCGGGGATCCCGCGGAGCTGGCGCTGGACGTGCTGGCCGATGACCGGCTGGGCGTGGACTGCCTCGTCCACTGCATGGAGGAGGGAGACCTGGAGGCGATCATGGCCGTGCCGTGGGTCTCGGTCTGCACGGACGCGGCGGCGCGGCGGCCCGGTCACCCCGTGCTGGACCGGGGCGTGGCGCATCCGCGCGCATACGGATCGACGCCCCGCGTGCTCGGCCACTACGTGCGGGAGCGCAGCGTCCTGGGCCTGGAGACCGCGGTCGCGAAGCTGAGCTCCGTGCCCGCGGCGCGTGTCGGGCTCGCGGATCGCGGCCTGCTCCGGGTGGGCTGGAAGGCAGACGTCGTGGTCTTCGACCCGGCGACGGTCATCGACACGGCGACCTTCGAGCGGCCGGCGCAGTACCCGGTCGGGATCCGGGACGTGATCGTCAACGGGCGCGCCGCCATCCGCGATGGCGATGAGACGGGCGAGCGGCCCGGGAGGCTCCTGCGACGGGGCGCGTGATCCGTCGATCTCCGCCGCACACCGGCACGGCCGCGGCCGCGACTGCTTCCGCGGCTGCGGCCGTCGAGACCGGCGCCGTCGCGCGCCTGCCGGGCGGCCCCCTCGCGTACACGCTGCGTCGCTCGCCGCGGGCGACGCGCCTGCGCGTGACGATCCATCCGGAGCGTGGGGTCGTCGTCACCGTGCCCGCCGCCGCGCGGCGTGGGTGGAGTCGCCCCGAATCCGTGATCGAGGCGTTCCTCGCGGAGCGAGAGCCATGGGTCCGCCGCCACCTCGGCCGCCAGGCGGCGGCGCGTGCCGTGCTGGACCAGCGCCCGGCCCTGGACGACGGCCGCGTGATCCCGTACCGCGGCGTCCCGCACCACGTCCGCGTGACCGGCGCGCCGCCCCGGACCCGGTCGTCGCGTGTCTCCCGCATCGGCGGCGACGAGGGTGACGAGCTGCTGGTGGAGCGCGTGCCTCGGGACCGGCGCCCGACGGAGGCGATTCTCGAGGCGTGGTTCAGAGAGCGGGCGCGGGAGGCGCTGCTCGCCGCCATCGACCGCCATGCCCCCGCCCTGGGCGTCACCCCGGCGTCCGTCACCATCCGCGACACGACCAGCCGGTGGGGGAGCTGCTCCCGCAGGGGCGCCCTCTCCTTCGGCTGGCGGCTGGTGCTGGCGCCACCCGACGCGCTCGAAGCCGTCGCTGCCCACGAGCTCTGCCACCTGCGGGTGTTCGGGCACGGGCCGACGTTCTGGGCGCTACTGGAGACACGGGTTCCCGGCTACGCCGCGTGGCGCCGGTGGTTGCGCCGCCACGGGCCGGAGCTGCACGCCGCGCTGGACTGACGGCTCGAGATTCTCCCGGTTCGCGGTGCACCAACCGCGCCCTCTCGGACGTCACACGCATGCCCCAGCGCCCGAGCTCCACCGCAGCTGATCCCAGAGGTTCCAATGGCCCCGCGCGTCGCGCCCGTCGTCGCCGCTTCGTTCGTTCTCCTCCTCGTCGCCGCGTGCGGCGCATCGGCCGCCCCGTCCTCCGCCGCTCCTGCGCCCGTCGCCACGATCCGGGTCCCCGAGGCCGAACCCGTGACCTCGGTCGCTCCCGCTCCGACACCCGTGCCCGTTCCGCTGGTGACCGCCTGGCCCGATGCCGGCAACGTGGACGGCGGCGGCTCCGGTCCGGAGCTCACAATCGAGATGGTTGACAGCCAGACGATCCGGGCGACGCTCGATGATCGATCCGCTGAGGCCTGGCGCCTGGTCGTGGCCGGGGTCGGCAAGCGCGCCGGCGACCGGTGGGAGATCCTCGTCGAGGTGGGGGACGTGGCGCCGGCGATCACCGCCACGGAGGTGCGGGACGGGCACGTGGTGGATGTGATGGACCTGTCGGGCTTCGCCGATGGGACGGCGGCCGCGGGCGGGTGCCACGGCACGCTGCCGGTCTGCCTGTCATCGGACGGGTTCCGCCTGCCGCAGGACGGGGATGGTCGCTTCTCGGTCCAGCTGGTGCTGCCGGATCCGGGCACGCCGCTGGCGATCACCGGCGGCACGGCCACCTGGCCGGGCGAGCCGTTCGTGCTGGGCCCGTGGACGGACACCGAGCCGTTCCCGTGGGGCGCGACAAACTGACACGACGAACTGACACCGGGCGCGCGGCGACGCCGCGACGAGACCTGGAGAGTGCTGGTGGGCCGGGGCAGAATCGAACTGCCACAGCCGAAGGCGAGGGTTTTACAGACCCTTGGGCTCACCACCTGCCCGACCGACCCACGATGGTGGAGATGAGGGGACTCGAACCCCTGGCCTCCGCGATGCGAACGCGGCGCTCTCCCAGCTGAGCTACATCCCCACGGGAGCCTCACCCGACACGTCGGGTGGACCGGCCGGGAAGTGTAGCACGCGGTCCTCGTCCGTCCGGACCCTCCGGCCGGGGACGAGATTGGGCTGGAGGTCGCACCGATCTGCGTGCGATCCCTCGGAGTCGCCTGCATTCGCGAGGTGAGGCGTCAGGGTCCGGCCCGGCGCCCGAACGTCCGCGAGTACAGCGCGTAGTGGTAGTCGATGTCCGCACCCGGGTGCTCCGCCAGCAATTCCTCGGCGAGGTCCGCCGGGAACTCGAGGCGCACGACGCGCTCGAGATCCTCGCGGCGCTCGAAGTGCCATGAGGATGGGATTCGCGTCAAGGTGAACCCCTGGTCGCGCCAGAACCCCTCGACCCGACCGGGGTCACGGCCACTGCCCGGGTCTGCACGTCGCAGCCATTCGGCGAACGTGCCGCTCCGCAGGTCGTTGTCGATGACGTGCCCCGTGCCGCCCGGTCGCAGGACGCGCCGCATCTCCGCGATCCCCGGCTCCGACCCGGGGCCCCAGAAGTAGGCGAACCTTGCGTGGACGATGTCGACGGCTCCGTCGCGGAGCGGGATCGATTCCGCCGAGCCGGCGAGCACGGATGCGTTGGCGACGCCGAGCCGCACGCAGCGCTCCATCGCCAGCAGGCGCGACCGGTCGTGCGGCTCGACCACGTAGACATGCCGGGCAACCGCCGCGAAGCCGGGGACGTGGTACCCGGTCCCGGCGCCGAGGTCCAGGACGTCGCCGCCGACCCAGTTCGCGATGGCGCGCATCGCGGCCTCGATCCGGTTGGCCGGGTCTACCGCCCGGTTCTCGATCTCGTAGCCCTCGGGGTCGACCTGGATATTGGGCGATTCGTGGACGCCGGGCAGCCAGTCGCGTGAGGGGGCGATCATGCGGACGACTCTAGTTGGATCCCGATCAGCCCGCTGCCGGATCGCGCGGCTCGCGCAGGAAAGAGGCCACTCTCGCGGCTCCAGGCCTCTTGACTGATAGAACATATGTTCTATTATTGGACGTCCGATGGCTCGCACATCAGACGTCTCCGAGACTCTCGCCACACTCCAGGCACGCTGGGGTGCGGCAGCCCCACGCCGCGGGAGCGAGCTCGTCGGCGCGGTCGAGGGCGCGCTTGCCCGTGCGTCGATGCCGCTCGAGGATCCGGCCGGGGATGAAGCGGCAGACCCAGCCGGCACGCCTCTCGCGCCATTCGCCCCTGCCACGCGGACCCGTCCCGGCGTCCCCGCCGCAGACCTGGACGGGCGAGTCGTCTCCACGGGGTTCGCCGCGCTGGATGCCGTCCTGGGCACGGGTGGGCTGCCTCGCTCCGCCACGGTCGCGTTGCGCGGGGACGCGTCCTCGGGCAAGACCACGGTGGCGCTGCGGGTGGCCGCGGAGGCGCAGGCAGGCGGGGCGATCGTCGCGTGGCTGGACCTCGCGCGGGCGTTCGACCCCGTGGAGGCCGTCGCGCGCGGGATCAGCCCGGAGTGGCTCGTGGTCCTGACGCCCGCCGACCTCGGGGAGGCGCTCGCGCTGGCCGGGTCGATGCTCGCCGCCCGGACCGTGGACCTGCTGGTCCTGGACCTGCCGGACGGGCGGGACCCCGCGGTCGCCGGGAAGCGGGTGGGGGACCGGCTGGGCCGGCTCTCGGCGCTGGCCAGGCGCGCGGGGACGCTGTTCGTCGTGCTGGAGCCGGACGCGCTGGGCCGGACGCTCGCCGCGGCCGTGGAGGAGTCGAGCGGCCTGCGGCTGGAGCTGCGGCGCTCGGGCTGGATCCGCCTCGGGCGGGACGTGGTGGGGCAGCGCAGCGAGGCCACCGTCGCGCGCAACCGCTACGGGCCACCGGGACGTCGTGCGGAGCTCGAGATCCTGTACGCGGAGGGCGGCCCCAGGGACGCCTGCCTGCGCCGGCCGGGGCTCCTGGCCGGGCTCGCCGTTCCAATGCCCCGGCCCGGACTGGCCGGGTTCGCCGTGCCGATGGCGCCGGCCGGTCTCGCGGCGCCCGCCGCCCCGCCGGGGATCGCAGTCGCCCCACCGCTCCTCATCGACCTGAAAGGCCCCCCTCCATCGGCCGATCCACATGCGCCTGCTGTACCTGCTCTGGCCACACCTGCCCCTCCGCCTGGCGAGGGCCCGGATGGAGGCGCCCTCGATCACGGGGACTCCCCCGGGCGGGCGGACGTCTCCGGACGGTCCCACCTCCGGCTCCTGGCCCCACGGCCCGATCGTCCTCGGCGGACAGCCCTGGACGGACGGGACGGTGGTGGACGCGGATCCGCTCGCGCGGGCGCTCGGCGTCCGGCGGGGGATCCCGCTCGGGACCGCCCACCGGCTGGCGCCCGAGGCGACCTTCCTCGACCTCGCGCCTGACGCGGACCGGGACGCGCTCGAGGCCGCCTGCGAGCGCCTGGCCGCGTTCAGCCCCGGGATCGCCGCCTCCAGCGACGTCCGGGACCCGTCGTTCGGGCGGATCGCCGTCCACGCGGACGGGCTGATGCGCCTGTGGGGCGTCGAGGAGCGGCTGGTGGCCCGCATGACAGAGGCCCTGGTGTCCGTCCTCCCGGGGTCACCCCGGGCGGGAATCGCCGGGACGGGCTTCGCCGCGGGCGTCGCGGCCGCACACGCACGGGAGGGCGCGCCGCCGGTGCTCGTCCCGCCCGGTGACGACGAGCGGTTCCTCGCCCCGTACCCCGCCCGTCTCCTCACGCGGGACCCGGACATCAGGGCGCGTCTCGCCCGGTTCGGGCTGCGGACGATCGGGTCCGTGGCGGAGCTGCCGCGCTCAGCGGTGATCGCACGGTTCGGGGACGAGGGTGCCAGGCTCCACGCACGGGCCAGCGGCGAGGAGACGGAACGCTTCCGCCCACGAAGGGCCCCGGAGCGGATGGCGCTGGGCCTGCCGCTGGACCCGCCGGCGGAGGGTCTCGAGGCGCTGCGCTTCGTGCTCCACCGGCTGGCGGCCGCGCTGGGCGACCAGCTGGCGGCGCGGGGTCAGGCCGCGGGCCTCGCCCGCCTCGTCGTGACGCACGACCTCGCGTTCGCCCGTCGCGGGACCCCGGCCGGGCTCCGCCTGGAGCAGCGCTTCCCGGAGCCCACCGCCGATCCCCAGGCGATCGAGCGGCTGCTCTTCGCCCGTCTCGAGCAGGCCCCGCCACCGGCCGCCGTCGTGCGGCTGGAGCTGGAGCTGGGCCTGGTGGACGCGGCGCAGGGCCAGCAGCTGCCGCTGTTCACGCCCCAGGCGGCCCATGACGCGCGGCTCGCCTGGCAGCTGGCACGGCTCGCGATCGCTTTCGGGGCGGACCGTGTGCACCGGGTTGAGATCGTCGATCCGGAGGCGCCGCTGGCCGAGGCGCGCTGGCGATGGCGGCCCGTGGCGGGAGCGGCGGTGACCGGCGGGGAGGGACGACGATGACGCGCCTGCTGCGGGAGCACCCGGCGATCGACGCGGACCTGGACGCCGACGGACGGCTGGTCGCGATCCGCTGGAACGGGCACCAGGAGACGGTCGAGGTCTGCAACCACTGGCGCGTGGAGGAATCGTGGTGGCGGGAGCCGATTGCCCGGGACTACTTCAAGGTGGTGGGGCAGAGCTGGCTCGCCCTCGTGTACCGGGACCGGATCGCCGGCACGTGGCACCTGGAGCGGCTCTACGACTGAACGCTCACGAGGAGGTGGCGGCGACCGGACGGAACGCCTGGTCCCCGGGTCGTCAGCGGACGACAGGGGACCCGAGCGCGATCGAGACGACGAGCAGCACGACGAACACGCCAACGACCAGGACGAGTGCGCCCAGATCACGCGATCGAGTCGTCTGCACCGGCGGTTCCCCCATCCTTGACCGGGATTCCCCGCCCGGTCGCCGTCCCAATGACGCCGTGGACCACCCGGATGTTGCGCCGCCGCCAAGAAAGGCGAGGGTGGGGCAGAGGTCGACGCTAACGGATCAGGCCGGCAGGCCGGCGACCACGAGCAGCACGACGAGCGCCAGGAGGACGAGCGCCAACACCCCTGCCCCCACGAAGTCCCGCGTCCTCGGCTCCATGCGCCTTCGATCTCCTCTGGTCCTGTTCGGCCGTCCCGGTTCCGCTCTTCTCGCTCAGCCCTCGAGGCCGGCGCAGCCGGCCGCGACGAGCACGGTGATCATCGTCGATTCACCCGCGGGCCGGAAGGTCAGGCGGAGGCGGCATTCCGGCAGGTCGCCCTGCATGTCCAGCACACGCGACCCGTCCTCGAGCGGCGAGCTGAGGTCGAGCGTGCTCTTGCCGGTGGCTTCCAGCGCGTCCCGATACCACGTCGCCACCTCGTCGACCCCGGCCGACGCGATGAAGGCGCCCGAAGCGGGCTCGGCCGGCGGCTCGGCGACGGCGGCATCCGGGAACACCGGGAAGCCCTGGGGCATCGCGTCCATGATCGCGCCCCAGTCGGTCTGGGTCGTCGGGATCGTGGAGCTCGGTGGTTCGACGGGTTCGGTCGCACCTGGGGTCTCGCCGCCCGGGACCTCGGTGGGCACGGGCGCCATGGTCGGGGCCGCCGTCCGGCGGGTCGTGGCACCGGGCGAGGGTGCGGTCGGGGTGGCGGTCGGGCTCGGGGTCGACGGTGACGCGCTCCCGCATGCGAGGAGGCCAAGGGCGAGGACGAGCGCCAGCACGGGCAGTGACGCGAAGCTGGCATGCCGGGTGGGTCGCATGCCGTCATCGTAACCGGCGCCTGGTCGGGGGACGAAGGGAGCCTCGGCGGGCGAAACCCCCGGGAAGAAGAGGACCCCCGCCGCCCCAGCGACGAGGGTCCTCTGTGTTCGGCCCCCGGGCCGCCCACGTCCCGGGTGGCAGGTCGGCGGTCGCCACGTCGGCAGGCCGCCGCCGGTGTTCGTTCCGTGGCCCCCCAGGCCGCCGGAACGGGGTGAGCCGGCCTACGCGACCGCCTCGGTGATCGCGGGCAGGAGCCCCAGGATCAGGATCGCCGCGAGCACCGCTGCGGCACCCCGCAGGAGGAGCTCGAGGAGGAGGCGACGATCCGGGTGGAGCAGCCGCTGTGCGATCACGGCCTTGAGACGCCTGGCGGTCACGTTTGGTTGCGCGGCCGGGAGGACTCACCGCGCGGCCCAGAACTTCCCGCCCGGTCGTGCCCGGTGTTCCCACTACAATCCCGGACCGTGACCGCCGCCCGCCCCCTCGTCCTGCCCGGCCCGTTCCGCGCCGCCGTCTTCGACATGGACGGGTTGCTTCTGGACACGGAGCCCCTCTGGCATGGCGCGGAGCGGGAGCTGCTGGAGCGGCACGGTGACACGTTCTCCGATGCCGACATGGAGGAGTCGCACGGCCGCGCGGTTGCGGAGACGGCGCGCGCGTACGCACCACGGCTGGGGCTGCCGGCCGCGGCCATCGAGGACGAGATCGTCGAGATCATGCTGGCCCATTACGCGGCCGGTGCGCCGCTGAGGCCGGGGGCCCGGGAGCTTGTCCAGGCGCTGGACGGGCGGATCGCGCTCGGCGTGGCGTCGAACACGTACGCGGTGCTCGTGCGCCGGGCGCTCGATGCGGCGGGGCTGGGGGCGCTGCGGCTGGTGGTGTCGGGGGCGGACATGGGACGGCCGAAGCCGCGGCCCGACGTGTATGCCGAGGCCTGTCGGGCCCTGGGGGTGGCGCCCGCCGACGCGATCGCGTTCGAGGACTCACCGATGGGCGTCCGGTCCGCCCTGGATGCCGGGCTGTTCGTCGTGGGCGTGCCCGATCGCCCGGACGTCGACCTGATCTCGGCGGGCGCGCACGTGGTCGTCGCATCGCTGGCGCACGTGGTCGTCTCACCGGGCTGATTCGGGCTGGTCAATATCGAACAGATGTTCTAGGATTCCGGGCCCGCCCCCCGGAGATCCCGTGGCCCACCCCGCCTACGCCGAGCTGCACTGCCACAGCCACTTCTCGTTCCTGGACGGGGCATCGGCCCCGGACGACCTCGTCGCGCG
>Ga0302299_10002113_pt1 | contig 12099 bp, 8 predicted proteins | sample III_Fen_N3_4_FD_198795 | JGI IMG/M metagenome (GOLD analysis project Ga0302299, IMG submission 198795) | Peat permafrost microbial communities from Stordalen Mire near Abisko, Sweden - III_Fen_N3_4 | ecosystem: Environmental > Terrestrial > Soil > Wetlands > Permafrost | place: Sweden: Abisko...
CCCGCTCGCCGCTCGCGGTGCGCTGCCGAAGACAACGGGCACCCAAAGGGCCGTGGTGGTGGACGCTGACGGCGCCCCGCCCACCGCGCTGGTCGCGCAGGTGCGGGACGGTCTGCTGTACGTGTTCCTCCCACCGCTGACGGAGTTGGAGTCGTTCGTAGAGCTGATCGACGCGCTGGAAATCGCCGCCCATGGGACCGCGACGCCGATCGTGCTGGAGGGCTACGGCCCACCCGGAGACCCCAGGCTGCAGACCCTGACGGTCACCCCTGACCCGGGCGTCATCGAAGTGAACGTGCAGCCGGTGGCCAGCTGGGACGAGCAGGTCGAGTTGATGACCTCGTTGTACGAGGAAGCCAGGCAGAGCCGGCTCGGTACCGAGACCTTCGCCGTTGACGGCAGCCACCGCGGCACCGGCGGCGGCAACCACATCACTCTCGGCGGGCGGAACCCCGCGGAGTCGCCGCTGCTGCGCCGGCCGGATCTGCTGGTCTCGCTGCTGACCCACTGGCAGCGGCACCCGTCACTCTCCTACCTGTTCTCCGGGCAGTTCATCGGCCCGACCTCGCAGGCGCCGCGGGTCGACGAGGGCCGGCAGGAGACCCTGTACGAACTGGAGATCGCGTTCTCCGAGATCGAGCGGCAGACGAAGGAGGACGGCTCCGTCCGGCCGTGGGTGGTGGACCGCGCGCTGCGTCATCTGCTGACCGACATCACCGGCAACACGCACCGCGCCGAGTTCTGCATCGACAAGCTGTACAGCCCGGACTCGGCGCGCGGGCGTCTTGGCCTGCTGGAGCTGCGCGGGTTCGAGATGCCGCCGCACGCCCAGATGGCGATGGTGCAGGCGCTGCTGGTCCGCTCGCTGGTCGCCCGGTTCTGGGACGACCCGCTGCGGGCACCGCTGATCCGGCATGCCGAGGACCTGCACGGCCGATTCCTGTTGCCGCTCTACGTGATCGCCGACATCGCCGAGGTGGCGGCCGACCTGCGGGCGCACGGCATCGACTTCCAGACCAGCTGGCTGGACCCGTTCTTCGAGTTCCGGTTCCCCCGGTTGGGCAGCGTGGTGATCGGGGAGGCGGAACTGGAGCTGCGCTGGGCCATCGAGCCGTGGCACGTGCTCGGTGAGGAGGCGACAGCGGGCGGCACGGCCCGCTACGTCGACTCCTCGGTGGAGCGGATGCAGGTCAGCCTGGACGGGGCGGAGAAGAACCGGTACATGCTGACCTGCAACGGGTACCCGGTGCCGCTGCGGCCCACCCACGTGCCGGGCCGGCAGGTGGCCGGCATCAGGTACCGGGCCTGGCAGCCACCGAGCTCGCTGCACCCGACCATCCCGCCGGACTCGCCGCTGGTCTTCGACCTGGTCGACCTGACGGCCGGTGACACCGCGGTCAGCCTGGGCGGCGCGACCTACCATGTGTCGCATCCCGGTGGCCGCTCCTACGACCATCCGCCGGTCAACGCCATGGAGGCCGAGGCGCGGCGCACCCGGCGGTTCGACGCCGCCGGGCACAGCCCCGGCGAGATCGACGTCGTGCGGTTACGGGAGCGGGCGGCCAGACTGGCCGTGGACGATTCGGCGCCGGGCATGCTGGATCTACGTCGAGCGAGGGCCATCTGCCGGTGACACACTCATGATCAACGCGGTTGGGGTGGCCGCACGACTCGGGCGGGGGGCGGTGGCCTGATGGGCGCTCCCGGACCGACCGGGCAACTGCTGGGCAGCGCGCCCGGCGGTCAACCCGCGCTGGTCGAGGCCTACCTGGCCCGCAGCGGGATGTTCGCGACGGGAGTCGGTGACCCGCGCCGGTACGACGAGATGACCGGCACCGACGGCTCGCTGCTGCCGGGCTGGTCGGAGCTGGCGGCCGCGCTGAACGCGATCGGCGAGCACGGGCTGGCGGACCTGTCCAGACGCGTCGACCGGCTGCTGGAGGACGACGGCGTCACCTACACCCCGGTGGACGCGGTGGTCGCCGACCCCGCCGCAGCGCCGGCGGACCCCGAGCGGTGGCGGCTGGACCCGCTGCCGCTCGTCGTCGAGGACGCCGAATGGCGGCGGCTGGAGGCGGGGTTGATCCAGCGGTCGACGCTGATGGACGCGGTGCTCACCGACCTGTACGGCGACGGCAAGATCATCGAGAACGGTCTGCTGCCGCCGGAACTGGTGTACCTGCACCGTGACTACCTGCGTCCCGCGCACGGCATCACGATTCCCGGTGCGCACCAGCTGTTCTTCCACGCGGTCGACGTGTGCCGCAGCACGGCGGGTTCGTTCCAGGCGTTGGGGGACCGCACCCAGGCGCCCTCGGGCGCCGGCTACTCGATGGCCGACCGCAGGGTGGTCTCCCGGGTGCTGCCGGACCTGTTCCGGCGCAGCGGTCCCCGCGGTCTGGGCGCGTTCTTCCACACCATGCGCTCCGCGCTCGCGTCGGTCGCGCCGGACCAGGCGGAGGATCCGCGGGTCGTCGTGCTCACCCCCGGCACGCATTCGGAGACCGCCTTCGACCAGGCGATGCTGGCCTCGCTGCTGGGTGTCCCGCTGGTGGAGAGCGCCGACCTCATCATCCGGCGGGGCCGGCTGTGGATGCTTTCCATGGGTCATGTGGAACCGGTGGACGTGGTGGTGCGGCGGGTGGACGCCTCCTGGTCCGACCCGCTTGACCTGCGGCCGAATTCCCGGCTCGGCGTGGTCGGGCTCACCGAGGCCTGCCGGCGCGGCACGGTCACCGTCGTCAACCCGCTGGGCAGCGGCATCCTGGAGAGCCCGGGGATGCTGCCGTTCCTGCCGCGGCTGGCCAGGGCGATCCTGGGCGAGTCGCTGAAGCTGGAGTCGGTGCCGACCCACTGGTGCGGCAACGACTCCGAAAGATCCCACGTGCTGGCCCATTTCGAGCAGATGGTGCTCCGGCCGACGGACCGCGGCCGTTCGGTGTTCCCGGCCCTGCTGACCAGGGAGGAACAGGACTCCTGGCGCGAGCGGGTCACCGAGGAGCCGTTTCGCTGGGTCGGGCAGGAGCACACCCCGTTCTCCGAGGCGCCGATGGCTGCACCGGACGGGCTGGCCGCCGGCCAGGTGAGCATGCGGTTGTTCTCGGTGGCGCACGGCTCGGGCTACGTGTCGATGCCGGGCGCGCTGGGCCGGGTGCAGGACGGCGACCCGTCGATCGGCGGACGCGGCCGGGTCAGCGTGGCCAAGGACGTCTGGGTGCGGTCGGGCCGCACGGACCCGGCGGCGCGCGGTGAAGGCAGGGTGTGGCTGTACGAGGGACCGGTCGTGCAACCCGACCGCCCCGAGTCGACCTCGTCGCCGCGCGTGCTGGAAGACCTGTACTGGCTCGGGCGGTACGCCGAGCGGACCGAAGACCTCACCCGGCTGCTCATCGTCGCCCAGGAGCGGGTGGAAGATTTCCGCTTCCGTCCGGAGCATCTCGGTGCGGGGTGCGTGCCGGTGCTGCTGTCCGCGGTGAGCACGGTGTCCGCGACGGCCGGGTTCCAGCCCGGCCAGGACCCGTTGCCGCGGATCCGCGCACTACTGCTCGACACCTCCGAGACCGGCACCGTGGCACAGTCTTTGGCCGGGCTGCGGGAGTCGGCGCGGTCCGTTCGTGATCAGTTGTCCGACGACACCTGGATGGTGCTGGGCAGTATCGACCGTGCCGTCGCCGAACTCGCCGAGACGCCCGGCGACTTCGGGATCGTGCTGTCCTCCACCCAGGCCGCCGTGCTGTCCGGCATGCTCGCGCTGTCCGGGTTGGCCAGCGAGAACATGATCCGCGATCCGGGTTGGTATTTCATGGATCTCGGTCGCCGGCTGGAACGGGCGCAACAGCTGACCGCGCTGCTGCGCTCCACCCTCACCGGCTCGCATTCCTCCGCGGTGGACTCCCTGGTGGTGGAGTCGGTGCTCACCGCCGCGGAATCCGGCGTGACGTACCGGCGCCGCTACCGTGGCCGGATCCAGATCGCGACGATGCTGGAGTTGCTGCTGCTCGACGCCGGCAACCCGCGCTCGCTGGCCTATCAGGTGGCCCAGGCCAGGGCCGACCTGGGCGCGTTGCCCGATGCCTCGGGGACATCCCGCCCACAACGACGCCTCGAGGACGTCGACGCCACGCTGCGCCGTTGCCGGCCCGAGGACCTGGAACACACCGACGAGAACGACATCCGCAAGGAGTTCAGCACGCTGCTGGACGGTCTGCACGAGTCGCTCCGGGGTATCGCCGATGCCATTGCGGCCCAGCACTTCTGGCATCCGAGCCCGATGCAGCCGCTGGGCGTCGTCACCGTGGATGGTGCACTGTGAGTCCCGACAAGACCGCTCCCGCAACGACTTCCGATCACGAGCCGACGACGGACATGGTGACGACCAACCGCCGCTACCGGATCGAGCACCGGACCGTCTACCGGTACTCCGATGACGTGTCGGCGTCTTACGGGCGCGGCTACCTGCACCCCCGGGACACCCCCGATCAGCGCTGCCTGGACCACCGGTTGCACGTCGAACCCGAACCGTCCGACGCGGCCGACGGCGTGGACGTCTTCGGCAACACCAGCACCTACTTCCACGTCACCCGCCCGCACACAGAGCTGTCCGTGGTCGGGTGGTCTGACGTGGAGGTCTCCGTTCCGCGGTGGGATCGGGAGAACGGTTCGCTGCCCTGGGAACGGGCGCTGCCGACTCCGTCCACCGACCCGCGGGCCATCGAGTTCACCCTGCCCTCGCTGCTGGTGCAATTGCCGCCGGAGGTCCGCGACTACGCGGCGACCTCCTTCACCCCCGGCCGTCCGATGGTGCAGGCGTTGACCGACCTGAACCACCGGATCCACACCCAGTTCAAGTACGAGTCGGGCGCGACCTCGGTGTCATCGACGGTGCTCGACGTGCTGGAGGCGAGGGCCGGGGTGTGCCAGGACTTCGCGCACCTGGCGGTGGCCTGCCTGCGGTCCTTGGGTCTGGCCTGCCGGTACGTGTCCGGGTACCTGGCCACCTACCCGCCGCCCGGCGAGGAACGGATGATCGGGGTTGACGCCAGTCACGCCTGGGCCGCGGTGCGGCTCGCGGACGGGTCGTGGATTGGTTTCGATCCCACCAACGACACCTTGGCCGACGAGCGCTACACGACCATCGCCTGGGGGCGCGACTACGACGACGTGCCGCCGCTGCGCGGGGTGATCTTCACCGACGCGGACACGCACGAGATGGACGTCGCCGTCGACGTGGCGCCGCTGCCCTGAGTGGTCAGGCTTGTTCGCGCCCTAACCCTCACCGGCCGGCACCGACTGGTGGCGGTCCAAGCGCGGCAGCAGCAGTTGCTGGGTGAGCAGCACGAGCGCGGCGGCAACGGGCAGCGCCACCAGGGCACCGACGATGCCCAGCAACGCACCGCCGATCAACAGCGCGACAATGGTGACCAGCGCCGGCAGTTTCAGCACCCTGCCGAAGACCTTGGGGCTCAACAGGTAATCCTCGAAGAACTTGTAGGCCACGAAGAAACCCACCGTGGCCAGGCACACCGGCACCGACACCGTCAGCGCGGCCAGCGCGACCAACACACCCGCGACCGCCGAACCGATCACCGGGATCAGGTCGAACAGGCCGACCAGAATGGCCAGCAGCAGGGGGTAGGGCACGCCGAACGAAACCAGCCAGATGAACGTGGCCGTCGCGATGACGACCGAGATGACCACGTTGCCGAGCACGTAACCGCCGACCTTGGCCATGATCTCGTCGCCGAGCAGGATCGCCCGCGGCCGCCGGTCGTAGGGCACCAACCGGTAGATCGCCGCCCGGATGCGCGGCAGATCGGCCAGAAAATAGCCGGTCAGCACCAGCATGATGATGACATCCGCGAATGTCCCCACCAGTGCCCCGCCGACCGAGAGCACACCGCTGACAACGCCGGACGATGACCCCTTCAGGAGTTGTTCCACGTTCTGCTGCACCTGGAACCGTTCGTTCAATTGCCCCAGCACGGAACTGGAATCGTTGATCTGCCGGACGTACTGCGGGACGGTGTCCACCAGGTGAGTGCCCTGCTGCACCAGCGGAGGAATCGCTACGGCCAGGAAACCGGCCAGCAGTGCCAGCAGGATCAGGAAGACAGAAGTGACCGCGGCCCAGCGGCGGAACCCACGGGCGACGAACCAGGACACCGCCGGCTCCAGGCCGACCGCGAGGAACAACCCCAGCGCGACCAGCAGCAGCGCCTGCGCGGCGACGCCGAGCAGCCAGATCGCGCCCACCGTCACCGCGACCCCGGCGGTCGCAGCCACCCCGATGAAGAACGGTGATTGCCAGTCGAACGGTCGGCCGGGTGGTCCCAGTGGCTGGGTCGGGGTGCTGATCCGGGCAGCAGCTTGTTCCCCCCCGCCGATGGGGCCCTCTTTGGCGTCGTCGTGCGGCTGGCCGATCCGGGGATGGTGCCCCGATGACGTCGGTGACCCCGCCGAGGCCTTGGTGGAACGGGCCTCGGCGGGGTGGCGTGGATCGCCGGTGGAGTCCGGTTGATCGGAGCGAACCATGCGAACCCCTTCGGCAGTGCAACGGTGAAGCGCCTGAGAAATCAGCGTGCCATGCGGTGCGTCCCCATCCGGGCAATTCCGCCGCGGGTCACCGGCCCGACGCGCACCGGAGCCGGGTCGAGGCGGAAACCCGGAGCATGGCCAGGGCCCCGCGGCCACGGTCGATCGATGCGTGTCAGGAAATGACGGCGTCGACGACCTTCTTCAGCGCGCTCGGCTGCGCCGGGCTGCGCGGCGCGGTCTTCTTCAGCTCGATCATCCGGGCGCCGATCTCCTGCAGGTCCTTGCGGCCCAGGCCTTCTCGGACCTTCGGGAACCAGTCCTGCTCTTCCTCGTCCATGTGGTGCGAGACGTTCTCGATGAGCACGGTCACCTTGGCGTCGAAACGTTCCGCATCCGGGGACATCGCGGCGATCTCGGCGGTCAGCAGGTCGGCGACATGGTGCTCCTCGTAGGACTCCAGCACGTCACCCTCGAGGTCGGGCAGCAACCCCCGCACCTCGGGGTACATGACCTCGTTCTCGATGTAGGTGTGCACGGTCAGCAGTTCGATGATCTTGTCGACGATCTTGCCCTTGGCCGCATGGGCGTTCGGGCCTGCCTCGTTGAACCTGTGGAACTGCTCGCGGATCTCCTGGTGGTCTTCCTTCAACAACACAATTGCGTCGGTGGACATCTGCACTCGCTTTCTGTGTGAGCCTGCCGTTTCGCCGGCCGCTCTTGTGGGTTTTCGTTGTGGGAGGTGGGTCTGAGATGCAGGGTGGGGACGGAATGCGGCCGGTGTCTCAGGCCGCCGGAGCCAGCTCGCGGGCGGCGGCCTCGTCCGCCGCGGACCGCACGAGACTGACGATGGTCTCCGGTGAATCGGACATCGGCGCATGACCGGCGAAAGGCAGCAGCACAAACCGCGAGCCGCGGATCACCGGGGTGTACCTCGGAGTCTGGCCAGAGCCGATGACGTCGAAGGCGCCTTGCGCCACGATCACCGGGCAGTCGATCTGTTCCAGTCGGGTCGGCAGGTCGGCGAGCACCGCGTTCCACAGCATCGACCAGAAACCGGTTGCGTCGGCGAAACCGCCGCGAACGGCCAGCGACTCGGTGCGGGACGCCCGCCACGGCTGGGCGCGCAGGCCGGCCATCAGCGTCGTCCGGCCGGGAACCGTGCGGGACAGCTCGTCGATCCAGGGCCTGCGCGCCTGATTCATCAGCCGCGCGGTGCTCATCAGTGTGCCCTGGAGGGCGCGCTCGAGCGGAAGCCCCAGTCCGGACGGCGATATGGCGACCACCGACAGCGCCCGATGCTCCTTGGCCAGCTCGATGGCAATCCGGCCGCCGAGCGAGTTGCCCAGCACGTGCACGCGGTCCAGTCCGCGAGCATCCAGGTCGGCGATGACGGCCTCGGTGAGGGCCTCGATCGTGGGTCGCGAAGCGAGGGCCGGCGAGGTGCCGTGCCCGGGGAGGTCGACGGAGAGGATGTCGAAGTGTTGCTGCAGCGCCGGCAGCAGGCCGGCGAAGTCGTCGCGGGTGGAGCCGAGGCCGTGCAGCAGCAACAGTGGTTCGCCGGCGCCGACACGGTCGGCCCCGAGCAATGGGATTGTCATGCCTGTCTGATGCCCGATGTGCGGGCAACTGAACCGCATCAGAACGGTGGGCGTGGTCACAGCTTGTCCCGGATCGGCCCTGAGCCGTGATTCTTGTCCCGTTTTGGTCGGCAGGCTCCGGGGAATGACGCTTCGGCGGCGTCGTCCCCTGCGTGCGGTGGTGTCCGGCCATTGCTGCTCGCGTGGGCTGCGTTCGCGGACAGTTAGTTAGGGTGGCAGTTCCGTTCATCGGCAACTGCGCCGATGGGCACTCTCGCTCTGCCCTGATCTGCCCTGCTCTGAATTCACCTGGAGATAGTGACCATGCGCGACTTCGCCTGTCCCAACTGCGGCCAGCGCCTGGCCTTCGAGAACTCGTTGTGTCTGGGCTGCACCAACCCTATCGGCTTCGACCTGGTCCAGCGGGAGTTCGCCATCCTCGGTGCGGACGGCGTCACGACTGTCGGGTCGGCCCGACGGATGTGCGCCAACCTGCACGTCGCGGGTTGCAACTGGCTGGTGCCGGCCGACGGGCCCGCCCCGCTGTGTCGGTCGTGCTCGCTGACCCGCACCCGGCCCGCGGACCGCGACCCGGCGATGCCCGCCTTTGCCGAGGCCGAGGCCGCCAAGCGTCGGCTGGTCGTCGAGCTGATCGAGCTGGGGCTGCCGATCAACAATCGGGTGGCCGATCCGGAGCGGGGCCTGACCTTCGACCTGCTCTCCAGCGAGCACGAACCGGTGATCACCGGGCATGACGAGGGCGTGATCACCCTCGACCTGGCCGAGGGTGACGACGTGCACCGGGAATCGCTGCGCATCTCGATGGACGAGCCGTACCGCACCTTGCTCGGCCACTTCCGGCACGAGACGGGGCACTACTTCTTCTTCGTGCTCGCCGAGACCGGCCCGGCCCGCGCGGAATTCGAGTCGCTGTTCGGTGATCCCGATCTGGACTACCAGGCCGCGATCGACCGGCACTACTCGCAGGGCGCACCGGAGGGCTGGGAGGACAACTACGTGTCGTCCTACGCCACCATGCACCCGGCCGAGGACTGGGCCGAGACCTTCGCGCACTACCTGCACATCCGCGACACCCTCGATACCGCAGCGGCTTTCGGGTTCGCGCCAGCCGGCGCGACACTGGACCACCCGATGGCGGGCGAGGCCGGGTTCGACCGGATGATCGAGCTGTGGCTGCCGCTGGCCTGGTCGTTGAACATGATCAACCGGTCGATGGGGCACAAGGACCTCTACCCGTTCGTGCTACCGCCCGCGGTGCTGAACAAGATGCGACTGGTGCACAAGCTGGTGGTCGCCAGCGACGCCGCGGTCGAGGTCAACGCCGCGGTCGTCTGACCAGCGCGCTTATGGCAGCGGCACGGCTGTTCCGGAGACGGCGATGCCACCCGTTCCGACCGGGACGTCGACGGTCAGCACCCCTGGCCGGCCGACGTGCCGGCCCTGGTGCACGGTGATCGTGGTCGGTGGTTCCACCAGTCCGAGGGCGCGTAGGTAGCCACCCAGCGCGGCCGCCGCCGATCCCGTCGCCGGGTCCTCCCGCACCCCGCCCGGTGGGAACGGGTTGCGGGTCTCGAACATCGACGGCGCCAGCCGGCTGACCACCGCGACCGTCGCCCCCCAGCCCTGCTCGGCCATCAGCGCCGCCAACTGGCTCTGGTCGTGGTCGAGCGCATCGAGCACGGCCGGGGAAACCCCGACGATCGGATGCGAATTGCCCGAATAGCTGACGCGCAATGGGAGGGCCGGGTCGAGGTCGTGCCGGGTGACCCGCAGCGCCGCCAGTAGCCGGGCGGCGACCAACGTCTCGAGCTCACTCACCCGGATCGGGACACTGACCAGCGTCGCCACGATTCCGTCGGGTCCCGGTGCGGTGCTGACCTCGATCACCCCAGCGGCGGAATCGAGCGTCAACGCGCCGGTCCCGGACCGCTCCGCCCAGGCGACCGCGGACGCGATGGTGGCGTGCCCGCAGAACGCGACCTCGGCGATGGGCGCGAAGTAGCGGACGGCGGCCATGTTCGGTCCGGTGGGGGTGAGGAAGGCCGTTTCGGAAAAGCCCACGTCCGCGGCGATCTGCTGCATCTGCGCGGCATCGATGTCGCCGGCGTCCAGCACGACGCCGGCCGGGTTGCCGCCGGACGGGTCGGTGGAAAACGCCGTGTAGCGCAGGATTTCCATCACCGCACCCTACGTGTCCCGGGCGGAGCAGGCTGCCGCCGAAGCCGTGAGGGAAACGTGCTCCGCTCCGACGAACGGCACGCCAACTGATGGTCGGCCCCAGGTGCGGTCCTGCCGTCGCCGCCCGGCGCGGTAGCGTCGGCCCGGTGAGTCCGAATGATCCGGGTCTGTTTTCCGTCGGCCCCGCGGCCGACGACGGCCCGTCGGCGAACGCCGGTGCCTGGTCACCCGACCGTCCCGTCGACCCGCATGCCCCGCTGGCGGCCAGGATGCGGCCGCGCACCCTCGACGAGGTCGCCGGTCAGCAGCACCTGCTCGGTCCCGGCGCTCCGCTGCGCCGCCTGGTCGAGGGTGGGTCGCCGTCGTCGATGGTGGTGTACGGGCCGCCGGGCACCGGCAAGACGACACTGGCCATGCTGGTCGCCGGCGCGACCGGCCGGCACTTCGCCCAGCTGTCCGCGGTGTCCGCCGGGGTGAAAGAGGTTCGTGCGGTCATCGGCGATGCCCGCACGCGGCTGCGCTCCGCCGGCGAGCAGACCGTGCTGTTCATCGACGAGGTGCACCGGTTCTCCCGCACCCAGCAGGATTCGCTGCTCGGCGCGGTGGAGGACCGGACCATCATCCTCATTGCGGCGACCACCGAGAATCCCTTCTTCTCCGTCGTTTCTCCACTGCTGTCCCGGTCGCTGGTGCTCCAGCTGCAGCCGCTGACCGACGCCGACATCGCCGTGCTGCTGGACCGGGCCGTCACCGACGAGCGCGGGCTGGCCAGCGGCTACAGCCTTACCGACGACGCCAAGAGCCATCTGGTCGCGCTCGCGTCCGGCGATGCCAGGCGTGCGCTGACGGCGCTGGAGGCGGCCGCCGATTCCGTCGACGCCACCGCCACGTCCCCGGCTGGTGGGCCGTCGACTGGGGACCCGGCCGTCATCGACCTGACGGCTGTGGAGCGTGCCATCAACCGCGCGGCCGTCCGGTACGACCGCTCCGGTGATCAGCACTACGACGTCACCAGCGCCTTCATCAAATCGATCCGTGGCAGCGACGTCGACGCGGCCGTGCACTACCTGGCGCGAATGTTCGAGGCCGGTGAGGATCCCCGGTTCATCGCCCGCCGCTTGATGATTCACGCGTCCGAGGACGTCGGGATGGCCGATCCGACCGCGCTGCCGGTGTGCGTGGCGGCCGCCCAGGTGGTCCAGCTGGTCGGCTTGCCGGAGGCCAGGATCGCGCTGACCCAGGCGACGATTCACCTGGCAACGGCACCGAAGTCGAATGCGGTGGTGACGGCCATCGACGCCGCGCTGGCCGACGTGCGGCAGGGGCTGGCCGGCGGGGTCCCACCACCGCTGCGCGACGGGCACTACCCGGGTGCGGCCAAGCTGGGCAACGCGCAGTCCTACATCTACCCGCACGACCGGCCGGGAGCTGTTGTCGCGCAACAGTATCCGCCGGACGAGCTGGTCGGCCGGGACTACTACCGGCCCACCGGCTACGGCGCCGAACGGGCGTTGGCCGAGCGGGTGCCGCGGCTGCGCCGGACGATTCGCGGCGAGGCGGCGGCCGAGAACGGCTCGGCCGCGACGTCGACATCTCCACCATCGGAAGGACGGTCATGAGCGCTGGCAAGGTGCACGCCATTCAGGTTCGCAGCACCGGAGGGCCCGAGGTCCTCGAGTACACCGAGATCGATGCTCCGGAAGCGGGTCCCGATCAGGTGGCGATCGAGATCGAAGCTGCCGGGGTCAATTTCATCGACATCTACGAACGCTCCGGGGTGTACAAGCTG
>Ga0302299_10002114_pt1 | contig 12098 bp, 10 predicted proteins | sample III_Fen_N3_4_FD_198795 | JGI IMG/M metagenome (GOLD analysis project Ga0302299, IMG submission 198795) | Peat permafrost microbial communities from Stordalen Mire near Abisko, Sweden - III_Fen_N3_4 | ecosystem: Environmental > Terrestrial > Soil > Wetlands > Permafrost | place: Sweden: Abisko...
GCTGACGGGACCGTTGCCCGAGCTGACCATCCCGCCGAACCGAGGCGTTTCCGCCGGCTTTGGGAAACGTCGGGCCGTACCCTGACCTGATGAGTTCGCCCGACGTGGACACCTGGCGGACGTTGCCGATCCGGCAGCGGCCGTCCTGGCCAGACGAGTCGGCGCTCGCTGCGGTCGCCGCCGAGCTGGCCCGGCGCCCGCCGCTCGTGGTGGCCAGCGAGTGCGACGCGCTCCGGGCCCGCCTGGCGGCTGTGGCCCGCGGCGACGCCTTCCTGCTGCACGGCGGGGACTGCGCGGAGACCTTCGCGACAGCGACGGTGGAGGGGTTGCGGGAGAAGATCCGCACGGTACTGCAGATGGCGATTGTGTTGACCTACGGGGCGAGCGTTCCGGTGGTCAAGGTGGGCAGGATCGCGGGACAGTTCGCCAAGCCGCGCTCGGGGGACCTTGAGACGGTCGACGGGGTGACGCTGCCCTCCTACCGCGGGGACGCGGTGAACGACCTGGCCCGTACACCCGCGGCCCGCACCCCCGATCCGGCCCGACTTCTGCGCGCGTACGGGACAGCGGCGCAGACGCTCAATCTGCTCCGGGCCTACGCGAGCGGTGGGTTCGCCGATCTCCGGCAGGTGCATGCCTGGAACCAGGACTTCGTCCGCAGCAGCCCCGCCGGCGAGCGGTATGAGTCGCTGGCTTCCGACATCGACCAGGCGTTGGCCTTCATGTCGGCCTGCGGGGTGGATCTCGACACGCTGGACTCCGCACACGGCGTCGAGTTCTACGCCAGTCACGAGGCCCTCCTGCTGGACTACGAGGCGGCGCTGACCCGCTACGACGCGGAGCTGTGCGCGACCTACGACCTGTCCGCGCACATGGTGTGGGTGGGGGACCGGACCCGGGATCCGGCTGGTGCGCACGTCGAGTTCGCCGCGCGGATCGCCAACCCGATCGGGGTCAAGCTGGGGCCGGCCGCGACGCCGGACGACGTGGTGAGCCTCGTCGAGCGGCTGGATCCGGACCGGGTGCCCGGACGTTTGCTGCTGATCTCCCGCCTTGGCGCGGACCGGGTGCGCGACCTGCTGCCCGCGGTCGTGGAGAAGGTGCTCTTGACCGGAGCGAGCGTGGTCTGGGTGTGCGACCCGATGCACGGCAACACCTACTCCAGCGGCAACGGATACAAGACGCGGCACTTCGATGAGATTCTCGAGGAGGTCCGCGGCTTCTTCGACGTGCACCGCGGTTTGGGTACCCATCCGGGCGGCATCTCGATCGAACTCACCGGGGAGAACGTCACGGAGTGCCTCGGTGGGGCGCATGACCTTGCCGACGCCGACCTCGCGGGTCGCTATGAAACGGCCTGCGACCCGCGGCTGAACACCGGGCAGGCGCTGGAGCTGGCCTTCCTGGTCGCCGAGATGCTGCGCGCCGGCTGAGACGCTGCCCGCCGGGCGGCCGGGGCGTTCAGCGCCGGCGCGTGCTGCGACCCGCCTCTGCGGGCGGCAGGGCCGGTGCGGTGGCCGGCGCGACCCAGGTGACACCGGCACCCGGCGGATGGCCGCCCTCAGGCGGGGCGGCCGCCAGGTGCAGTCCCGCGGCCACCCCGGCTGCCAGTGAGGTGGAGACGGCCACCGCGACGAGTATTGGCGACGGCCTCCTGCGACCATCCGCAGCCAGCCGCGCCGGGGCGGTAGGAGACCCTGCCGACGTCGCGGAGGGAGCCGCCGCGGCGACCGCCACCTTGTGTCGTTGGGCCGCCGACGGTCGGGTGACGTCGAGTCGCAGCATGATGCGCCGGGCCCGGGCCTGCTGCTCGGCCACCTCATCGCAGCGTCGGCAGTGGTAGGCGTGTCGGCGCAGGGTTGCGCCCACTGCGGGCGGTAGCGTCGGCTCGATCGGCGCGGCGACGAAGGCGATCGCGGCCGGGCACGGAGGCAGGTGGTCGAGCAACCCGACCGTCGCCGGGTGATAGCCCGCGAGGAGCGCCAGCCGGCCAGCGGCGACCCGGCGGCCGACCTCGGGCAGGTCAAGGTCGAGAGCGGCCGCGACGGCCTCCGGCGGCAGGTCGTAGCCGTCGCCCAGCAGGAGCGCCAGCGCACACCGGTCCTCGACGCCGGCCAGCGCGTCCCGAAGTCGGGCGGACAGCGGATCGGCGACGCCCAGGTCCGGGCGAGTCGACTTCGAACCGGGGCCCTGACCGGTGAGGAGATCTCGCAGCCGACCCGCCCGGCGCGGCGTGGACGCCGCGCCAGCGAGGTCCCGCACGTGGCGGAGCCAACCGCCGAGTAAGTCGGCCGCCGCGGCCGGTGGTCCGGGTCGGGCCGTCAGAGCCCGGTCGAGCGCGGCCAGCAGGACCTCCACGCCGCGATCCGGATGACAACCGGATCGCAGCGCCAAGTCATAGGCGACGTCGATGTGGCCGCCGACCAACCGTCGGACCTCCTCGGCGGTCGTCGCTGTCGACGGCCACCCAATCACGAGCTCACCGTAGGACTGGCGAACCCCTCCGGTCGGGAAGGCGCGCCCGCGTGTCGCTGCCCGCGCGGTTAGCGTGGTCGCATGCCCGACCTCGTCGACCTCCGCAGTGACACTGTCACCTGTCCCACCGACGCGATGCGCGCCGCGATGGCGGGCGCCGCGGTGGGCGACGACGTCTACGGCGAGGATCCGAGCGTCAACGCGCTGGAGGCTGAGGTCGCGGACCTGTTCGGCCACGAGGCCGCGGTGTTCGTGCCGACCGGCACGATGGGCAATCAGATCTGCCTGCGATTGTTGGTGCCGGGCGGTCTGGAGCTGATCTGCGACGCGGACGCGCACGTGGTGACCTACGAAGACGGTGGGGCCGCCCAACACGGAGGCATCTCCAGCCGCACGATCGTCGCCGCCCGGGGCCGGCTCGACCCGTCAGCGGTGGCCGACCAGATCCGGCCCGCCGGGTATCACATGGTGCCCACCGCGGCCGTCGCCGTCGAACAGACGCACAATCGCGGCGGCGGCGCGGTCTACCCGCTGGAGACCTTGCGGGAGCTGCGGACCATGACCGCTGACGCGGGCGTCGGGCTGCACTGCGACGGGGCGCGGATCTGGAATGCGCACATCGCCACGGGTGTGCCGCTGGCCACGTACGGGGCGCTGTTCGACACGTTGTCGGTGTGCCTGTCCAAGGGGCTGGGTGCGCCGGTGGGCTCGGTGCTGCTGTGCAGCGCCGAGCAGGAAAGCTCGGCCAGGACGCTGCGTCACCGCCTCGGCGGCGGCATGCGACAGGCCGGGATTCTCGCCGCCGCCGGACGCCACGCCCTGCGGCACCACCTCCATGGCCTGGCCGAGGACCACCGGCGGGCCGCGGCACTGGCTGACCAGATCGCCGCGGCAGCCCCCAAGGTTTGCGATCCGACGCTGGTCGAGACCAACATCGTGGCGCTGGATCTGACCACCGCCGGCGATGACGGCCCGGCGCTGGCCGCCGCTGCCCGCAGCGAGGGGGTGCTGATCTCAGTGGTCGCTCCGCAGCGTGCCCGGCTGGTGACCCATCTCGACGTGGACGACACCGGCGTCGATCTCGCGGCGCGGGTGCTCAGCCGGCTGCTCGGGTAAGCACGCGGTAGGCAGGGACGGCGGCCAGCGCCGGCGGGCGCCCGAGCAGCCGGCCCATGCCGGTCAGGGCCGTCGACAGCTCCGCCAGGTCGGCGGCGACGAGTGCTTGCGGTCCGTCGCACAGCGCCATCTCCGGGCGGGGATGCACGTCCACCATTACCCCGTCCGCGCCGACCGCGATCGCCGCGCGGGACAACGGCAACACGAGGTCCCGCCGCCCGCCGGCGTGCGACGGGTCGACGATGACCGGCAGGTGCGAGAGGGTGTGCACGATCGGCACCGCGCTGATGTCCAGGGTGTTGCGGGTAGACGGTTCGAACGTGCGGATGCCCCGCTCACAGAGCACGATGTCGAGATTGCCGCGCTGGGCGACGTACTCGGCGGCCATCAGCCACTCCTCGATGGTGGCGTTCAGCCCGCGTTTGAGCATCACCGGCCGGCCGGCCGCGCCCACCGCCTGCAGCAACGCGAAGTTCTGCGCGTTGCGGGTGCCGACCTGCAGCATGTCCGCGTACTCCGCGACGAGCGGCACGTCGTGGGCGTCGACCACCTCGGTGACGACCGGCAGCCCGGTCTCCTCCCGCGCGGTGGCCAGGATGCGCAGCCCGGCCTCGCCGAGGCCCTGGAAGGCGTACGGGGATGTGCGGGGCTTGTACGCGCCGCCCCGAAGCAGGACCGCGCCAGCGTCGAGGGCCATTCTCGCGGCCGCGACGGTTTGCTCCTCGGTCTCCACCGCGCACGGGCCGGCGATAAGGGTGATGGTGTCCGGACCGATCGGTACGCCGCCGACGAGGATGGTCGAGGTCTCCGGATGGTTCTGTCGGCTGACCAGCTTGTACGGCGTGGAGATCCGCACCACGTCGCTGACTCCGGGCAGCGCCGGCAGGTTCAGCGTCTCGAAGACGGCGAGGTCGCCGACGAGGCCCACGATCGTCCGGCTGATGCCGCGGCTGACGAAGGCGGCACCCCCAGCCGCCTCGACGACGGATACGACGGCGTCCACCTCGGCCGGCTTGGCGCCCGGCTCCATGACGACGACCATGTGACTCTCCTCGAGCTTGCTTGTCGGGTGCTGGACGGTACGGATCGGTTGGTCAGCGGGTGAGGCCAGCAAAAAGCCCCGGGCTCTGTCGAGACCGGGGCTGGGACGCGGGCGCGTTCTGCCGTCAGCTCCGGCTGGCGACAAAGAAATAGCGGCGGATGCGCACGGGTAGACAGTAGCGCATCACGCCCTGGCGCGATGGGAGGGGATCCGGCCTGAGTTGTCACCGCGGCCAACCGCCGACCTCCTGCTCCGCGACATCTCCGGCCGCCATGCGTTGGCCCTCGACACCTGGGCGAGCGCCCAGGCCGAAAGACTGATCGCCCTCCTCGTTCCCGACGTCAACGCCGATCCCACCGCACGCGTCCGCGGTCTCGCTGCCCTCGGTGCCCTCGCCCGCCCTCTCGCGGCGCTACCCGACCGCATCCCCGAGACCGACCGGGAGGCCATCCGCTACGCCGCGAACAACGCCCTCCATCCGCCCGGGCCGCGCGGGGCCGGCGCTCCCTCGATGCCCGAGTAGGTGGTCCGGAAGGATCAGACCTCGAGCCGCTCGACCGGTCTCGCCGCGTCGGGCCGCGGCGAGAGCTCGATGATGAGCATGGCGGCGATCACCAACGCGGCGCCCACGACCGTGGCCACGCCCAGTCGGTCACCGCCCAGCAGCACGCCGAAGACGCCGGCGAACACCGGTTCCAAGGTCAGGACGACCGCCGTCCTGGCGGGAGGCAGGTGCGCCTGCGCCCAGGTCTGGCCGACGAAGGCCAGTGCGGTGGCCAGGATCGCGGTCAGTCCGACCGCCCCCCACACACCCGCGTCCGGCGGCGGAGCCAGACCGCCCAAGGGTAGGGCCAACACCGCGCACAGCGCGGTGACGGAGCCCAACTGCACGACGGCCAGCGGAAAGGCGTCGTGCCGGGACGACCACTCACCGAGCCCGACGATGTGCAGGGCGAAGCAGACGGCGCAGAGCAGGGTCAGGGCCTCACCACGCCCGACGGACACACCGCGAAGTGAGATCAACGCCAACCCGCAGGTGGCCACGGCGACCGCAACCCAGGCCGGTAGGCCCACCCGCTGGTGGAGCAGTAGGCCGCCGATCAGCGGGGTGAAGACCACGAACATGCCGGTGATGAAGCCGGACACCGACGCCGATGTCGTCCGCAGGCCGAAGGTCTGAGCTGCGTAACCGGTGCCGAGGGCGAGGCCGAGCAGGGCGCCGGCGCGGCGACCTCGTCGGCCGAGACCGGCGACCGATCGGGGTCGAAGGGCCACCATGGCCAGCGTCGCGATGCCGAACCGCCAGGCGAGGAAGGCCATCACTGGCATCCGGGCGATCGCATCCTTGACGAGCACGAAGGTCGCGCCCCACACCGCGGTGATGCCGACCAGCGCCAGGATGGCCAGTGCCTCGCTCCGCCGGGTCACCGGCTCCCGGGTCAGACCACGACCCGGAAGTGGGTCGTCAGCCGCCGGTCGTCGCCCAGCACGTGGTAGGCGAGAGCCGGCGGCCAGTCCAGGTCGATGTCGGGGCCGCCTTCCCACGGCAGGCGAAGCGTGGAGGCTGTCCCCGGTGCGACCACCAGGGGTCGGCCGGCGAACACCGTCGACGCGGCGGTGTGCGCGTGCCCGCAGAGGAGCGCGACCACCTGTGGGTGTCGCCCCAGCACCGCCGCGAGCCGGTCCTCCCCGGACTGCCGGATCGAGTCCAGCAACGGGTGGTGCAGGTCCACCGGAGGATGGTGGCAGCAGACGAGCGAGGGCAGGTCGGGAGACTGCGCCAGGACGTCGTCCAGCCACGCCAGCGTCGGGTCGCTGAGCAGCCCCTCGTCGTGGCCCGGGATCGTCGAGTCGCAGAGCGCAAAGAGCACGCCGGCAACCTGCACCGCCCGGTTCACCGGCTCCTCGGCGTCGGCGATACCCGGGGGCAGGCCGAGCGGGAAGGCACCCGAGAAGGCCACCCGGGCGTCGTGGTTGCCCGGGCACAGCAGTGTCGGGTACCCAGATGCCAGGGCCGCGACCGCCTCCGCGTAATCCGCCGGCCGCCCCGAGTCGGTGATGTCGCCGGTGATGAGGACCGCGTCGACTGGAGTCGGCAGCCGTCGCAAGGAGGACATGACCCGCTCGACGCGGTCGGCGGCCCGCCTACCACCATCGAGGTGCAGGTCGCTGAGATGCGCGATGACGAGCACGATGTCCCTTTCCCGCCCGCGGTCAGCTTGCTCGCAGGGCCTTTAGCAGCGCGACGTCCCTGGCGTGCTCCTCCCGCTTCCCGGGCGTCTCCACAATGACAGGTACGCCGTGCGTCGACGGGTGCCGGAACAACTCCGCGAACGGGTCGGTGCCGATGCGCCCGACCCCGATCCCGGCGTGCCGGTCTCGACCCGAGCCGCACGGGTCGAGCGAGTCGTTGGCGTGGATCAGCTTCAGTCGCCCCCGGCCGACTGTCGTTCGCAGCGTGTTGAGGGTTCGCCGCACGCCACCGGGCGCGGCGAGGTCGTGGCCGGCGGCGAAGGCGTGGCAGGTGTCCAGGCAGACGCCGAGGCGGGGATGTCCGTCTACCGCGGCGAGGAAGGGTCCGAGCTCCTGCACGGTGGCCGCGAGCGCAGCGCCGCCGCCGACGCTGAGCTCGACAAGCAGGTCCGGGTCCTCCTCCGTCAACTCCTCGAGAAGGGGGAGGAGCAGGCCGCCGAGGCGGCCCAGGGCCTGCTCCCGGTCGCCGGGGTCGACAGCTGAGCCGGCGTGGAAGACCACGCCGCGAGCGCCGAGGCGGCGTCCCCGGCGCAGTGCCCCGCGGACCGACTCCACCGACTTCAGCCGCGTGGCCTCCGTGGGCGACCCGAAGTTGACCAGATACGTGGCGTGCACGAACACCGGAGTCCGACGCTGCACACAGGCCCGTCGGAACGCCTCGTCTCGGGCCGGGTCCCCGGCCGCCGAAGCCCAACCGCGGGGGTTGGAGACGAAGACCTGCACTGCCTCCGCACCGATCTCTTCCGCGTACGGGAGGCCGCCGGAAACCAGGCCGCTTCCCACCACGATGTGCGCGCCGACGGGTGACGGCTTGCGGGGAGGCACCTGCTAGTACGCGAGCAGCGTGATCGTCGTATGCCGAGCCACCATGCTGCCCACCCGCGGTGACACGACGTGGACGCTGCCGAAGCCGAGTGGCTGGAAGACACGCACTGTGAAACCGGCTGCCTCGAGTGCGCGACGCGCGTCCCCGGTGGAGGCCCCACGGACATCCGGCACCGGGAAGAGCTCGGGGCCCTTCGACACGGTCAGCGCGATCGTCGTCCCGTAGCCGGCCGTGTCGCCGGAGGACGGGCGGGTGTCGATGACGTCAGAACGGATCACGGTGTCACTGAACGCGTCGGTCCGGCTCACGGCGAACCCCAGCTTGCCCAACCCCGCCTTGGCATCCTCGAAGGCCAGCCCCCGAACGTCCGGCACGTCCACGGGCCGGCGACCCTTGCTGAGGCTCACCCGGACCAGATCGCCGGGATGCAGGAGCGTGCCCGCCGCCGGCCGGGTGGTCACGACCCGGCCGGTGGGCGTGATAGTGGAGTAGACCTTGGTCACAGTGGCCCGCAGGCGGTCGGCGGCCAGCGCCTGCTGGGCGGCTGCCAGCAACTGCCCGGACAGCATGGGCAACGCGTGCACCTCGGGGCCCTTGGACAGCGCCAGCGTCACCGTGCCGCCGTGCCGGACCCGGTCACCGGGTGCGGGCTGCTCGAGGGCCACCCGACCGGCCGGCACGCTGGGGTGGAAGCGGTCCGACAGCCACTGCGGGCGGAGTCCGGCCGCGCTCAACGTCCGGGTCGCGGACGCCTTGGTCATGGTCAGCACCGCAGGCGCGTGGGCGTATCGGCCCGCGGCAAGCCACCATCCGCTGATGGCGGCCAGCACTGTGAGCAGCAGCAGGCTCAGCGTGCCCCACCAGGGATGGCGTCGTAGTGCCCCGGCGGTGGGCAGTGCCCCGGCGGCGGGCAGTGCCCCGGCCCGGGAGGGTGCCGGCCGCGTCGGCGCGGAACCGCCTCCGGTCGGGGCCGGTGCCGGGACGACGACGGTGTCCGCAGCGTCGGACTGGCCGGGGGCCTGGCCGGGGACGGCTGCCTGGACCCGGTGCAGCGCGGCGAGGAAGGCGCGGGCGTCGGCGAAACGGGCGGCGGGGTCACGGGCCGTTGCCCTGCTCACCAGGTCGTCGAGAGCATCGGACAGGCCGCGCACCTCGTGGGAAGGGGCCGGGACGTCCTCGTGCACGTGGCGGAAGGCGACTGCCATCGCGTTGGCGCCGTCGAAGGGCGGCTTGCCGGTGAGCAGTTCATACAGCAGTACGCCCGCGGCGTAGACGTCGCTGCGGGTGTCCGCCGTCCCGGTGCTGATCTGCTCCGGCGCGAGATAGGCCACGGTGCCGATGAGCATCGTGACGCTCGCGGACCGCGCGCTGGCCTCGATCGCGCGGGCCAGTCCGAAGTCGGCCACCTTCACCCGGCCGTCGGCGGCGAGCAGCACGTTCTCCGGTTTCACGTCGCGATGCACCAGCCCGGCGGCGTGCGCGGCGCCGAGCGCGGACAGAACCGGCTCCATGACGGCCAGCGCCTGCGCCGGGGCCAGTCGTCCCCGCTCACTGAGCAGGCCTCGCAGCGTGCCTCCCGCCACGTACTCCATGACGAGGAAGACGACCGGCGGCATGCCGTGCGGTCCCGGTTCGCTGCCCTGGTCGAAGACAGCTACGACGTTCGGGTGGGAGAGCCGGGCCGCCGCCTTCGCCTCCCGGATGAAGCGTCCGACGAAGACGGCGTCGCCGGCGTACGTCGGTTGCATCACCTTCACCGCGACGACGCGGTCCAGGCGGGTGTCGACAGCCTTGTAGACCGTACCCATCCCGCCACCGGCGAGGCGGGCGTCGATGCGGTATCGGCGGTCCAGGACGCGGCCGACCAGCGGGTCGGCCAGCGTAGTGTCCACGATTGCGAAGTCTACGTGCGGGGCCGCCAGCGGGGGAGTAGGCGGCATCCTTCGGCCACCTCAGCGGTGCCCGGTGTGCGCTGAGTGCGCTGAGTAATGCCGGCGCAACGCCAGGACGTTGCGCACGTAGGCCTTGGTGTCGGCATACATCCCGTTCTTGCGCACCGAGCCCAGGCCTTGGTAGTAGCCGGCGACGGCCTGGTCGACCGGTGCGGCTCTGGTGAGTTGGCCCAGGAGGGCCACGCCGGCAGTGATGTTGTCGTGCGCCCGCAGCAGATCAAGCGGACGCCGGATCACGTACCTGGCTACGAAGGTCCCTGTGGCCGGCAGCACCTGCATCGTGCCGACAGCGTCGGCGGGGGAGACCGCCCGCTGCTGGAAGCCGGACTCCTGCTCGGCCAAGGCCAGTGCGAGTGCCGGGTCGACGGAGAACCGCCGCGCGGTAGCCACGATCAGTCGGCGGACCGTGCTGCGGGAGGGCACCCGGGCCCGGGCCAGCGCCAGCCGGTGCCGTCGGGCCGCGGCGAGGACGGCCGGTGGGTAGGTCCGCCCGGCGAAGGTCTCCCCGCCGTGTCGGGCGCGCGCCGCAGGCCGGGTAGTAGTCCGGGCAGCCTCGGGCAGCGTGAGCCGCTGCCCGACGTAGATCGTCCAGCGCTGGTCGAGCCGGTTGTGGGCGCGTAGCCACGTCAGTGTGGTGTGGTGGGTCCGCGCGATCGCGCCGGCCGTATCCCCGGGCCGTACGGCGTACGGACCGCCGTCCGCCGGCCTCGCCGTCGGCCCGGCATCGGAGTGTCCGGCCGGTGCGGACCCGGGTACCCGGAGGGTCTGGCCCGCGAGGATCAGGTCGCCGTTGCCGGGCAGTCGGTTCAACGCCACGAGCACCGGCACCGTGGTGTGGTGCTGGCGGGCGATAGCGGTCAGCGTGTCGCCCCGGTGGACGTGGATGAGAAGTGCTCCCGGCACGCTGGCGGAGACAACGGCCCCGACCATTAAGGGCGCGCCGACCGCGCGACCGAACATCGCGGGATACGTACTCATCGCCACCTCGTGTCATGGCCATCACTTTGTGTGATTGAACGAGTGGCCAGCGTAAGCAGATCGCCAAGTGAATGACAAGGGTGGGATTCTCGGTCAGGCGGGTATGCGCCCCTCTATCCGACCTGCGGTGATGCGTACCGCCACGAGAGGTTGCGGAGCGGTCGCCGGGCCGTGGACGACCGTGCCGTCGCTGAGTCGGAAGGTGCTGCCGTGCCAGGGGCACACGACACAGGCATCGGCTCCGGCACCGGCGAGCCGGCCCTCGTGCAGCGGTCCCGACAGGTGCGAGCACCGATCAACGAGACCACGGATGAGGTCGCCCCGGCGGAGCAGGAACACCGGCACCTGACCGAGCTGACGCACTATGGGGGAGCCCTCGGGCAGCTCCTCCGCCGCCCCGAGATCTGTCCACTCACTGGCGCCGGTGTCCCGCACGTCGGCGGTGTGATTCGCGCCGGAGGCACGTCGGTAGCCGAGGTGACCGCCGATGGCGCCGCCGACGAGAACCGAACCCAACCCGGCGAAGCCGAGCAGCTTTCCCAGCGCGTACTTCCGCCGCGTCCGGGCAACGAGGCTGGCCAGGTAGCAGCTGACCGCGAGGTAGTTGGCGCCGGCGTGCACGAGGCCGACCCGCTGCTCGGGCGGGTTGAGTTCGGACCAGTCCGTCCACCCGGCGAGGGCCGTCGGTGCCGTGGCGACAACGCCGAAGGAGATCAGCGCGCTGGATGCCGCGCCGGTCCTGGGAAAGAGGTCGAGCACCGCCGCAGACGTCCACGCACCGATCGGCACATCGGTCAGCGGCGGATGGAGTGGGTGACCGAGCCAGACGCCGTGCAGGGCGTCGCGCAGTTCCTGGGGCTGGATCTTCTGCCGAACGAGCGCGCGGACCTTCTTGACCGCCGGGTCGAGGACCGTCAACCGCTCCAGGCGTTCCATTGCGTCGAAAGGCTGCATACCGCCGCTGTGCCGCCGTACGCCTATGCCGAAACCCCCGGTAGCGGTCGGGCTGCGCCGATCATGCTGGAACGTACGTTCCGCCGGCTCCGCCGACGCTCGATCGAGCATGATCGGCGCCGGGGAGGTCAGCTCAAAGTGTGGGCACTGATCGGCGCCGGTCAACTCCGGCTTGACGCTGGCTGAGCTCCGGCTCGGCCAAGCCATGCCAACCCAACCCGACATCCCCAACCCGACATCCCCGACCCGACCGCAGCAACCGGCTCAGCCCAGGTCCGCCAACCCCTCGAACGACGTGGACGCCTCCGCCAGCGCCCGCTTGGGGATCCGGCCGCCCAGACGCGCCAGCCGCCCCGCCTCGACCGCGCAGGCCATTGCGGCCGCCATGCGGGCGGGGTCCTGAGCCCGGGTGACCGCGGAGGCAAGCAGGACCGCGTCGCAACCGAGTTCCATCGCGAACGCGGCGTCCGAGGCGGTCCCGATGCCGGCGTCGAGGACGACG
>Ga0302299_10002115_pt1 | contig 12095 bp, 15 predicted proteins | sample III_Fen_N3_4_FD_198795 | JGI IMG/M metagenome (GOLD analysis project Ga0302299, IMG submission 198795) | Peat permafrost microbial communities from Stordalen Mire near Abisko, Sweden - III_Fen_N3_4 | ecosystem: Environmental > Terrestrial > Soil > Wetlands > Permafrost | place: Sweden: Abisko...
ATCACCGAGCCGAACGCGAGCAGCAGGATGATCATCGCGGCGGCGATGCCGACGATCTCGCCGGTGCCGGCCGCCGACTCCTCGAAGGTGAAGTACAGCTCGCCGCCGGACTCCAGCCGCAGCGACGAACGGGCACGCTCCTGCGCCACGACGCTCTTGAGCCTGTCGAGGTCCGCAGCCGAGAGGGACTCGGCGGTGGGGTACTGCAGACGGATCAGCCCCACGCGCCCGTCGGGCGAGACGGACTGGGTGGCGTCGACGACGTGCGGCATCGCCGCGAGGGCCGTCCGCACCTCGGCCAGCCGCGAGCTCGCGGCGGTCGAGCCGGTGAAGGTGGCGCCGTCGGTCAGCGGAGTCGCCACGACCTGGGCGGTGATTCCGGCGTTGTCGGAGCCGGTCGTCGCGAGCAGCTCGATCGCCGCCTGCGAGTCGAGCCCCGGCACCTCGAAGGAGTCCTTCATCGTCCGGCCCACCGTTGCCGATCCGACCACCACTCCCACGGAGAGCACCAGCCACACCACGATCACCGTCCACGGACGACGCGCGGCGTAGCGCCCCCATCGATACAGCAACCTGCTCATGGCCTTCTCCTCGGTCCGGACTCGTGGTCGGCGCTCCGCCGATCTGCTCCAAGGCTCCTGCGACCCGGTCGATGCCGGATCGGCCGCGACGCCCTGACTTCCCTCGGCCCGCGGTCGTAGACGGTCCTCGTCCACATGACCGATCCGTGGCACGCGCAGGTCACCTACGCTGCAGATGTGGCCAGTGCGAACCTGCGGACGTTGTGGGAGGAGCCAGCGGCTCCCGACCCGCCGACACGCGTGTGGCGCGACTGGTTGCTCGTGGGGGTGCTGCTGGTCGTCGCTCTGCTCGAAGGCCTGCTGCGCCCGGACGTCGTGTGGCGTCCCGTCGCGATCGCGCTGGCGGTGATCACCATCGTCGCGCTGCTGTGGCGGCGCACCCACCCGCTGCCCGTCGTCATCGTCGCGTTCGGGTCGATGCTCGCCGTCACCGCGGCCAGCATGCTCCTCGGGACGGCCTCGATCGGTCTCTACGCGGCCGCGTGCGTGCTGCTCCTGCCGTACTCGCTCACGCGGTGGGGCAGCGGACGGGCGATCGTGGCAGGCCTCGCGCTCATCGTCGTCGTGGGTGCCCTCGGGGTCGCGAGCAGCTACACCGCACCGGCCGACGCGATCGCTGCAACGGTGTTCCTGCTCTTCCCCGCCGTGCTCGGTGCATCGGTGCGCTACTGGGACACCGCGCACGAGCGCGACGTCGAGCGGGCTCGGCTCCGCGAGCGCGAGCAGCTGGCCCGCGAGCTGCACGACACGGTGGCCCACCACGTCTCGGCGATGGCTATCCAGGCGCAGGCCGGCCGCGTGCTCGCCGACACCCGCCCCGACGCCGCAGTCACCGCGCTGCGGGTCATCGAGACCGAGGCCTCCCGTGCGCTAGCCGAGATGCGCGCCATGGTCGGGGCCCTGCGCGACGGCGAGGCCGCGGAGCTGGCGCCCCAGCGAGGCGTCGCCGACATCGCCCGGCTCGCCGACCTGCCTGCGGGTGACGCCCGGGTCGAGGTCGAGCTCGAGGGCGACCTCGACGAGCTGCGGCCCGCGGTGCAGTCGGCGCTGTACCGGATGGCGCAGGAGTCGCTCACCAACGCGATCCGGCACGCTCGTCGCGCTACGCGCATCGACGTACGGGTCGTGGGCGATTCGGACTGCGTGCACCTCACGGTCTCCGACGACGGCGACCCGGCGCTGGCGGGGCGCATGTCGAACGGCTACGGCCTCGTCGGCATGAAGGAGCGTGCCACGCTGCTGGGCGGCACCTTCGCCGCCGGGCCGAGTGCTCCCCGCGGGTGGACCGTCGATGCCGTGCTGCCTCGCCGGACGACGACGCGATGACGATCCGGGTGCTTCTCGCCGACGACCAGGAGCTGGTGCGCACCGGCCTGGCGATGATCCTCGACGCGCAGCCAGGCATCGAGGTCGTCGGCCAGGCCGCGGATGGGCGCCGCGCCGTCGAGATGGCCCGGGAGCTGCAGCCGGACGTCTGCCTCTTCGACATCCGCATGCCCGAGGTCGACGGCATCGAGGCGACACGCATCCTCGCCGGTCCCGACGTCGCACACCCGCTCGCCGTTGTCGTCATCACCACCTTCGACCTCGACGAGTACGTGCACGGCGCGCTCAAGGCCGGTGCCCGCGGCTTCCTGCTCAAGGACTGCGGACCCGAGCTGCTCGTGCAGGCCATCCACGCGGCGGCCGACGGCGACGCGCTCATCGCGCCGGTGATCACGGCCAGGCTGCTCGACGAGTTCGCGCGCAGCGGCGCGTCGGCGCCACCACCGCAGCCGCAGGTACCGCTCACCGACCGCGAGGAGGAGGTGCTCGTCACGGTCGCGCGTGGGCGCACGAACTCCGAGATCGCCGACGAGCTGCACATCAGCCTCAGCACCGTGAAGACCCATCTCACGAACCTCACCAGCAAGCTCGGCGTCCGCAACCGCGTGGAGATGGCCATGTGGGCATACGAGACCGGGCGCATGCGGCCCTGACTCACGCCGGCGCTGCCGCGGCCGACTGGCCCAGGCGATCACCCGAGTGCGAGCCCTCCGCTCGCGAGCGCTCGAGGCTGTCCGCCTCGAGATCGCAGACGTCGCGATCTACATGCTGCGCTGCGCCGACGTGCTCGGTGTCGATGTCGCTACCGCGGTGCGGGACAAGCTCGCGGTCAACGAGTCACGATTCGCGGAGGCGTAGGGGGACGCTCGCGGTCCCGGATGCATGAGCGTCAGCGCGTTCCCTGGCACGCGTTCGGACTCACACGCCGCCGACGGCGGTCCCGGTCTTGATGCGTGCCTTCAGGCTGCTGTTGACGAAGGAGCCCCAGGCGTTCGAGCAGTCGGTGAAGCACTCGTACTCGGGCACGAGGCCGTCGTGGGTGAAGCGCAGCCGGGTGCCCTCGTCGACCGAGTCGATGTCGAAGGTGACCGTCGTACCGGTCCATTCGTCCTTGACGTCGGTGAACTCAAGTCGGCTGTCGGTAACCAGCCAGCCCACCCTGGCACCCGGGACGAGCTCGGTGACGCGCATGGCGTTCCAGTGGATCCCGGGCACGCTGTAGGTGAACTCGTCGCCGAGCTCGTCGGTGCTCCCCTCGATGTCTCCGAACCACCAGGAGCGCACATCGACGACGGCGTCGAAGACCTGCTCGGGTGACTCATCGACGACGAGAGTGGTGGTGTAGCTCGCGGTGGTCATCGGGCTCGCCCTTTCGTTGAGGCGGGAGTCAGGAGGTGTCGAGATGGGACTTCAGGGCGGCCAGCGGACCGTCCCAGTCACGCGCCAGGGCAGCGAGGAACTGCTGCGCCACGCGCATGGGTCCGGACCGCAGGTGGTAGCGCACTCGTCGGCCCTCACACCGCTCGGCTGCCACGAGGCCTGCTTCGGCGAGCAGGGCGAGGTGCTTGGCGATCCCTTGACGCGTGATGGGAAGGGCCGCCGCCAGCTCGGTCACCGTCGCGGGTCCGCGCGCGGTCAGCTCCGCGAGGATCGCCCGACGGTTGGCATCGGCCAACGCCACGAAGACGGCCTCGGCGACGAGCTCGGACCGTGCATCAGGCATGGAGGTACGCGACCAGCTCGTCGAGCTCGCTGCGCCACCCCTCGGTGTTGCCGTTGAACGCCCTGTCGTGCTCCTCCGGGGCGAGCTGGGCGAAGCCGCTCTCCACGACGGAGAGCGACGTGCCCGGCCCATCGTCGGTGAGGGTGAACTCGACGTAGGTCCGGCGCACGTCGTCCTTCGGAAGCCCGTAGATCCCCCACGTATAGCCGAACACCGCCGGGGGCTCGAGCCGTTCGATGCGCAGGTGCGCCTCGTGACCACCGTCCCACCGCAATGTCGCTTCGCCACCGACGCGAAGGTCGATCTCCGCGCTCTGGCCGAACCAGGTGCCGAGCCCCTCCACCGTCGTGATCGCCGCCCACACGTCCGCGCGGGGCCGCTCGATGTGCACTGTCCGTTCGATCCGGTCCGGGAAACCCATCCCGCCACCTCCCGCGTCGCAACCATTTGGTTGCCACACCGTAATGGCAACCCGATGGTTGCGTCAACCTCAGTGCAGCCCACCCACGCGTCGTTCCTGCGGCAGCGCGGTCACGTCGCCGCTCGAGATGCAACTACTCGTCACGCGCGTTGGGCGGAGGTGCGCCCGAGCCGTCGTCGCGCGAGTACTGCCGACACCGCCAACACGAGGAGGCTGAGGTAGAGGCCGAACGCGCCGACGAACCACAGCGGGTAGAGGGCACCGAGGGCCAGGGAGATTCCCAGTGTCCCGAGCGCGGCGCAACCGGAGATCACGAGACCGCCGTAGCACAGCCAGCGGTTCACCAGTCCGAGGCGAAGGGCGATCAGACACCCCGACGCGAGGGCCAAGACGACGAAGGCAATCTGCAGATCACCGAGGAAGTGCGTGAATCCCCCGATCGCCAGCCAGCTCACCACGACGGGGTCGGACACGTCGGCGAGCGTCGTGTCCACCAGTCTGGGTAGCAGCAGCGACATGGTCGCGGCCGCGACATCCAGGACAGTGAGCACCGCGACGACCACCGCGCTGCCGACGACCAGCTCGGGAAGCATGGAGCCGCGCAGGCGACGACGCGCCAGGGAGGACAAGCCCGACGCGACGATGATGAAGCTCATCGCGACGATGACCATCGCGGTCGCGGTGGTGTGTAGGGCACCCGCGTTCGCGTCGACCCAGGTGCGCACGTCCGCGGCACTCGACTGGCCCACGCGAGGACCGTCGGGTGCTGGGAACCAGCCCCCCACGAATGCTGCGGTCGAGGCCACCGCGATGACGAGCAGGGTGGTGCGGTCCTCCGCCGCCAGCGTGGTCGTCCGCTGCGTGGTCCGTGCTTCGGGCCTGGTGCTCGCATCGCTTGCCATGGCTTCCCCTCCCGATCGCCGGTGACGCCGACGTGCGTCGTGAACCGGATCTCGTCGCGAACGTAGGGACACCTCGACTCGCTGGCGTCCCCCGCTGGTCGTAGCCGCGTCCGTCGAAGGGGGGAGCCGGATCGCGCGAGTCCCTCGAAGGAGGGAGCCGCGCGATGCCCGCTGTCCCTAGAGTTCTGGCATGCCACCGTGGTGGATGTTCAGACGGCCCGCAATCGCCGGGCCCGTGCGACCACGGGTGCGGGCGCCCTCGCGCTTCGACATCGCGCTCGGAGCAGTGCTTGCCCTCGTGATCCAGCTCGAGTATCACATCGACTACGCCGACTCCGCCGATGTCACGCCTCGCCATGTCCTAGTCGGGCTTCTCCTCTCCCTGCCGCTCATCTGGCGCCGAGTCGCACCAGTACCGGTCGGTCTGGGCGTCGTGACGGTGTTCAGCCTGCAGCCCGAGATCCTGGTCCCGACCCCGAACACCGCCGGCGCCGCGCTGTGCCTCGTCGTCGCTGTCGGCGCCCTGGCCCTCTACCCGCAGTCATGGCTGACAGCGATCGGCTGTGCCGCAGCCGCCACCTCGCTCGGCGTTCTCGGGGCGTGGCTCGACCCGGACCCGAAGGGGATCGAAGGCGTCTCCATGAGCCTCACGATCCTGGGAGTCTGGGGCGCCGGCGCTCTGCTGCGCCGGCAGACCGAGCGTGCGCGACACTCGGAAGCCGCGATCGTCAGCGAACGGCTCATCGCCCAGATGCGGGCCCGCGACCTGGTCGCGGCCGAGCGGGGTCGGATCGCACGCGAGCTGCACGACGTCGTCTCACACGGGATGGGCGTGGTCGTCCTCCAGGCTCGAGGTGGACGCCGAGTGCTCGACACCGACGCCGGGCGTGCCCGCGTCGCCTTCGACGAGATCGAGCGGGTGTCCGCCGACTGCCTCCGCGAGATGCGCCTGATGCTCGACGTACTACGCATCGAGGAGGATCGCGACCCGACCGACCCCCCGCAACCGGGACTGGGGCGCCTCGAGGACCTGCTCGGTGAGATGCGCTCGGCCGGTCTGGTGATCGACGCCGAGATCGTCGGGGAGCAGGTGGAATTGCCCACCGGCCTGGACCTCTCGGCATATCGCATCATGCAGGAGGCACTCACCAACGTCGCCCGGCACGCACCCGGAGCTCCCGCGGTCGTCACAGTGACCTACGCAACCGACTCGTTGACGCTGGAGATAGTCGACGAGGGTTCACCTGTGCCCCCGCCGGAACCCGGACATGGCCTCGTGGGGATGCGCGAACGGGTCGAGCTCTACGACGGCGACCTGAGCTGGGGCCCCTCCGCATCGGGCGGCTTCCACGTCCGCGCGACCCTGCCCTATGCGGCGGCAGCGCCGTGACCCTGCGACTGCTGCTCTGCGACGACGAGCGACTCGTTCGCATGGGGCTTCGGATGATCCTCGAGGCCGAGCCCGATCTCGACGTGGTGGGCGAGGCGGCTGACGGCGCCGAGGCCGTCGCGCTCGCGCGGAGCCTGCGACCGGATGTCGTGCTCATGGACCTGCGCATGCCACGAGTCGACGGGCTCACGGCCACCCGCCGCATCGTGGCCGTGACGGACCCACCCGCAGTCCTGGTCCTCACGACGTTCGACCTCGACGAGAACGTCTACGCCGCGCTCGCGGCCGGGGCCAGCGGCTTCCTGCTCAAGGACGCACCTGAGGCCCAGCTGCTCGCCGCGATCCGCACGGTCACCCAGGGAGTCGCACTGCTCGCACCTTCAGTGACCCGACGCCTCGTTGCCGCCCTCGCACCCCGCCAGGAACCCAGGCCCACAGAACCCGACCTCGCCAGCCTCACCGACCGCGAGGTCGACGTCCTGCGCCTCGTCGCACGAGGCCAGTCCAACGCCGACATCGCGAGGTCTCTCGGCATCGGGGAATCAACGGTCAAGACACACATCTCACGCGTTCTCGCCAAGCTCGGCCTCGTCAGCCGAACCCAAGCCGTCGTGGTGGCCTACGAGTCCGGTCTGGTCGGTCGCTGAACAGGTCGATCCTCGACCTCGTCCACGTGTGCCGGGCGCAGCTGCCGTGACGGCCGGATGACTCGACTCGGTCGGCTCTCACCTGCTGAGTGGGAGGAAACCGGTGCACATGAGCCGCATCCACGCGATCGTCGCGCCGTCGGTCTTGTAGTACGCGTGCTGTTCGATGGTGAACTGGCCGTCCGGGCGATCGACCGTGAACCGGTACGCGACGCGCTCGAGGGACCCGATGCTGCCGGTCTCGACAGCGACGACGTCGGTGATCTGCCGAGACGGATCGAACCACGTGCCGAGAATAGTCTCATCGACGATCTCATCGACGTCGTTCGAATCCCAGAACCTGGTCGGCGTCATGGCACGGAAGTCGACGTCGGGTCGCAACAGGGCCTTGAGCCCGGCCGAATCCTTGTCGGCCAGTGCCCGCGCGAACCGTTCACCCACGTGTTCCATCAGAGGTCCCTTCGTGCGGCGATAGGCCGAGTCGTCACGGCAGGCATCAGTAGCTGAAGGTGGTGGCTCCGTCGCCGATCCACTCCCAGAGCTGAACGGTGCCGCCCAAGGAGGCATTGGCGATCAGCGTCTCTGCGTCGATCTTCCTCGCGTTGAAGCAGATCGGGCACACGAGGAACGTGCCGCCCGCTGCCTGGAACCGCCCCATCAGGTCGGCGATGGGCGGGCAGCCGTCGCACGCGGTTCCCAGCGCGTACCCGTGGGTGGCCAGGCGCACGGACTCCTTCGTGAGGAACATGACCGTGTCCCTGCCGCCCTCCGCGGCGCCGACGGCGACGAGGAGAGCGACCGTCACCTTCTCGGGGTCTTCGAGCCCCGTGGTGAGACTGATGGCGGCCCTGGTCATCGGATCAGCTCCGCCGTCGTCGGGTCGATGGTTGCCTCGACCCGCCGCACGCTGTCCGCGGGGAAACCACCGAGCCGGGCGTGCCCGAGGACGAGCTCCTCGCTCGTGGCGGCGTACAGGCAGTAGATCTTGTCGTGCTCGATCACGCACTTGCGCATGGTGTTCCTCCCTCTCGTTGCCCCGTGCAGGTCCGACACTCAAGGTAGGAATCTCCGCGCCCGGGAGCCATGAGGCGTTCACCCCATGGCGGGCACGGGCGTTGGATAGCGTGGCTGGATGGCCACGTCCGGGGTCCGGCTCAACGAGGTGCTCATCGCGATCTCGATGGCGACCGACCTCGGTCTCGGTCAGCCCTCCGAGCACATGGTCCGCGCAGCGAGACTCAGCATGAGGCTCGGCGACCGTCTCGGACTCGAGTCATCCCAGCTCGCCGTGCTGTACGACGTCAGCTTGCTCACCTACGTCGGCTGCCCGGTGTACGGAAACGAAGCGGCCCTGGTGTTCGGCGACGACATCGACTTCCGGTCCGGCACCTACGACGTCGACCTGAGATCCCGCGACGGCATGCGGTACATGCTCAGCCACGCAGGCAAGGGCAGCACCGTCGTGAACCGCTGGCAGCAGACGGTACGACTCATGGCCTCTGGCGGAAGAGGCGTGGCCGAGCAGATGGCGAACCACTGCTCCGCCGCTGGACTGCTCGCTGACCGGCTCGGCCTCAATGCCGAGGTGAGGTCCGGCATCGAGCAGTCCTACGCGCGTTGGGACGGCAAGGGCGTGCCCCGCGGGCTGCAGGGTGATCAGCTCTCGCTGGCCTCGCGCATCTCGAACGTGGCCGACGCTGCCGAGGTCCTCGAGCGTCGCCTCGGCATCAGCGGTGCCGTGGAGACGATCCGCCGTCGCCGAGGCACGCACTTCGATCCCGCAGTCGTGGACGCGTTCGTGACGAACCCGTCGGATCTGTTCGACCGCATCGCCGACGACAGCGTCGACGAACTGCTCGAGCTGGAACCGGTAGAACGGGCGCCGCTGACCGACGAGGGCCTCGACGGTGCTCTGGAGGCGGTCGGGGACTTCTGCGACCTGCGGACTCCGATCTTCGCCGGTCATGCACGCGGCACCGCTCAGCTCGCCGCAGCGGCGGCCGAGCTCCTCGAGCTCCCGGGCGACGAGATCCGGCTCCTGCGCCGCGCGGCGCACGTCCACGACGTCGGCCGTTTCGGCGTCCCCGGAGGCGTGCTCAGCAAGCCGAGCCCGCTCAGCGGTAGCGACCTCGAGCGCATGCGTATGCACGTCTACTACGTCGAACGTATCTTCAGCCGACCGGAGACCCTCCGGCGCGTAGGACTGGTGGCCTCGATGCACCATGAGCGCATGGATGGATCGGGGTACCACCGGGCCGCCTCGGGCGCGGTGCTCACCAACCCGTGCCGGATCCTCGCCGTGGCCGACGCCTACCACGCCATGCGCCAACCCCGCCCCTACCGCGAGCCGCTGTCGCCAGAGGCAGCCGCCGGTGAGATCCGAGCCGATGTCGCCGCCGGTCGTCTCGACCCCACCGCAGCGCAGGCGGTCCTCGAGGCCGCCGGCCACGGAGGCCGGACGACGAGGTCGCCAGGGCAGTCAGGTCTTACGCCCCGCGAGCGCGAGGTCCTTGCGCTGCTGGCCGTCGGAGAGACGAACAAAGGCATCGCGCGCCGGCTAGGGATCAGTGCCAAGACAGTGGGCAACCACGTGGAACACATCTACGCGAAGCTGGGTGTCGGCAACCGTGCGGGCGCCGCGCTCATCGCGATGCAGCAGGGCATCGTGGGTGCGAACCTGCCAGGATCCGGCTGAACCCAGGTACGTCGCGAGCGGCAGCACCTCGACCGGCAACGACTGCACAGTCGTTGGCGTCCCACGCGTCGTCGTCCCAGGACGCAAGGAGATGGGTCACCGCTCAGCGGTTGCCGCGGAGGCCGGCCACGAGGGCTTCGCGCGCCTGTCTCGGAGTGAGGTCGGGGCCCTCGACTAGGGTCGCGAGCCGCGGGATGCTTCGATCCGGGTCGGGCAGGCCTAGTTGTCGGGCGGCAGCCTGATGCGCTTGCCACAGTGAGGAACCAGGCTCGACGTTGACGTGCGGCTCGCCGTAGTGACCTTGGGCGATGTTGCGAGCGAGGTCCACCCAGGCGAACCCGTCAACGCCACGACAACGCCCCGTGTAGTAGGAGTTCACATTTCGTGAGGCGATCGCACGCCCAGGCACTGGCACTGCTGGACGAGCACACCGAGGTCAACCAAGCACAGCGCCGGGTCTTCGTAGCGCCAGGCCGTTTCCAGACCATCCGCGTCGCGCGGGAGATCGATCGCGCCCGCCTGCGGCTGGTCGCGGAGTTCGGCGGCGCGTTCCGCGATGGCCATGTCGCGTGGCGGCTGTGGTCGGTGGAGTTCGAGCAGGTCGAGGTAGGGCTGTCGGGCGTCGATGGCGGCGTCCATCAGGTCACTGAGAGCAGCATGGTCCGGGGGGCAGCATCGGGCGACGAGCCGGTCGAACGCGTCGATGAAGTGCTCCACGCTCTCCAGCAGGTTCTCCAGCCGCGACTCTGGCCCGGCCACGTCGAGGCGCCGGGCTGGATCGGGCGCGAATCCGTTGGCGAACCGGTCGGCGTCCTCGAGAGGCAGCCACAGGTAGTCGGGTGGCGAGGCGGTGGGCGACCCCTTGGCGCGCAACCGGGCCGTCCAGGCGCCGATGGCCTCGATGAGCGCACGGTCGTATGAGCTCGGAGTCTCGAGCGCGCGTCGAGCAGCCTCGGTGAGGCTGCCGTCCTTCTGGATGTCGGTTTGGAGGTGTCGTAGGTAGTAGAGACCCGGCAGACTCCCGGGACGCCGACCGAATACACCACCGTGTATGTCCGCTGCCCCAGCGAGCAGCTGTCTGTCGTCTAGGAACACCTGCCAGTCAGCGGTCAGAGCCTCCGTCCAGTCCTCGGCCAGCACCCACGGCGGCGAAGCTGCGCTCAGGTCCGGACCCCGGATCCGACGCCGCCAACGCGGATGGTGTCCCAGGTGAGGAACTGCTCTGAGGTCATCCACGGGTTGGCCAGCCTCACCAGCTCGCCCTCCTCACAGGGCAACGCGGGAAGCATGCCCTGGTCCAGATGCGGCCACACGCGTGCCGTCTGTCGGCGCCAGGATGCGTCGAGCGCAGCGTCGACCTCCGCCTGCTCAACCGTCACCGGCTGGCTCGGCCAGCCGCCGTACTGGTACTCGTCGAGGAGGTGCCATCTGCTTTCACTGTGGAAGCCGATGGCGGTCACCCAACCATGGGAGAACGGCGATCGGATGAAGTGCCGAGGGCCGGATTGGCCCGCTGCCCCGCCATACGACGAGGCGCTGTGAACGAGGACATCGCCGGTCCATCCATCCGAAGCCACGTAGGGCGGCCGGCCGACTGCGTCCCGCAACTCATCGGGGTGGAACTCGCTGTGCACCATCGGGCCGCCCTCTGCACATGCCTCGCTACGCGGGACACCGCTCAGCGTGGCTGATCCCCCACCCCGATGCAGCCTGACCGTCTGCATCCCCTGGTCCCACTCCCACCGGCAGGCCCCCGCTACGTGTGAAACCGGCGGCGCCTCCAGCGGTCGCAGATCGCGGATCCACGACCCGGAGGTTGCTCGAACCAGTCCACGTCGCCCGATTGGGCGCTCAAGTCCCGTCCAACATCTGCCGATACCACTTTGGGCGCGGCACTACGCGCGAGCACGGAAGGGGCTGTGATGGGTCGAGACCCGCTTACCGGGCTAGGGGACCGATACGAGTTCCACACGCTGGCGGAACTACCTGGAGCCACCTGGACTTGTCTCGCCGTGATCGACCTCGACGATCGTGACCCTCGTCGCCCAGGCCCGGATATGTGTGCGACCCGTGCTCGGCCCTGACGGCGCCGTGCTCGTGCGCGTCTCCTACCACCAGCCTCCGCAACCAGTCGCCGAGCCGGGCACCGTCCTTGGCCGGTGGCGTCAGCCGCGCGGGCTGGTCAGCGTGACGCTGCACGACCCTGTCGCGCCCGCACCCGTGCTGGCCGAGTTCGCCGGGTGCTCGGCAGCCGCGGATCAGCCTCGCCACTGCACCGGGTACGGCTGAGGTGACGACTGGCGCCAGCCTCGGGGTCAGCCGGTCCCAAGCCCGGGCGATGCCAATCACCCAGTGGACTCGACGGATCTACAGCCTCCGTCGCGTTGACCGACACCGGAGGCGACGGAGG
>Ga0302299_10002116_pt1 | contig 12092 bp, 9 predicted proteins | sample III_Fen_N3_4_FD_198795 | JGI IMG/M metagenome (GOLD analysis project Ga0302299, IMG submission 198795) | Peat permafrost microbial communities from Stordalen Mire near Abisko, Sweden - III_Fen_N3_4 | ecosystem: Environmental > Terrestrial > Soil > Wetlands > Permafrost | place: Sweden: Abisko...
GATTGACCGGTGAGGTGCTCGCCACCCACCTGCCCGACGGCGGCCGGATCCCGGCCTCGACCGCCAAGCTGGCGACCGCGGTGGCGGCGCTCGCTGCGCTCGACCCCCAGGAGACGCTGCCCACCCGGGTGGTCGCCGGCGCGAGCGCGAGCGACCTGGTGCTGGTCGGCGGCGGCGACATGATGCTGGCGGCGGGCGCGGGGGACGGTGCGGCCGTCGTCGGGCACGCCGGGCTCGCCGACCTGGCCGACCAGGTGGCCAAGGGACTGGCGCTGCGCGGCACGACGAGCGTCACCCTGCGGTTCGACGACTCCCTGTTCTCCGGCCCGACGACGAACCCCGGGTGGGCCGCCAGCGACGTGTCGAACGGCTACGTGGCCCCGGTCACGGCGCTCGCGGTGGACATCGGCGCGACCAAGCCCGGGGTCGAGTACCCGCCGCGCTACGCGGACCCCTCGCTGGCCGCCGCACGGGCGTTCGCCGACCGCCTCACCGAGCACGGCATCACGGTGGCCGCACGCCCGACGCGCACCACCGCGGCGCCGGGCGCCCAGGTGCTCGGCGAGGTGCGGTCCGCCACGCTCGACCAGATCGTGCAGTACGTGCTCGACACGTCGGACAACACCATCGCCGAGGTGCTGTCACGGCTGGTGGCGCTGGGCGCGGGCCTGCCGGCGAGCTTCGACGGTGGCACCCAGGCCGTGCTGCACGAGCTGGCGACGCTGGGGGTGGACACCACCGGAGCCCACCTGGCCGACGCGTCCGGCCTGGCCAGCGGCTCGGTGCTGGCGCCGCGCCAGCTGGTGGCCGTGCTCGCGCTGGCGATGGACCCCACCCACCCGACCCTGCGCGACGTCGCTGCCGGCATGCCGATCGCCGGCCTGACCGGCACCCTCGCCGACCGGTTCACCACGTCACCGGCGCGCGGCGTCGCCCGCGCCAAGACCGGCAGCCTGCACGGGGTGACGTCCCTGGCCGGCACCGTGGAGACGGCCGACGGTCGCTGGTTGCTGTTCGCCGTGATGGCCGACGCGACGCCGCCCGGCGGGCAGACGGCGCCGCGGCAGGCGATCGACGCCTTCGTCACCTACCTGGCCGGCTGCGGCTGCTGACGGCCTCGCCCGTCGGAGGCCACCGCCTCGTCCACCGGGGCGCGGGATACCGTGGCGGGCATGCGCGCTCATGACGACGCCCGCGGGCCGGTCGACTGGCCCACCGCCGGCCGGCTCGCCGGCCGGTTGGCCCTGCCCGGCCCCACCGCGCCGACGGCGACCCTGGTCGCGCTGGTCGACGAGCTGCGGGCCGCGGCGGTGCGCGCAGCCGACGAGGTCGTCGCGATCAGCGGCCTGCGCCCCGCCGACGGGCGCCCGGCGGCCGAGCTCTCCCGGGTGCTGGTCGTGGACCGGCCCGGCTGGGCGGCGGCGAACGCGCAGGTGTTCGCGTCGATGACCGAGGGACTGACCACCGGCGCCGGCACCGCCGTCGGCGCGAGCATCGGGCGCGCGGCGGCCGCGGGCGAGGTCGGCTCGGTGCTCGCCCTGCTGTCGTCCCGGGTGCTCGGGCAGTTCGACCCCTTCGTCGACCCGTCGGGCCGGCTGCTGCTCGTCGCCCCCAACGTGCTCGAGGTGCAACGCCGGCTGGGCGTGGACGCAGGCGACTTCCGGCTCTGGGTGTGCCTGCACGAGCAGACCCACGCGCTCCAGTTCGCCGCGTCGCCGTGGCTGGTCGGCCACCTGCGCGCGCGGATCGGCGGTCTGCTGCACGAGGTGGGCCCCGAGCGCCTGCTCGGTGCCGGTGACCTCGGCGAGCTGGCGGTCGCGGCGGTCCGCGCCGTGCGGGGCCGGGACGGGTCGGGGATCCTCGACCTGCTCAGCCCGGCGGCCCGGCAGGTGTTCGACGAGATCGGCGCGGTGATGGCGCTGCTGGAGGGTCACGCCGACGTGACCATGGACCAGGTCGGCCCCGCCGTGGTGCCGACCGTGCACACCATCCGGGCGAGGTTCGAGGCCCGACGGGACGCAGGCGCGGCGAGCACCGGGTTGTCCGGCGTGCTGCGGCGCGTCCTCGGGATGGACCTCAAGCTGGCCCAGTACCGCGACGGCGCCGCGTTCGTCCGCGGCGTGCGGCGCCGGGTGGGGGCGGAGGGGTTCAACGCGGTCTGGACGTCGCCGGACACGCTGCCCACGGCCGCGGAGATCGCCGATCCCGCGGCGTGGGTGGCCCGGGTCCGCCCGTAGCCGACCCGCGGACGATGCGGCGTGTCGGCGCGGTGCCGACCGACCGCTGTGGGGCGTGTACGTCGCCGGGACGTCATCTGGGCGTACAGGCTCAGGAGGGAGGGCGGGTGGCCGACCGCGGTGGGGCGTGTTCCACCGGCGACCGCTGGCGTACGGGGACCGGCATGATGGGCGCGTGAGCGGGCCCCCAGGAGCGGTCGCCGCCGTGCGGGTGGCGGTCCGGCGCGCGCTGGACGACCTGCCGGCCGGCGCGCTGGTGCTGGTGGCCTGCTCCGGTGGCCCCGACTCGCTGGCGCTCGCGGCCGGCGCGGCCTTCGTCGCCGGCTCCGCGGACGCGCCCGGGTGGCGGGCCGGCGCGGTGGTGGTGGACCACGGGCTGCAGAGCGGGTCCGACGAGGTCGCCGCGCGTGCCGCCGCTGCGTGCCGTGACCTGGGACTCGACCCGGTGCTGGTCCGTCGGGTCGCCGTGGGCGGGCCGGGCGGTCCCGAGGCGGCGGCGCGGGACGCGCGGTACCGGGCCCTGGAGGCGGCGGCACGCGAGGTGGGCGCGGCGGCGGTGCTGCTCGGGCACACGCTGGACGACCAGGCCGAGACCGTGCTGCTCGGTCTGGCGCGCGGGTCCGGGCCGCGGTCGCTCGCGGGCATGCCCGCGGTGCGCGGCGTGCTGCGCCGGCCGCTGCTCGGCGTGACCCGCGCGCAGACGGTCGCCGCGTGCGCCGCGGCGGGTCTGCAGCCGTGGCACGATCCCCTGAACTGCGCCGGCCTCGGTGCGCCGCTGCGCAGCCGGGTGCGTGGCGAGCTGGTTCCCGTGCTCGACGACGTGCTCGGCCCCGGCGTCGCAGCGGCCCTGGCCCGCACCGCCGACCTGGCCCGCGAGCAGGCGGACGCGATCGACGTGCTGGCAGCCGACCTGCTGGCCAGCGCCGCGTCCTCGGGAGCCGCGACCTCGTCGGGAGCCGCGACCTCGTCGGGAACCGCGACCTCGTCGGGATGGGACGTCGCGACTCTCGGTGCCGCACCTGACGGGCTGCGCCGGGCGGCGCTACGGGCCGCGGCGGTCGGCGCGGGCGCGGCCGCGGGCGCACTGACCCGGGCCCACGTGCTCGCCCTGGACGCGCTGTGCACCGGGTGGCACGGCCAGGGCCCCGTGCAGCTGCCGGGCGGGCTGATCGGCGCGCGCCGGTGTGGCAGGCTCTTCCTGCACCGCGGGACCGACGGACGGGAGCTAGGCGTGGACGACTCCGACATGGGGACCGACCTGGAGCGCGTGCTCCTGAGCGAGGGCCAGATCCACGCACGTCTCGACGAGCTGGCGGCGCAGATCGACGCCGACCACGCGGGCAGCGACCTGCTGCTGGTCGGGGTGCTCAAGGGCGCCGTGATGGTGATGGCTGACCTGGCCCGCCGCCTGCACACGCCGGTGCAGATGGACTGGATGGCCGTCTCGTCGTACGGCTCGGGCACGAAGTCGTCGGGCGTGGTCCGCATCCTCAAGGACCTGGACGCCGACCTGACCGGCCGGCACGTGCTCATCGTCGAGGACATCATCGACTCGGGGCTGACGTTGTCCTGGCTGCTGTCGAACCTGCGGAGCCGCGGGCCGGCGTCGGTGGAGGTGGCGGCCCTGCTGCGCAAGCCGGAAGCCTCGAAGGTGGAGGTCGACGTGCGCTACGTCGGCTTCGAGATCCCGAACGAGTTCGTCGTCGGCTACGGCCTGGACTTCGCCGAGAAGTACCGCAACCTGCCCTTCGTCGGGACGCTCGCGCCGCACGTGTACGCGCAGCCCTAGTCGCCCGACGGCGCCGCGGTCCCGTCCGCGGGGCTGTGCCCTCGGCGAACACCCCAGGGTGCGCACGGGAACACCGTGTAACTTCGAGCACCAGACTCCCTGCGACCCGGAGGACGAGGGGCGCCGGCCCCGGCCCATGAACCTCAAGAAACTCGCCCGCGGCCCCGTGATCTGGGTAGCGCTCGCCCTGCTCCTCATCGCCATCGCCTTCAGCACGCTGGGCGCGCCGACCGTGCAGCGCATCGACACCTCAGACGGCCTCGCCCTGCTCAAGGGCGGCACGGTGGAGCAGGTGAAGATCACCGAGGGTGTGCAGCGCGTCGACATGACGCTGACCAAGGCCTTCAGCCGGGACAACCACGACTACGGCACGCAGGTGCAGTTCTACTACGTGGCGCCGCAGGGCACGGACATCGTCGCGGCGGTCACCGCCGCCGACCCGGCCAAGGGCTTCACGTCGGACGTGCCGCAGACGTCGTGGTGGGCCAGCCTGCTCTCGCTGGTGCTGCCGTTCGTCATCATCCTGGGGCTGTTCTGGTTCTTCATGTCCAACATGCAGGGCGGCGGCAACCGGGTGATGAGCTTCGGCAAGTCCCGCGCGAAGCTGGTGAACAAGGAGTCGCCGCAGGTGACGTTCGCCGACGTCGCGGGGGTGGACGAGGCCGTCGAGGAGCTCCAGGAGATCAAGGAGTTCCTCGCCGAGCCGGCGAAGTTCCTGGCCGTCGGCGCGAAGATCCCCAAGGGCGTGCTGCTGTACGGGCCTCCGGGCACCGGCAAGACGCTGCTGGCGCGGGCGGTGGCCGGTGAGGCCGGGGTGCCGTTCTACTCGATCAGCGGCTCGGACTTCGTCGAGATGTTCGTCGGCGTCGGCGCCTCCCGGGTGCGCGACCTGTTCGACCAGGCGAAGCAGAACGCGCCCGCGATCATCTTCGTCGACGAGATCGACGCGGTCGGCCGGCACCGTGGTGCTGGCCTGGGCGGCGGCCACGACGAGCGCGAGCAGACGCTCAACCAGCTGCTCGTCGAGATGGACGGCTTCGACGTCAACGCCGGCGTCATCATGATCGCCGCGACCAACCGACCGGACATCCTCGACCCCGCGCTGCTGCGCCCGGGCCGGTTCGACCGTCAGGTGGCCGTCGACCAGCCGGACATGCGTGGCCGCGAGCGCATCCTGCAGGTGCACGCCAAGGGCAAGCCGATGGCGCCCGCGGTCGACCTGCTGGCGGTGGCTCGCCGGACCCCGGGTTTCACCGGTGCCGACCTGGCCAACGTGCTCAACGAGGCCGCGCTGCTCACCGCGCGGCAGGGCGGGCAGATCATCGACGACCTCGCGCTCGACGAGGCGATCGACCGCGTGGTGGCCGGCCCGCAGAAGCGCACCCGCGTGATGAACGTCAAGGAGCAGAAGATCACCGCGTACCACGAGGGCGGGCACGCACTGGTGGCGGCGGCGCTGCGGTACACCGACCCGGTGACCAAGGTGACGATCCTGCCCCGCGGGCGGGCGCTCGGCTACACCATGGTGATGCCGACGGAGGACAAGTACTCCACCACCCGCAACGAGCTGCTCGACCAGCTCGCCTACGCGATGGGCGGCCGGGTGGCCGAGGAGCTCGTCTTCCACGACCCGACCACGGGCGCCAGCAACGACATCGAGAAGGCCACCGCGGTGGCCCGCAAGATGGTCACGCAGTACGGCATGAGCGCGTCGCTCGGCGCGATCAAGTTTGGCCAGGAGTCGTCCGAGATGTTCCTCGGCCGCGACGTCGGCCATCAGCGCGACTACTCCGAGTCGGTGGCCGGCGCCATCGACGACGAGGTGCGGGCCCTGATCGAGCGCGCGCACGACGAGGCCTGGGAGGTGCTCACCGAGCACCGCGTCACCCTCGACCAGCTGGTGCTCGAGCTGCTGGACAAGGAGACGCTGGGCGCGGCGGAGCTGGCCACGGTGTTCGCCGCGGTGAGCAAGCGACCGCCCCGCGAGGTGTGGTTGTCCAGCGAGGAGCGCGCCGTGGGCTCGGGTCCGGTGATGACCCCGGCCGAGGAGGTCGCGCTCGCCGGGCGCGAGATGGTGCCGCAGGACGAGGCCGCCGCCGCGAACGGCGACGACCGGCGCGAGATCGAGGCACCCCCCCTCGGGGTCACGCCCGATCCGGCGGGCCCGGTGGACGGCGCCGGGACACGATGACGATGCCGGACCAGGACGCGGTGCGCTCGACGATCGGCCCGATCAGCGCCGACGGCCGCGCCGTGGGGCCCTACGACGCGCCGCGCGCCGAGGCGGCGATCCGCGAGCTGCTGCTCGCCGTCGGCGAGGACCCGGACCGCGAGGGCCTGCGCGAGACGCCGGCGCGCGTGGCGCGCGCGTACCGGGAGATCTTCGCGGGGCTGTTCCTCGAGCCCCGGGACGTGCTGACCACCACGTTCGACCTGGGCCACCAGGAGATGGTGCTGGTGCGCGACATCGAGGTGTACTCCACCTGCGAGCACCACCTGGTGCCGTTCCACGGCGTGGCGCACGTGGGCTACATCCCGGGTGCCGACGGCCGGATCACCGGGCTCTCGAAGATCGCCCGGCTGGTCGACGTGTACGCCCGCCGCCCGCAGGTGCAGGAGCGGCTGACCTCCCAGATCGCCGATGCGATGGTGGAGGTGCTCCGGCCGGGTGGGGTGCTGGTCGTGGTCGAGTGCGAGCACCTGTGCATGTCGATGCGCGGGGTGCGCAAGCCCGGTTCGCGCACGGTGACCTCGGCGGTGCGCGGGATGATGCGCGACCCCGCCACCCGCGCCGAGGCGATGAGCCTGGTGCTGGGCCGCTGACGGTGATGTCGACGGCGGCGGGCCAGCGCCACGCCGTCCCAGCGGGGCCGCAGGGCCCGGCGGGACTGGCGGACCTGGCCGACGGCCGGCGCGCGCTCGTCATGGGCGTGGTCAACGTCACGCCGGACTCGTTCTCCGACGGAGGCCTCTGGTTCGGCACCGACGCCGCGGTGGCGCACGGCCTGACGCTGCTCGACGAGGGCGCGGACCTGCTGGACGTCGGCGGCGAGTCCACCCGGCCCGGCGCGCCCCGCGTCCCGGTCGACGAGGAGCTGGCGCGCGTGCTGCCGGTGGTGGAGGGCCTGGTGGCCCGCGGCGCCTGCGTGAGCGTCGACACCACGCGAGCGGTCGTCGCGCGCGCCGCGGTGGGCGCCGGGGCGCGGCTGGTCAACGACGTCTCGGGCGCGCTGGCCGACGCGGAGATGGCCGCGGTGGTCGCCGACACCGGAGTCGCGTACGTGGCGATGCACTGGCGGGGGCCGGCGGACGTGATGGACTCCCTGGCCGGGTACGACGACGTGGTCGCCGACGTGCGACGGGAGCTGGCGGCCCGGGTCGAGACCCTGCGGGCGGCCGGTGTCCGCGACGACCAGCTGGTGCTCGACCCCGGCCTCGGCTTCGCCAAGCCGGGGGCCGACAACTGGCCGTTGCTGGCCCGCCTGCCCGAGCTGGTGGCCGACGGCTTCCCGGTGCTGGTGGGCGCGAGCCGCAAGCGGTTCCTCGGCCACCTGCTGGCACACGGCGGCCAGCCGGTGCCGCCGCTGGCCCGGGACCGCGCGAGCGCCGCGGTGACGGCGCTGGCCGCGGCGGCCGGGGTGTGGGCGGTGCGGGTGCACGAGGTCGCGGCATCGGCCGACGCCGTGCGCGTCGCGGCGGCGTGGCGGCGCGCGGGGGGAAGGATCGAGCCGGACAGTGGCAGCGGACGCGACGAAGGAGGGTCGTCATGATCGGTGACGAACCGGCGGGGGACGAGGCGGGCCGGCGCCTGGACCAGATCCGCATCGTCGGCATCGCCGCGACGGGCCACCACGGGGTGCTCCCCGCCGAGCGGCGGGACGGCCAGCGGTTCGTCGCGGACGTCGTGCTGCACCTGGACACCCGGCGCGCGGCGGCGGGCGACGACCTGACGCAGACCGTCGACTACGGCGTGCTCGCCCGGCAGGTGCACGCCGTGCTCGCCGGTCCGCCCGTCGACCTCATCGAGACCGTCGCGGAGCGGATCGCCGCCACCGCGATGGCGCACCCGGGCGTGCGGGCCGTCGAGGTGGACGTGCACAAGCCGCAGGCCCCGATCGACGTGCCCTTCGACGACGTGCTGGTGCACGTGTTCCGGGACCGCAGCAAGCTGCCCGCCGCGGAGCCGTATCGGGGGCCGATCGACCCGGCCGCCGCGGTCGAGCCGGTGCTCGACGAGCCCACGCGCCACGTCGCCGACCCGCTCAGCGGGCCTACGCGCCACGTCGTCGAGACGCCCGACGAGCCCACGCGCCATGCCGTCGACCCGCTGGACGAGCGCCCACCGGCGCCGGTCGACGTCGTCCTGGCGCTCGGCGCCAACCTCGGCGCCGCGCAGCAGACGCTGCGGGACGCGGTGGCCGAGCTGTCCGCACTGCCCGACCTGCAGGTGCTGCAGGTGTCCGCGCTGGCGCGCACCGCCGCCGTGGGCGGGCCTGAGCAGCCCGACTACCTCAACGCGGTGCTGCTCGGCCGGACGGCGATGGCCCCGCGCGAGCTGCTGCACGCGGTGCACCGGCTGGAGGACGCGCACGGCCGGGTGCGCGACGAGCGGTGGGGGCCGCGGAGCCTGGACATCGACATCGTCGTCTACGGCAGCACGCTGGCCGTCGCGGACGACCTCGAGCTGCCGCACCCGCGCGCCCATCAGCGGGCCTTCGTGCTGGCGCCGTGGGCCCAGGTCGATCCCGGTGCCGTGCTGCCGGGGCTCGGTGGCGGTCCCGTCTCGCTGCTGGCGGACACGGCGCCGGACCGCGACGGGGTGCGCTGGCTCGCCCTCGACTGGCTGACGGAGCCCGCGCGTTCGACGGCACCGGCGCCGTCCACGCCCGGTGCGGTGGAGGCGGAGTCGGCGCGCGTCCCGGCTCCTGTGCCGTTCCCGGCTCCTGTGCCGTTCCCGGTTCCTGCGTCCTTCCCGGCGTCCGCGTCGTCCCCGGCCCCTGCGCCGCACCCCACCCCCGCGCCGCGCCCACCGGCGGTGCCGCCCGCACCCTCGGTGCCGTCCGCACCCTTGGCGTCGCCCGCACCCTCGGTGCCGTCCGCACCCTCGGTGCCCGTCCCGACGTCCGTGCCGATCCCGGTCCCTGCCCCCGTGCCGCCGCTGGGCGCGCTCGTCCCCCCCTTCCCGGAGCCGACCCCGGCGTGGCCGGGCGTGGAGCAGACGCCGGAGTCGGACTCGGTCCCGCCGGTCCCGCCGGTGACTCCGCCGCTGCCGCCGACGTTCCGCTGGCCGACCATGACCGAACCCGACGAGGGTGAGCAGGGACCCGCGTCACCCCCCTGGCCGTGAGGCCACAGATGGGCCGCACCCGCTGGCAGACCCTCGTCGTCGTGGCTGTCGTCGTCGGCGCGCTGGCGGTCGTGCTCACGGTGCAGGCCTCCCGGCGCGGATCGGGCATGCCGCAGGTGCCGTGGCTCGTCGTCGCGGTGGAGCTGCTCCTCGCCGCCCTGGTGTTCATGATGGGCTGGGCGGTGCGCCAGTTCCTGCGCGGCAAGCGCCCGGACCTGTCTCCGATCCGCGCCGCCCGCACTGCGGTGCTCGCGAAGGCGTGCTGCTACACGGGCGCCCCGCTGGCCGGCTGGTACGGCGGCCAGGCCCTCGGGCACCTCATCGACTCCCTGCCGGGCAGCGGCATGCGCGCCGCAGCCGCCGCCGCGGCGGCGGGCGGTGCGGTGGTGATGGCCGTCGTCGGCCTGGTGGTCGAGGCGTTCTGCCAGGTGCCGCCGCCGCAGGACGACGAGGCCGTGTCCCGTCCGATGGCCCCGGACCCCGCAGCCGGCTGACCACGCCCGCCGGTCCGGTGGTGTGCCCGGTGATGTCAGGATGAAGCCATGAGCGCGACAACCACCAACCCTTTCGACCTGGTCGGCCTCGAGTGGACGCATGTGTCGCCGCGGCTGACCGCCGCGCGGCTCACGGTGGTCGCCCTGTGGCTGGTGCCGTTCGTGATCGCCGGCGCCGTGATCGCCGCGCTGACCGGGGCGACGTGGGTGTGGGCCGTGCCTGGCGTGCTCGTGCTGCTGCTGGTGTGGATCGCCTGGCTGGTGCCGCGCCAGGTCGGCGCCCTGCGCTACGCCGAGCGTGAGGACGACCTGCTGATCCGCCGCGGCATCATGTTCCGCTCACTGGTCGTGGTGCCGTACGGGCGCATGCAGTACGTGGACGTGGCCGCCGGCCCGCTGGACCGCCAGTTCGGCATCGCCTCCGTGCAGCTGCACACGGCCGCGCCGGCGACGCGCGCGACGATCTCGGGCCTGCCGCCCGCCGAGGCCGCGCGCCTGCGCGACCGGCTGGCGTCCCGTGGCGAGGCCCGTCTGGCGGGGCTGTGACGGCCACCGGTCCGACGGCGCCCGCGCCGGCGCCCGCGCCCGGCGACCCCGCGCAGGCTGTGCCGGTCACCGCTGAGCGGCTCGGCGAGGACGAGTACGCCTGGCGTCGCATGCACCCGGCGACTCCGCTGCTCAGCGGGTGGAAGGTGCTGGTCGCCGTGCTGGCCGTGGCCTCGGTGCAGGCGGGGGACGAGCTGGCGCGAATGGTCCGGGAGTTCGGTGCCACGGGTTGGCTGATCGCGCTCGGCATCGCGGCGGCCGTGGTCGTCGTCGGCCTGGCGTACTCCTTCCTCGCCTGGCGGGTCACCCGGTTCGCCGTCACGGACGAGGCCGTGCACCTGCGCAAGGGGCTGGTGTTCCGTCAGCAGCGGCAGGCGCGGCTTGACCGTCTGCAGGCGGTCGACGTGGTGCAGCCGCTGCTGGCCCGACTCGTCGGACTGTCCGAGCTCCGCCTCGAGGTGGCCGGTGGGTCGGGGTCCGCCGTGCAGCTGGCGTTCCTGCGGGAGGCCGAGGCCGAGTCGCTACGGGCCGAGCTGCTCGCACTGGCGGCCGGGCTGCGTCGGCCAACGGCCGCCGCGTCGCCGCTGGTGGCCGGCCCGGGGCAGGTCGCGGCGACGGGATCACCCGGCCGCGCAGCGGCCGGGCCGCTGCCCGGCGTCGGGTCGCGCGCCGTCGGGGTGACGGCCGCTGCCGGGTCCGAGCCGTTCGCGGCCGCCCCCGAGCGACCGGTGTACGAGGTGCCGATGGGTCGTCTGATCGGCTCGATCGTGCGCTCCGGCGGCGCTGTCTGGGTGGTGCTGCTCGTGGTGGGGGTGACCGCCATGGCGGTGACCACGCAGGACATCGGGTCGATCTTCTTCCTGCTGCCCGCCGCGCTCGGTGTGTTCGGCTTCGTCTGGGGCCGGATCAACGGTGGCGCGACCTTCCGGGCGGCGATCTCGCCGGACGGCATCCGGCTGCGGCACGGCCTGACCGAGGCGCGGTCGCAGACCGTGCCGCCGGGCCGGGTGCAGGCGGTCGGCCTGCGCCAGCCCCTGCTGTGGCGGGGCAAGGACTGGTGGCGCGTGGTGATCAACGTCGCGGGCTACTCCGGCGACAACGCCAACGGCCAGGCCAACGAGACCGTGCTGCACCCCGTCGCCACCCGCGACGAGGCCCTGCTGGCGCTCTGGCTGGTGCTGCCCGACCTCGGGGTGGACGACCCGCGCGCCGTCGTCTCGGCGGCCCTGACCGGCCTCGGCGACGACTCGGGCTTCACCGCCGCGCCGCGCCGCGCCCGCTGGGTGGACCCGATCGGCTGGCGTCGGCACGGTGTGCTGGTGACGGACCGGGCGCTGCTGCTGCGCTCGGGACGGTTCTGGCGCTCCCTCGACGTGGTGCCGCACGAGCGCACCCAGTCCCTCGGTATGGAGCAGGGCCCCGTGCAGCGGCGACTGGGGGTGGCCAGTCTCGTCGTGCACTCGACGCCCGGACCGGTGTCGCCGCGCGTGCGTCATCTCGACGAGGCCGTCTGCGCCGCACTGCTCGACGAGCAGGCCGCGCGCGCCCGGCACGCCCGCCGGACCGCCGGACCGGAGCAGTGGATGCGGCGGGGCGACGCCGGATGACGCCGGACGCCCGTCCGGGCCGGCTCGGCGTCGGCGTGGTCGGTGCGGGGCGGGTCGGTGCCGTGCTCGGCG
>Ga0302299_10002117_pt1 | contig 12090 bp, 7 predicted proteins | sample III_Fen_N3_4_FD_198795 | JGI IMG/M metagenome (GOLD analysis project Ga0302299, IMG submission 198795) | Peat permafrost microbial communities from Stordalen Mire near Abisko, Sweden - III_Fen_N3_4 | ecosystem: Environmental > Terrestrial > Soil > Wetlands > Permafrost | place: Sweden: Abisko...
CGGCTGAGCGCGTCGATCACGACAGGCCCGCCGAGCCGCGGATCGGCGCGACGTTCGCGCTGTGGAACCACCGGCCTGCCGGTCGCGCTACAGCGTGAAGCCGCCGTCGACGAGGTAGGCCACGCCGGTGGTGAACGCGCTCTCGTCGCCGGCGAGGTGCACGGCGACGGCGGCGACCTCCTCGGCGGTGCCGAGCCGGCCGAGCGGCTGGCGGGCGATGAACGCCTGGCGCGCGTTGCCGCCCAGCGCCTGGATCCGGCCCTCGAGCGACGGCGTCTCGATCGTGCCGGGGCAGACGCAGTTGCAGCGGATGCCCTTGGTGACGAAGTCGAGCGCGACCGCGCGGGTCAGCGCGACCACGGCGCCCTTGGTCGCGGCGTAGACGTAGCGGTTGGGCGCGGCCTTCGACGCCGCCACGCTGGACGCGATGTTGACGATCGAGCCGCGGCTGCGCTCGATCATGCCGGGGAGGAACGCGCGCAGCGTGCGGTGCATCGACTTCACGTTGAGATCGAACGAGAACTCCCAGTCGTCGTCCGTGCAGTCCAGCGCGGTGCCGTGGTGGACGAAGCCGGCCGCGTTGAGCAAGATATCGACCGCGCCGGCGCGGTGGGCCATCGCCTCGACCGCGGCGGTATCGCGCACGTCGAGGTGGGCGGTCTCGGCGACGCCGCTCTCCGCAAGCGACGCGAGGCCATGGTCGTCGATATCGGTCGCGAACACGCGGGCGCCTTCCGCCGCGAACGCGATCGCGCAGGCACGCCCGATGCCCGCTGCTGCCGCCGTGACGAATGCGCGCTTGCCGTCGAGCCGTCGTGCCATCGAACTCTCCTCGGGTGTGATCCCCTGGCCGCTGGTCGGCGCAATCTAGCGCGGCGCGCGGGCGCCTGCCAATGCCCGGGTGGGCGCGCTGGATACCCGCTGCGCGCGCGGATAACGCGGTGCGGCCGGGCGCCCGCGGGCGGTTTGAAACTACCTATCTGCGCATCCGGATAACGTCATGGTCGCCAGCTCGCGAGTGATCACAATCAGTGTGGCTTGACAGGTGCATGGGTTTCCACTTAGCGTCGGCGCGACATTCAACCACTCGCAGGCTGCGCGGCGCGATCACGCCGCGCGGTCCCACCGCGAAGGACTCCCCATGAACGGAACCAGGACGTGGTACCGGCGCTCGCTCGCCGCGATCACTGTCGCTGCCGGCGTCGCCGCCGGCGTGATCGCGACCCCTGCGCGGCCCGCGGCCGCCGACGATCGCGCGGCCCCGCGCGCGCGGCAGGTCATCGATCTCGCCAAGGACTGGAGGTTCGCGCTCGCGAACCCGACCGGCATCACCGTGCCCCCCGCGTTCGCGTCGGCCCACCTGCCGAGCTTCGACGACGCGAGCTGGCGCAGCCTCGACGTACCGCACGACTGGAGCATCGAGCTCGCGCCGGTGGCGCGCGCCGATACCAGCGGCGATACCGGGTTTCTGCCCGGCGGCCTCGGGTTCTACCGCAAGCGATTCGCGGTGCCGCCGCGGCTGGCCGGCAAGAAGATCTCGATCGAGTTCGACGGCGTGTTCATGAACGCGGAGATCTACGTCAACGGCCAGCTCGTCGGGGTCCACCCCTACGGCTACACCGGCTTCGCGTTCGACCTCTCATCGATCGTCCACACGGATGGCTCCGCGAACCTGGTCGTGGTCAAGGTCGCGAACCAGCTGCCCAGCAGCCGGTGGTACTCCGGCAGCGGCATCTATCGCAACGTCCGGCTGGTCGCGACCGACGCGGTCCACGTCGCGCGCCACGGCAGCTTCGTCACCACGCCTGACGTCGGGGCGACGCTCGGCGCCGGCTACGCCGACGTGCACGTGGCGACCGACCTCGTCAACGAGTCGGCGCGCGAGGCGCACGCGACGATGATCTACACGATCCGCGATGCGCGCGGCCGCGCGGTCGGCCAGGCCCGGTCGCCGATCGTGGTGAGCCCGGGCGCCGCGCGCGACACCGCGGTGATCCGCGTCGCGAACCCGGCGCTGTGGTCGATCGACGCGCCGGTGACCTACGTGCTCGAGACCCGGGTCGCGATCGGGCGCGACGACGTCGACGCGATCGACACCCGGTTCGGCGTCCGGTGGGTCGAGGTCGATCCGGCGCGCGGCCTGGCGATCAACGGCGTCGCGACGAAGCTCCACGGCGTCGATCTGCACCACGATCTCGGCGCGCTCGGCGCGGCGGTCCACCCCGACGCGATCTGGCGCGAGATGTCGATCATGAAGGCGATGGGCGTCAACGCGCTGCGGACGTCGCACAACCCGCCATCGCCCGAGCTGATCGATGTCTGCGAGCGGCTCGGCATCGTCGTCATGGTCGAGGCGTTCGATACCTGGCGGACCCACAAGGTGCAGTTCGACTACGCGAGCTACTTCGGGGTCGAGGCGCCGGGCGCGGGCGGGCGGATGTGGTCCGACGTCGATATCCTGGAGATGGTCAACACCTTCAAGAGCTCGCCGGCGGTGATCCTGTGGTCGATCGGCAACGAGATCCGCGGCCAGACGATCGAGGACGCCCAGCGCCTGGTCGCCGACGTCAAGTCGGTCGATACCAGCCGCCCGGTCGTGTGGGGCAGCGACAGCTATCGCAGCCCGCCGGCGCCGGACTCGGTCAACGGCAAGATCGCCGTGCTGCTCGACGGCGTCGGCCTCAACTACAACACGGCGAAGTCGGTCGACGCGCTGCACGCGCGGTACCCGCGCACGTTCTTCTTCGAGTCGGAGTCGTCGTCGTCGACCTCGGCCCGCGGCGTCTACCAGGGGCCGCAGCAGCTCAACACCGGCGAGGACTACACGCCCGGCCAGCGCCTGGTGTCGTCCTACGACAACAACATGGCGTCGTGGACGATGCCGGTCGAGTACGGCCTCAAGAAGGATCGCGATCGCCAGTTCTTCACCGGCCAGTTCCTGTGGTCGGGGTTCGACTACATCGGCGAGCCGACGCCGTACGCGCAGTTCCCGGTCAAGTCGTCGTTCTTCGGCGCGGTCGATACCGCGGGGTTCCCCAAGGACGCGTTCTATGCGTTCGTCAGCCAGTGGACCACGGCGCCGATGGTCCACCTGGTGCCGATGAACTGGACTGACCACCAGCTCGGCGAGCCGGTCACGGTGTGGGCATATGCCAATGTCGATACCGTCGAGCTGCTGCTGAATGGCACCTCGCTCGGCGTCAAGCGCTACGATCACAAGACGACGACCTACGGCCAGGACTACCTCGAGACCACCGAGGCGACCGGCGACGACAAGACGTTCTCGTCGGGCAGCTACACCAGCCCCAACGGCAGCACCGGCAAGCTGCACCTGACCTGGAGCGTGCCGTTCGCGGCGGGCGAGCTGACGGCGGTGGCGACCCGCGGCGGCGTCGAGGTGGCGCGCGATACGCTGCGCACCGCTGGCGCGCCGCACGCGCTGCGGCTCACGCCGAACCGCTACGCGATCGCCGCCGAGAGCCGCGCGCTGTCGTACGTGACCGTCGAGGTCGTCGATCGCCACGGCGTGGTCGTGCCCTCGGCGCAGAACGTCATCCACTTCGACGTTCGCGGCGGCGCGCTGGCGGGCGTCGACAGCGGCAAGCAGGACAGCGCCGAGTCGTACCAGGCGCGCGACCGCGCGGCGTTCAACGGCAAGGCGCTGGCGATCGTCCGGTCCGACGGCCGCCCCGGATCGATCATCGTCACGGCCACGGCGCCGGGGCTTTTGCCGGCGACCACCACGGTGTTCGAGACCCGCGAGCGCGACGATGGCCGCTCGCCGGACGCGGTCGGCGCGATCGAGCCCGTGGTCCGCACACCGGTCGGGGCTGCGCCCTCCCTGCCGGAGACCGTCGCGGTCGTGCTCGGCGATGGCACGGCGTCGCCGCGCGCGGTGCGGTGGTCCAGGCCGACGCGGCCGCAGCTCGAGTCGACGCGGCCCTACGATGTCGAGGGTGACCTCGAGCGCGGCGCGCGCGGCGGCCCGGGCCGGGTGGTCGCGCACGTCGCGCCGTTCACGGTCGCCCAGGTCCAGCGGTTCACGACCACGGTGCCGGTCGGCGTGGCGCCGCTCTTGCCGGGCGTCGCCACGGTCACCGACAGCGACGGCGTGTCTGGCGCGTTCGCGGTCGCCTGGGAGCCCGTGCCGGCGGGGGCGCTCGCGGCGCCGGGCGAGCTCTCGGTGCGCGGCAGCCTGACCGGCACGCGGCTCACCACGTCGGCCCAGGTCACGGTGTCGGACGCCTTCACGGCGGGCCAGAACCTGGCGCTCGATGCCGTGGCCTCGGCCAGCTTCAGCGGCGCGCCGACCATGCTGCCGGCCGCGCTCAACAACGGCGTGCTCGTCGAGGCGACCGGCTGGTCGAATCGCTACGCCAAGGAGGCCACGGCGCTGCTCCCGGCGTTCAGCCTGGCGCAGCCCACCGACTGGGTCTCGCTGACCTGGACCACGCCGCAGGCGGTCAGCTCGCTGGTCGCCTACTTCCACCTGGCCGCCGGCCTCACCATGCCCGCACAGGTCGCGGTGACCTACTGGAACGGCACGGCGTTCGTCCCCGTCGGGCACCCCCGGGTGACGCGGGCGACCGCGTCGGACCAGCCGACGACGATCGCGTTCGACAAGATCTCGACGACGCAGGTCCGCCTGGTGATCACGAGCTCGGCGCCGGGGACGTCGACGGGCTTCGTCCAGATCTCCGAGCTCCAGGCGCTGGGCGATCGGCCGAAGGCGCCGTAGCGGCGCGTCGCGTGGGCGCAGCCGAGGCCCGTAGTCGTCGCGGAGCGCAGCAACGGTGCGTCTTCGTTCCGGCGGCTCGACGAGCGCGCGCTGGACGAGTGGAAGCAGGAATATCAGCCCGGGCCGTCGTGGATCGCGCGCTCGATCTTGGTCTTGAGCTCGACGTAGCGGCGGAGGAAGTCGTAGTGCTTCTCGCGGAACGCCTGGGCGTAGCGGCGCTCGCGCGCCTTGATGCGCCAGGCCTCGGCGAGCTCGCCCAGGCGATCGACGAGCTGGCTGGCGTGGCGGAACGGCTGGACCAGCGTGCGGAGGCCGTGGCTCTCGACGAGCTCGACCCGGCCCGCCTCGGCCGGGCCGAGGAAGGTGAGCACGACGGTGTCGGGGTGCTGGTTGCGGATCGTGCGGGCGATCGTGCGCGCCGGGAGATCGGTCATGGTCTCGGAGACCATCGCGTAGTGGAACAGGCCCGAGCTGATCCGGTCGAGGCCCTCGCCGCCCGAGGTGGCGTGGATGAAGGCGAAGCCGGGCGGGGCGGCCGCGGCCAGGGTGGCGACGAAGTCGTCGACCGCGTCGATCACCAGGACGCGGAGCTCGTCGAGCTGCTCGATGTGGGCGCGGTCACGGCCCGCGGCCTTGTCGGCCAGGTCGAGGGCGCGGCGCTCGGCTTCCATGAAGCGCTGGAGGAACTCTTCGTGGACGCCGCGGACATCGTCGAGCACCGAGTCGACCTCGCGGCGACCGACCGAGCGGCCGGCGGCGTCGATCACGCGATCCTTCAGGTACTCGACCGAGTTGGGTGCTTTGAGGATCAGGTCGATGGCGCCCGCGCGCACCGCGTCGACCGCGTCTTCGTAGGACCTGCGCGGCGTCATCGCGATCACCATCGAGGTCGGCGACTGCTGCTTGATCGCCGCGATCGTCGCGATGCCGGCGCGCGGCTCGGGAGTATCGATGTCGATCAGCGCGACCGAGAAGAACTGGCGCTCGACGAGGCGCAGCGCGCGCGCCGGGTCGACGACGCAGGTGACGTGGAGGTGGGCGTCGGACAGCAGCTGCTCGATGCCGGCGTGGACGCCCGGATCGCCGTCGAGCACGAGGACCTCGACCCCGATCAGCTGGGCGCCTGACCAGGCGCGGCGCGTGCCCGACGACTCGGCGCTGGTCATGGCGAACCGCTCGCGGCGCGCGCCGGGGCGGCGCGGTTGGCGGCCGGGCGGGCGCCCAGCCCCTCCGAGAGCAGCCACGCGCCCGCGACCGCGAGGCCGAGATCGACCAGCAGCACCACGGCGATCAGCGGCCACGGCCGGCGCGCCGCGATCGGGAGCGACGGCGTGTCGCGCGCGGCCGCTCGGGGGAGCTCGGACGCGGCGCGCGGCGAGCGGCCCGGCGCAGGTGATGAGTAGCGTTCTGGTGCTGCGCGCGGCGGCACGCCCGGCGGGTCGAGCGGGCGGCCGGGGCCGATCGGCGGGGCGCTCGCGGGATACGGACGTGCGAGCGGGATCACACCGGCCGCGGCCGGGGGCGGGGGTTGAGGGAAGCTCGCATCGTCGGCGATCTTTTGAGTCGGCGCGACGCGCGGCCGCGATCCGCCGAGCCGCGCGCCGCAGCCGCCGCAGAACCGCGAGTCCGCCGCGTTCTCAGTGCCGCAGCTCGAGCAACGCATCCCGTTCACCAGGGTAACGTACTTGGCGCGGTCTCGCCTCATAACGTCGCGAGATCCGTTCGGGCGGTATGTTACGCTCCCGCGCTACGGGATGACCCAGATCCTCGACCGTGTACTGACGGCTGCGCGGCAGCTCGGCGCGTCGGATGTTCACCTGAAGGCGGGGTTGCCCCCGATCTTCCGGATCAAGGGGGACCTGCGCACCGTCCGCGACGTGCCGGCGCTCACCCGCGAGGCGATCGCCCAGTTCGCGGTCCACATGATGAACGATCGGCAGCGCGCCGATTTCGAGGAGCACCTCGACATCGACCTCGCGTACGGCACGCCGGACGGGGTGCGCTACCGCGTGAACCTGTTCCAGCAGCGCGGCTCGGTCGGCATGGTGCTGCGCGTGATCCCGCCCGAGGTGCCGCCGTTCGAACGGCTCAACCTGCCGCAGGCGGTGCTCGACCTTACCAGCCACGCCCGCGGCATCGTGCTGGTGACCGGCGCGACCGGCTCGGGCAAGTCGACCACGCTCGCCGCGATGCTCGACTACATCAACACGACCCAGGCCTATCACATCGTCACCGTCGAGGATCCGATCGAGTACACGTTCCGCGACAAGCGATCGGTGCTGAACCAGCGCGAGCTCGGGTTCGATACGATGTCGTTCTCGCGCGCGCTGCGCGCCGCGCTGCGCCAGGATCCCGACGTGATCCTCGTCGGCGAGATGCGCGACTACGAGACCGCCGAGATCGCGATGACCGCGGCCGAGACCGGCCACCTCGTGCTCTCGACCCTCCACACCGTGGACGCGACCGAGACGGTCAATCGCATCATCTCGATGTTTCCGACCCACCAGCAGATGCAGGCCCGGCTGTCGCTGGCGAGCGTGCTGCGCGGCGTGATCTCGCAGCGCCTGCTGCCGCGCGCCGATGGCAAGGGCATGGTGCCCGCGCTCGAGGTCATGGTGAACACCGAGCGCGTCCGCGAGATGATCGAAGAGCCGATCCGGACCCGCGAGATCAAGAACGCGATCCAGGAGGGCCTGCACCCCTACGGCATGATGACGTTCGACCAGAGCCTGGCGAACCTCGTCAAGCAGCGGCTGGTCACGTACGAGGAGGCCGTGAAGCACTCGACCAGCCCGTCCGATTTCGCGCTGCTGTTCCGCGGCGTGTCGGGCAGCGCGCAGAAGTCCTGGGTCCCCAGCGCGACTGAGTCCACCACCGGAGTACCTGGCAATGATGAATTCGAGATCGAGGGCTACGAGAAATAAGCTTTTGGGGGTGGTGGTGGCGGTGGTGGTGCTGGTCGTCGGGTTCGCGGGCGTGGCCCAGGCCGACCGCAAGCGCGTGGTCGTGCTCGATCTCGAGGGCCCCAAGGCCGGGCGGTTTCACGACGAGCTGGTGAGGCTGCTCAAGAAGAGCCACACCGTGGTGACGACCGACGCGTGGAACGGCACCGCGGCGCAGCTCGGCGCGGCGAGCGCGTCGGAGCGCGACCTTCGCAAGGTGGCCAAGCAGCTCAAGGTCGACGCGATCGTCGCGGGCGTGGTCGAGCGGCGGCGCGACCAGTTCATTCTGCGGCTCACGCTGCGCGACGGCAAGACCGGCGCGCAGATCGGCAACGGCATCAACGCGCAGGCCGAAGGCCCGCGGCTCGACGGCCAGGCCGAGCGCGAGATCCGCGACGAGCTGGTCGACGTGATCGAGGGCCTCGTCCCCGGGAGCGCCGGCGCGACCGCCGAGGCCGTCGAGGACGAGCCGGCCAGGCCGGCCCGGACGGCGAAGCAGCGCAAGGCCGACGCCGAGGCCGCCAAGGCCAAGCGGGCGAACAAGCCGGGGGCGGCCGAGGACCCCGCCGAGGCGGCGAGCAAGCCGGCGAAGAAGCCAGCGCCGAGCGACGACCAGGACGATCGCGCCGTGGCGTCGGCCAAGCTCAAGGCCGACGACGACGCGGCGACCCAGCAGGCGTTCGCGCGGCGCGGCGACGACGAGCGCGGCGGCGACCGGGCCGGCAAGCCGGCCGCGCGCCCGGCCGACGACAAGCCGGTGGCCGAGGAGCCGGCCGCGGCGCCGCGCGCGGCTGCCAGGCAGGTGGCGCAGGGCGAACCCGACGGCAACCCCGCGCCCGCCGACGACCGCGCCCCGGCCGACGAGCCCCGCCCGCCGGCTGCGCCATCCCACGACCTGTCGCCCGGCGAGCGCGCGCTCGACGTCGTGGTCGGGGTCTCGGTCACCCAGCGCGACCTGACCTTCGAGTCGCGCGCCGGGCTCGCCAACAAGCCGGCGGCCTACAACGGGTCACCGGTCGCCGGCGCGCTGCTCGACGCCACGCTGTATCCGCTGGCGATCGGCCACCACCGCACCGGCATCCTGAAGGACCTCGGCGTCACCGTGCTGATCGACCGCGTGATCAAGATCGACTCGAAGAACGCGGCCGGCATGGTGTTTCCCACCACCCAGTTCCGCTACGCGGCGGGCGTCAAGTACCGCCACGCGTTCGGCGCGTCGGCGACCGCGCCGGTGCTCGTCGCCTCGGTGACCTACAACTACCAGGGCTTCGACATCACCAACTCGGCGATGGCCAACCTCCCGAGCATCGACTACCAGAGCATCGAGCCGGCGGTCGGGCTGCGCTGGCCGCTCACCGAGCGGCTGTCGGTCGGCTTCGATGTCGGCGTCCCGCTGGTCACCGACACCGGCGAGATCTCCCAGCCCACGCAGTATGGCACGGCCAAGATCCTCGGCATCGACGGCGCGGTGGCGGTCGACTACCTGCTCACGCGCAGCCTGTTCGCGCGGGTCGCGTTCCGCTACGAGACCATCGTGCATACCTTCGATGGCAACGGTACGCAATCCAACGCGCTCGACGGCGATCCGACGACCACCGATGTCACCAGCGCACGCGACAGCTACATCGGCGGGTTCGCGACCGTCGGCGCGCTGTTCTAGCGGCCGGCCGCCGCGGCCGCGCCGGCTGCATGGTAGTTTTCCTCGGCTATGAAAGCCGCCGAGGTCCGTACAGCGTTTCTGGAGTTCTTCCGCAGCAAGGGGCACACCGCGGTCGCCTCGAGCTCGCTCGTGCCGTCGAATGACCCGACGCTCCTGTTCACCAACGCCGGCATGGTGCAGTTCAAGGACGTGTTCACCGGTAACGAGGCCCGCAGCTACAAGCGGGCGACGACGTCGCAGAAGTGCGTGCGCGCCGGCGGCAAGCACAACGATCTCGACGAGGTCGGCAAGACGCCGCGCCACCAGACGTTCTTCGAGATGCTCGGCAACTTCTCGTTCGGCGACTACTTCAAGGCCGACGCGATCGCCTACGCCTGGGAGCTGTTGACCAAGATCTACAAGATCGACGCGTCGCGGCTGTGCGTCACGGTGTTCGGCGGCGACCCGAGCGATGGCCTGGGCCCCGACGACGAGGCCCGCGAGATCTGGAAGCGGGTCACCGGGTTTGGCGACGACCGGGTGATCGGCCTTGGCAAGAAGGACAACTTCTGGGCGATGGGCGAGACCGGCCCGATGGGCCCGTGCTCGGAGATCCACTACTTCATGGGCGGCGTGCCCGAGCGCTGGCCGACCACGGATCCGGCGACCTGGCCGGGCTGGCTCGAGATCTGGAACCTCGTGTTCATGCAGTACGAGCGGCGCACCGCGGGCGGCGAGCTGTTCGCGCTGCCCGCGCCGTCGATCGATACCGGCGCCGGCCTCGAGCGCGTCACCAGCGTGCTGCAGGGCGTGGCGTCGAACTACGACACCGACCTGTTCACCGGCATCCTCGCCAAGGCGGCGCAGATCGCCGGCCTGACCTATGGCAAGGACGCCGAGCGCGATATCTCGCTGCGGGTGATCGCCGATCACGCGCGCTGCACGGCGTTCCTGATCGCCGACGGCGTGTTCCCCGACAACAACGGTCGCGAGTACGTGCTGCGCCGGATCTTCCGGCGCGCGGTGCGCCACGGCAAGCTGCTCGGGATCGAGAGGCCGTTCATGCACGAGGTCTGTCAGCAGGTCGTCGCCGAGATGGGCGGCCACTACCCCGAGCTGGTCCAGCACCAGACGACGATCGGCAACGTCGCGCTCGCCGAGGAGAAGCGGTTCCGCGCCACGCTCGATCAGGGCGTCAAGCTGCTCGAGGACGAGTTCGCGGCGATGAAGCAGGCCGGGCTGACCCAGGTCCCGGGCCAGGCGGTGTTCACGCTCTACGATACCTTCGGGTTCCCCGACGATCTCACCGAGATCATCGCGGCCGAGCGCGGCTACGGCGTCGACAAGCTCGGGTTCGAAGACGCGATGGAGAAGGCGCGCAACCGCAGCCGGTTCTCGGGCTCCGATCAGGAGGCGATCGCCGGCGAGCTCAAGGCGCTGGCCAACGAGGTCGGCGCGACCACGTTCACCGGCTACGCCGGCCGCGGCACCAGCGGCGACGGCGTGGTCAAGGCGATCCTCGTCGACCAGCAGCGCGCCGATCGCGCCACGGCCGGCGCGCGGGTCGCCCTGGTGTTCGACCAGACGCCGTTCTACGGCGAGAGCGGCGGCCAGACCGGCGACACCGGCACGGTCCAGGCGACCGGCGCCACGGTGCGGATCGACGATACCAAGAAGCCGACCGGCGACGTCCACGTGCTGTTCGGCGAGGTCACCGAAGGCGAGCTCCGGGTCGGCGACCGCGTCAGCTTCGCGGTCGACGACGACCGCCGAGAGCGGATCCGCGCCAACCACTCGGCGACCCACCTCCTGCACCACGCGCTGCGCCACGTCCTGGGCGATCACGTCGCCCAGAAGGGCTCGCTGGTCGCCCCCGACCGGCTGCGCTTCGACTTCGCCCACTTCGCGCCGATGACCGAGCCGCAGAAGCGCGAGGTCGAGGACCGGGTCAACGCCGAGATCCGCCGCAACATCGACTCGGTGGTCGACGTCCTGCCGATCGCGGAGGCCAAGCAGCGCGGCGCGATCGCCATGTTCGGCGAGAAGTACGGCGACCACGTCCGCGTGGTCTCGATCGGCGGCGAGTCGATCGAGTTCTGCGGCGGCACCCACGTGCGGCGCGCGGGCGACATCGGCCTGTTCAAGATCCTGAGCGAGGTCGGCGTCGCCCAGGGCGTGCGGCGGATCGAGGCGGTCACCGGCGCAGGCGCGCTCGACTACCTGCGCAAGCTCGAGGACGAGCTCCAGCGCGCCGGCGAGCGGCTCAAGGCGTCGCCGTTCGAGGTCGCCCAGCGCGTCGACAAGCTGCTGGTCGATCAAAAGGCGCTCGACCGCGAGCTCGACAAGCTCAAGCAGCGGCTCGCCTCGGGCAGCGGCGCGCGCGACCTGATGGCCGAGGTCGTGACGATCAAGGGCATCCGCGTGCTGGCCGCCGCGGTCGAGGTCGACGACGCCAAGGTGCTGCGCGACACCGGCGACCAGCTGCGCGACAAGCTGGGCTCGGGCGTGATCGTGCTGGCCGGCACCGGCGGCGCCGAGGTCAAGCTGGTGGCGATGGTCACCAAGGACCTGGTCGGCAAGGTCTCGGCCGGCAAGCTGCTCGGCGAGATCGCCACGGTCCTCGGCGGCCGGGCCGGCGGGCGCCCCGACATGGCCCAGGGCGGCGGCAAGGACGCCTCCCAGGTCCCGGCCGCGCTGACCGCCGCGCGCAAGTGGGTCGAAGAACACGCCTGAAGCGCGGCGGGCGCCCGGCTGGGCCGGCTCAGCCCCAG
>Ga0302299_10002118_pt1 | contig 12086 bp, 10 predicted proteins | sample III_Fen_N3_4_FD_198795 | JGI IMG/M metagenome (GOLD analysis project Ga0302299, IMG submission 198795) | Peat permafrost microbial communities from Stordalen Mire near Abisko, Sweden - III_Fen_N3_4 | ecosystem: Environmental > Terrestrial > Soil > Wetlands > Permafrost | place: Sweden: Abisko...
GGATCGTGTGCTTCGTGCCCTCAGAGCCGGTGATGCCCTGGACGAGGATCTTGGAGTCCTCGGTGAGGAAGATCGCCATGGTGTCTCAGGCTCCCTGTGCTGCGAGTTCGGCCACGCGACGCGCGGCTCCGTCCATCGTGTCGACCAGCTCGACGAGCGGGTTCGCCGCGTCGGCCAGGATCTTCCGACCGAGGTCGGCGTTGTTGCCGTCGAGGCGTACGACGAGCGGCTTGGTGACCGCCTCGCCCTTGCTCGCGAGGAGCTCGAGGGCCTGCACGATGCCGTTGGCGACCGCGTCGCACGCGGTGATGCCGCCGAAGACGTTGACGAGGACCGCCTTGACCTCGGCGTCGGACAGGATGATCTCCAGGCCGTCGGCCATGATCTCCGCGCTCGCGCCGCCACCGATGTCGAGGAAGTTCGCGGGCTTCTGACCACCGAAGTCCTCGCCGGCGTAGGCGACGACGTCCAGGGTGCTCATGACCAGACCCGCGCCGTTGCCGATGATCCCGACCGAGCCGGACAGCTTGACGTAGTTGAGGTCCTTCTCCTTGGCGCGGAGCTCGAGCGGGTCGGTCTCGGTGAAGTCGACGAGCGCCTCGTGGTCGGGGTGACGGAACTCGGCGTTGTCGTCGAGGGACACCTTGCCGTCGAGGGCGACGACCTCACCGGTCGTCGTCTTCACCAGCGGGTTGACCTCGACCAGGGTCGCGTCCTCCTTGATGAAGACGTCCCACAGCTTGATCAGCACCAGGATGACGCCCTCGCGGACCGAGTCGTCGAAGCCGGCGGCGTCGACGATCTCCTCCGCCTTCGCACGGTCCACGCCCACGAGCGCGTCGACGGCGACCTTGGCGAGCGCGTCGGGGCGCTCCACGGCGAGCTGCTCGATCTCCATCCCGCCCTCCTTGCTCGCCATCGCGAGGAAGGTGCGGTTCGCACGGTCGAGGAGGTAGGAGACGTAGTACTCCTCCGCGATGTCGGCCGCCGGGTTGATGAGCACCTGGTGGACGACGTGGCCCTTGATGTCGAGGCCGAGGATGTCGTGGGCCCGGTCGTAGGCCTCCTGCGGGTTCGCCGCCAGCTTCACGCCGCCGGCCTTGCCGCGACCGCCGACCTTGACCTGCGCCTTCACGACGACGAGGCCACCGATGTTCTCGGCCGCCGCCTTCGCCGCCGCCGGCGTGTGCACGACCTCGCCGCTCTGCGTCGGCACACCGTGCCGCGCGAACGCGTCCTTCGCCTGGTACTCGTACAGATCCACCGCGGGTGTCCTGACTTCGTCGAGGGTGTTCGCCGGGCCGCGATCGGCCTTCCGGGAGCGGAGGTCGAGCACACGACGCCGACGAGGAGGAATCGCCGCGAGCCTAGCCCGGGCATCTCCCGAGCCGATCCCCCGGTCCCGCCGTAAGGAACGCTGCGACGCAGGTCACACCCGCTCGGCGCGGAGACCCCACCGCTCACCGCACCCAGCCGAGATGTGGGACGCCGCGGCTCGCCAAGACGTGGCAGGAGCGCGAGATGTCGGGCGCGCTGACGCTTCATCTCGGGAGACAGCCCGCGGCTGGCCACAGGCGCCGTGGGTACGGCGCGCCCTCCACATCGCGCTCGCGGTCGAGCCCCTCGGGCGACGGTGCGGCGCCACCCTCACGCCACGCTGACTCGCTCGCCGAGGCAGCCGGCGGGTCAGGCGGGGGTGCCGACTCGGTCCACGACCCAGTCGACGATGCTGGCCGTGGTGGCCCCGGGGGTGAAGATCTTGGCGACGCCCATGGCCTCGAGCTCGGTGACATCGTCGGCGGGGATGATGCCGCCGCCGAAGACGACGATGTCGGAGGCGTCGCGGGCGGCCAGCTGGTCGAGGACGGCGCGGAACAGCGTGAGGTGGGCGCCGGACAGGATCGACAGGCCGATGACGTCGGCGTCCTCCTGGATCGCGGTCTCGACGACCTGCTCGGGCGTCTGGTGCAGGCCCGTGTAGACGACCTCGATGCCGGCGTCGCGCAGGGCTCGCGCGACGACCTTCGCCCCGCGGTCGTGCCCGTCGAGCCCGGGCTTGGCGACGACCACGCGGATCGGCGCGCCGGCGGGCGTGCGGGGAGCTGCGGTGGTGCTGCTCATGACGGGCCTCCGAGGTGGGCGTGCTTCTCGCCGAGCGTACCGAGCACCCCTCCCCTGTCGCGGTTCGGTCCGGGACGCGGGGATGCCGGCGCCCATCCCCCGTCGCGGCTCGACCCGGAACGCAGGGCCGGCACCCGCAGGAGCCCGAGACGCGGGCGCGGCGACGCCACCGGACCTACGCCGGTCCGCATAGCGGGGACCTAACCTCCGGGGGCAGAACCTGTCGGTGTCCCCGAGGGGAGCGCAACGCCGCGGAGCGTTACTCTCGCAAGGTGCCCACGCACCCTCACGACGACGCCGACGCCCGGGTCCCCGGGCGCCTCGAGCGTGTCGCCCGCGCGCTCGACGACGCGCGGCACCGGGTCGCGACGGCCAGACGGGCGTTGATCTCGCCGGTCGGCGTACGCGGGACCGCGGTCGAGGCGGCGTGGTGGACGGTGCACCTCGCGATGTACCCGTTCAGCCTGTTCGACGAGCGCACGGAGGAGGTCCTCCAGCACCGGGACCTCGCGCGGCTCTCGCCGGTGCAGCGCGGCCTGGTCGTCGGCGACGTCGAGGCCGCGGGAACACCGATCGTGCTCATCCACGGGATCGTCGACAACCGCTCGGTCTTCGCGCTGCTGCGCCGCGGCCTGCGCCGTCGTGGATTCGGGCGCATCGTCAACGTCAACTACTCCTCGATCAACGGCGACGTGCGGCTGCTGGCCGACCGGCTCGGCACGATCATCGAGGAGGTGTGCGAGGAGACCGGCTACGAGCGCGTCCACGTCGTCGGCCACTCGATGGGCGGGCTCGTCGCGCGCTACTACGTGCAGCGCCTCGGCGGCGACGAGCGCGTGCACACCCTCGTCACGCTCGGCAGCCCGCACGCCGGCACGCTGCCCGCCTACACGCTGCCGCACCCGCTCGTCCGCCAGCTGCGCCCCGGCAGCGACGTCATCCGCGAGCTGGCCGAGCCGGCGCAGGGCTGCCGCACCCGCTTCGTCGCGGTGTGGAGCGACCTCGACCAGCTGATGTCGCCCAAGCAGTCGGCGATGATCGTGCACCCCGACCTCTCGGCCCGCAACGTCTTCGTCCGCGGCGTCGGCCACCTCTCGCTGCCGGTCGACGGCCGCGTCGTGCACGAGATCTGCACGACGCTGGCGCACCTCGACCACGAGGGCCACACGCTGGCCGCCGGGGCCACCTCGATCGCCAGCAGCACGGGCCGCGCCACACCCCGCACGGGACCGGACTCGTCCGGCAGAGTGGCGCGAGGCACCTCGCATCCATGAGCATGTGCCCGTGCGTCGCGCCGTGGTGACCGGTCGACGGGCCCGCGCCGCGGTGCTCGTCGCCTCCGTCGCGCTCGCCGTGGGCCTCCCCGCGGCCACGGCGCACGCGCAGCCGCTCGAGGCCGCTCCCCCGCTCGCGAGCACCGAGCTCCCGGCGTACGACGGCTCCTCGGACGCCGCGACGGCCGACGTCCCGTTCGACGCGCACGACGAGGCCGACCTCGCGGCACGCGGCGACGGCTCGGTGCCGGAGTTCATGTCGCCCGTCGTGATGTACGAGACCACCGCCGTCTTCGGCCAGCGCGGTCAGCACTGGACCACGCGCCACACGGGCCTCGACTTCAAGGCCCCGCGCGGCACCCCGGTCTACGCCGTCCATGGCGGGACCGTCGTGAAGCTGGCGTGGCACAAGGCATACGGCCGCATGGTGATCCTCGAGGTCGCCCCCGGCGTGACCGTCTGGTACTGCCACCTGTCGGCCGTCACCGTGACGCTCGGAGCGGTGCAGGTGGGGCAGCAGCTCGGGCGGATCGGCTCGACCGGCAACGCGTTCGGGCCGCACCTGCACCTCGAGGTGCGGGTCAACGACCGCCCGACGGATCCCGCGGTCTACCTGTTCGGCACTCCGCCCGGGAAGACGAGCGCGCCGCCGTCGTGGCTGCCGCCGAAGCCCGTCGTCACGGTCGCGAACCTCGCCGTGCTCAAGCACAACCACTGACCGAAGCGCAGCGCTGACCGAGCCATGTCTCGATGAAGGCCGAGTTTGTTGCGCTCTTGGCAACGAAGGCCACCTTCAGTGACGACGTCCCGGGCTAGAGCTTCTCTACGGGGGCGTATCTGAGGAGGAGGCGTTTGGTGCCCTCGCCGCCGAAGTCGATCGTGGCTTCGGCCTTCTCGCCCTGGCCGCTGGTGGAGACGACCGTGCCGAGGCCGAACTTGTCGTGGGTGACGCGGTCGCCGGCGGAGAGGTTGACGACGGTGCGGTTCCCGGGGCTGCGCGCGCCGGGTCGGGTCGCGGCGGCGAGCAGCGACGGCGCGGAGCCGAAGCCGCCCTCGCTGGCGCGCGACGAGCGGTAGCCGTCGCCGGGTGCGGTGGTGGTCACGGGGTCGACGCGGTTCCAGTGCACGAGCTCGGCCGGCAGCTCCTCGAGGAAGCGGCTCGGCGGGTTGTACGACGGCGCGCCCCACGCGGAGCGGACGATCGCGCGCGAGACGTAGAGGCGCTCGCGGGCACGGGTGATGCCGACGTAGGCCAGGCGGCGCTCCTCCTCGAGCTCCTTGGAGTCGCCGAGCGAGCGCATGTGCGGGAAGACGCCGTCCTCGAGACCCGTGACGAAGACGACGGGGAACTCGAGACCCTTCGCCGTGTGCAGGGTCATGAGCGTGACGACGCCGCCGTGCTCCTCGGCGTCGGGGATCTCGTCGGAGTCGGCGACGAGCGAGACGCGCTCGAGGAACTCGATGAGCGTGCCCTCGGGCTGGTCGGTCTCGAACTCGCGCGCGACCGACTCGAGCTCGGCGAGGTTCTCGACCCGCGTCTCGTCCTGCGGGTCGGCGCTGGCGACGAGCTCCTTGAGGTAGCCGCTCTGCTCGAGGATCGCGGTCAGCACCACGGCCGGACCGGCGCCGGCCTCGACGAGCGTGCGCAGGTCGCTCATCATCTGCACGAACGCCTGGATCTGCGCGAGCGAGCGGGTCGCGATCATCGGGGCCTCGTCGGCGCGGGCGAGCGCGGCGCCGAAGCTGGTCCGCTCGCGCTGCGCGAGCACCTCCACGCAGGCCTCGGCACGGTCGCCGATGCCCCGCCTCGGGACGTTGAGGATCCGGCGTAGCGAGATGTCGTCGTCGGGGTTCGCGAGGGCGCGGAGGTAGGCGACGGCGTCGCGGATCTCCTTGCGCTCGTAGAAGCGCACGCCGCCGACGACCTTGTAGGGCAGACCGACGCGGATGAAGACCTCTTCGAGCGACCGGGACTGCGCGTTGGTGCGGTAGAACACCGCGACGTCGCGAGCCGGGACGCCCTCCTCGTCGGAGAGGCGGTCGATCTCGTTGGCGACGAACGCCGCCTCGTCGTGCTCGTTGTCGGCGACGTAGCCGATGATCTGCGCGCCCGAGCCGGCGTCGGTCCACAGCCGCTTCTCGCGGCGCGAGGTGTTCTTCGTGATGACCGCGTTGGCCGCCGACAGGATCGTCTGGGTCGAGCGGTAGTTCTGCTCGAGCAGGACGGTCGTGGCGTCGGGGTAGTCGCGCTCGAACTCCTCGATGTTGCGGATCGTCGCGCCGCGGAAGGCGTAGATGCTCTGGTCGGCGTCGCCGACGACGCACAGCGCGCCGGGCGGTACGCCGTCGTCGCCGCGGCCGACGAGCTCGTTGACCAGCACGTACTGCGCGTGGTTCGTGTCCTGGTACTCGTCGACGAGCACGTGCCGGAAACGCCGGTGGTAGTGCTCGGCGACGTCGGGGAACAGCTGCAGCACCGCGACGGTCGAGGAGATCAGGTCGTCGAAGTCGAAGGCGTTGGCGCGACGCAGCCGGCGCTGGTAGTCCGAGTACGCCTCCGCCAGGGTCTTCTCCTGGTGGTTGCTGGCCTGCTGCGCGAACGTCTCGTGGTCGATGAGCTCGTTCTTCAGGTTCGACACCTGGTTGCTGAACCCGCGCGGCGGATAGCGCTTCGGGTCGAGGTCGAGGTCGCGGCAGACGAGGGTCATCAGGCGCTGCGAGTCGAGCGAGTCGTAGATCGAGAACGACGACGTCATACCGAGGCGTGGCGCCTCCTTGCGCAGGATGCGCACGCACGCGGAGTGGAAGGTCGAGACCCACATCGCGCGGGCGCGGTTGCCGACGAGCTCGACGACGCGCTCGCGCATCTCGCCCGCGGCCTTGTTCGTGAACGTGATCGCGAGGATCTCGCCGGGGCGCGCGTCGCCGGTCGCGAGCAGGTGGGCGATCCGCCGCGTGAGCACGCGGGTCTTGCCCGAGCCGGCTCCCGCCACGATGAGCAGCGGGCCGCCCCGGTGCTCGACCGCCGCGCGCTGCTCGGGGTTGAGGTCGTCGACGAGGGCCGCCACGCCGTAGGCCGCAGCGGGTGCGGTCGACGGCTCCTCCTCCGGGCGCGGGAGGCCGAGGTCGTCGAAGAGAGTCGTCATCGCCCGGTCAGTCTAGGTCCGGCCGAGGACAGCCCCCGCGCCCGGAGGACACCCCACCGGCACGTCGCCGGCGGAAGCGCGAACCTGACGGCTCCCAGGGTGACAGTGACGCCAGCGACGTGCGTCAGGCGACGTAGCCGAGGACCCAGGCTCGGACCTGGGTGCCCAGCGAGGCGGTACGGAACGCCACGGCGCCCGAGGCCAGGAGCGGCATGAGCACGACCTCGTGGGCCGACTGCCCGTGGGCGAAGGACACGGCTGCGACCGAGCCCGAGGACCCCACGGCCAGCGTGCCGTCGGTCGTGCCACCGACCGCCGAGACGGCGACCAGGACCCCGCGCGCTCCCGCGGGCACCGCGCCCGCCGGCAGCGTCACGACCCGCGACGCCGTCGACGTGACGGGCCCGGACAGGCCGAGCCTGGCCGCCGAGTCGACGACCTTCACGGCCGCCGGGAGCATCGTCATGGTGGCGCCGCCGTCCGTGGCGTCGGTGGTGAACCACGCGTTGGCCCGCAGGTGCACGACGACGGGGTAGGCGCCCGTGTTGCGCAGCACGAGGGTCCCGTCCGGGGTCGGCGCGACGAGCTGGGCGGCACGCGAGGTCGTGGTCGAGGAGCGCAGGCTGCCGACGTAGTTGCCGCTCGAGGGCGACAGGACCCCGACGTACGACGATCCCGCGGCGCGGTCGGTCGTGAGGGTCAGGTCGAGGCCGGTGAGGCCGGCCGACGGCACGGGGCCGACGCCGCCGAGGTGCACGGTGCGCGACTCGCCCGGCGCGAGCGGGGCGCCGGTGCCGTCGTAGACCACGACGGGGGTGGTCAGGTGCGTGCGCCCCGCGGTGGCGGCCACCGCAGGACCGGGCGCCGGGGGCACGGCGAGCGGCACGTAGCCGACGACGTCGACGATCAGGTCGGCGCTGCCGCGGTCGACCGACAGCCGGATCGTGCCGTCGGACGCGACCGGGACGACCGTCGTGGCGGCGTAGGTCGCGGCCGACACGGCGGTGAGCACGGGGCGCAGCGCCGAGGACGCCGTCGTCCGGGCCGACACGACCGTCAGCGGCAGCACCGAGCGGTACGACGTGACCCGCACGGCCACCGCCGCGACGCCGTCCGTCGGGACTGCCCCCGCACCCGTCACGTGCACGACGACGTCGCGGCTCGCGCCGGACCACGACTCCGCCGCGGTGGCGCGGCAGGGGGCGGCGAGCCCGGTGCCGCTCTTCGTGCTGAGCACCCGGACCGGCGCGACGGGCACGAGGTCGGTGCCCGCACCGACCGGCGTGGCGTTGCCGCCGCCCCAGCCTGCGTCGCACGCGGGCGCGACGACCGAGCCGGACCAGAACGAGGTGTAGGCCATCGCCCCTTCCCACGACAGCGAGATGTGCAGGTGGTTGCGGTGGCAGGTCGTGTCGTAGCCCGAGGCCAGCTTCGACGGGTCGGTCGTGCAGCCCTTGAGGTCGGTCCAGCCGGCGTCGGGACGGTAGGCGGCCCAGAAGTGGTTGTTCCAGCCGAGGTACATCACGCCGAGGCGCCGGGCCATCTCCGCGGGCCGGCCGTCGGCGCCGGGCTTGAGCAGCCACGCGAGGAACGCCTGGACCTTCGCGCGCTGGGTCGGGACCCGCACGCTCTGCATCCAGTCGAGCGCTCGGCCCTCCTTGTGCTCGCTCTGGCCACCGATCGAGCACGAGCGCGAGATCCCGATCGAGGCCGACCCGTAGGTCGCCTTGAGCAGGTTCGCGAGCTTGGCGGCGCCCACCTTGGCCGTGGGGCTGCAGATCGTCTGCCCCTGGTAGGACGCGAACGCGTCGATCGCGACGGGCAGGGTCGGCGTGCGCGGCACGGCGACGGCCATGGCGGGCACGGCCACGAGCGCGGGCAGCGCCGCGACGGCCAGCGCCGCGGTCACGAGGGCGGCACGCACCCGCATCTGGCGCACGTGCGACCTCCTCGGACCCACACCCATGGGAGAGTGATCGGCGGGCAGAGCCGTCGGCTTTCGCGGCTTCGCCCGACTATGTCGAGAAACCCCCGATCAGACCACCCCGCGCGCGTCGTGGCCCCGCACACCGGACACGACCCGCTCACAGGAGGACCCGCATGCTCGACGACACCGAGGTCACCCGCGTCCTCGTGGTGACAGCCCACCCCGACGACGTCGACTTCGGTGCCTCGGGCACCGTCGCCGGCTGGGTCCAGGCAGGCATCGCGGTGACCTACTGCGTGGTGACCGACGGCGACGCCGGCGGGTTCGACCCGGACGTCCCCCGCTCGGAGATCCCCACGATCCGCCGCGCCGAGCAGGTGGCGGCCGCGGCGGCCGTCGGGGTCACGGACGTCCGCTTCCTCGGCTACCGCGACGGCGAGCTCACCGTGACCCACGGCCTGCGCCGCGACATCAGCCGGGTGATCCGCCAGGTTCGCCCGCAGCGGCTGCTGACGCAGACGCCGGAACGCAACTGGGAGCGGATCCCCGCCACGCACCCCGACCACATGGCCGCGGGCGAGGCGACGATCCAGGCCGTCTACCCCGATGCCCGCAACCCGTTCGCGCACCCGTCGCTGCTCGACGACGAGGGCCTCGACGCCTGGTCGGTGAGCGAGGTGTGGCTGATGGGCCACCGCACCCAGTCGCACTACGTCGACATCACCGAGCACTTCCCGCGCAAGATCGCCGCGCTCACCGCGCACGAGTCGCAGACCGGGCACATGCCCGACCTCGAGGGGTTCGTGCGGGGATGGAACGAGCGCACCGCGACCGAGGCCGGCTATACGACGGGCCGGCTCGCGGAGGGCTTCTTCGTCTCGATCATGCCGGGCTGACCGGCGTGGACCCCGGCCGTCGTGGCTAGGCGGCGACCCAGAAGACGGCGACGAGGATGTTGATGATCGCGAGCGCCCCGGCGGCGGCCCAGTAGGGCTTCTGCTTCTCGGGGTCCTGGCGCATGCCGAACAGCGCGAGACCGGTGACGATCACGGCGATGAGCAGCTTCGTGCCCACCGCGGCGTTGTCGAACGGCTCGCCGCCCTCGAGGTTCGGCGCGATGCCGACGAGCGCGAAGCCGGTGATCAGCTGCGTGAGCGCGCCGTCGCGCATCCAGTGCGTGACCAGCGGCGGCTTGGCACCCATCTGCGAGAAGAAGCCACCGACGAGCATGGCGACGCCGATGAAGTGCAGGACCAGGATGAGCTTGTAGATGATGTCCACGCAGGGCAGCCTAATGCCCTCGCGCGACCCACTCGTCGTACGCCGACGCCTCGGCCCCGATCGTGGTCTCGTCGCCGTGGCCCGTGAGCACCCTCGTCGCCGACGGCAGCGACAGCAGCCGCTCTCGGATCGAGTCCAGGATCGTCGGGAAGTGGCTGAACGACCGGCCCGTGGCGCCCGGACCGCCGTGGAACAGGGTGTCGCCGCTGAGCACCACCCCGAGGTCCGGCGACCAGAGGCACACGCCGCCGGGCGAGTGGCCCGGGGTGTGCAGCACGTGCAGGTCGGCGCCCGCCACCGAGATCACGTCGCCGTCGGCCATCGGCCGCGGTTCGAGGGTCGGGTTCACGACGTCCCAGAGCATGCGGTCGTCCGGGTGCAGGTAGACCGGGGCGCCCGTCGCGGCGACGATCTCGGCGACGGCGTTGATGTGGTCGTTGTGCGCGTGCGTGCACACGACGGCGACCAGCGTGCGGTCGCCCACGGCGTCGAGGATCGTGTCGGCCTCGTGCGCCGCGTCGACGACGATCACCTCGGCGCCGTCGCCGACGAGCCAGACGTTGTTGTCGACGTCGAAGTCCTGGCCGTCGAGGCTGAAGACGCCGCTCGTGACGAGGTGCTCGAGCGCGGCGGTCACGCGTCGAACTTCACGACGGAGCGCAGCACGTCGCCGTGGTGCATCTTCTCGAACGCGGCCTCGACGTCGCCGATGCCGATCGTCTCGGACACGAAGTCCTGCAAGGGGAGTCGGCCCTGCAGGTAGAGGTCGACGAGCATCGGGAAGTCGCGGCTCGGCAGGCAGTCGCCGTACCAGCTCGACTTGAGCGCACCGCCGCGGCCGAAGAACTCGATGAGCGGCAGGTCGATGCGCATGTCGGGCGAGGGGACGCCGACGAGCACGACGGTGCCGGCGAGGTCGCGCGCGAAGAACGCCTGCTCGTAGGTCTCCGGGCGGCCGATGGCCTCGATGACGACGTCGGCACCGAAGCCGCCGGTGGCCTCGCGGATCGCCTCGACGGCGTCGACGTTCGTGGAGTTCACCGTGTGCGTCGCACCGAAGTGCACTGCCTTCTCGAGCTTCCGGTCGTCGATGTCGACCGCGACGATCGTGCGCGCACCGGCGAGGCGGGCGCCCGCGATCGCGGCGTCGCCGACACCGCCGCAGCCGATCACGGCGACCGTGTCGCCGCGGGTGACGTTGCCGGTGTTGAGCGCGGCCCCGAGGCCGGCCATCACGCCGCAGCCGAGCAGGCCCGCGACCTCCGGCGGCGCGGCCGGGTCGACCTTCGTGCACTGGCCCGCGGCCACGAGCGTCATCTCCGCGAACGCGCCGATGCCGAGCGCGGGCGAGAGCTCCGTGCCGTCGAGCAGCGTCATCCTCTGGGTGGCGTTGAACGTGGAGAAGCAGTACTGCGGGCGCCCCCGCAGGCACGCGCGGCAGCTGCCGCAGACCGCGCGCCAGTTGAGGATGACGTAGTCCCCCACCGCGAGGTCGGTGACGTCGGGGCCGACCGACTCGACGACGCCCGCGGCCTCGTGGCCGAGCAGGAACGGGAACGCGTCGTTGATCGCGCCCTCGCGGTAGTGCAGGTCCGTGTGGCAGACGCCGCACGCCTGGACCGTCACCCGCGCCTCGCCCGGACCCGGGTCCGGAACCACGATCGTCTCGAGCGAGACCGGCAGCCCCTTGCCCCGAGCGACGACACCCTGCACCTGCACCGACACGACCGACTCCTGACTCGTCCCCGTTCCAGACCCCCGCGCAACTGATCGACCTGTCGTTTCCCAGGTTCGGGAACGATGGATCGATCAGTGACGCGGGACGTGACAGGGGGACGTTAGCGGAGGAGCGCGGGAGTCACACCAGGTGCCTCGCGGCGGCCCACTTCGCCAGCTCGTGGCGGTTGCTCAGCTGGAGCTTGCGCAGCACGGCGCTGACGTGGGTCTCCACCGTCTTGACCGACAGGACGAGGTCCTTGGCGACCTCGCGGTAGGTGTAGCCGCGGGCGATCAGCCGCATCACCTCGCGCTCGCGCGGAGAGAGCGAGTCGAGCGCGTCGTCGTCGGCGTCCGCGACCGTCCCGGTGGAGAACGCGTCGAGCACGAAGCCGGCAAGACGCGGCGAGAAGACGGCGTCGCCGTCAGCCACCCGGCGTACGGCGTCGACGAGGTCGTCGGCCGAGATGGCCTTCGTGACGTAGCCGCGGGCGCCTCCGCGCACCACCCCGATGACGTCGTCCGCGGCGTCGGACACCGACAGCGCGAGGAACTTCACGTCGGGCAGGTCGCCGGTGCAGCCGTCGAGCACCGCGCGTCCGCCGCCGCCGGGCAGGTGCA
>Ga0302299_10002120_pt1 | contig 12084 bp, 12 predicted proteins | sample III_Fen_N3_4_FD_198795 | JGI IMG/M metagenome (GOLD analysis project Ga0302299, IMG submission 198795) | Peat permafrost microbial communities from Stordalen Mire near Abisko, Sweden - III_Fen_N3_4 | ecosystem: Environmental > Terrestrial > Soil > Wetlands > Permafrost | place: Sweden: Abisko...
CGGGTCACCGCACCCATTGAAGCCCGACCGGGCCCGGCGCGTCGCGTGGTTCCGCTGAGAGCGCAACGCCCGCCCGGGCCACCCTCGGCGCCCACCCGGGCGACGACGCACGGATGCCGCCCGCTCTCGGTGAGCGGGCGGCATCCGTCGTGTCTGGGCGGAAACCTCAGACGGTGTTCTTGCGCGAGGCGAGGACCTCGTCGATCAGGCCGTACTCCTTGGCCGCCGCGGCCGAGAGGATCTTGTCGCGCTCGATGTCCTTGCGGACCAGCTCGACGTCGCGGCCGGAGTGCTGCGCGATGGTGTCCTCGAGCCACCCGCGCATCCGGATGATCTCGTTGGCGTGGATCTCGAGGTCGGAGGCCATGCCGCCGGTGCCCTCGATCGCGGGCTGGTGGATGAGCACCCGGCTGTTGGGCAGCGCGAACCGCTTGCCGGCGGCGCCGGCGCCCAGCAGCACGGCCGCGGCGGACGCGGCCTGCCCGATGACGAAGGTCTGCACGTCGGGGCGGATGTACTGCATGGTGTCGTAGATCGCGGTCATCGCGGTGAACGAGCCACCGGGGCTGTTGATGTACATCAGGATGTCGCGGTCGGGGTCCTGCGACTCCAGCACGATGAGCTGCGCGATGACGTCGTCGGCGGAGGCGTCGTCGACCTGCACCCCGAGGAAGATGATGCGGTCCTCGAAGAGCTTGGTGTAGGGGTCGAGGCGCTTCATGCCGTACGAGGTGCGCTCCTCGAACTGCGGCAGGATGTAGCGGCTGGAGGGGCCGGGGACGTGCAGGCGGCTGGTCAGGTCTGAGTTCATGGTCTTCTCTCGGGTCGTCTCGGCCGTGGTCAGGAGGTCACCGGGTTGTCGACCCCGGGACCCGCCATCGTCGCCTTGGTGATGACCTGGTCGACGAAGCCGTAGTCCTTGGCCTCCTCGGCGGTGAACCACCGGTCGCGGTCGGAGTCCATCTCGATCTGGTCGACGGTCTGGCCGGTGTGCTGGGCGATGAGCTGCGCCATCTGCTTCTTGATGTGCAGCAGCTGCTCGGCCTGGATCTTGATGTCGGAGGCGGTGCCACCGATGCCGCCCGAGGGCTGGTGCATCATGACCCGCGCGTGCGGGGTGGCGTAGCGCTTGCCGGGCTCACCGGCCGACAGCAGGAACTGGCCCATCGAGGCGGCCATGCCCATGGCGACGGTGGCGACGTCGTTGGGGATCCACTGCATGACGTCGAAGATCGCCATGCCCGCGGTGACCGAGCCACCCGGGGAGTTGATGTAGAGCCAGATGTCCTTGTGGGGGTCCTCGGCGGCGAGCAGGAGCATCTGGGCACAGATCGCGTTCGCGTTGTCGTCGCGCACGTCGGACCCGAGGAAGATGATCCGCTCCTTGAGGAGACGGTTGTAGATGTGGTCGTCCAGGCCGGCCTGGGGGCCCGGGCCCGCGGCGACGATCTCGGTGCTGGTCACGCTGGGGACGCTCCTCGTCAGATCGGGTGCTGCTTGTCGATGACCCTAACGCCCGGGTCCGGCGCGCCACTCCCCCGTTCGACACGTGTTCGCCGTGGGCGCAACGCGGATGCCGGGGAGCCCGGCGGGCGTCCGCGCACGCGAGCGGGGGCGAAGCCGGCTGGCTCCGCCCCCGCTCGGGAGTGCTCCGGTCAGGCGAGAGCCTTGGCCTTGAGGGAGTCGAACTCCTCCTGGCTGATCGTGCCGGAGTCGAGCAGCGACTTCGCGTGCGTGATCTGCTCCGCCGGGCTGGCCGAGGTGGCCGCGACCGACTTGATGTACTTCTCCTGCTGGGCCTGCGCATCGGCGACGGCGGCCATCTGGCGCTCGCCCATGCTGCGGCCGCGCGCGATGAGGTAGATCAGCGCCCCGAACCACGGCACGAAGATCAGCAGTGCGGCCCAGCCGGCCTTGCCCCAGCCGCTCACGGTGTGGTCGCTGAACAGGTCGAAGACGCAGCGGAACCAGATGAAGATCGCCGAGATCCAGATGAAGATCCAGAAGCTCCAGACGAGGACCTCCCAGAAACTGTTGATGTTGTTGGTACTCATCGTCGTGAGTCACCTTTCAGGTGGTGGTGTCGGTGGTACTGCTGGCACACGGGGCGTGCCTTCGTTCAGCCCGGGTCCGACGGTCGGCGCTGCCTGCGTGGCCGCCGAAGGCGCTGCCGATCGGGGCCCCTTGCGCAGCAATCCTTGCCCTCGCGCAGGAGGGGCCGCATCACCTCTGGGGGGTGAGGGCGGGAGTCAGGCCTGCGCGGGCTTGCGCACGGCGGGCACGACCGCCAGGGCGAGGATGGCGAGCGCCCCGACGACCGTGAGCGAGTGCAGCACGCCGACCCGGTCGCCGAGCAGCCCGAGCACGGGCGGACCTGCCAGGAAGGCGGCGTAGCCGATGGTCGCGACGACCGACATCCGGGCCGCGGCACGCTCGGCGTCGTCGGCCGACGCGCTCATCCCGACCGGGAAGCCCAGGGCCGCACCGAGGCCCCACACCGCGGTGCCGGCGAAGGCGACCCACGGGTTGCCGAGGATGACGAGCGCGGCGCCGACCGCCGCGAGCGCGAAGCTGACCCGCAGCACCGGGACCCGGCCGTAGCGGTCGAGCAGGCCGGTGCCGGCGATCCTGCCGAGGGTCATGAAGCTGAGGAACGTGGCGAACGCCAGCACTCCCACCCACTGCTGGAGGCCGTGACCCTCGACGAAGCCGACGGCGAGCCAGTCGTTGGCCGTGCCCTCGGTGAAGGCGGCCGCGAACACGACCACGCCGATGAGCAGGGTGCGGGGCTCGAGCCACGCCGAGCGGTGCCGCTTGCGGGCCTCCCTGGCCGCGGCCGGCTGCTCGGTGCTGCGCGGCAGGAAGCGCGGCAGGGCCCACCACGCGCCCAGCACGGTCACCAGGGCCGCACCGGCGAAGTGCACGCTGAGCGGCACGCCGGCTCGCGACATGGCCGACCCGATCAGCGCCGACACCACCGTGCCCCCGCTGAAGGCGGCGTGGAAGTGCGGCATCACCGAGGCGTTGAGATGACGCTCGACGTCGGCCCCCTCCAGGTTCATCGAGACGTCCCAGACCCCCACGCCCAGGCCGATGAGGAAGAGCCCGCCGGCCACCGCCGCGCGCGGCCCGTGCGCGTCGACCACCAGCCCCACGGCGAGCAGCCCGGTCAGCGCGACACCCATGGCCAGCGTCACCGCCCGGGTGGTGCCGATCCGGTCGGAGATCCGCCCGGCCAGCGGGAGCCCGATGACCGAGCCGACGCTCGCGGCGAACAGGGTGAGGCCCAGCTCGCCGGCGGTGAGGTTCAGGGAGTGCTTGGCGTCGGCGATCCGCGAGGCCCACGAGGCGAACACCAGACCGGCGAGGGTGAAGGTCGCGAAGACCGCGGCACGAGCGCTGGTGACCCGCTCGCGCGGGATCGACGGCGTGCTGTGGGTCAGGTCAGGAGTGGCGGACAACGCAGGTTCCTCGGCGGGTTCGTTGGGGGTGACGGAAGGCTCGGGACGTCGACACGACGTGCGTGTCGAATCGATTCGATATTGTCGGTCCCATGCCCCCCGGACGTCAAACTCCCCCGGACCGCCGGCCTACGCTGCGCGATGTCGCACGCCGGGCCGGGGTCTCGACGTCGACGGCATCCCTGGTCTTCAGCGGCAAGGGGCCGGTGGCCACGGCCACCGCCCAGCGGGTGCGCGCCGCGGCAGCCGAGCTGGCGTATGCCGGGCCCGACCCGCTGGCGTCGTCGCTGCGCCAGGGCCGGGTGGGCACCGTGGCGGTGGTGGTCGAGGGGCCGCTGCGCTACGCCTTCCACGACCCCTTCGCGCTGGCCGTGCTCGACGGCCTGGCCGAGGAGCTCGACGCCGCCGGCCGCTCGATGCTGCTCGTCGCCCAGCCCGTGGAGGACCCGCAACGGGCCCTGGCCCAGCTCGCCACCCAGGCCGTCGATGCCGCGGTGTTCCCGCTGTGCGGCGACCGCGACAACCCCGTGCTCGCCCACCTGCTGGCCCGCCGGGTCCCGCTCGTCGGGAGCGGGGCGCCGGTACATCCGGGCGTCGCGCACGTGCTCACCGACGAGTTCGCGGCGATGCGGCTCACCACCGGGCACGTGCTCGGCCTGGGCCACACCCGGGTCGCCCACCTCACGATGGCGCTGCGGCCCGGCTCCGCCACCGGGTGGGTCACCGAGGCCGACGAGGCGGGCGCCTCCTACCCGGATGCCGCTGGCCGGCTCGCCGGGTTCCGCTCGCTGCTGGGGCCGCAGGCACCGGTCGTGCAGGCCCGCGACCTCACCGTCGAGGCCGGGGCCGCCGCGGCGCGGCTGCTGCTCGACGTGCCGGCGCACCGGCGGCCGACGGCGGTCGTGGCACAGGCCGACCTGCTGGCGGCCGGCGTGCTGCGCGCGGCGGCGTCGCTCGGCCTGCGGGTGCCCCGGGACCTCAGCGTGACCGGCTTCGACGGCGTCGACCTGCCGTGGCTCGACGCCACCCTCACCACCGTCGAGCAACCGGGCGCCGAGAAGGGGCGGGCGATGGGCCGGCTGGTGCGGCGCGCCCTGGAAGGCGCTCGGATCGCCGACGAGCCCTTCCCGGTGCGGCTGCGGGTCGGGACGACGACGTCCGCGCCGCCGACGCCAGACTGAGCGGGCCGGGTGGCCGGCCCGTCGGCCCGTCGGCCCGTCGGCCCGTCGGTCAGCCGCGCCGGGTGCTGGTGCCCTCGTGGCCGGCGGCCAAGCTGCGCGCTCCGGGGATGGTGCGCCCGCCCAGCTCGACGTCAGCCGTCGCCGGGGACTGGGCACCGGCCGGAGGGGTGGCCGCGGCCGGGTACTGGTCGAGGGTCCCCGCCGCGTCGAAGAGCACGTTCATCGACCCGGCCCTGTTGAAGATCTTGAACGTCAGCTGCGCAGGGGCCGGGGGAACGGCGTTGGCGAACGCCAGGGGTGCGTAGGTCGAGACCGCGCGGACCAGGGTGGGGTTGACGTTGAGGTTGCTCGTTCCGGGCAGCGGGTTGTCGCCGCTCCACACGGTGAGGTAGGTGGCCACGGTCGGCGTGACCCCGGTGGTGTTGCCGATGACGTAGGCCGAGTCCGGCGTCGAGACGCTCGTGGCGTTGACGGTGCGCGTCTGCGACGACCCGAACGGCCCGCTGAGCCCGAGCGCCTTGCGGGTGTCGAGGATGCGCACGGGGGCGGATGCGTTCGGCAGTGGCCGGAACCGCATCCCGGCCGAGTCGTCCTGCACGTAGTAGCCGGCGACGTCGACGACCAGGTGGACACTGCTGCCGCTGTTCTGGATCCTGAAGCCGGTCTCCTCCGGGAGGAAGAACTCGGGATGGGCCGGGTCGACGTGGCCCGCGGGGACGACGACCATGTTGGGGGCCACGACGCCCTTGTCGTAGTTGACCGCCGAGGCGAGCGGCTTGCGGACGGCCCCGCCGGCCCACGCCGTCAGGACGCCCGGGCCGGTGGCGCCGACCGCGGTGACCGTCAGCGCGTACGCCTTGACGTTGGCGGCGGCCTGCTGGGATGCCCAGGTGTCCCGCACCTCGAGGTACTCACCGTTCGCCAGCGGCAGCCTGCCGTTGGCATCGTCCTTGCGGCTGTCGTAGATGCGCACCGGGTCACCGGTGGCGGTCGCGAGGAACTGCGCGCCCATCCCCTTCGTGGCGCGCACACTGTCGTCCTTGGCGTACCAGCCGAGCACGTCGACGATGACGTGCGCCGTCCCGGCGTAGTTGAACAGGTTGACCTTGCCGTCGGTGCCCACCGGCAGGGTCACCATGTTGGCGCCGGTCCAGCCACTGGGGAAGTTGATCGACGAGGCCGTCGGCCGCGCCTTGCCGCTCGGGTAGGCGGTGATGTAGCCACTGGACGTCGTCTTCACCGCGGTGAGGTTGAAGACCACCGCGGAGACTGCGCTCGCGGCGGGGATGCCGGAGAGACCGGTGATCTGCACCGACCGGGTGGCACCGGCGCCAAGGGGCGCTCCGTTGTTCAGCCGGGTGTCGAGGAACCGGGTCGGCGTCGTCAGGCCGTAGAAGGTACCGGTGGCGTTGGGCACGCCCGTGCCCGTGAGGCCGACCAGCACGGTGTCGGGCGGCGTGGTCGTCTCGATGCTGAGGTTCGCCGCGCGCGCCCCCGCGGCGAAGGGGGTGAACGCGACGGTGACGGTGCACGTCGCGTCGGTGGCGACGGTGCCGGTGCAGGTGGTCGACACCACCGAGTAGTCGGCGGCCGCGCCGGTGTCGCCGTTGGCCACCGCGATCGACGGGAACGCGCCGAAGGTCACCGGACCCCCACTCGCGGTCACCGTGATGTCCTGCTGCACGCTGCTGAAGACCGGCACACTGCCGAAGTCATGGGCCGGCGCCGTTGCACCCGTGCCGAGGGCAGACGCGGACGACGCCCCGGCGACGGACGCAGCGAAGAGAGCGGTGGCCCCCAGCACGGACAGAACGGCACGACGTCTCATTCGAGGTCTCCTGGTCCAAGCAGCGCCTTTGCTCGGCGTGGCCTCACGATAGGTCAGCCACATCAGCGCTGTTCAGGAAACCGAAGGAACCGCTGCCCTTCGGACGGCTGAGGGACCGCCGTCAGGCCTTGGCGGCCGTGGCCTCGTCGGCCGGCGACTCCTCCGGGGTGACCTCGGCGGCCGGCGACTCGTCGGGGGTGGCCTCGTCGGCCGGCGACTCGTCGGCAGCCGCCTCGGCGTCGTTCCCGTGGTCGTGGTCGTGGTCGTGCGGCTGGTCGCCGGCCACCAGCGCGTCGAGGTCGACCGCGTTCCCCGCGGTGTCGGTGATCGCCGCCTTCTCGAGCACGGCGGCCAGCGCCTTGCGGCGGGCGACCTCCTGCACGATCGAGGGGATCTGGCCCTGCTGGTCGATCGTCTGGGCGAACTCGTTGGGGTCCATGCCGTACTGCTGGGCGCTCATCACGAGGTACTCGATGAGCTCGGGCTGCTCGACCCGGACCTCGAGCTTCTCGGCGACGGCGTCGAGCAGGAACTGCGCCTTGAGCGCCTTGCGGGTGCTCTCGTCGACCTCGGCGCGGTGCTCGTCGTCCTCGAGGCGGTTCTCGCCCTCGAGGTGCTGGTGCACCTCGGCCGCGACGATGCCGTCGGGCACGGGCACGTCGACGGTCTCGAGGAGGTGCTCGAGCAGCCGGTCGCGGGCCTGCATCCCCTGCTCGTACTTCTTGGCCTGCTCGGCCTGCTTCGTGACGTCGGCCCGCAGCTCGTCGAGGGTGTCGAACTCGGAGGCGAGCTGGGCGAAGTCGTCGTCGAGGGCGGGCAGCTCGCGGACCTTGACGGACTGCACCACGACGGTGCAGTCGGCGTCGTCACCCTCGTGGTCGCCGCCGGCCAGTGGGGCGGTGAAGTTCTTGGTGTCGCCCGCGGCCATGCCGAGCAGCGCCTCGTCCAGGCCCTCGAGCATGTTCTTGCTGCCGACCTCGTAGGAGACGCCGGTGACCGAGTCGATCTCCTCGTCGCCGATGGCGGCGGACAGGTCGATGGACACGAAGTCGCCGTCCTCGACGGCGCGCTCGACGCCGACGAGGGAGCCGAAGCGCTCGCGCAGCGCGGTGAGCCGCTCGTCGACGTCCTCCTGCGACGCCTCGACCGAGTCGACCTCGACGGCGATGCCCTCGAGGTCGGGAAGCTCGACCTGCGGGCGGACGTCGGTCTCGACGGTGAACTCGAGGTCCTGGCCGTCCTCGAGCGGCACGGCGGTGACGTCGACCTCCGGCTGGCCGATGGCCCGGATGTCCTCGGCCTCGGCGGCCTGGGCGAAGAAGACGGGGAGGGCCTCGTTGACGGCCTCCTGCACCACGGCGCCACGGCCGACGCGCTGGTCGATGATCCGGCTCGGGACCTTGCCCTTGCGGAAGCCCGGGATCTGCACCTGGGCGCCGATCGTCTTGTACGCCTGGTCGAGCATCGGCTTCAGCTCCGCGAACGGGACCTCCACGACGAGCTTGACCCGGGTCGGGCTGATGGTCTCGACGGCACTCTTCACTTCGGGCACTCCACAACCATGGGGGAATCGGGGGCAACAACGTTGAAGGTGCCGTGCGGGCCGGCCCTCCTGGGCCGGCACCTTCCGGCCGCACGCAAGCACGCGGCATCCCGGATCGGCACCAAAGGACCATGCTAGCGGCCGGTCACGGGGCGACCCAATCGCCCTCGGCCGCCGTGCGTGCCCGCCGCAAGGGCCCCGCCGGTCCCGGAGCCCGAGCTCCACCCCGACAACCAGGCCGACGCCTACGGCGTTATCGCGGACGCCCCCCGGATGGCGGTCGGCTCGGTGCACATCCCGACCGTCTTCCACGTCGTCTCCGACCACCCGCTGAGCGCCACCGAGACGACCCGCATGCAGACCATGATCGCTGCCCAGGTGAAGGTGCTGAACGACTCGCACTCGGGCCGGACCTCCCCGACCGCGGCGGACAGCCCGTTCCGGTTCGACCTCACCAAGACCACCTACACGGTGTGATGCTCGACGAGTCGATGCCCGGCGGCACGGCCGGCACGTACTCCGAGGGCGACACCCTGACCCACGAGGTCGGCCACTGGCTGATGCTCGAGCACACTTTCGCGCACGGTTGCTGCGCCTCCGGCGACTACGTCACCGACACCCCGAAGGAGGCCGGGCCGCAGTTCGACTGCCCGGTCGGCGCCGACACCTGCGCCGCGCCCGGGCTCGACCCGATCCACAACTTCATGGGCTACACCCAGGACTCCTGCATGAACGAGCTCACGCCCGGCCAGGTCGAGCGGATGAACGACGCCTGGATCGACTTCCGGGCGCCGACCACCTGATTCACGTCGGCTGACGCACGACGACGGATGCCGGTCGCGGACTGTCGCGGCCGGCATCCGGCATCTGGGGGTGGCCCGACGGCACACTTGAGCCCGTGCTTTCGCTGCGGATCTCGGTGCCCGACGGGCTGACCGACGACGTGCTGGCCCTGCTGTCGGGGACGCCGAGCGTCACCGGGCTCAGCGTGCTGCGCGGCGCCTCGCTCATCCCGCCCGGCGACGTGGTCACGGCCGACATCGCCCGCGAGGGTGCCAACCCCGTGCTCGACGCGCTGCGTGACCTCGGGGTGCACCGGCAGGGCACGGTGCGGATCGACCCGGTCGACACCTGGCTGTCGCATCCCGCGTTCGAGGCCGAGCGCGAGGCGCCGGGCGCGAGTGCCGACGCGGTGGTCTGGACCCAGGTCGGCAACCGGGCCTACGCCGACTCCGAGCTGAACTGGACCTACCTGTCCTTCATGGTGCTCGCGACCCTCATTGCCGCAGTGGCCATCGTGCTCGACTCCTCGATCCTCGTCATCGGCGCGATGGTGCTCGGCCCGGAGTTCGGGCCGATCGCCGCGATCGGGGTGGCCTTGGTGCGGCGGCGGTTCAACCTGCTGACCATCGCGACCCGGACGCTGGTGCTGGGGTTCGCGGCCGGCATCCTCGTGACCTTTTGTGCCGGGTTGCTTGGCCGGGCGCTGGGCTGGGTGACCTACCAGGACATCGTCGGGCCCCGGCCCCTGACGGCGTTCATCTACTCGCCGGACCGGTGGACCCTCATCGTCGCGGTCATCGCGGCCGCCGCCGGAGTGCTCTCGCTGACGTCGGCCCGCACCAGTGGGCTGTCCGGGGTGTTCATCTCGGTGACGACGGTGCCCGCGGCGGGCAACATCGCCCTCGGCATGGCGTTCGGGGCCTGGTCGGAGGTGCGCGGCAGCGGGCTGCAGCTCGTCCTGAACCTGGTGGCGATGGCCGCGGCCGGCTGGGCCACGCTCGCCCTGCAGCGGGTGGTCTGGTCGCGGGTGCCGGTGCGGCGGCGCACCCTGCGAGGCCGGATGATGATGGGCCGGCCGCCGCACTGAGCCGGGTCGAACTGGTCGTGCAGTGGAGCGGGCGACGAGAATCGAACTCGCGTAGCCAGTTTGGAAGACTGGGGCTCTACCATTGAGCTACGCCCGCGCACCTCGTGAGCTCGCACCCCGAGGGCAGCGCTAGCCTAGGGCCGCGCTCGCGTGATCCGAAATCCTCTCGTCGTCGAACTCGTCGATGTCGGATGCCGGTCCCGCGGGCGGCGGGGTATGGCGCAGCTTGGTAGCGCGTCCGCTTTGGGAGCGGAAGGCCGCCGGTTCGAATCCGGCTACCCCGACGCAAGGCCGCAGCTTCCCGGCGATGCCGGGAGCGCAGGATGCCGCGCCCTTGGCATCGCCGGCGCAGTTGTCCACAGGGGCGCCGCGAGGGGAGCTACTTTCCGGGCAGGGTCGGCCGATGCCAGCACCAGCACGCCGTCGGGTCTCGCGGGCGCAACGGGCTGCGGCCGGGGCCGGTCTCGCCAACGTGCACCGCCGCCACGAAGTGGGCCCCACGCCCGGCGCGGCACTGCGCCGGTGCACGCCGGGATGGGCCACGATCCGCGCTGCTCAGTGGGCGAGCACCGAGCGAACGGCGGCCTTGATCGTCTGCCTCGTCGTGTCTACCTGGAGGTCGCCTGGGAGGACATCGGTCTGGTCGTCGAGATCGACGGTGGGCACCACACCCTGGCGCTCAACCCGGTCGACGACGCATTTCGGCGAACGAGGTCACCTTGACCAGCGACATGGCGCTGCGGGTACCCGTGCTCGGCCTGCGTCTCACCCGGACCCGTTCATGGCCCAGGTCGTCATGGCACATGCGGTCCTGTCAGGCCGACTCGCAGCGTGGCGTTGCCCTTCAGCGATGCCAGGTGCGCGGCATCCTGCGCCTTCGGCAGCGCTGGGCGCGAGTCAGACCGGCTCCGGACGCAGGGTGCAGGTCAGCTCGGTCACCGTGCGGCCGGCGCGCACGCCCTTGGCCTCGAACCCGTCGTCCGGGCGCCAAGGCGGCCGCTCCCCCTCGACGACGCCCCACCGTCCGTGGGCCGCCAGCTGGGCGCGGGCATGAGCGGCATACGCGCTGATGTCGGTGGCGATGCGCAGCACCCCGCCGGGCACCAGCCGGGAGGCCAGCAGGTCCAGGGTGTGCTGCTGCACGAACCGTCGCTTCGCGTGCTTGTTCTTCGGCCAGGGGTCGGGGAAGAACAGGTGCACCGCAGCAAGCGACGCCGGGGGCACCCGGTCGGTGAGCAACGGCACGGCATCCCCGGGGTGCACCCACAGGTTCGAGACCCCCGCCGCGTCGGCGGCGGCGAGCATCCGCGCCACCCCGGGCACGTGCACCTCGACGGCGACGAGGTCGGCCTCCGGGTGCTCCGCGCAGTAGGCGATGGCCGCGGCGCCGTGGCCCGAGCCGATCTCGAGCACGACCGGCCCGCTGCGCCCGAACGCCGCCGCGAAGTTCAGCGGCCCCTCGGGCAGCGAGCGCGACGGCAGCAGGGTCGCCATCCGCTCGTCGGTCAGCGGGCTGTTGCGCCAGCGCGGGGTGAAGGTGCGCACGCCCTCGCGGGGTGCGTGGTCGAGCACCGGGTCGGATGCCACGGTCGGGCCCTCTCGGCAGGAGTCAGCAGGAGTCAGCAGGAGTGGGAGGTCGGCGGAGCCGTCGGAGCCCGAGACCTCACAGACGGCGGACGGCGAGCGCCGCGCGGTCGTCATCCTCCCCCGAGCGAGCCGACTCGCACACCTCGCGCGCCACGTCGCCCTCACCGAGCACCGACATCGCGGCGACACCGAGCATCCGGTCGATGCCGTCGACGAGGTCGCGCCCCCGCGACTCGATGACGCCGTCGGAGTAGAACAGCAGCGCGTCGCCACGGTCGAGCCGCCCGCTCTGCCGGGGGAACGACGCACCGGGCACGACCCCGAGCAGCACCCCCCGGGACCCGTCGAGCACGGTCCACCGCGCGCGTCCCGAGGTGTAGCGCACCGGCGAGGGGTGCCCGGCGTTCGCGATGGAGTAGTCGCCGGTGCGCAGGTCGAGGTCGAGGTGCACTGCGGTGGCGAACCCCTCCTCCCACCCCTGCCGGACGAGGTACTCGTTGGCGGCGCGCAGGAAGTCGCCCGAGGGGATGGCGCCGAGCAGCCCTCCCAGCGCCCCGGACAGCAGCAGCGACCGGGTGCCCGCCCGGGTGCCCTTGCCGCTGACGTCGACGAGC
>Ga0302299_10002122_pt1 | contig 12077 bp, 10 predicted proteins | sample III_Fen_N3_4_FD_198795 | JGI IMG/M metagenome (GOLD analysis project Ga0302299, IMG submission 198795) | Peat permafrost microbial communities from Stordalen Mire near Abisko, Sweden - III_Fen_N3_4 | ecosystem: Environmental > Terrestrial > Soil > Wetlands > Permafrost | place: Sweden: Abisko...
GGCGGCGCGGTCGGCGTCGGGGCGGTCGGTCTCGCGGCCCAGATCAAGCCCGTCCGCGACTCGATGCTCAAGCACATCAAGCAGGGCGACGGTCCGGATGCGGCGCGGCGGGCGAAGTCGTGGTTCCACGTCGACTTCGTCGGCGAGGGCGGCGGTCAGGTCGTGCACGCCCGCGTCTCCGGCGGCGACCCCGGGTACGACGAGACGGCGAAGATGCTCGCCGAGTCCGCCCTCAGCCTGGCCTTCGACGACAACCCGCCGACCGCCGGTCAGGTCACCACGGCGCAGGCGATGGGGGACTGCCTGCTCGAGCGGCTCCAGGCCGCCGGGATCCGGTTCGAGGTCCTCTGACGCGTCAGGGGACGGTGACCGGCACCGTGATCCGGCTGACCTTCTCCAGCGCGCCGCCGCGGTAGACCACCGTGAGCGAGTGCGTGCCTGCGTGCACCGGTGCGAGCAACTGGCCGCCGCGCCCGTCGACGACCGCGAAGTGGCCCACCCGCTGCTGGTGACGCCAGACGCGTGCTGTGCCGACTGGTGCCTGGCCGAGGCCGGGGGAGACCACGTGCAGCCACAGGAAGACCCGGCCGTGCCGGATCGTGGTCCGCACGTGCAGCACCGGCACGGTGCGGACCTGGGCGGTCCAGACCGACCGCCGGGTGGCCGAGACCCAGTTCCGGGCCTTCACCGTGACCTGGACGTGGATGCGCTGACCGACGTCGCCGGGTCGCAGCGTGTACGTCGCGTCGTGCGCCCCACGGATCAGCTCGTGGCCGCGCAGCCAGCGGTAGTGAGGTGTGGCGTCGGTCGGAGCCAGCGCGGCGAGGTGCGCCCGGAGCGTGGCACCGAGGACCGGCCTGCCGGTCACGGTGGGCTTGGCCACGGTGGCGTGACCGAGCAGGACCGGTTCGGTCTCGATCGACTTCGCGGACCGCTGGGTGTAGCCCGGCGACGTGGCCGTGACGACCACGTGCACGTGCAACCCGGCCTCGGCTGCCGTTGGGTGGTACGCCGCGCTGGTGGCGCCCGTGATCTTCTGCGAGCCGGCGTACCACTGGTAGGAGAGCGTGACCGCGTCGAGTGACCACGAGCCGGTGGACGAGTGCAGCGTGTGTCCGACCATGGCGGTGCCGGTGACCACCGGCGCCTGGGTCGAGTGGAACACGCCGTGGCGGGCGGGAGCCGTCGCCGGGCTGGTGACCAGTGCGGTCAGGTAGCCCGGGCGCGAGGCCAGCACCTCGACCTTGACGGGCTTCGCGACGTCCTGCGGGCGCGGCGTGAACGTGCTCGAGGTGGCGCCCGGCACCTCGGTGTTGCCGACGACCCACTGATAGGCGATGGAGGCCTTGGGGGTCCAGGTGCCCTTGTCGGCCGTCAGCGGCACGCCCACCTGGGCGGTGCCGACGACGGCCGGCTCGCGGGTGTTGAGGAACGTGCCGGGTGCGACCGGCGCCGTCGGTGCCGAGCTCGCCACGGCGTCGTCGTACCCGGCCTGGGTCGCGGTGACCCGGATCGTGATCACCGTGCGGAGGTCGGCCGGCGTCACCTTGTACGTCGTCCCGGTGGCACCGTCGATCGGCTTGCCGTCGGCCATCCACTGCAGGTGGATCCTGCCGGCCGGGGTCCAGGTGCCGGGAGTGGCGGTGAGGACCTGGTCGACCTGCGGCGTGCCGGAGACCGTGGGCGCGGCAGTCACCCGGAACTGGCCCGGAGCGACCGGGACGCTGACCTCCGAGGTCGCCGCCTTGGTCCGGTAGCCGGCGAGCCTCGAGAGGACCTTGACCTTGATCGGCTTGCCCAGCTCGGCGGCGGTCGGGGTGAACGTCGCGCCGGTGGCGTCGCTGATGAGAGTGCTGCCGGCGAACCAGCGGTACTCGTACTCCCCGGCGGGCGACCAGGTCCCGGTGCTGGCGCTCAGCTGCACGCCGACCTGCGGAGTCCCGGTGATCGCCGGCGCCGCGGTGTTGGTGAACACGCCGTGGGCGACCGAGTCGGTCGGGGGGCTCGTCGCCGAGCCCGTGTGCGAGCCGGACTTCGTGGCCGTGACCTTGGCGCGCAGTCGCTGGCCCAGCTGGGCCGCGGTCGGCTTGAACGCCTTGGCGGTGGCGCCGGAGATGGGGGTGCCGTTGGCGAGCCACTGGTAGTGGAAGACGAGGTGGGTCGCACTCCACTTGCCGTTGGTGGTCTTGAGCTTCATGCCGACCTGCGGGGTGCCGGACACGGTCGGTGACTCCGTGTTGCGGACGACGGTGTCCTTGATGTGGATGAAGCCGCTCGGCCACATCGAGCTCGAGCTGGTGATGGTGCGCGTGTCGTACATCCCGGCGTGGAGGTAGTTGTACTCCTCGATCGTGATCGCGCTGTCGCTCACGGTCTGGACCCAGGCGACGTGGCCGCGCGACGAGCCGGCCGAGCCGGCGGCCCACCAGGCGACGGCGCCACGGGTCGGGTTGTTGTCCACCGGGATGGCCAGGGCCTTGGCGGCGTTCTTCCAGTTCGAGGCATTGCCCCAGTGGACGCCCTGCCAGTAGTCGTTGAAGGCGACCTGGTTCTCGGAGTTCAGCCGCCAGGCGACCCACGAGGTGCACTCACGGTTGTAGAACTGCCACGGGTCGACGAGCGCGTCGAGGCGGGCGGCCTTCAGCCGGGCCGGGTAGTCGTCGACGCCGGACGCCGCGCTGACCCGCTCCGGATGGAGCATCGGAGTCAGGGCCGTGAGCACTCCCAGGAGCAGCACGATGCCGATCCGACGTGTCAAGAAGACACGCCGGTCCGAGCGGCGTCTGTTGCGCATGGGGCAGACGTTAACGGTGTGAAAGCAGATGCGTTAGGGGGTTCGGCGAACTACAAACCTGTGATTCGCCAGGCCCGCTCGAGGGGGCGCCGAACCAGTCCATCGTGCCCGACGAGCGTCGCCTGCGTGGCGGTTTCGCCGTCGTTCAGCAGGCCGCGGTGCGCTCGATCGAGAACCGGTGGTCGCCGGCCACCAGGGTGCAGGTCGTGTCGCGGTCGTCCATCTGGGCGGGGAGCCGGGTTCCCGCCAGGGGTAGGTGCCCCAGGCCAGAGTCGAACTGGCGACCTTTCGCTTAGGAGGCGGCTGCTCTATCCACTGAGCTACTGGGGCGTGCGCCGTTCCGACGTCGGATGATTCTGGCACGCGCCACCGTCGCACGCCGCGTCACCGGCGCACTGACACACTGATGCGTGGGACGCCGCAGGGGTGCCACGGTGAAACGGAGCAGTGGTGAGCGACGTCGGAAACCAACGTCTTCTCGAGCGGCTTCGTCGGGGCCGCGCCCGGAGATCCCTCCGGCGGACGGTTCGGCGCGTGCTGCAGTCGACGCACGAGCCACGCGTCGTCGTCCTGGCTCGGCCCGACAACGCGTTCACCCGAGACCTCGACCATGACCTCGCAGGACCGGCCGTCACCACCGTCGATCCCGACCTCGGCGACTGGCGGGTGCATGGCCGGCTCGCAGGTGCGGGTCCCCTCGACCTGCTGGTCGACGGCGAGGAAGCCCAGGACCACGCGATCGACCGTTTCGCTGCCTGGTTCCGGCACGTGCGCGCGGGCGGGTGCTACGTCGTCCCGTCCTCCTCGCCGCAGGCGGTGGAACGTCTGGCCAGGTTCCTCGGCGACCTGGGCGCCGGCCGCGACGTACCCCTGCCGCGGCCTGAGCGCAGGGCGCTGGCCGGGGCGGTGGCTGACGTCCGCCGCGACCACGGGCAGCTCACCGTCACGCGTCAGGGCAGGACACTTCCCAAGCTGCGTGAGAAGGAGATGAACGAGGCCCTCGCCGTGGACCCGTCGCGAGGTCGGGTGCTGGCTACGGTTCCGGCGATGGAGTTCGACTCGCGCTGTGTGATGCGGACGAGTGGACGCGATCGCAAGGACCGGACCCAGGAGCACTACAGCGCCCCGGCGCTCTACCTGCGCGAGTACCTCGACGTCTCCTGCCGGCCCAAGTCAGTCGTCATCCAGCGCGGACTCGTCTGTCCGGACACCTACCGTCATCACCTCGCCCCGAGCCTCTCCCACAAGGTCCTGAAGGACGACGGGCCGAGGTTCGCCGTCACGCCGCGCAACGAACCACCGGCGCCTTGTCTCCAAGGGACCTACTTCCACCTCGACAACGAGATCCGCGGCTTCTTCGGCCATGCGCTCACCGAGCAGGTGTCGCGCTTGTGGGCGTGGCGGCAGGCGAAGGATCTCTACCCCGACATCAGGGCCCTTCTGTCGCTCAACCGTGGGCGGGAGATCGCCGGGTGGGAGCTGACGCTGCTGGAGGCGGGTGGGATAGATCCGTCGGAGGTCGAGGTCATCGGCGGGCCGACGAGAGTGGAGAGGCTGCTGTCGGCAACGCCGATGTTCTCGATGCCTGCCTACGTCCACCCGCGCATCACCGAGACCTGGGACGCCGTCGGCGCCGCGTTGGGAAGCCACGCCAGTGAGCGCACCTATCCGTCGCGGATCTTCTGCTCGCGCCGCCACGACCGGCGGGTCTGCACCAACCGGGACGAGGTGGAGGCGCTGTTCGTGGCCCACGGTTTCGAGGTGATCCTTCCGGAGGACCTGCCACTCCCGGACCAGGTGGCCCTCTTCGACCAGGCGGAGGTCATCGGTGGGTTCGCCGGCAGCGGCATGTTCACCTCGATGTTCAGCGACCGGCCCAAGCACCTGATCCTGGTCACCCCGGACACCTACGGCCCCAGCAACGAGTACATGATCGGCGCCGTCCGAGGGCACCGGCTCGACGTTGCTGTCGGTAGGTCGACCTCACGAGTGAGGAAGGAGGCGCTCCGGGCTCCCTTCGCGTTCGAGATGGCCGAGGAAGGTGCGTGGCTGCGCGCCGTCCTGGACCGTCTCTGACACCGGGTTCGGACCCACGCCCCGCCCGAGAGTCGGCAGTGCAGGTCAGCCGTGGAAGGCGGTGACGCCGCCCAGGGTGGGGACGAAGACGAAGCCGCCGTCGACGACCTCGGACGGGAAGTGGGTGAGGTTCCCGGCGTGGATGCGCTGGACCTGGTGGCCGTTGTCGAGGCGGAGCACGAAGAGGTCACCGGAGTCGCGGTCGGCGACGTACACCCGGTTGCCGGCGATGACCGGAGACCCGTACAGGCCCGAGGCCGTCCAGGCCCAGCGCAGGGAGCGCGAGCCCACGCGCAGGGCGCGGACCTGGTGCTCGAAGAGGCAGGGCATCAGCACCGTGCGGCCCGTGACAGCCGGGCCGCCGAAGGCGGAGCAGCCGTCCAGCTTCCGGATCGCCGAGCCCACGCCGCCGAGGCGTTCGTGGAGCAGATAGACGACACCCCGCTTGCCGGCGATGACGAGGCCATGGAGGCCCGGGATCGAGGCGGGGGATGACGAACCGAGGTCCAGGTCCTTGGCGTTGTCGTCCCTCCACGTGGAGGGCGCGAAGATCGAGAGCCGGTGGAGCTTCTTCGCGCCGAGCTCGGTCACCGAGTCGCTCTTGTCCCATCGCCCGTGGAGCTCCGCGCCGTTGCCGCTCGCGACGTACACGTGGCCGTTGCGGCCGAGCACCGGACCGGGCGGCGCCCACATCCCTGCCTCGCGGGCGGTCGGGACGGCGTAGTGGAAGGTGCGGCCCTGGCCGGTGGTCGGCGTCGAGGTCACGTAGCCCACGTAGTTGTCGCAGTCACCGGCGAGGCCACCGAAGGACACGATGACCCGGCCGTGCGCGAGCAGGACGGCGGAGCGTTCCTGCTCGGCCTTGCGGTTGCGGTCGGGAAGCACGTCGAGCGACCGGTGCCAGCGCCGGTGACCGGTGGCTGCCTTGAGGGACCACAGCGTGTGGTGTCCGCCGACGGTCTCGGCGACGACGAACACCGAGCCCGTCGTCGGGTCGTACGCCGGGGTGCCGGTGATCCCGAGCGGGTCGATGTCGCCGCACGGCAGGCCGCTCATGGGCTGGGCCCGGCCGAGACCGGTCCGCCAGCGGATGTGTCCCGTCCTGGCGTTGAGGCCGAAGACCTGGTTCCGCTCCGTGGCCACGATCAGCGTCGTACCGACGACCAGCGGCTCGCCGTACACCGCGGCGCCGAGCTTCTTGGACCAGGCGCGCTTCAGCGGGCCGCCGACCGGGCTGGTGGCGTGCCCTGCCCGGTCGGGGGTGCGGTGGTAGGTCCACCACGGGGTGAACGACGTCGCGGCGACGCGTGAGGTCCCGTGGACGAGCCCTGCCTGCTCGGGCGTGGACGACGCCGAGGAGCAGGCCGCCGCCAGGAGGAACGAGAGGGGGAGGAAGATCGAGAGCGCACGTCGCATCCGCCCAGTCTGACCCGGCTCGGCGCCGACGTCACCTTCCGCACCCCTCCGCCCGTTCGTCGAGGAGTTGTCTCTCGGCCACCTCGCGGTCACAATTTGGTCACGCCCCGTAGGTTCGGGGCAGCCCGGTCGCGCCCCGGCCGGCCTGATTCCTATCTCCGAGGTCTGATCGATGTCTGCTGCGCCGCCCGACGCCGGGTCGACCGGTGACGCTCCGGCCGGAGGCAAGCGCAAGGGCAAGGTCAAGGTCCACCACACGGTCGGCAAGGTCGTGGCCGCGACCATGGTCGTCATCGCCTTGGTGACGGGTCTGAGCGTGGTGTTCCTCTACCGCCACTACAGCTCCAACCTCAACGTCCTCGACGTCAGCAACGCGATCAAGAACAACCCGACCCACCAGGTGCCGACCGGGCCGTCCGGCCCGATCAACATCCTGGTGATGGGGTCGGACAACCGCGACGCCCCTGGCGACCACATCGACAACCTGACGGGGATCGGCAAGCGGTCGGACACCACGATCCTGCTGCACCTCTCCGGTGACCGGCGGCGCGCGTACGGCATCAGCATCCCCCGCGACTCGGTGGTCAACCGTGCGGCGTGCTACGACAACTCCGGCAAGGAGATCTCGTCGGCCACGACGGGTGCGATGTGGAACGACGCCTTCAACATCGGCGGCCCGGCCTGCACGATCGAGCAGTTCCAGGCGCTCACCCACGTCCCCGTCGACCACTTCATCGTCGTCGACTTCGCCGGCTTCAAGTCGATGGTCGACGCCATCGGCGGCGTCGATGTCTGCCTGCCGCATGCCGTGAACGACAACATCGGACACATCACGCTGCCCGCCGGCACCCACAAGTTCAGCGGCACCCAGGCCCTCAACTACGTCCGCGAGCGGCATGACCTGGGCAACGGCTCGGACATCGGCCGGATGAAGCGCCAGCAGGCGTTCATCGCGTCGATGGCGCACGCGGCCGTGAGTGCCAACACCCTGGCCAACCCGATCCACCTGACCAAGTTCCTCGACGCGGCGACCAAGTCGCTCACCGTCGACCCCGGGCTGAAGAGCATCGCCAAGCTGGTCGGTCTGGGCTACCAGTTCCGCCACATCGGCCTCGACAAGGTCCAGTTCGTCACCACGCCCTGGGAGGTCGACCCCAACGACCCCAACCGCGTGGTCTGGGCGCCCACGGCGAACCTGCTGTGGAAGGACATCGCCCAGGACAAGGTCCTGCCCAAGTCGCTGCTCAACGGGTCGATCAACGCCCACCAGATCCCGGGCGTGACACACAACAAGCCGAAGAACAGCACGGCCGAGCAGCAGGCGGCGCAGGACAACCTCGCCAACGGCCTCTGCGCCTGATGCCCGAGCAGACCCCACGCGACGACGAGCCGGCTCCGCAGGAACCGGCCGAGCCGGAGTGGCAGCGGCGTCGCCGCCTGGCCGCCGTCTTCGGCGACGTGCTGCCCGAGACGACGTCCGACGAGCGCGACCCCGAGACCGCCGCCGACGCGTCGGGCGAGGACGCCGGCGAACGCTGGCTGCGGGCCCAGGTGCCGCCGCACCACGGCTGACGCGACCGGTCCGGTGGGGGGACCCGACCGGACCTCACGCGCTGAGACGTCAGGGGGTGGGCGGGGTGACCGTGGCGGAGGTGCCGCCGTTCTGCTGCACGAGCAGGTCGCGGATCTCCTGCAGGAGCTTGACGTCCTCCGGCGTACCGGGCTCGGGGCTCGGGAAGTAGCGCTCCTTGGCGACCGTGTAGGGCTTCACGATGACGTAGTAGACGACTGCAGCGGTGATCAGGAACGTGATCACGGCCGTGATCCATACGCCCACGAGCAGCCCGCCCGGCTTGTAGTTGCTGAAGTCGGGGTTGCCGCCCGCCTTGCCGATGATGCCCATCAACAGGTCGACGGTGGCCTTGACCACGGCGGCGAACGCGAGCGCCATGATCAGGGCGACGGCGAGCTCGACGAGGTTGCCGCGGAGGATGAAGTTCTTGAAGCCTGACATGGACGATCTCCTCTCGGCCGACCCGAGGGTGGCCGTGGCTGGGCGGGACGCGCGCCACGCTAGCCCGAAATCACGACACTCAGGAGGTCGGTCGCCGCGGCGCCCGCGATGTGGGCGACGTCCGAGGGGAACGACCCGACCACGACGAGCCGCCCCGGCAGCCGGGCGGCCTCCGAGGCCCCGGCGTCGGGCCCTGGCAGTGCGAGCACCGGCACGTCGACCGCGACGTACGACGCCGTACCCCGGCGCGGGTCCGCGGCCACCAGGCTCACCCGGTCGCCGACGCGCAGCAGGGCGACCGCGTCGGCGTCGGCCACGCGCACCGGGAGCGCCACGCGACCGGGATAGCCCGTCACGAGGGACGGCGCGACCAGCCGGACGTCGGTCACGGGCTCACCGGCGCGGACCGGCGCTGCGAGCGTGCGACCGACCGCGTGGCTCACCGAGCCCGGCGGGGCGACGTCGGCCGGGTAGGGCCGGGTGACGAGGTCGTCGCCCGACAGGACGGTGCCCGAGGCGAGGTCGTGGGCGGCCACCCGGACGGGCACGGTCGACGCCGGCTGCGGGCGGGCGGCGTGGACCCCGGCGAGCACGGCCACCGCGGCGCAGGCGGCGGCCAAGGGTCGCCGGCGGGCGAGGACGGTCCGGCGCAGCCCGCGGCGTAGGCGCTCACGCCGCCCGGTGGGGAAGGAGGGAGCGCCCGAGGCCGAGGTCATCCCCCGACGGTAGGTGCGACCGGCGGCCGTCCGCCGTGCCTCTCCACAGGGTCAGCTCGAGCTCGACGACCCGGCGGTGCTGGACGAGGTCGACGACGAGCCCGAGCCCGAGGACGTGCCGGACGAGGAGCCCGCACCCGAGGACGAGGTTCCCGAGTCGGAGGTCTTGGAACCGGCGTCCGAGGAGGAGGAGTCGCCCGACCCGCTCCCCGACGAGGACGAGGCCGTGCCGGCCGTCGAGGAGGAACCGGTCGTCCGGCTGTCGGTGCGGTAGAAGCCCGAGCCCTTGAACACCACGCCCACCGCGTTGAAGACCTTGCGCAACCGGCCACCGCAGACGGGACAGACCGTGAGGGCGTCGTCGGTGAAGCTCTGGAACTCCTCGAACTCGTGTGCACAGTCGGTGCAGCGGTACTGGTAGGTGGGCAACGCGCTCTGTCCTCGGGTCGTGCTGGTCACGGGGCGCTGGCACTCGCTGCCGGCGACTGCCAATGGTACGGCACAATGCCAGGCGATGACCCTCCGCACGACCGGACCGGCCGCCGAGTCGCCGGACGGCCCTGACGCCCGCCCCGACGACTGGACCTGCACAACCAGACCCTGGGCGAGTCCGGCATCGGGCCGGTCGAGCGGCTGCTGAACCGGGGCGGCTGGGAGATGGGCGGTGGCGACGCGCTGGTCGACGCCGCCGGGTGGGACGCGGCGAGCGACGACTTCCGCCGCCGCTTCGTGGTCACCTGGGCGCCGTCGATGCGGATGGTGGTCGACCTCGGCGACCTGGACGGCTCGCGCTGGGTCAACCTGACCGGTGAGTCCGGCCACGCCTTCGACGCCCACTACACCGACCAGACCGACCTCTGGGCCAGGGGCGAGACCCTTCCCTGGCCCTTCTCGAGGACCGTCGTCGACGCCGCCACCGAGCACACCCTCACCCTCCGACCCCGCTGACCCGCCCCACGGGAAACCTGTGGACACGAGGGATAGTCCGTGACGAAATGCAGCAGAAATCGGCCGATTCACCTGCACTTCGTCACGGACTATCCCGATCTCTCACAGGGGTCGAGGGCGGGGTGGGTCAGCGGAGGGGGAGCCAGCGGGTGGGGGTGACGGCCGCGGTGACGGGGCGGTCGTGGTCGTCCACGGGTACGTCGAGCCCGACCTCGTCGTCGTACAGGCAGATCACCACAGGCGTACCGACCGGGATCCGGCCCAGCGCACGGTCGTAGCAGCCGCCACCCTGGCCCAGCCGGTCGCCCGAGAGCGAGACGGCGAGCCCCGGCACGAGGACCACGTCGGCGGTAGCGACCGCCTCGCGACCCAACCGGTCGACCGGCTCGAGGAGCCCCATCCGGGCCGGGGCGAGCGAGGTCGCGCCGCGCCACGTGCCCCAGTCGAGGTCCATGTCCGGTTGCAGCGAGGGCAGGATCACGCGCTTGCCCAGCCCCGACAGGGCGTCGAGCAGCGCGCCGGTGCCGGGCTCGCTCCCGATCGAGACGTACGCCGCCACCGTGGCCGCACGACGTACCTCCGGCCGGGCCGTCACCACCTCCGCCAGACCCCGCCCCGCCTCGACCACCTCGACGAGTGGGCGACGGTGTCGCGACGTCCGGATCCGGTCGCGCAGGGCGATCTTCGCCACAGCGGCGGCAGAGGCGGATCCGCTATCGGATCGGGATTGCGGTGGGGGCACCCCGCAAGCCTACGATCGAAGTCATGAGCAGCGTCGGACTCGACCGTGCCCGGGCCAAGATGTCGGACGCCGGGATCGATCCGGTCGCCATCGACACCTTCGCCCACTACTACCGCCTCCTCGAACACGGCGAGACGGGCCTGATCCGCGAGTCCACGATCGACCCGCTCGACATGGAGTCGCTCGCGGACGTCGAGATCGACGACGAGTCGGCCTCGGCGGCGCTGCGGACCACGGCCGTCATCAAGCTCAACGGCGGCCTCGGCACGTCCATGGGCATGGACCGCGCGAAGAGCCTGCTCTGCGTCCGCAAGGGTTGGTCCTTCCTCGACGTGATCGCCCGCCAGGTGCTCCACCTGCGCCGCGCCCATGACGCCCCGCTGCCGCTGATCTTCATGAACAGCTTCCGGACCTCGGTCGACACCATGGACGCACTCGCCCGGTACGCCGACCTGCCGGTCGAGGGGCTGCCGATCGAGTTCCTGCAGAACCGGGAGCCGAAGCTGCTCTCCGACGACCTGTCGCCGGTCAGCTTCCCGAGGAACCCCGACCTCGAGTGGTGCCCGCCCGGCCACGGCGACCTCTACACCGCACTCCGCGGCACCGGACTGCTCCAACGGCTCCTCGACCAGGGCTACGAACGGGTCTTCGTCTCCAACTCCGACAACCTCGGCGCGGTCCCCGACGCGACCATCGCCGGCTGGGTCGCCGCCTCCGGTGCGCCCTTCGCCATCGAGGCCGTACGACGTACCGCCTCCGACCGCAAGGGTGGCCACTTCGCCCGCCGCAAGTCCGACGGACGGATCGTCCTGCGGGAGACGGCCCAGACCTCACCGGAGGACCAGAAGGCTCTGGCCGACCTCGACCGGCACCGGTTCTGCTCGACCAACAACCTCTGGTTCGACCTGCGGGCGATGACCGAGGTCCTCGACGCACGGCACGGGATCCTCGGTCTGCCGCTGATCCGCAACGTCAAGAACGTCGACCCGGCCGACCCGTCGACCCCCGAGGTGATCCAGATCGAGACCGCGATGGGCGCCGCGATCGAGGTCTTCGAGGGAGCCCGCACCATCGAGGTCGGCCGCGACCGGTTCGTCCCGGTCAAGACCACCAACGACCTGCTCGTGCTGCGCTCTGACGTGTACGACGTGGGCTCGGACTTCGTGCTCGACCCCGTCGCCGACCCGCTGCCCTTCGTCGACCTGGACTCGGCGTACTACAAGCTCGTGCCGGAGTTCGAGCGGCGCTTCCCCGACGGTGCCCCGTCGCTGCGCGAGGCCACGTCGTTCACGGTGACCGGCGACTGGACCTTCGGGCGCAAGGTGAAGGTCGTCGGCGAGGTCGCACTGGAGACGGCCGCAGCCGACCGGG
>Ga0302299_10002123_pt1 | contig 12075 bp, 12 predicted proteins | sample III_Fen_N3_4_FD_198795 | JGI IMG/M metagenome (GOLD analysis project Ga0302299, IMG submission 198795) | Peat permafrost microbial communities from Stordalen Mire near Abisko, Sweden - III_Fen_N3_4 | ecosystem: Environmental > Terrestrial > Soil > Wetlands > Permafrost | place: Sweden: Abisko...
CGAGCAGGCGGCCGAGACGTCGAAGCCCCAGGCCCGCTTCGCGCCGATCTTGTCCTGCACCAGGCAGGCCGTGGCCGGGAACATCATGTCCGGCGTGACCGTCGCGACGATGATCAGGTCGAGCTCCTCGGCCCCGATCCCGCGCCGGCGCAGCGCCTCGCGCGCGGCCTTCGCGGCGATCTCGCTGGTGGGAGTGCCCGGCTCGACCACGTGGCGCCTCTCGATCCCGGTGCGGGTGCGGATCCACTCGTCGGAGGTGTCGACGATCTTCTCGAGGTCGGCATTCGTCATCACCCGCTCGGGCACGTGCGTCCCGAGCGCCGTGATCGCGGCCCGTCTCTGGCTCATGCGGCTCTCGTCCTCCGCCCCGCCGGCGTCACGACGTCGTCTTGGCAGGGGAATCCCGCTATTAGAGCCACCGGGAGCGGGCGGGTCAAGCCCGGCGGCACGCCCCGAGTCGCCAGGGCCGTCAAAGGACGCGATCCGGTAGGATAGGTCGCCCGTGCGCCTGCTCGTGACACTCGCCGTCCGCAACCTGCTCCGGCACATGCGGCGCACCGCGCTCACCGCCGCAGCGCTGGTGATGGGGATCGCGATCATGATCCTGGGCCGAGCTTGGACCGCGGCCACCGCGAAAGCCGTGGTCGAGCCGGCGCGCCTCTCGATCCTGGGCCACGTGCAGGTGTTCGCAGCCGACGCCGCGGCCGACGAAGGCGGAGAGGTGTCCTTCGTCAACCCACAGAACAACTACCGCCTGATCCCGCAGCCGCAGCAGGTGATCGACGCGGTGCTGCGGGCGGAGCCGCGGCTGCAGGCGGGGATCGCGCGACTGACCGTGGCGTCGCTGCTTTCTTCCGGCGACGTATCGCTCGAGGGGCTGTTGATCGGGATCGATCCAGCGGCCCGCGCGGCCGTGTATCCCGCGCTCGAGCTGCGCGAGGGGCGCTTCTTCGTGCCGGGCGAGAAGGGGATCTTGCTGAACCGGGGTGTCGCCCGCAAGCTCGGCGTGGGCGTCGGCGGGACGGTCGTCGCGCTCGGCACCACCGCCGACGGACGGATCTCCGGCGTGAAGCTCACGGTCACCGGGATCTGGCAGGTGCGCGGGCTCGAGGCGTACGAGTGGGGCTCGTGCCTCGCGAGCCTGGCCTCGGTGCAGGAGCTGCTCGACGCGGGCGACGCCGCCGGCGTACTCGTGTTCCGGCAGAAGGACGACGCGGCGCCGTCGGCGCCGATCGCGGTGGCGGTCGACGCCGTGCTGCTACGGACGGGTGTCGCCGGCAAGGCCTACACCTGGGAGCAGACGGGAGGCCCGTTCCTCGGCGGCATGATCGTCACGAAGTTCGTGGGCGGGATCCTGCACTTCGTGCTCGCGATCATCGCCGCCGCGGGGGTGCTCAACACCGCGCTCATGTCCGTGTTCGAGCGCACGCGCGAGATCGGGACCATGCGCGCGCTCGGGACGCGGCGCGCGCGGGTGCTGGGCCTGTTCCTGGTCGAGGGGCTGCTGCTCGGCGTCGCGGGTGCCCTCGGGGGTGCGCTCCTCGGCGCCGGCTTCGTCGAGTACTTCGCCCGCCACGGCATCCCCGCGTTCAGCGAGGCCCAGCGCTACTCCTACGGAGGCGACTACCTGTTCACCACGCTGTCCTGGCCAGACCTCGTCGCCGTCCCGGGGCTGATGGTGGTGGTGAGCGTCCTCGCGGCGCTCGGCCCCGCGCTGATGGCGGCCCGGCTGCAGCCGGCGGACGCGCTGCGACACGTATGACGCTGCGCCTCCTCGCAATCGCCCTGCGCAACCTGTTCCGCGCCCGGCGTCGCAACGCGCTGGCCGGGGGCTCGATGGCGATCGGGACCGCGGCGCTCGTGGTCGCCTCCGGCCTCTCCGACGGGATCACGCACCAGCTCTCCGACAACCTGATCGCCGTCCAGACCGGACACCTGCAGGTCGTGGTGCGGCCAGACGACTTCCAGTCGCAGAACAACCCCTTCGACGCCTACGGCCAGGACCAGCTGCCCGAGGCCGACGCACTCGCCCGGCGGATCGAGTCCGACGGACGTGCGGCGGGTGTCGTGCGCGCGGTGCCGTATCTCTTCGTGCGTGGCAGTGCGGTGGCGGGCAGCCGCTCGAGTGTCGCCTGGATCGTCGGCATCGCGCCCTCGCGCGAGCCGGAGCTGCGCCGGATGCAGCGCGAGACGAGCGGGCGCTTCCTGCCGGAGACGGACGCGACGGCCGTCTACGTGAGCGAGGTCGCGGCCCGCAAGCTGCGCCTCGGCGTCGGCGACGCCGTCTCCTTCGTGGTGCAGACGCCCCAGGGCTCGGTCAACAGCCTCGACGCGACCGTGTGCGGGACGTTCCGCAAGGGCGCGCCCTGGTTCGACAACGCGTTCTACATCACGCTCGCGGCGGCGCAGGCGCTGGTCGACTGGCCAGGCGGTGCGACCAACGTGAAGGTGCTGCTCTCCGACGGCTCGGCCGCGGCCCTCGCGCAGGCCCGCCGCTGCGTCGAGCGCAGTGTCGCCGCCGCCGCGCCGCGCCCGCTCGCGAAGAACACCGCGCTGAAGGTCGAGAGCTACACCGAGGCCGGTCGCTTTTCCTACGCGATCATCCAGGCGAACGAGGCGGCGCTGGTGATGCTCTCGGGCTTCCTGTTCGCGGCGGCCGGCGTCGGCGTCGTGAACGCGATGCTGATGAGCGTGCGCGAGCGCACGCGGGAAATCGGGACCATGCGGGCGCTCGGCATGCGGCGCTCGAGCATCGTGCGCCTGTTCGTGCTCGAGGGTCTCGCGCTCGGCATCGCCTCCGCGCTCGCGGGCGCGGCGGCGGGCGCGGCGGTCGTGCTCTACTGGGCGGCTGCCGGGATTCCGATGCACGCCGCGGCGCTCTCCTGGATGGCCGGCGGCGACGTGCTCTACCCGGCGCTGCGCGGCTGGAGCGTGCTGCGCGCGAGCGCTTCGATCGCCGGGCTCTCCACGCTCGCGGCGCTGTACCCGGCCTTCACCGCGAGCCGCCTCGAGCCGCGCGAGGCGCTGCACCATGCGTGAACGCTGCGGCGGGCCGGGCCGTCCGGCCGTCGCTGCCCCGGAGGCTCCCTGATGCCCAGGGCCGCGTCCCGACTGCGGCGGAGCGCGCTCGTCGCGTTCGCGCTCGTCGCCCCCGCCTCCGGCCGCGCGGCGGAACCCGACGCGGCCACGATCCTGCGCCGGGCCGACCGGGCCGTGCTCGGCGAGAGCGCCGCCTACACGCTGCGCATGACCGTGCTGCGGCCGAACAAGCCGGAGCGCATCGTCGAGATGAAGGGCTGGAAGAAGGGCGAGGACCAGGGCCTCGTGCGCTACACCGCCCCGGCCAAGGAGCGCGGCACGGCCTACCTGCGCAGCGGCGAGAACACGTGGCTGTTCCTGCCCTCGGCCGAGAAGGTGGTGCGCGTCGGCGCCAAGCAGAACTTCGGCGGCGGCGACTTCTCGAACGCCGACATCTTCCGCCTCTCGCTGATCAAGGACTACGACCCGACCCTCGCCGGCCAGGAGACCGTCGAGGGCCAGGATTGCTACCGGCTCGAGCTGAAAGCCAGGGACCGACAGGTCGCGTACGACCGCGTCGTCTACTGGGTACGACGTGACGGCACGTTCTACCCGGTGCGCGCCGACTACTACACGCTCTCGGGCAAGAACCTCAAGTCGCTGCTCGTCTCGCAGCCGAAGCCGCTCGGGGGCCGCACGCGCCCGACCCTGATGACGATGGAGAGCCGGGTCGACGAGGGTGCCCACACGCGGCTCGAGTTCCTCACGATCCAGGACGACCCGCGGCTCGACGAGCGCCTGTTCTCGCCCGGCGCTCTCGAGCGCGGGGAGTGATGCCACCCCGAGGCGCTCGGTCGCAGCGCCGCGGCGAGAGGATCCTCGTTCCAGTTCTGCTGCTCTCATTCCTTTCGCTCACCAGAGCGGTCTGCGCCCAGACGCGGCAGCTCGAGCTGGGGCTCGAGGGCTTCGGCTACGAGAGCCAGACGAGCGTGCTCAACCGCGAGAACGTCCTGGGCCTCGACGATCACCCCGGACTCGGCCGCCTGGCGCTCGGCTGGAGAGAGACGCACGGCGGCTTCCGGGCCGTGTTCCGGGGCTACGTCGAGCGGACCTGGGGCACGGAGCAGGACGAGACGCGCTGGGTCGTGCGTCAGGGCTACGCCCAGTACTGGTGGGGCGAGGGCGTGGGCCTGCGCGTCGGCAAGCAGCGGGTCGCGTGGGGCTCCGGCCTCGCCTGGAACCCGACCAACCGCCTGGAGCCGCCGAAGAACGCGCTCAACACCGCGCTCGAGCAGGAGGGTGCGCTCGCCGCACGCCTGGACTGGGCGCCGCGGCCGTGGGCGAGCCTGATCGTGGTCGGCGCCACGACCGACGCCGCACCGCGGGACCTGCCGGTCGCCGCCTCCGCAGACACGCGACGCACGGCGGCCCTGCGCGCGCGCTTCCTGGTGAAGGACACGGACGTTGCCTTCGTCGCTTCGGGCGGCAGGAACCAGAGGACTCTCTTCGGCCTCGACCTCGGACGCGACGTCCGTGGGGCGCTCGCCGTCCACGCCGAAGCCGGCCTCTACCGCGGTTCGGAGATCCTCCCGCCGCGCGACGACACCTGGTTCCTGCGCGTCGTGGCCGGCGCGCTGAAGACGAGAGGCGACGACGCCTTCGCGCTCGAGTACTTCTACAACGGGGAGGGCTACTCGGACGCGGGCGTCGCCGCCTGGCTCTCTGGCCTCGACCGCGCCTGGGGCGCGGCCACGAACCCGGCGCTGCCGCCCGCGCAGCAGCAGCAGGCCCTGGGCGTGTACGCCGCGGGAGCCGCGATCCCCTACGCCTGGGGGCTCGGCCTGCGCCGGCACTACCTCCACGCCTCCTGGACCCGGGGCGGCGCCACCTCCGTCTGGACCGGCGCGCTGCGCGCGGTCGTGGGCCTCTCCGACGGCGGTTGTGCCCTCACGCCAGGGATCGGCTACGCCCCGCGCGGCAACCTCACCTTCAATCTCGACGCCGTGTTCCTGCTCGGCCCGGCGACCAGCGAGTACCGGCTGTCCCCGGTGCGCGGCGCGCTGCAGGCCCGCGTCAAGCTGCTCTTCTGACGCCACCGCGCGAGGAGGCCCGCCCCGCGAGCGGCGCCGTGGTAGAACGGAGTCGCACCGGCCGACTGCCCGTCACAGGCCGGGCCTCGCTCTCACCAGGTCGCTCTTCGACAGGAGGAAGCGTCCATGACGACCCGCGCCGCCGTTCTCTTGGCGTTGCTCTGTCCCGCCGCCGCCCTGGCCGCGCCGGGGGACAAGCCCGGCTGCACCGACCACCCGCTGTTCCCGACGCGGATGCCCGAGTACCGGATCACGGACTGCCGGGCCCGGGACTACGACGCGTTCACCTTCTTCCGGCTGAAGCTGCCCCTGCGCTCGGAGGAGGGGAAGCTGACCACCCTCTTCTACCAGGCGCCGCCCCAGAAGGGCGCAGCGGCGCTCGCGATCGTCCGCAACTACGAGAACGCGATCACGAAGATCGGCGGCACGATCGTCGACATCGACCCGTCCCACTTCCTCTACGGCAAGCTGGTCCAGGACGGTCGCGAGATCTGGGTGCAAGCCGTCGCGGGCCCTGGGGGGAACATCAACCTCACCGTGATCGAGAAGAAGCCGATGGCGCAGCACATCGTGGCGGACGCGGCCGCGTTCTCGAACGACCTCAAGGTCAGCGGCCACGTCGCCGTCTACGGCATCTACTTCGACAGCGCGAAGGCCGTGCTCAAGCCCGAATCGACGCCGGCCCTGCAGGAGGTGGCGAAGCTGCTCGCCGCCGACCCGGCGCTGAAGCTGTGGGTGGTGGGCCACACGGATGCGGTCGGTGCGATCGACGCCAACATGAAGCTGGCCCAGGCCCGCGCGGAGGCGGTGGTGGCGGCGCTGACCACGGCGCACGGGATCGCCCCGGAGCGGCTGAAGGGCTATGGCGTCGGGTCGCTCGCGCCGGTGGCCTCGAACGCGAGCGAAGACGGGCGCGCGAAGAACCGGCGTGTGGAGCTGGTGAAGCAGTAGGCGCGCACCGGGGCCGGGGCCTGGTGTAATCTGCCGAAGCTGCGCCCATGACCTCCGTCCGCGTCGAAAACGTCACCAAGGACTACGCCCTCGGGCGGACGACCGTGCCCGCCCTGCGCGGCGTGAGCCTGAGCGTCGAGCCCGGCGAGCTGATCACCGTGGCGGGGCCCTCGGGCTCCGGGAAGTCCACGCTGCTCAACCTGGTCGGCTGTCTCGACCACCCCTCCAGCGGCCGCGTGCTGATCGGCGAGCAGGACGTCGCGACGCTCGACGACGACGCCCTCTCCGACCTGCGCGCGCAGAAGATCGGCTTCATCTTCCAGACCTTCAACCTGATCCCCGTGCTCTCGGCCCTGGAGAACGTGGAGTTCCCGCTGCTGGTGCGCCGCTCCGCCGGCCGCGGCGGCAAGGGCAGCGACCGCGGCCGCGCCCGCCAGGCACTGGCCGAGGTCGGGCTCGCCGAGTTCGCACGCCACCGCCCGGACGAGCTCTCGGGCGGACAGCGCCAGCGCGTCGCGATCGCGCGCGCACTGGTCTCCGACCCGGTGATCGTGCTCGCCGACGAGCCGACCGCGAACCTGGACTCCGCCACCGGCGAGGCGATCGTCGACCTGATGCAGCAGATCAACCGGCGCGACGGCACCACGTTCATCTTCTCGACCCACGACCCGAAGATCATGGCCCGCGCCCAGCGGGTCGTGCGGCTCGCCGACGGCAGGATCGAGGCGTGAGCGAGCCCCGTCGAACGAGCCGCATCCCGCTGCCCGTGCGCCAGGAGAAGCCCGAGCTCGTCGAGTGCACGTCCTGCGGCCAGTGCTGCACCTACGTGGGCATCGGCATCAACGCCCCGAGCCGACCGCGCTACGCGACCGACATCCTCTGGTACCTCTACCACGAGAACGTCTACGTCTACGTCGACGGCGTCGGCGAGTGGTCGGTGCACTTCGAGGCCCGCTGCCGCAACCTCGGGGAGGACCTGCGCTGCGGCGTCTACCTCGAGCGGCCGCACATCTGCCGCGGCTTCGACAACCGCAGCTGCGAGGTCAACGACCCGGTCCACGACTCGCTGACGTTCCGCGATCCGCGGGAGTTCCTGGCCTGGCTGCGCGAGCGCAAGCCAGGCGTCTACGTGAAGGTCGCGGACGGCTTCGTGCCGCAGGCGCTGCGTCCGATCGCGCGCGCCCGTGCCCCGCGCCGGACAGGCGCGCGACGAGGGAGGATCGAAGGATGAGCGAAGCCAAGCCGCTCGTGGGCATTCTGATGGGCAGCAAGTCGGACTGGGACACGATGAAGGCCGCGAGCGACACGCTGGCGCATTTCGCCGTCGCTCACGAGTGCCGCGTGCTCTCGGCGCATCGCACGCCGGCGGCGACCGTCGAGTACGTGCAGGCGGCCGAGCCGCGCGGGCTCGAGGTGCTGATCGCGGCCGCCGGCGGCGCCGCGCACCTGGCCGGGGTCGTCGCCGCCCACACGCTGCTGCCGGTCCTCGGCGTGCCGATGGAGAGCGCCTCCCTGAAGGGTCTCGACTCGCTGCTCTCGACGGTGCAGATGCCGGGCGGTATCCCCGTGGGCACGCTCGCGATCGGCAAGCCGGGAGCGACGAACGCGGCGCTGCTGGCGCTCGCGATCCTGGCGAACTCCCGGCCCGAGCTGCGCGCGCGGCTGCGGACTTTCCGCGCGGAGCAGACGGCGCGGGTGCTCGCCGAGACGCTCCCCTGAGGGTCCTGCTGATCGGCGGCACGCGCTTCCTGGGCCACGAGCTCGCCTGGAGGCTGCTGGCCGCCGGGCACGAGCTGACGCTGTTCAACCGTGGCAGGCTCCCCGACGCATTCGGCGCCCGGGTTGCGCGCCTGCGTGGCGACCGCACCACGGGCGACTTCGCTCGGCTGCTGGGCGGGAGCGAGTTCGACGCCGCCGTCGACTTCGCCGCCTACGACGGCCGCGACGGCCGCCAGGCCGCCGAGCTGCTCGCCGGCCGAGTGGGTCACTACGTCGCGATCAGCAGCGGGCAGGTCTACCTCGTGCGCCTGGACTGCCCGCGGCCCGCGCGCGAGGGCGACTACGACGGGCCGCTGCTGCCGGAGCCGGACGACCCCTACGACAAGGGCCAGTGGGACTATGGCATGGGCAAGCGCGGGCTCGAGGACGCGCTCGCCGAGGCCTGGGCGAGTCGCGGCTTCCCCGCGACGCGGCTGCGCCTGCCGATGGTGAACGGGCCGCGCGACCACTTCCGCCGCCTCGAGCGCTACCTGTGGCGGCTGCTCGACGGCGGGCCGCTGCTGCTGCCCGGCGGCGGCGCGCACGCGCTGCGCCACGTCTACTCGGGCGCGGTCGTGTCGGCCATCCTCGCGCTGCTCGGCCGCAGCGAGACCTTCGGCCGGGCCTACAACCTCGCGCAGCAGGAGACGCCGACGCTCGCCGAGCTGCTGCGGACGCTCGCCGGCGTCCTCGGCGCGCCCGCCCGGCTGGTCGACGTCCCGCGCGCCCGCGTCGTCGGGGCCGGCCTCGACCCGCTCGCGCTGTCTCCGTTCTCGGGCACCTGGATGTCGTTCCTCGACCCGTCCCGGGCCGGCCAGGAGCTCGGCTTCCGCCACGCTGCGCTCGCGTCGTGCCTCGAGGGGATCGTGACCGCGTTCCTCGCGCACCCGCCGGCCGTGCCGCCGCCCGGCTACGAGCGCCGGGGCGAGGAGCGCGCGCTCGCGAACGGTTGACCTGCCGGGCCGCCGAGAGCAGGATTCGCCGGTGATCACACGACACGCCGTCCTCGCCGCCGTCTGTCTCCTGCTGCCGGCGCTCGCACACGCCGGCTCCGCGACCGTCTACGTCGGCACCTATACCGACACCGCGAGCCGCGGCATCTACCGCTTCACGCTGGACCTGGAGACAGGCGCGGCGAGCGCGCCGGTGCTGGCGGGGACGACCACGAACCCCTCGTTCCTCGCGCTTCACCCGAACGGCCGCTTCCTATATGCGGTCGGCGAGATCGAGAGCTTCGACGGCAAGAAGTCGGGTGTCGTGAGCGCGTTCGCGATCGACCGCAAGACGGGCGACCTGGCGCTGCTCAACCAGCAGCCCTCCGAGGGCGCCGGCCCGTGCCACCTGGTCGTCGACGGCACCGGCAAGAACGTGCTGGTCGCGAACTACGGTGGTGGCAACGTGGCGGTGCTGCCGATCGCCGCTGACGGGCGGCTCGCCAGGGCCTCCTCCGTGCAGGCGCACGAGGGCCGCGGCCCCAACCCGGGCCGCCAGGAGAAGCCGCACGCGCACGGGATCTACCTCGACGCCTCCGGCAGGTTCGCCTTCTCCCCCGACCTCGGCGCCGACCGCGTGTTCGTCTACCGCTTCGATGCCGCGAAAGGCACGCTCGAGCCGCACTCGACCGCGGCCCCGCCCCCCGGCTCCGGGCCGCGGCACCTGGCCTTCGACCCGTCGGGCCGCCACGCCTACGTGATCAACGAGCTGCTCTCGACGATCACGGCCTTCGCCTACGACCCGGCCCGCGGAGCGCTCGAGCCGCTGCAGACCGTGCCGACGCTGCCTGCCGGCTGGAGCGGTGCCAACACCACGGCCGAGGTCGCGGTCTCCCCGGACGGCCACTTCGTCTACGGCTCGAACCGGGGCGAGGACAGCCTGGCGCTGTTCCGTGTCCTGAAGGACGGCCGGCTCGAGATCGCCGGCCACGTGCCGGCGGGAGGGAAGGCGCCGCGCCACTTCGCTCTCGACGCGAGCGGCCGCTGGCTGCTGGCTGCCCACCAGGACTCGGACACGATCGCGGTCTTCCGCGTCGATCCGGCCAGCGGCAAGCCGGTGCGGGTCGGCGGTACGATCGCGGTCGCGAGGCCGGTCTGCGTGCTGCTCGTGCCGGCCGCGCGCTGAAGCGATGCCGCCCGCGCTCGACCCGGCACTCGTCTGGGACCTCGCTGCGGCGCTGCTGATCGGCGCGCTCGTCGGGATCGAGCGCGAGAGGAGCAAGGCGCTCTCGGGCAATGTGGGGATCGGCGGCGTGCGGACGTTCATCCTGTTCGCGCTCGCGGGCGCCGCCGCGAGCTGGTTGTCGCAGGCCCTGCGCACGCCGTGGGTGTTCGTGGTGACGCTGGCCGCGGTCGGCGCGCTCGCGGTCGCCGGCTACCTCGCGCAGGCGCGCGTGAAGCCGGGCGCCATCGGCCTGACCACGGAGATGGCCGCGGTCGCGGTCTGCCTGCTGGGCGGCGCGGCGGCGGCGGGCTATCCCCAGGTGGCCCTCGCCCTCGGCGTCGTGGTCTCCGGCGTGCTCGCCTACAAGGAGCCGATGCACGGGCTGGTGGCGAAGCTCGGGCCGGACGACATCTCGGCGGGGGTGAAGCTGCTGGTGGCCAGCGTCATCGTGCTGCCGCTGCTGCCGCGGGAGGCGATCGACCCCTGGGGGGCGATCCGGCCTCAGTCGCTGTGGCTGCTGGTGGTGCTGATCGCCGCGCTCTCGCTGGTCGGCTACGTGGCGACCCGCATGCTCGGCGCGAGAGGCGGGACCGCGGTCACCGCGCTCTCGGGCGGGCTCGTGTCCTCGACCGCCGTCACGCTCTCCTTCGCGCGCCGCAGCCGCGACGAGCTCGGCGCCCCCGAGGACGCGCTCGCCGCAGGCGTGCTGCTGGCCTGGACGGTGATGAGCGTGCGCGTCGTGTTCCTGGCCGGCTTCGTCCACGCGCCGCTGGTCACGCCGCTGCTGCTGCCGTTCGGGGCGATGACCGTGGTGACGCTGCTGGCGGTCGTGCTGCTGCTGCGGCGCCCGGCCGAGCAGCCGAAGCCCAGGGCGCAGGTCGAGCTGCGGAACCCGTTCAGCCTCACCGCCGCCGTCCACTTCGCCCTGCTGTTCGCCGTCGTGCTCGTTGTGGTCGCGCTGGTGCGCCGCCACTTCCCGGCGGGCGGCTACTATCTGGTGGCCGGGCTCGCGGGCCTCACCGACGTCGACGCGATCACGCTCTCGTTGGCGCAGGTCGCGCGCGAGGGCGGCACGGACATCGTGACCGTGGCCCGCGCGCTGACGATCGCCGCGCTCGCCAACACCCTGGTCAAGTGCGGCATCATCGTCTCGCTCGCGAGCCCGGCCCTGCGCCGTCGCGTCGTGCTCGTGACGGTGGCCGCGGTCACGACGGCGGCCACGGCGCTGGCGTTTCTCTAGTCGACGCGGTAGCCCACCAGGACGAAGCGTCCCTCGCTCTGCTTCTCGCGTACCGGCACCGACGCCACGGGCTGCCCGCTCGCCCCGTCGCGCAGCACGAGGTTGTAGAGGTGACCCTCCGAGGTCGCCCACTCGACGAGGTAGAGCGCGCCGTTCTGGTCGAGCGGCAGGTCGATCCCCGGGGCGTCCGGCGTCAGCTCGAGCTCGCCGACCGTGCGCAGGCCGCCCGCCTCGACGCGGCGCATGCGCAGCGTCACGGTGTCGTGCCGGCGGAACGACTCGACCTCGACCCGCGGCGCGAACACCGCGCTGCGCGCGACGCCGAGGCGGTCCGAGCCCTGCGGCGGGGACACCAGGAACGGCGCGGCGACCGGCTGCGGCCGCTCCTTCAGCTCGTGCAAGTCTTCGCGCACGCCGGAGAGCTCCTCGCGCACCGAGGCGAGCAGGGTGTCGCGCTCCTGCACCTGCGCCGACAGGGCCCGCAGCTGGCCCTCGAGACGGGTCTTCTCGGCGCGCAGCGCGGAGCTCTCGTCGGAGGCTGATTGCTGCGACTGCGCCGGCGGCGCGGCCGTCGGGTGCGGGGCGGGTCCGGCGAGCAGCACGACCAGCGGGAGCGTGATCATCAGGATCCTCCGTGCCTCGAGCCAGCATCTCATGGCTCGTCAAGGCAGGTTGAGCGGCTCGAGCGGCTCGCTACCGCTGGTACACTCGGCGCGTTGGAGAGCGGACGTTGCGCCCTCACGGGGACCGCCCGAAGCATGATGACCGGGCCAAGGCAAGCGAGCCCGAGAGCGTGAGAACGCCGCCGGCGAGGCGCGCCGCACGCCGGTGGCGCGCCTCAGCGACCTTGTTCGTGGCCGC
>Ga0302299_10002124_pt1 | contig 12071 bp, 8 predicted proteins | sample III_Fen_N3_4_FD_198795 | JGI IMG/M metagenome (GOLD analysis project Ga0302299, IMG submission 198795) | Peat permafrost microbial communities from Stordalen Mire near Abisko, Sweden - III_Fen_N3_4 | ecosystem: Environmental > Terrestrial > Soil > Wetlands > Permafrost | place: Sweden: Abisko...
GACGAGCGTCGGGGCTGAGCCGTCGGGCAGCGACCCGCCCATGCGCGGCGCGATCCGCTCGCGCGCGAAGCGGTCGGCGTCGGCCGTCATCGCGGGCTCGAAGGAGACGGTCCCGGACAGCTCCGCGTCATAGAAGAGGACCGTGATGTGGGTGCCCTCGCCGGTGTCGACCCGGTATGGGCGTCGGTGGTCGAGGTGGTTCGTGTCGGCCTGCCAGGGGGCGAGGATCGTCGCCTTGACGCCGGCCGCGGCCATCAGCCGCAGTGTCGCAAGGTCCACGGCGGTCTCCGGGAGCCACATCGACGTGGCGCGGCGTCCGAACCGGTGCTGGAAGTCGCGCAGGCCCCAGGCGATCTCGGTGCGGCGGTCGTGGAGCGACGCGAGCGGCAGGATCGCATGGTGGAACGGCTGGGCGATCCCGGGCCCCATGCCCGCCGCCCCGCCGCCCCGGCGGTCCGAGTCCGCGAAGCCCGCCAGGACGTCCGGCGCCGTGCCAGCGAGGTAGGCGGTCAGGGTGGGGCCGAGGTTCCAGCTGATGTGCTCGAGCGTGCCGCGCTCCGCGTTTGGGCGGTAGCACTCCGCGGTGACGCGGTCATTCCAGTCGCGGAACGGCGCGGCGGACGGGTCCGGCGGGACATGCCCCGTGAAGGGGTCCGTCCGGAAGGGCTGGTAGAAGTGCGCGTGGACGATGAGGCGGGGACGGCTCATGGCTCGTGCGCGAGCCGTGCGCCGCGGCCTCGGTTCGTCACGGTCTCGCGAGCTCCTCCCGGGCACGGTCCCGCGCGACGGCCACCTGCAGGGTGACGGCGAACCGGCGCGTCTCGCCCGGCTCGATCCTGGCGGGCCAGGACAGGAGCAGGGTACTGCCCTGGTACACCCGTTCGAAGCCCGATTCCGAATTGCTGACCGTCTCGATGGGGCTCCACCAGGCGTCGGCCGCCGGGGCCGGCCGCGCCTCGACCGCGATGCCCACCCAGTCGTTGCCGAACCCGATGGCGTCGACGGCGTCGGCGGTACCGCTCCCGTCGTGCGCGGAGCGCGCCCCCCGGACGTCGTACCAGGCCGACGGGTTGCCGCCGCCGCCCAGGACGTGCAGGTTGAGCTCCAGGCCGAGGCGGGTCTCGACCGGTGCGTCGCCCCGGTGGTGGAGCTCCAGCTCCACGACGAGGCACGGGTCCAGGCGCCCGCCGGTGAGGCGGATCGTCTTGGAGATCGAGACGGGCTGGCCGAACGCGGCCCCGTGGCGTGACAGCGAGACCTGGCCCGGGACGAGGTGGTCCACGGTCCATTCGCCGTCGCGGAAGTCGCCCAGCTCCGCCTCGCCGGCCACGGCGATCTCGTCCGGGGTCACGGCGGGGGCCAGGAACCGGACGAGGCCGCTCCTGCGCTCGTGGTCGTCGTAGTGGAGGCGACCGGCGAGCCCCTCCTCCTTGACCATCACGATGTCGTGGATCGAGGTGACGCCGCCGCCTCCCGTCGCCTGCGCCTCGACGGCGTTGGCCTGGTGGGCACGCAGGGTCTCGTGGTAGGCCTCCGGCCGGCGCCGCATCACCGAGGCGAGGGCGTGGCGCGCGGCCCGGATGTCCCAGGCGCCGATGCCGGCCCCCTCGGTCGGCTTCACGGTCACGACCTGGCCGGCGTCGGCGAGGCGCACCTCGTCGCGGCCATCCATGTCGAGGTCCAGCCGCTCGGCGGCGACCGCGGTGCCGAGGAGCGCGTCCGCCGCGTCCTCCGCCGCGATCAGGTGCTCGCACGTGGCCAGGCGCATGTGGCTGATGTAGATCCCGCCGAACAGGCCGTGCCAGTAGCAGTCGTTGGACTGGCCGCGGTGCAGGTGGTCCAGGGCGGCGGTGCGCTCCGGGCCCTCGGGCATCGCCGCGACCTTGCGGCTGGTCCGCAGCATCTGCTTGTGGAGGTCGTTGACCTCGCGGTACTTCACCTGGAAGTTGCGCCAGAACCCGCCGCGGAGCCAGCGGTACGCGGGGTCGTGGGTCGCGGCGGCGTCGTGCAGGAGTTTCGTGAAGACCACGGTCTCGTCCGGCGGCAGGGCCCACTCGCCCATCTCCGCGTAGGAGCTCGTCGGGACGTAGACCCGGCCGATGGGCGGCTCGCGATCCAGCCACTCGCTGGGCGTGACGGTCGTGAGCCAGTTCGCGTTGGCCTCGAGGGCCCCGAAGAAGCGCTCCACCCAGCGGCCGCCGCCCCAGCAGTGCTCGAACGTCGTGGGCCAGGCGCCGAACTTCTCGCCGTCGTCGCCCATCATCCCGACCCGCTTGCCGTCCTCGGTCGCGTGGGCCCGGAGGTAGGCGATGACGTCCTCGACGGACCCGAACGGGATCCGGTAGCGGAGGCCCTGCTCCGTGCCGAAGACCGTGAGCAGGTCGCCCTGGTCCTCGGTCGTATAGGCGCCCCAGAGGTTCGCCTCAGGGATGGCGGCCGCGCGGAAGTGCTGGTCGTCCAGGATCGTCCAGCGGTAGCCGGCCTTCGCCAGCGAGGTGGGCAGGTCCGGCTCCCAGACGCGCTCCGCCAGCCACGCCCCCTGCGGGCGGCGCCCGGTGATCGCCTGGAGGGCGGACGCCATGCGCGTCAGCTGGTCGATGCGGTCGTGCTCCGGCAGGGACGCGAGGATCGGCTCGTAGAGGCCGCCGCCGAGCAGCTCCACCTGCGTGCCCTGGACGAGCGCCCCGAGGCGGGCGAGGAACTCCGGGCGCTCCGCGGCCAGCCACTCGAGGAGCGGCCCCGTGTAGTGGAGCGAGAGGCGGACCCCCGGGTGGCGCTCCAGGGCCTCGAGCATCGGCAGGTAGGCGCGGTCGTAGACCTCGGCGAACACCCACCCGAAGTTGCCCACGGGCTGGTGATTGTGGATCGCCAGGGCCAGCGAGATTCGGGGAGCCACGGTGCGGTCCTCTGGTTCGGCTGCAGGCGCGTGCTTCGGCTGTGGGCGCCCGCGCCCGGGGGGAGCTAGCGGGTCGCGGCCGCCGGGCGTGGGATGTCGATGCCCGCCGCCGGCAGGTACAGGCGCTCCGTGTACTCGTGGAGCATCCGGGTGGTCGAGAAGCGCCAGATGGTGCTGGCGATGGAGTTGCGCATGAGCTGCGCCCAGCGCGAGGGGAGGCCGTCCTCGTCGCGCTCGTAGTAGGCCGGGATGAGCTCCTGCTCCAGGATCCGGTACAGGTCCTGCGCGTCGGCCCAGTCCTGGGCGCCCTCGTCCGGGTTCGTCTCCCGGCCGCCGATGGCCCAGCCGTTGTCGCCGACGTAGCCCTCGTCCCACCAGCCGTCGAGCACGCTCACGTTGAGCACGCCGTTGGCGGCGGCCTTCATGCCCGACGTGCCCGACGCCTCGAGCGGGCGGCGCGGGTTGTTGAGCCAGACATCCACGCCCTGCACCAGGAAGCGGGCGATCCGGATGTCGTAGTCCTCCATGATGAACACGCGGCCGCGGAGCTTGGGACTGCGCGAGCGGCCGAAGATGTCCTGGATCACGCCCTGGCCGGGCCGGTCGGCCGGGTGGGCCTTGCCGGCGAAGATGATCTGCATCGGCCGGTCCGTGTCCCACAGGAGCCGCGCGAGCCGGTCCAGGTCCGTGAACAGCAGGGCCGCGCGCTTGTAGGTCGCGAAGCGGCGTGCGAAGCCGATGGTGAGGACCCCGGGATCAAGGACCTCCTCGAGCTCCTCCAGGGTGGCCGGCGCCTCGCCGTGACGGGCGAACTGGCTGCGCAGGCGGCCGCGGGCGAAGATCGAGAGGTCCAGCTTCTGGCGCTGGTGGGCCTCCCACAGCTCGGCCGTGGGGATGGCCGCGCTGCGCTCCCAGAAGCGGCGCTCCTCGGGCTGGTCGTCCATGGTGTCGAGGTCGGCGTTGGTGTAGCGCTCCAGGACGTCGCGCATGGGCTGGCCGACCCAGGTCGGCGTGTGGACGCCGTTGGTGATGCCCAGGATCTCGTGGGGCGACACGCCGTACCAGGTGCCGTTCGCGGTGTGCCCGTGGAGCTGCGAGACCGCGTTGGCGCCGTTGGTGAGCCGCAGCGAGAACGCCGTCATGTCGAACTGGCTCGGGTCGCCCTCGACGCCCTGGCCGAGGGCGAGGAGGTGCTCCATGGGGATGCCACCGGTGCGCGGCCGGCCGTCCCCGTCGAACAGCGGCCCCGCGACCCTCCGGACGAGCTCGGCGTCGAAGCGCTCGTTGCCCGCCGAGACCGGCGTGTGGATCGTGAACACGCTGTCGCGGCTGACTGTCTTCCAGGCGACCTCGGGGGTGGCGCCGCCGGCGACCTGCTCGCGGGCGCGCTCGGCCAGCAGGAACGCCGAATGGCCCTCGTTGAGGTGCCAGACCGCCGGCGAGAGGCCCAGCTCGCGCAGCGCTCGGACGCCACCGACGCCCAGGACCAGCTCCTGGTGGAGGCGCATCTCGCGGCCGCGGACATACAGGATGTGCGTGATCGGACGGTCAGAGTCGTCGTTGTCCGGCAGGTCCGTGTCGAGCAGCAGGACCGGGACCCGGCCTACCTGGGCGACCCACACGGCGGCGAACAGCTCGCGGCCGGGCAGCTCGATGCTGACGGTCAGCGGCTGCCCCAGGCGGTCCAGCGCGCGCAGGATCGGCAGGCGCGAGAGCTCGAAGTCCGGGTACGCATGCTCCTGGTGCCCGTCCGCGTCGATCGTCTGGCGGAAGAACCCCCGGCGGTACATGAGGCCGATGCCGACGAGCGGCAGCGCCATGTCCGAGGCGGCCTTCATGTGGTCGCCGGCGAGCACGCCGAGGCCGCCCGAGTAGATGCCCAGCGACTCGTGGAAGCCGTATTCCGCGCAGAAGTAGGCGATGGGACCGTCGATCTCGCTGCCGTGGCGCCGCTGGAACCAGTGATCCGAGCCGTTGCTCATGTAGGCGTCGAACTCGCGCAGGATGTCCTCGTACTCGGCCATGAAGGCGGAGTTGTCGAGCAGCTGCGCCCAGTTGACGTTCCCGACAAGCAGGGGGATGGGGTTGCGATAGCGCGCCCACCGGCCCGCATCGATCCGCGAGAACAGGACGCGAGCTCGCGGGTGCCAGCTCCACCACAGGTTGTAGGCCATCCGCCGGAGGCCTTCCAGCTTCGGCGGCAGGTTGAAGGGCGCGCCGGGCGCGACGGGGATTCTGACGAGGGGCTCCATGAGCGGGACATGATAGACGGCATGCCCCATCCTTGTGAACCGGTTTAGCCGCCGATCGTGGAACCGGTCCCGCCACGCCGCGCGCGGCTGCCCGCTCGAGCCTGCAGCCAGGCCGTCCCGAGCCTGCAGCCAGGCCGTCCCGAACAAGGCGTCCCGACGGTCTACCCGGGCGTTACGATCGCGCCATGACGATCCGAGTCGCGCTTCTCGCCGCCGAGTGCGAGCCCTGGGCCAAGACCGGCGGCCTCGCCGACGTGGTCGACGCCCTCGCCAGGGCGCTCGGGCGCCTGCCCGAGGCCGGCATCGGGCTCGCGTCCCCGTTGGACGTGTTCCTGCCCCGTTACCGGTCCGTGCCCGTGCCCGCAGGGGCGGTCACGGAGCCCGGGCTCCGCATCGCGGACCCCCGCACCGGCAGGCCGATGACGGTCTCCGTGGTGGACGTCGCGGCCGATGGCTACCGGCTGCGGCTCGTTGACGTGCCGGCCGCCTTCGACCGCGACGCCTTCTACGACTTCCCGGACGACCCGTGGCGGTTTGCCGTCTTCTGCCGGGCCGCGCTCGCCGCGCTCAAGCGCGATGGCCGTCCCCTCGACGTGCTCCACGTCCACGACTGGCACACCGGCCCGGCCTTGCTGGAACGGGCCCGGGGCGAGGCGGCGGGCGACCCGTTCTTCGCCGGCATGGCCGTCACGCTCACCCTCCACAACCTGGCCTACCACGGCTGGACCGGCCTCGACCAGATCGACCAGCTGGGCCTGCGCCCGGGCGACCCGCTGGCGGGCGCGAACCCGGACGGCGTGGACCTGCTGCTCACGGCCATCGAGCGCTCCGACCTCGCCAACACGGTCTCGCCGGGGTTCGCCGCGGAGGCGCTCACGCCGGCGTTCGGCATGGGCCTCGACGAGACGCTGCGCGGGCTGGGCGACCGGTTCTTCGGGATCCTCAACGGGATCGACCCGGCCGTCTGGGACCCGGCGACGGACCCGGCGCTCGCCGCGCCCTTCGCACGGGACGACACGGCGGGCAAGGCCGCCTGCCGCCGCGACCTCCTGGCCCGCAACGGCATGGACCCGGAGGATGGTGGCGTCGTGCTCGGCATGATCGGGCGGATGGACCCCCAGAAGGGGTTCGACCTGCTTGCCGACGGGATGGCGGACCTCCTGGCCGACGGGACCCGCGTTGTCGTCCAGGGCAGCGGCCACGCCTCGCTCGCGGACCCCTTCCGGGCCCTCGCCGCATCGAACCCGGGTCGCGTGGCGCTGATCGAGCGCTTCGACCGGGACATGGCCCGGCGCATCTACGCCGGCACGGACCTGTTCCTCATGCCGTCCCGGTTCGAGCCCTGCGGCCAGGGCCAGATGATCGCGCTCCGCTACGGCACGCCCCCGGTGGTGCGGCGGACCGGCGGCCTCGCGGATTCCGTGGTCGACGCGACCGCGAGCCCGCGCGCCGGGACGGGCTTCGTCTTCGAGGAGGCCACGGCCGCCGCGCTCGTGGCGGCCGTGCGGCGCGCCGCCGCCCTGCGGGCCGACGCCACCGCGTGGGCCGCGCTGCGCGACCGCGGGATGGCCGTGGACTTCAACTGGGTCACGGGCTCCGCGCCGAGGTACCTCGAGGCCTACCGGCGCGCCATCGCCATCCGCCGGGGATAGCCACCGTCGGCCCGCCCGGTGAGCGCCCGCCAACCGGCCATGCGAGAATCACCTCCCCGTCCCGACCCCAGCCGCGGCAGCCCGCCGCCCGGAGGCCCCGATGCCCAGGCAGTTCGTCGTCCAGGTCACCAACAAGCCCGGCCAGATGGCCCGGCTCGCCGAAGCGATGGCGGCGGCCGGCGTCGACCTGCGCGCGATCGGCGGCGGCGGCCTGGGCGAGGTCGGCCACTTCATCATGACCACGGCCGACGACGACGGCGCCCGCAAGGTCCTCGAGGACGGCGGCTGGACCTTCCTCGAGGGCGAGTCGCTCCTGGCCGAGGTGGACGACCGGCCGGGCGGCATGGCCCGGATCGCGCGCGAGCTCTCCGACGCCGGGGTGAACGTGCTGGGCCACCTGTTCCTCGGCCGCTGGAGCGACCGGGCGACGTTCGCCTTCGTCGTCGACGACCCCGACAAGGCGCGGCCGATCCTCGAGCGCCGCTAGGCGCGACGGCCCTCCTGGACCGGGGCGGACGGCCCGAATCGGGACCTTGTTGCCCCGATAGGTGCTTTGGCGCACCGGGGGCGGGACCTTGGTGGGGTGGCCGGAACCGGTCCTCATAGGGCATCCTGTGCCGAGTCGCGCGCCGAGTGCCCGCCCCAAGGACCTGGAGATTGCCGCCCATGCGACGCCCTATCGCCCTCGCCCTCGCCCTCTTGCTGCTCGCCGCCATGGCGGTGCCCGCGGAGGCCACGACCGTCCACCGTGTCCTCTCGGGGAACGTTGGCACGAACGGGACGAGCGGCTGGACAGGCATCACCGCGTACACCGACGGCACCGGGAGCGTGTCCTACGCGTTGAAGGGCCTCAAGCCGGCCTGGATCTACAGGGTCGAGGTCCGCAGGGGCCGCTGCAGCAACCTGGGCAGCGTGATCACGCGGCTCTCGAGCGTCAAGGCGTCGTCCACGGGCACAGTCAACCTGAAGCGGTCGATCCCGACGAGCACGATGTTCCCGATCTGGAAGGCCAACTGGAGCAACCTCCTGGCCGTCCGGTTCGTGTCGGGCTCGTCCATCCGCTGCGGCAACCTCAACTTCACCCACGCGACCCGGGTACGCATGCCCACCCAGGGCGTCCTCAACGCCACCATCGACCTCCCGATCGTGCGCGCCCCCAACAGCTACCCCTACTGCCACGTCGCGATGTACATGAGCGCGCTCAACCAGCCGACCGAGCCCGCGAAAGGGGCGACCTTCATCTTCGCCCACGCACGGACGGGCATGTTCCTGCCGCTCCTCACGCAGTGGCGGAAGAACAAGGGCGTTAACCTGATCGGCAAGATGGTCTACGTGTGGACCTCGAACAACATGGTCCACACGTACAGGATTACCTCGATCAAGCAGACCAGCGACGTGCAGGCCGCCGTGAGCGAGGCCGCGGACCGCCTCTGGCTGCAGACGTCGACCGGGCCCAACTACACGTACCCCAAGCTGCTCGTGAAGGCGCAGCGGATCAGCAGCGCCCCCTCGTCGGCGGCCGGAGCACACCCGACACCGCACATCGTCAGGTGCGGGTAGCCCGCTAGGCCGATGCGCGTCGGGATCATCGCCCCGCAGGGCTGGACCGGCGAGTACGACGGCTGGGACCCGGCGCGCGCCTGGGCACGGACGGTCGCCGTCGCGCATGGTGCGGAGGCACTCGGGTTCGACTCCATCTGGATGTTCGACCACGTCCAGACCGAGCCCGTGCCCACCGACGAGATCACGTTCGAGGCCTTTGTCGGCCTGGCCGCCCTCGCGGCCGAGACTGTCCGGGTTCGCCTCGGCCACCTCGTGCTGTGCGCCGGCTACCGGAACCCAGCCCTCGCGGCGAAGATGATCTCGACGCTCGACGTCGTCTCCGGGGGCCGCGCCGAGCTGGGGCTGGGCGCCGGCTGGAAGGAGGACGAGTACCGGGCGTACGGCTTCGGGTTCCCGCCCCTCCGGGCCCGGATGGAGACGCTCGAGGACGCCCTCGAGATCGCCACGCGGATGCTCGGCGGCGGCCACGCGACCTACGAGGGCCCCGCGGCGAGGGTCCACGACGCCATCAACGTGCCGCGCGGCCTCCAGGAGCCCAGGATCCCGATCCTCGTCGGCGGCAACGGCCCCAACCGAACCTGGCGCCTGGCCGCCCGCTACGCGGACGAGCTCAACCTGGACTGGCTCACGCCTGCGGAGATCGTGGCCGGCCGGCCGGTCATCGCATCGCGCTGCGAGGAGATCGGGCGGGACCCGACGACGCTCCGGATCTCGGTGAACATCGGCCGGGAGGAATCCGCGCCGGAGGGCCGCGGGCGCGTTGACCTGCTGCGGCGCTACGCGGACGCCGGCGTGGACCGGGTCATGACGCTCCTGGTGGCCTCGGCCGCCGACGACGGCGCGCTCGAGCGGTTCGCCGAGGACTGCGCCGCGGCCGGCTGCGAGCTCGAGGGGTCGCAGCCCGTCGACCCGTAGTCCTCGACGGCGCCGGCTCCCGCGTCAACTCCCGGCTCGCCGCTGACCCGGTCGGCTTCACTCCCCGTCGAGCCAGCGCATGGCGCCCGGATCCGCGCGCGGCTCCAGCATCGCGAGCAGCGCGGCCGCGCCCCCCTCGACGGCGCGCCGGTCGAGCGCCGTGATCGAGGCCAGCGCCCGCAGCTCGATCGAGGTCGCCGCCCCCTTCCCGGCCGGCTTCCAGATCCCGGCCACGAACCCGTCGACGAGGAACGTCGGGGTGGTCACGTTGTCCCCGAGGCTGGGCCACGGCAGCGGCGGCACGATCCGCGAGCGGTCGGCGTGCCCCAGCAGCGCGTTGTCGAAGTCCGGCAGGAAGCGGACCGGCGCCGCGGCGTCCTCGTCCTCGACGGTCCCGTCCGGGACGTCGAACAGCTCGCGGCCGCGCTCGTCGCGGTACGTCCGCAGCGACGGCCGGAGGCGCTCGAAGGCCTCGCGCAGGCCGGTGAGGCGCGACCACGCGGTGGCGTCGGCCACGGCGGCCGGCCCGAACGCCCGCAGGTATCGGAGGAGCATCGCGTCCGGCGCGTCGTCGTCCTCGATCGTCCGGCCGGCCCACGCGTCGAGCGTGGTGAGGGTCACCCCGCCGGTCCGGCCCCACAGGCCGCGCGGCGTGGCCTGGACGGTCGGCAGGCGGTTGCGGATCGCGTAGGCGAGGCTTGCCGGGTCGCGGTCGGGCCAGCGCGCGGCGATCGCGGCGCGCAGCTCGGCCATCGAGCGGGGCCGTTCCTCCACGAGCTCGCGGCCGTAGGCGAGCACGGGGGCCAGGTCCACGCCCGCCACCCCGGGCGCCCAGGTCCGGTTCGCGAACAGCTCCCGGTCCAGGACCGGCTGCACGACCGGGCGCAGCCGCGCGGCGTCGCCCGCGGTCACGAGATGGATCGTGCCCCGCATCAGGACCATGCGGACGGCCTCGCGGCGCGCCAGCAGCCCCGAGAGCGCGAGCGGGTCGAAGGCCGCGAGGCGCGCGTGGAGGGCCTGGTACGGGGACCCGGGGTTCTGCGCCTGGAGGCCGACGAGGTGCTCCAGCGCCGCGGCGGGCGCCATGGCCGAACGCTCGAGCAGGAGCTGGCGGGCGAGCAGCGTCCGGTTGAGGGTGCGCGTGGAGAGCAGGGGAGCGGTCACGGGCGCCTCGGCTTCGGTGATCCTGGCAGGGTGTTTTGTCGGCCGGGCCGTGCCGCAAGCGGCTCAGGCCCCGATCGCCGGCCCCCACCAGACCGACGCGGCGATGATGACGTAGAGCCCGACGAGGGCGAGCCCCTCGAGCGCGTTGCTCTCCCCGTCGAACACGATGATCGTGGCCAGGAGGGCCGAGAACACCAGGGCCCCGGCGAGCAGCGGGCTGACCACGAGGGTGAGCGTCGCCCCGCCCATCACCATGCTGATGAGCACGAGCGCGGGCGTGAGCGCCAGGGCCACCTGCAGCGCCGAGTTGAGGATGAGGGCGAGCGAGAGGTCGACCTTGTTGCGGGCGGCCGCGCTGACGCCCACGACGTTCTCGACGGCGTTGCCGGCGATCGCGACCACGACGAGCCCCGCGAAGGCCTCGCTCATGCCGAGCGCCGCCATCGCCGGGCGCAGCGACGCGACAAACCAGTCGGCGACGAACGCGGCGCACAGCGCCGCGACGGCGAGGACGACCACGGCGAGGACCATCGGCCAGGCGCCGAGCTCCGTGCCCTCGGCCATGCCGCGCGAGGTGGCGGCGCTCTCGCCCGCCTTCACCGCGAAGGGGACCGAGGCCGCGAAGATCACGAGCAGGACGATCGAGACCACGACGGAGAGGTCCTGGGCGTGGCCGGCGTCCGGTGCCCCCGGTGCCGTGGCAAGCGTCGGGATGACGATCGCGGCGACGGCGAGCAGCAGGAGCATGGCGATGTCCCGGACGCCGCGGCTCTCGAAGTGCTGCCGTCCGTGCCTCCGGCCGCCCACGAACAGGGCGATCCCGAGCACGAGGAGGATGTTCGCGAGGATCGATCCGACGAGGGCCGTGACCACCACGGCCACGAGCCCGGCCTGCAGGGCGAACAGCGAGATGAACAGCTCGGGCAGGTTGCCGAGCGCCGACTGCAGGATCCCGGTGGCGGCCGGCGAGAGCCTGGCCCCGATCTCGTCGGTGGCTTCGCCGACCACCGCGGCGAGCAGGGCCAGCGCGATCGCGGTCGCCGCGAACACCGGGACGCCCGCCAGGCCGGCGGCGACGGCGACGGCCGAGACGACCGTCGCGCCGGTCGCGCCGCCGATGATCAGGCGGCTCCGGCGGTCGACACGGGAGGCGATCGCGGCAAGGCTCACGGGATGGGCTCCAGGCGGGTGTCGTGACTCGACCCGATGTGCAGGGTACCGGGCTTGACGTAGCGGGAAGATACGTAATATATTACGCAGTGTGATGGACGACGACCTCCTGCAAGCCGCCTCGGACGCCTTCGGTGGTGTCTTCGTGATCGCGGGCCACCTGACCCGGCTCACGGACGACGGCCTGGCGGACTGGGGGCTCACGACCCGCCAGTGGCTGCTGCTCGCGGTGCTCACCCGTGGGTTCCAGGGCCGAGCGCCGTCGCTGACCGAGGCCGCGGAGGCCTACGGCAGCTCCCGGCAGAACGTGAAGCAGATCGCGCTGGGTCTCGAGGCCCGCGGGTTCCTGCGGCTCGTCCCGGACGCCCGCGACGGGCGAGCGACCCGCCTCGAGATCACCGACCGGGTCCGCATCTTCGACGAGCCCGAGGGCCGTGCCCGCGGCCGGGCCGTCATCGA
>Ga0302299_10002125_pt1 | contig 12069 bp, 10 predicted proteins | sample III_Fen_N3_4_FD_198795 | JGI IMG/M metagenome (GOLD analysis project Ga0302299, IMG submission 198795) | Peat permafrost microbial communities from Stordalen Mire near Abisko, Sweden - III_Fen_N3_4 | ecosystem: Environmental > Terrestrial > Soil > Wetlands > Permafrost | place: Sweden: Abisko...
CTGAAGCGCCGAACGCGCGGACGGCGCCGAACGCGCCGCACCCGCCGGATCAGGCCGTGACCCGGCCCCCCTTCGGTCGCGCGCTACGATGGACCCACTCCACCCGACCCTCACCGGAGACCTTCATGACCCTCCCCGATGCCCGCCTCGAGCGGCTCGCCGTCGACACCATCCGCACCCTGTCCATCGACGGCGTGCAGCAGGCGAACTCCGGGCACCCGGGCGCGCCGATGGGGGCCGCGGCGATGGCCTTCGCGCTGTGGACCCGCCACCTCCGCCACGCGCCCACGCAGCCGGACTGGCCGGACCGCGACCGGTTCCTGCTGTCCGCCGGGCACGCGTCGATGCTCCTCTACTCCCTGCTCCACCTGACGGGCTACGCGGTCTCGCTCGACGACCTCAAGTCGTTCCGCCAGTGGGGCTCGATCACGCCGGGCCACCCGGAGTACGGGATGACGCCGGGCGTCGAGGCCACCACCGGACCGCTGGGGCAGGGCCTCGCGAACGGCGTGGGCATGGCGATCGCGGAGCGGCGCCTGGCGGCCGAGTTCAACCGCGACGGCCACGACATCGTCGACCACCATACGTATGTCATCTGCTCCGACGGCGACCTCCAGGAGGGCATCACCGCCGAGGCCTGCTCGCTGGCCGGGCACCTGCGCCTGGGCAAGCTGATCGCCCTCTACGACGACAACCACATCCAGCTCGACGGCCCCACGGCGCTCGCCTTCAGCGAGGACGTGCTCGCCCGCTTCGACGCCTACGGCTGGCACACCCAGCGCGTCGAGGACGGCAACGACGTGACCGCGATCTCCGCCGCCATCGACGCCGCCAAGGCCGACCCCCGCCCGTCGATCGTCGCGGTCCGGACCCACATCGGCTTCGGCAGCCCCAACAAGCAGGACTCGCAGAAGGCGCACGGCGCCCCGCTGGGCCCGGACGAGGTCCGCCTCACCAAGGAGGCCTACGGCTGGGATCCGGACAGGACGTTCTTCGTCCCGGACGAGGCCGCCGAGCTGTTCGGACGGGCCGTGGGCGAGGGCGAGGCCCGCGTGGCCGCGTGGGACTCGCGGCTGGACGCCTACGCCGAAGCCTTCCCGGCCGAGGCCGCGGAGCTCCGCCGCCGCCTCGCGGGCCAGCTGCCCGCCGGCTGGGATGCGACGCTCCCGGCCTGGGAGACCGGCTCCGAGGTCGCCACCCGCAACGCGAGTCAGGACGCGATCCAGGCGCTCGCCGCCACGCTGCCGGAGCTCTTCGGGGGCTCGGCGGACCTGTCGGAGTCGAACCTGACGGACGTCAAGGCCCTGGGCCACGACCACTTCGAGGCCGACAGCCCGGGGCGCAACCTCCGCTTCGGCGTCCGCGAGCACGCGATGGGCGCCATCGCCAACGGCATCGCGCTCCACGGCGGGTTCCTGCCGTACGTGGCGACGTTCATGACGTTCAGCGACTACATGCGAGGCGCCGTGCGGCTCGCGGCCTTGTCCGGCCTCCACGTCACGTACGTCTGGACCCACGACTCCATCGGCCTGGGCGAGGATGGGCCAACCCACCAGCCGGTCGAGCACTACGCTGCGCTGCGGGCGATCCCCAACCTGTGGTTCGTCCGCCCCGGCGACGGGAACGAGACGGCCGCGGCGTGGGCGCTGGCGGTCGAGCGGCCGACGATCGAGGGGGCGGGCAACGGCCCGGTGGCCCTGGCCCTCACGCGCCAGAAGCTCCCCACCCTGCCGGGGACGAAGGAGCGCGCCCGCGAGGGCGTCCGCCGCGGCGGCTACGTGCTGCGCCGGGCGTCCGGGGGCACCGCACCCGAGCTGATCCTGATCGCGACCGGGTCCGAGCTGGCCCTGTGCGCCGCGGCCGCCGATGCGCTCGAGGGCGCCGCGATCCCCACCCGGGTCGTGAGCATTCCCTGCTGGGAACGGTTCGACGCGCAGGACGCGGCGTACCGGGAGTCGGTGCTGCCGGCGGCGGTGCGCCAGCGCCTGGTCGTGGAGTCGGGCGTCTCGCTCGGCTGGGAACGGTACGCGGGCGACGAAGGCGCGATCCTGGGGCTGGACCGATTCGGCGCGAGCGCCCCGGCCGGCACGATTGCCAGGGCGTTCGGCTTCACGGTCGACAACGTGGCGGCGATCGGACGGCGCGTCGTGCGCGAGGGGCTCCGTGGGCGCGTGGGCGTCAGCGGGCCGGTCGCGGGCGAGCACGCCCACGGGCGCTGAGGGCCGGGCGATGCGCATCGTCTTCGCCGCGGACCACGCTGGGGCCGCGTTCAAGGCCGAGCTGATCGCCAGGCTGCGGGCCGCTTCGGGCGGCGCCCACGAGCTGATCGACCTGGGCGGCGACGGCTCGGACCCGTTCGACGATTACCCGGACTTCGCGCAGGCGCTCGGCCTCGCGATCCAGGACGGCCGCGGTGAGCGCGGGATCCTGGTCTGCGGGTCCGGCGTGGGGGCGTCCATCGCCGCCAACAAGATGCGCGGCGTCCGGTCCGGCCTGTGCCACGACACCTACTCCGCGCACCAGGGCGTGGAGCACGATGACATGAACGTGCTCGCAATGGGCGCGCGGGTGATCGGGATCGAGCCGGCGGTGGAGTGCGCGCTGGCGTTCCTGGGGGCCACCTTCAGTGGCGAGCCGCGGCATCGCCGACGCCTGGACAAGGTGCTCGCGATCGAGGCCGAGTCCATGGGCGGCGCCGGCTGACCGAGGCTGGCGCCAAGCGGACCCGGCGCGGTTCGGCCCGGCGCGGTTCGGCCCGGCGCGGTTCGGCCAGGTCGCCCAGGGACGCACGAGGCAACTCCGGCCTCGCGGGCCTATGCTCTGGGCGCAAGGACAAGCCCGACCCACCCCAGAGGGGAGACGCCCAGGATGCGCATCGGCTTCATCGGTCTCGGCCGCATGGGCGCGAACATGGTTCGCCGCCTCGTTCGCGACGGCCACGAGATCGTTGCCTACAACCGGACGCCCGAGAAGACCACCGAGATCGCGGCGGAGGGCGCGGGCGTGATCCCGGCCTACTCGATCGCGGAGCTCGTGGGCAAGCTCGAGAAGCCGCGCGCGGTGTGGGTGATGGTGCCGGCCGGTGACGCCACCGAGGCGCAGATCGCGGAGCTGCTGGAGCACCTGGAGCCCGGCGACACGATCATCGACGGCGGCAACACCAACTTCCACGACGACGTCCGCCGCCACGCTGCGCTCGCGGCCAAGGGCCTCAACTACGTCGACGCGGGCACGTCCGGCGGGATCTGGGGCCTCCAGATCGGCTACTGCCTGATGGTCGGCGGCGACGAGGCCGTGGTGAAGCCGCTCGAGCCGGTGTTCCTGAGCCTCGCCCCCACGGACGGCTACCTCCACGTCGGCGGGCCCGGCGCCGGCCACTACGTGAAGATGGTCCACAACGGCATCGAGTACGGCCTGATGCAGGCGTACGCCGAGGGCTTCGAGATCATGCACGCGTCGGACTACGGGCTGGAGCTCGGCGCGATCGCCGACCTCTGGGGCCACGGCTCGGTCGTCCGCTCCTGGCTGCTGGAGCTGGCCGCTCGCGCATTCAAGTCCGAGGGCCAGGACCTGGAGCACCTCAAGGGCTGGGTCGCGGACTCCGGCGAGGGCCGCTGGACGGTCCAGGAGGCCATGGACCGCGACGTGCCCGCCCCGATCATCACGCTCGCGCTCCAGACCCGGTTCCGCTCCCGCCAGGACGATTCCTACGGCGGCAAGGTCCTCGCCGCGCTCCGCAACGAGTTCGGCGGGCACGCGGTGAAGACGGAGTAACGGTGGCGGGCAAGGGCAGGACCGCGGACGTATCCCCCTCCCCGGCGATCTCGCCGGCGGCGGACGGGGCCACCACCGCAACCCCGGGTGGTGCCGCCACCGCGTCACCGGCCGCCCCGGCACCGGTGACCCCACTCCCCCCGACACCGAAACGCGACGCTCCGCGCACGATGCGGGACCTCCGCCTGGCGACGGAATCGCGCCGCAAGGCCACGACCGCCCGCACGCTCGAGAACCCGCTCCGCGAGGGCCTGCGCCTGGAGCGCGTCCCTGACCCAGCCGTGTTCGTGCTGTTCGGCGCCACCGGCGACCTCGCCCATCGCAAGGTCGTCCCGGCGCTGTTCCAGCTGTGGCGCACGCACCTGCTGCCGCACGAGTTCACGATCGTCGCCGTTGGCCGCCGCCCATATACGGACCAGGCGTTCCGCGACGAGCTCAAGGGCAGCCTCGACAAGTACTCGCGCGTCCTGCCCGTGGACCGCGAGACCTGGGACGACCTCGCGTCCCGAATCGTCTACCACCAGGGCGACTTCAACGACCCGGCGGCCTACGCCTCGCTCGCGACGCGTCTCGACGCCCTGGACCAGGAGCGCGGCACGCGCGGCAACCGCCTCTACTACCTGGCGACGCAGCCGTCCGCGTTCCCGGAGATCATCGGCCAGCTCGGCCGGGCGGGCCTGGACCACGAGCGCCACGACGGCGGCTGGCGTCGGGTGGTCATCGAGAAGCCGTTCGGGCGCGACCTGGATTCCGCGATCCGCCTCAACCGCGAGGTGGGCAAGGTCTTCCGCGAGCGGCAGGTCTACCGCATCGACCACTACCTGGGCAAGGAGACCGTCCGCAACCTGCTGGTCTTCCGGTTCGGCAACGGCATCTTCGAGCCAATCTGGAACCGCCGCCACATCGACCACGTGCAGATCACGGTGGCCGAGTCCATCGGGATCGAGGCGCGAGGCGCGTTCTACGAGGAGACCGGCGCCTCGCGCGACTTCCTGCAGAACCACCTGCTCCAGCTGCTGTCCCTGGTGGCGATGGAGCCCCCGGCCACCTTCGACGCCGATGCCCTGCGCGACGAGAAGGTCAAGGTCATCCGCGCGGTGGCCGAGATGACCCCCGAGCAGGCGCGCCGCGACGTCGTCCGCGGCCAGTACGGGCCCGGCTGGGTCTCCGCGAAGCCAGTTCCGGCCTACCGGGCCGAGCCCAATGTGGATCCGGCGTCCGAGACGGAGACGTTCATCGCGGCCCGGCTGATGATCGACGACTGGCGCTGGTCCGGGGTCCCGTTCTACCTGCGGATGGGCAAGCGCCTGCCGAAGCGGGCGACCGAGATCGCGATCCAGTTCAAGGAGGTCCCGCACCAGCTGTTCCGCGACAGCGCGTCGGACCCCGAGCCGAACCTGCTCGCGATGCGGATCCAGCCCGACGAGGGGATCATGCTGCGCTTCGGCGCCAAGGTCCCGGGCCTGGGCATCGACGTCCGCAACGTCACGATGGACTTCACGTACGGGTCCGCGTTCCAGATCGACAGCCCAGATGCCTACGAGACCCTCATCCTCGACGCGATGCTCGGCGACGCCTCCCTGTTCACCCGCGCCGACGAGGTCGAGCAGGCGTGGTCCATCGTGGACCCGATCATCGCCGCCTGGGCCGAGGAGCCCGCGCCCGACTTCCCGAACTACGAGGCCGGGACATGGGGGCCGGAGGCCGCGGACGACCTCCTCGCCCGCGAGGGCCGCCGGTGGCGCAGGATCTGAACGGCGCGCGGGACGGCATCGCGTCGGACCCGGCGCCCGGCACGATCCTCGCGGTCGGCACGCGCCGGCCGGGCGGCCGCATCGAGCTGACCGAGCCGCCGCGACCCGGCGAGCCGACGATGCGCTGGCTGTCGCACGCCCACACGATCGACGACATCGAGAAGGAGCTCTCGAAGATCTGGGCCCAGCCGAACCTCATGGTGGAGACGGGCCCGGAACGCATCGGCCGACACGTGGCCGCCCGGACGAGCGTGATGAACCTGGTGGTCGTCGCGCGCGAGCCCGAGACCGGTGAGCGGTCGGCCGAGACGATCAGCCGGCTCACGGGGCGTCACCCCAGCCGGACGCTGATCGTGCTGTCGGCGGACCCGGACGGCCCGCCCTGGCTGGACGCCCGGATCCAGGCGCACTGCGTGCTGCCGCGGGCCGACGCCCCGGAGACCTGCACGGAGCTGATCTTCCTGACCGCGGGCGGCGAGACGGGTCGTCACCTGTCCGCGCTCGTCACGCCGCTGCTGGTCCACGACCTGCCGGTCACGATCTGGTGGCCGGGCGAGGTCCCGTTCGGGAGCGAGCCGACCGAGGAGCTGTTCGACGCCACGGACCGTCTCGTGGTGGACGGCTCCGCCTGGTCCGGCGACGGGCTGGCGAAGCTCCGGCTCCTGGCGGGCGAGTACGACCGGCACGAGCGGATCTCGATCCGCGACTTCGCCCTGGTCCGGCAGTCGCGCTGGCGCGAGGCGATCGCCACGGTCTTCGACCTGCCGGAGTTCCTCCCGTTCCTGGGCTCGATCCGGCGCGTCGCCGTCACGTACGGGACGCGGGACGATACCGGGGCCCCGGGAACCACCAACGTCGTCAAGCCGCTTTACCACGTCGCGTGGCTGGCGTCGCGCCTGGGGATGCGCGTGGTCTCGCCGCTGGCGCCTGTCGACGTCAAGGGCAAGGCGGCCGGGCCCGCGCGCCTTCGACCCGGCGAGAAGGCGCCGCTCCACCGCGGCCTGGCCGCGAAGCTCCGAGCGCCGTCAGGCGAGGTCTCGGTGGTGATCCGGCCGGTCGCGTCGCCGATGCCCGCGGGCACGACGCTCCGCCTCGAGATCCTGGCCGAGCGCCGCGGGTCGGAGTTGCGCGCCGACGTGACGGCCGAGGCCGAGAACGTCCACGTCCACGCCTGGCTCGACGGGGTGGAGGCGCTGGACCGCACGTTCAAGGCCCCGCGCCGCTCGGACGTGGACCTCCTGGGCGAGGCGCTCGAGGGCGGCGGCCGGGACCCGGTGGCGAGGGAGACGATCCGCATGGCCGCCCGCCTGACCGGTGCGGGCGCGATCCCCGGTCAAGGGAGGCCCGATTGATGCACGTCCAGCCAGCGCTCCGTGTCCAGCCGACCGGCGCCGACGTCTCGCGCAGCGCCGCGCACCTGATCGTCGACGGCCTCGCCGCCGCCATCGCCGAGCGCGGCGTCGCCCACTGGGTCACGACCGGCGGCTCCGCCTGCCCGGGCATCTACGAGGCGCTGTTCCAGCCGCCGCTCAACGATGCGCTGGACTGGTCGCGCGTCCACGTCTGGTGGGGCGACGACCGGTTCGTGCCGGCGGAGGACGCGGAGTCCAACGTGCGGCCGTTCGCGGAGATGCTGCTGGCGCCCGACGACGGGCTCCCGTTCCTGCCCGAGCACGTGCATCGGGTCGACGTCGCCGGGGCGATCGCGCACGGCGCGGGACCCGCGTGGGCGGCCGAGGCGTACGACGCGGCGATTCGGACGGTCGGGCCGGCGGCGGGGCCGGACGGCGTGCCGGTGTTCGACGTCCTGGTCGTGGGCGTCGGGCCGGACGGCCACATCCTGTCCGTCTTCCCGGGATCCCCGGTCTGGGACGAGGAGGCGCTCGTGACGGACGTCGCGGCGCCCGCCCACACGCGGCCGCACCTGGCCCGCGTCACGATGCACCCGCGGCTGCTGCCGGCGGCCCGCGCCGTCCTGGTGGTGACCGCCGGCGGGACGAAGGCGGGCGCGCTGGCGCGGGCCTGGTCCGACCACGACGACGACGTCCGCGCCCTCCCGGTCGAGGCGACGATGCTGCCGCAGGCGACCTGGATCCTCGACGAGGCGGCGGCGGCGAAGCTCCGGCACGGCTGACGGCACCCGGCGCAGCGGGCGTTCGTGGTCCCTCCTCGTCGTCCAGCACGCCCGCCACGCGGCCCACTGCGCGGATCACGAGCGTGCCGACCCGTGACCCGCCTCGCGCGGCGCCGGGCTACCATCGTTCCATGACCGATCCCGCGCCGGCCCCCGCCGACACCCGACCCTACTCCCCCGGCCTCGAGGGCGTCATCGCCGGCGAGACCTCCCTCTCGTTCATCGATGGGGAGGCCGGCCGCCTGCTGTACCGCGGATACCCCATCGGGGAGCTGGTCAAGCACGGGTCGTACGCGTCGGTCGCCGAGCTGCTGTGGACGGGCGAATGGGACCCGGCGGCGAAGCTCCCCTGCCTGCCCGTGTCGCCCGCGGTGCTGACGGCCCTCCGGGCGCTGCCGCACGACGCGAAGCCGATGGACGCGCTGCGGACCGCCGTGGCGATCTGGGGGGCGGAGACCAACCCTTCGTGGCCCGCGACGGCCGACCAGGCGCGCACCCTCACCGCGACGTCGCCGTCCGCGCTGGCCGCGTTCGCGCGGATCCGCCAGGGCCTGGAGCCGATCGAGCCGGACCCGGAGCTGGACCTCGTGCCCGGCTACCTCTACCAGATCAACGGCGTCCGGCCGGACGAGGCCACGGCCCGCGCGCTGGACGCGTACTTCGTCGTCGGTGCGGAGCACGGCTTCAACGCCTCCACCTTCACGTGCCGCGTCGTGACGTCCACCCGCGCCGACATCGCGTCCGCGGTGGGCGGGGCCATCGGCGCGATGAAGGGGCCGCTCCACGGCGGCGCCCCGTCCGAGGTCGTCGAGCAGATCCACGAGGTCGGCTCGCCGGAGCGCGCCGAGGAGTGGGTCCGGGCCGCCGTGTCCAACGGGATCCGGCTCATGGGCTTCGGGCACCGCGTGTACCGGGCGTACGACCCGCGCGCCGCGGCCCTGCGCGAGGTGGCGGAGTCGATGGAGCACAAGCCCGAGTGGCTGGCGCTCGCGATCGCGGTCGAGGACACGGCCCTGCGGGTCCTCAAGGAGAAGCACCCGGACCGGGCGCTGATGACCAACGTCGAGTACTACGCCGCGCCGGTGCTGATGGGCGTGGGCCTGACGCCGGACCTGTTCCCGGCCACGTTCGCGCTCGCCCGCCACGCTGGCTGGACCGCCCACGCCATCGAGCAGGGCGCCTCGAACCGGCTCATCCGCCCGGACGTCCGGTACATCGGGCCCGCCGAGCGGCACCTGCCGGTCGCCTAGGTCCAGGTTCCGCGTTCCGCCCATGGGCCTCGAGCACCCGAATGCCATCGACTTCGCCGGCCTGGAGCGCGATGGGTCGGCGATCGTCCTGACCATCGCGGACGCGCTCGACTGGTCGGACGAGCAGGCGCACCTCGTGGCGCTGCAGCGCAAGCTGGACGCATACCTCGCGTTCATCGAGACGGGCCAGGTCTTCGACGTCTACCCGGAGGCCGAGGGCGCCCGCGTGGTGATCGACGTGGTCACGAGCACGCCGCTGGCCGCGTCCGGGCTGGAGCTCCTGGGGCTGGCGAAGACGGTGGCGAAGGGTTTCGGGGCCGCGGTCACGCACCGGGTGCTGGCGGTGGGCGGGTAACGGCGGCTCGGAGCCCGAGGGGCGTCAGTCCATCAGCCTGCCGGGGCCGACGTCGTCGGGACCGCCACCCGCGACGCGCGCCGCCGCTGCCGGGCGATCGCCACGGCCCCGAGCAGGAACACTGCGCTCCCGGCGACGTACGGTCCAGGGAGGCCCGTGGTCGTGGCGAGCACGCTGCCGGTCGCCGGCCCGATGATCCCGGCCAGGTACAGCGGCAGGTAGACGAGGTTCAGCGTCGCGGACCGTCGCTCGGCCGGCACCTCGGTCGCGAGCATCGCGAACACCATCGCCGTGACCGTCGCCACGGCGGCGCCCAGCAGCAGCGACGCGCCCAGGAGCCCCGCGACCGCCGGCATCAGCGGCATGAGGAGGGACGCGACCCCTCCGACGACGAGCGCCGCCAGCAGCACCGGCCGGTACCCGAACCTGTCGCCGACCCCGGCCGCGAGCGGCGCGACGAGCGCCCCGATCAGCGCCCCGAGCCCGATGACCACCGCGATCCCCGACGCGAGCCCCGGCCCTGTCCCCACCAGCGCCTCCACGAGCAGCGGCGTGTACGGGCGCGAGACCTGGGTGGCGAAGAACACGACGCCGTAGACCGCGAACAGCCGCCGCACGTCGGGGTCGCCCAGGACGCCGCGCACCGCCCCGAACGCCAGCCGGAGCACCGGACCCACGGGGATCACCTCGGGCCGGATCTCGCGCGTGCCGAACCCCACGAGGAGAGCGGTCCCCACCGAGAACACCGCGGACAGCCCGTAGACGGCCGAGATGGACCAGCCGGCGCCGTCGATGAGACCGCCGGCGAGCACGGGACCCAGCGCCATGCCCACCGGGCCTGCCACGCCGAACAGGGCGATGATCGTCCCGAGCCGGCGGCGCGGCGCCACGTCGCGGATGCCGGCCAGCATGACGCCGGTGTTCCCGAGCTGCAGCCCAACGAGCATCAGCGCCACGGCCATCTGCCACGGTGCGTGGGCCGCGGCCGCCAGCCCGAACACGACGGCCTCGACCACCGCGCTGCGCACGATGACGGCCTTGCGGCTGACCTTGTCGGCCCACACGCCCCACAGCGGCACGAGCGGCAGCCCGAGCACGAACACGAGCGAGCTGAACACGCCCACGAACGCCAACCGGTCGGCGTCCGGCAGGCCGAGCTCACGCAGGTGCGCGGGCATGAGCGCGAACACCTGGCTCATGCCGAGGCTCTCGACGAGCTGGGTGACCCAGTAGGCGGCGACGATCCGCCGCCAGTCGGGCGGCGAAGGATGGTCGATGGCCGTCACCCGATGACCGTAGCGCACCCGGCGGTTGCGCGAGCACGGGCACGGACCCCGTCCGCCCACCGTCGCCGGGTCGCTAGCGGGCGGCGGCGCCCGCCTTCGTCGCCCCGTAGACGGCCAACGCCCGCGCCCGCGCCTCGGCGTGGTCGACGATCGGCGCCGGGTAGTCGACCCCGATCCGGCACCCGGCGGCCTTCTGCGCCTCCGCGTCCATCGTCCAGGGATGGTGGATCGCGGCCGCCAGCACGTCCCGCAGCTCCGGCACCCAGCGGCGCACCCAGGTGCCCTGCGGGTCGAACCGCTCGCCCTGGAGCACGGGGTTGAACACGCGGAAGTACGGCTGCGGGTCGGTGCCGGTGCTCGCCGTCCACTGCCAGCCGCCGTTGTTGCTGGCCACGTCGCCGTCGACCAGGTGGCGCATGAACTCGGCCTCGCCGACCGCACGGTCAAGGAGCAGGTGCTTGGTCAGGAACGAGGCCGCGATCATCCGCGCCCGGTTGGGCATGAACCCGGTCAGGCGGAGCTGGCGCATCGCGGCGTCCACCACAGGGTAGCCGGTCCGGCCTTCGGCCCAGGCCGCGGAGGCCACCTGGTCGTCGCGGACGGGAAGCCCGGCGAAGGCGCGTTGGAACGGCTCCGCGAGGAGGCGTGGGTGGTGCCACAGGACGTGGGCGTAGAACTCGCGCCAGGCGAGCTCCGCGAGGAAGATCCGGCGGCCGTCGCCTGGGCCGTCGGCGCGGATCGCCACCTCCAGCGGCGACAGGAGGCCCCACCGCAGGTCCTGTCCCAGGTGCGAGGTGGCGTCGTGGTCCAGGCGGTCGCGGTCGGTCGCGTAGCCGTCGAGGCCGCCCATGCCGGCGACGTCGCTGCCCACCCAGCGGGCGAGCCGTTCCCGCGCGGCAGCCTCGCCCGGCGCCGGGATGTGGGCGGGATCCGCGCTCGGCGCACCCAGGTCCGGCACCTCGTCCGGACGCCCCGCCGGGCCGGGGATGCGATCCGGGGCCGACAGCAGGGCCCGGCGCGGTGCCGCGTCCCATGCCCGGCGGAACGCGCCGAACACCGAGCAGGGGCGCCCGTCGGCCGTGGCGATCGCATCCGGCTCGTGGACGTACAGGCCACTGCGGGCGCGGAGCGCGATCCCGTGGGCCGCCAGGCGCTCGGCGGTGGCCCCGTCTCGACGGCGGCCGTACGGCGTCGCGTCCCGGCTGACGAAGACAGCCGTGGCCCCCGCCTCGGCGGCGAAGGCCGGCAGCACCTCCTCGGGGGCGCCGCGCAGGATCCGCAGCGCCGCGCCGCGCTCGGACAGCGCGACGGACAGGGCCGCCACGGACTCGCGCATGAACCACGCACGGTTCGGCGACGCGAAGCGCCCGCCGAGGAGCCGGTCGTCCACCACGAAGACGGGGATCACCGCGTCGGCCGAGGCGGTGGCGGCGGCGAGCGCCGGGTGGTCGTGGAGGCGAAGGTCCCGGCGGAACCAGACGATGGCGGTGGAGGTCACGCCTCTCCTTCGCACGAG
>Ga0302299_10002126_pt1 | contig 12064 bp, 9 predicted proteins | sample III_Fen_N3_4_FD_198795 | JGI IMG/M metagenome (GOLD analysis project Ga0302299, IMG submission 198795) | Peat permafrost microbial communities from Stordalen Mire near Abisko, Sweden - III_Fen_N3_4 | ecosystem: Environmental > Terrestrial > Soil > Wetlands > Permafrost | place: Sweden: Abisko...
AGTTTGCGTGCGATCTCTCGCGCTCGGTGCCGCCGGACTTCCACGACGTGGCGATCCGGAGCGATCAGCCCGCGTTCTCGACCACGGCACCGACGCGCGCGTGGAGCAGGCCGAGCGCGCCTGCGCCGTGCTGTCCCGATCACGCCGCCCGAAGGTGACGCGGCGCTACAGCGGCAGGGCGGCCTGGGCCGCGACATGGACCGGGCGCGGCGGCGGGTGATATCCAAGCTCGTCATCGATCCGCGCGCCGGCCGGCGGGGGGGCCCGGTGCACGACCTGACCGGCCTCGAGCGAGGCTACCGCGTGACCATCGACGTAGAGCACCAGGTTGCCGACCACCGCGGGCACGCGCGGTCCGGGCGACAGGATGCCGACCAGGTTGGTCGGGTCGGTGGCTGCGACCCGGCACACGTCGGCCGAGGGGCCGGGGCTGCGCACCCCGCGCAGCTCGTCGAGCGCCTCGGGCAAGGCGAACTGCTCGCCGACGAAGCCGGTGACGAACCGGCCGCCGCGGATCTCGCCGCGCGCCTCGAGCCGGCGCAGCGCGACCAGCAGCTCGCGCCACGGCGGCAGGCTCGATTCGCGCAGCAACAGGTCGCGGAACACCACGCCGTAGCGGTGCAGCAGCTGGCGCGCCGACGCCTCGGCGTCGACGTCCGCGCCGTCGGTCGCGGGCAGCAGTGACCAGCGACCTGCGGCGGTCGGCAGCGAGCGCAGCGCGTGGCCGGGGCGCTCGCGATCGCGGGTGCGTGCCTTCTTGATCGCGTCCTGCCACTTGCGCACCGGCGTGGTCGCGGCCGCGGTGGCGGTCATGCGGTCGAAGTGGCTCTTGACCTCGCCGCGCCGGCGCGACACCAGCACGCGCAGGCTCGCGAAGCCATCCGCGGTCGCGAGGCCGGCGCCGACCAGCTCCCACAGCGCGTCCTCGATCTCGTCGGGCAGGAGGTCGATCGCGTTCACGAGATCGGACAGGAACGACGCACCGGCGGTGGCGAGGTGGTCGCGCACCCGGGTGGCCTCGGGGCCAAGGCTCGCCGGCTCGGTCTGACCGACTGCGGCGGCGGCGCGTAGCCACGAAGCGTCACGCCGCAGCATCAAGGCGAGCGGCGCCGAGCGCGATGGCGCCGAGCGCGTGCCGCGGGTCGGCGGCTCCGGCGGCGAGACCGGCGGCACCGCGGGTTGCACGCGCGGCGGGGGCGCGGACCTCGCCCGGCCGCGCGCGCGGTCGAGCGCGGCGGCGAACTTGCTGCTGGCGCTCGCGGCCGCGGGGCGCTCGTCGGCGTTGTCGTCGCCGGCCTCTGGGTCGCGTCGCAGCATCGCGCTCGCGGTGACCAGCGAGACGATCACGCGTGCGTCGTGCGCGGCGCACTTGCCTGCGATCGCCGCGGTCGCGGCGGCGGTGATCTCGTCGCGCGTCCCGCCGGCCAGCCGTGCGGCCTCGGCGCCGGCCTCGGCGAGATCGTAGGGCACCGTGCGGTCGGCGGGCGGGGCGGGCCGCCGCGGCGCGCGTCCGATCGACGCGGCTGCGCCCGGTCGCTCGGTGGCAGGCTCGGTCTCGAGCTCGGGCTCCGGCTCGGCGGCGACGCGGCGCGGGCTGAGCCGGCACCACACGACCTGGCCGGCGAGGCACAGCTGATCGAGCCAGGTCTGGTCGTAGCCGTGGAGCCGAGCCGGCAGGACCTCGCGCTCCCACGCGCCCGCCGCGGTCTCGAAGCCCTGCAGCTGGTCGACGATCCGCGCGAGACCGTCGGCGCCGATCAGCTGGGTGTTCTTCGCGACCCGCTGCCAGCGCAGGATGAACCGCATCAGCGCGGCCGCGCTGACCGGCTCGATCTCCTTGCGCAGCCGCGCGAGCGTGAGCCGGTGGATCCGCGCGAGCACGCGGCGGTTGCACCACTCCAGGTCGTGGAGCGCCGCGGTGTCGTCGGCGGCGGCGAGCGCGTCGCGCACGGTGATCGCGCCGCGCCGCGCCACCGGCGCCGCCGAGGTGAACGTCCCGCGCAGGATCGCGCCGTCGCCCTCGAGCGCGAGCAGCGCGGCGATGACGTCCGCGATCGGCAGCCCGAGCTCGCCGGCCAGGGTGCGCGCGCTGACCGGCCCGCGCTGATCGAGGTGCGCGTTGACCAGCCGGACGATCGCCGCCTCGCGGTCGAGCAGCTCCGCCCACGACGGCGTCTCGATCCGCGGCACGCACTCGACGTCGCCGAGCACCGCGCGGATCGTGCCGAGCCGCTCGGTCGCCACCCACGCGGCGTGGACCTGCTCGCCGGCCTCCCAGCGCAGGCGGCACGCGCGTCCGGTCCGGGTCAACGCCTCGAACCAGTCGGTCGCGCCCGGAGCCAGCTCCACACCCGTACGCTCGGGGACCAGCCACAGGCCGAGCAGCGCGTCGTGCAGCTCGTCGGCGTCGCGCACCGTCGGCGCGACCTCCTCGCAGGCCTGGGCGATCGCGGCGTCGTCGAGCGTGCCGATCGCGTCTTCACCCGCGGCCGGCGGCGGCAGCCCGCGGCGCAGCTGGACCGCGCGGGTCCGGCGCTCCTCGAGCGGCGCGTCGTCGAGGAATGCGTACGGGTTGGCGTTGATCAGCTCGTGCGACAGCGGGCTCGGCTCGACGGTGTCGCGCGCGATCACCTGGATCTCGCCGCGCTCGAGCCGCTCGAGCATGTCGCGCAGCCCCGCCAGATCCATCGCCTCCACCAGGCAGTCGCGGATGGTCTCGAACACCAGCGGGTGATCCGGGATCTCGCGGTCGCCGACGATGTTCTCGCCGCACGCCTGCGCCGCCGGGAACACGACCGACAGCGTGTCGGCCGCCCGCATCTTGACCAGGTGCGGAGGTACGCGCTTGCCACCGCGCCGGCGAGCCACCGTGAGCGAGCGGGTGACGTTCCACCGCCACCGGATCTCGAACATCGGGCGGTCGAGCAGCGCCTGGACCAGCGTGACCTCGGCCTGGTGCGACGGCACGAAGCCGAACACGGTATCGAGCGCGAAGCTGTGGGGCTGGCCGAGCGAGATCACGATGCCGTCGTCGGTCGCCGCGGCCTGGAGCTCGAAGTCGAACGTGCGGCAGAACTTCTTGCGTAGGGCCAGGCCCCACGCGCGGTTGATCCGGCCGCCGAGCGGCGCGTGCAGCACCAGCTGCATGCCGCCGGCCTCGTCGAAGAACCGCTCTGCGATCAGGAGGTCGTTGCGCGGCAGCGCTCCCAGTGCGGTGCGTCCGGCGGCGAGGTAGGCCACGAGCTGGCGCGCACCGGCGAGCGACATGCTGGTCTCGGTCGCGAGCCACGCAGCGATCACGTCGGGGTCGTCGCCGGCCGTGAGCTTGCCGTCGATCGCGCCGCGCAGCGCGCTGACCTCGTCGGACAGCTCGCGGGTGCGGGCCGGCGCCTCGCCGAACCAGAACGGGATGGTCGGCGGCTGGCCCTTGGCGTCCTCGACCAGCACGCGCCCGGCCTCGACCCGGCGGATCCGCCACGCCGTGTTGCCGAGCTGGAAGATGTCGCCGGCCGAGCTCTCGATCGCGAAGTCCTCGTCGACCTCGCCGACCTTGGTGTCCTCGGGGAACTGCACGACCGCGTAGTTGTTGTTGTCGGGGATGGCACCGCCCGACAGGATCGCGGCGAGCCGCGCGCCGCGCCGGCCACGCAGCTTGCCCGCGACGCGATCGCGGTGGAGGTGGGCGCCCGACCGGCCGCGGCGATCCGACACGCCCTCCGACAGCATGACGAGCACCTGCTCGAGCTGGCGCTCCGGCAGCTCGGCGTAAGGCGCCGCGCCGCGGATCATCACGGCCAGCTCGTCCTCGCCGATCTCCTCGGCGGCGGCGGTCGCCACGATCTGCTGGGCCAGGATGTCGAGCGGGGCGTCGCGCAGCGTGATGGCGTCGAGGTTGCCGCGCCGCGCGCCGCGGATGAGCGCAGCGCACTCGAGCAGCTGGTCGCGGGTCAGCGCGAACAGCCGACCCTTGGGCGTACCGCCCAGGTGGTGGCCCGAGCGGCCGACGCGCTGGAGCAGCGTCGAGATCGCGCGCGGCGAGCCGAGCTGGACGACGAGGTCGACCGTGCCGACGTCGATGCCGAGCTCGAGCGACGCGGTGGCCACCGCGCACTTGACCTGGCCGTGCTTGAGCTTCTGCTCGGCCGCGAGCCGGAGCGCGCGCGACATCGAGCCGTGGTGCGCGACCACGTGCTCCTCGCCGAGCCGCTGCTCGAGGGCTGCGGCCGCGCGCTCGACCAGCCGCCGGGTGTTGACGAACACGATGGTCGAGCGATGCTCGGCGACCAGCGCGGCGATCCGGTCATAGATCCGGCCGAACTGCTCGTTGGACGCGACCGCGCCGAGCTCGTCGTCGCATAGCTCGATCGCGAGATCGATCTCGCGGCGGTGGCCGGCGTCGACGATGTGCGGCATCGGGCGCCGCATGCCGACCAGCAGCCGCGCGATCGTCGCGATCGGCTTCTGGGTCGCCGACAGGCCGATGCGCACCGGCACCCCGCCCGTGCCCTGGTGGACCAGGCGATCGAGCCGCTCGAGCGACAGCGCGAGGTGGGCGCCGCGCTTGTCGCCCGCGATCGCGTGGATCTCATCGACGATCACGGTGCGCAGCCGCGACAGCCCGGCGCGGCCGCTCGCGCTCGTCAGCAGGATGTAGAGCGACTCGGGCGTGGTGACCAGGATGTGCGGAGGGCGCTTCGCGAGCTTGGCGCGCTCGCCGACGGGGGTATCTCCGGTCCGCACCGCGACCCTGATGTCGGGCAACTTCTCGCCGCGCAGCGCGGCATAGCTCGCGATCTCGGCGAGCGGACCCTCGAGGTTGCGCTGCACGTCGTTGGACAGCGCCTTCAACGGCGAGACATAGAGGATCGACGTGTGGTCACCGAGCGGCTCGCGCAGGCCGCGCCGCACCAGCTCGTCCATGCAGGCGAGGAACGCCGCGAGCGTCTTGCCGGACCCGGTGGGCGCGGCGATCAGGACGTCTTGCCGCGCGGCGATCCGCGGCCATCCGGCGCGCTGCGGCTCGGTGGGCGCGCCGAACCGCTCGCGGAACCAGCCGGCGACGAGCGGATGGAACGCGTCGAGCACGTCGAGCACAGCGGGCTAGCGTAGCGCAGCGAGCCAGCTTTGCGATACGCACGAGATCTCCCCGTGCGATCTCGATCGCTTACGCGCGCCAACGCCGCGCTGCGGATCAGTCGCCGCCGGGTCCGCCGCCGCCCGGGCCACCCCCGCTGGGGCACTTGGCGCTGCAACCGGTCTTGCCCGCGGCGCTACAGACCTCGGCCGGCGCCAGCTCGCGCGCGAAGACGTGGACGCTGTCCATCGCGCCGACATAGGTCGACTGGTAGCCGGTGCTGCCGAAGCTCGCGCCGATCGCCAGGCCGTCGGAGCCCAGGGTCGGTACCGCGCTGCGCAGCATGCCGCATCCGGCCAGCGTGCCATCGACATACACCCGCATGGTGCGGCCCCGGTACGTGCACGCGACGTGATGCCACTGCCCGTCCGCGACCGCGATCGAGCTGTCGACGACGTCGCTGCCGGTCCCGCAACGGATCTGGCCGGTGGGCTGGTACGAGGCATTGTACTGTGCGTGGTTGTCGAGCAGCCCGTAGCTCCCGGATGGCGCGATCGGGGCCGGCAGGATCCACATGTCGAACGTGAGCTCGCTCAGGTCGAGATCACTGGACTCCGCGATGCGGATCCGCGACGACGCATCGAGCTGCGCGGCGGGGCTCCCCGCGCGCAGCGCCCGGCCTACCGCGGTGGCCTCCGTGACCTGGTGCGCCAGGCTCGAGAGGTCCTGCACCATCGGGTCGCGATCGAAGGTCAGGCACAGGCGCAGCGACGGGTCGGTCGCGTCGCAGCTCGCGCCGAACGAGCTCCCTCCGTCTGTGCTGCTGTCCGGGCGGTCGCCCGGCCTCGCGACGGATTCGAACCCGCAACCCGTGATCACGAGGGCGCAAACCATCGACAGGCGCATGCGTCACGCTCGCACGTCACCTACAACCTCACACCACGTTTCGCCTAACCTGAGATCTCACGCTTTCATGTGAGTCAGCGCACCGTAGTGATGGCGGATCTGGTCATCGCCGTAGCGCCACGCGCGCAGCGAGCACGCATCGCGAACTGCGAGCCAGTCTCGTGGATCTCCCGATCCCTGCGCGTGCTCGAAGCGGTCCCTGCATGAGGCGTCGCAGCTGCACGGCTGCGCGATCGGCGCACACACCGGCGGTTCGCCTTCGAGCACCACCACCGCGCGCAGCGCGAACCACGGACCGTACGTCGGATGGATCACGAGGTTGCTCGGCGAGAGCGCGCCGAGGCCGGTGACCGCGGCGAGCCGCTGCAACGGCAGGAACGCGCCATCGTAGCGGCGGTGGGCGTAGAGCACGCGCGGCGCGATGCCCCGGGGAGCAGCGGGCGCGAACGCGGCGTCGATCGAACGCTCGGTGTAGCGATCGAGCGGATCGCGCTCGGCGGCGAGCGTCGGGTCGGCGAGCGCGGCCTGGAACGGCGGCCACAGCGCGCGCGTGTTGCCGAGCAGTATGCCGAGCCGGGCGTCGCCGGCGAGGAGCGAGAGTCCGGGCAGCCGCGCCGCGGCACGCACATCGAAGCGGTGGGCGATATCGAACCCGGCCATCGCGAGGCTGGCGAGCGCATCCACGCGGAGACCATGGCACACTCGCGCCGTGGCTGCGCGGCTTCATCACGAGCGGATCGCCCGGTCCGGCACGACGCCGACCGGCTGGCTGCTCTTGACTCACGGGATCTACGGCGCGGGGAGCAACTGGCGCAGCATCGCGCGCAAGCTCAACGATCGGCGGCCCGACTGGGGCGTCGTGCTCGTCGATCTCAGGGGCCACGGCCGTTCGGAGCGCGGCGAGCCGCCGCACACGATCGCCGCATGCGCCGAGGATCTCCGGGCGCTGGTCGCCGAGCTCGGGGACGTGACCGCGCTCGCCGGCCACAGCTTCGGCGGCAAGGTGGTGCTCGCGGCGCGCCCCGTGATCGACGCGCGCCAGCTGTGGGTGCTCGATGCCAGCCCGAGCGCACGGACCGCAGATCATGACGGCTCGGTGCTGCGCTTGCTCGACCTGATGGAGCGCTCGCCGCGGCGGTGGGCGCGGCGCGACGACTTCGTCGCCGCCGTGGTCGGCGATGGCCACGACGCCAGCCTCGCGCACTGGCTCGCGCTCAGCCTCGTCGCGGATCCCGCAGGCGGCCTGGTGCTGCGGTTCGATCTCGACGCGCTGCGCGCCTTGCTCGCCGACTACCACGCGCGCGATCTGTGGAGCGTGCTCGAAGCGCCGGGCGGCGACGTCGAGGTCGTGGTGGCGGAGCGCTCGCCGACGATCAGCGCCGCGGACCGCGGTCGGCTCGCGGCGGGGCCGCCTCACGTGCACGTCCACACGCTGGCGGCAGGGCACTGGTTGCACGTCGACGCGCCGGCGCTCGTGGTGGACGTGTTCGCGCAGCAGCTGCCATAGTGCAACCGTGGCGCGCGGGCACTGTCGGTCTGTGGTGAAGGTCGCTGCGAGTGCGGTCGGGCTGGCCTGCGCCGTCGCCGCAGTCCACGCCGAGCCGAGCTCCGGCGGCCTGGGCTGGCACGCTCCGGCCGCGTGCCCGGGCGCGGACGAGCTGCGCGCACGGATCGAGCGCCGGCTCGGCGCGCCGATCGATCGGCGGAGTCGAATCGTCGAGGGCGGGGACCCCGACGGCCCCGCTGGCGAGGTGGGTGGCCACCACCGTGAGATCGATCGCGCGCTCGACGGTGTCGACGTCTCGATCACCGCGGCACCGGACGGCGGCTTCGTCGCGCGGATCGACCTCGGCGCGGTCACCGTGGCGAACGAGGTGCGCGTGCTCCGCAGCGCGCGCTGCGACGAGCTCGCCGATGCGGTCGCGGTGGTCATCGCGCGCGTCGCCGCAGAGCACCGAGCGCCCGCCATTCCGGCGGCGCCCGAACGCGCCGGGCCCGTGGCCTTCGCGCCAGCTGACGATGTCAGCGAGCTGCCGGGCGACTGGGGCGGTGGGCTTCGCGCGCTCGGCGTCACCGGCGTCGGCGGGCAGCCAGGGGTCGGCGTCGCGGGCGAGCTGGCCGCCTACGTCCGGTCCGGCGCGGGGTTCGCTGAGCTGGCCGGCGCGCGCTGGCGCCCGAGCGGCCTGGCCCTCATGTCGGGCGGCCCGATCCAGTTCGATGTCCGGCTCGACGTGGTGACGCTCCGGCTCGGCTGGAGCCCACCGCGCCTGCCGCTGCGCGCCTGGGTGACCGGGGAGCTCGGCTCGCTGCATGGTGAGGGCGTCGGGCTCAACGCGCCGGATCTCGGCTCGGGGACGTGGGCCGGCGCGGGGGCCGGCTTCGGCGTCGCCTGGCCGATCAGCCCGCATTTCCGGGTGGTTGGCAATGTCGAGGTGGTCGCGCTGCTGCGCCGGGAGCGGTTCGCGCTCTACAACGGTGCCGAGGTGTTCCGCCCGGAGGTGGCGAGCGCGCGGTCGAGCGTGGGTTTCGAGGTCGGCTGGCGATGATCCGTGACGGATCCGGGGCGGTGCTGGCACCAACCGGTCAGATGCCGTCGCTCGCCCGCGCAGTCGCGCCCCCGGACGCTGAAGCCGGCGACGGCGCTCCGGCGTTCGACGCGGTGTACGCGGCGCACGTCGGGTTCGTGTGGCGCGTCGTGCGCACGCTCGGCGTGCCCGAGCCGCAGCTCGAGGACGCCGTGCAGGACGTGTTCGTCGTCGTGCATCGCCGGCTCGGCGAGTGGCAGGGCAAGGCGGCGATCACCACCTGGCTGTTCGCGATCGCGCGGCGCGTCGCCAGCAGCCACCGCCGGCGCGCCGGCAAGCGCACCGAGCCGCTCGCCGACGCGCATGTCGACGAGCTCGCGCTCGGCACCGACCCGTTCGCCGAGATGGCGCGCGCCCAGGCCGCCGCCACTGTGCTGGGGATCCTCGAGCAGCTCGACGAGGACAAGCGCATCGTGTTCGCGCTCGTCGAGCTCGAGCTGCTGTCGGTCCCGGAGGTCGCTCGCATGCTCGACATCAACCTGAACACGGCCTACTCGCGGCTGCGCCTCGCGCGCCACGCGTTCGAGCTCGCCGTGAAGGCGCGGGTGAAGCCATGACCGAGGGCCTTGGCCCCGACGCACGTGCGCTGCTCGACGCCGCGCGCGCTGGCCTTGCGCCTGACGCCGCCGCCGTGAGCCGGATGCGCGGCAGGATCGGCGCTGCGACCGGCGCCGCTGCCGGGGGCACCGCGCTCGGCCTCAAGCTCGCGCTCGTCGCGCTCGCTGCGGTCGCCGCAGGCGTCGGGATCTACGCGCGCCACGGCGCGCCGTCCACCGCACCGAGCAGCGCGGTCGCGGGCCCGTCGCCTGATCGGATCTGGCCGGCGAGCCCGCCGCCCGCGCAGGTTGTGGCACCGCCATCGCCGCCGCCCGTGGTGCCGTCGCTCGTGGCGCCGCAGCTCGTGGCGCCGCCGCGCGCTCAGGCCGGGTCGCCGTCGCCCGGCGTGGTCGCGACGCCGGTGGCGCCACCGCGTACCGACGGTGCGCTGATCGCGATCGAGCCGTCGCCGCCGGCCGCGCACGCATCCGGGGCGGCTCCGCGCCCGCGGGGCGCCGTCGATGCCATCCCGTCCGCCGTACGAGCCGGTGCGAGCCACGCTTCGCCGGCTCCGCACCGCACCACGGTCGCGCTCGCGCGAGAGGTCGAGCTCGTCGATCTCGCGATGGCCGCGCTGCGCCGCGGCGATCCGGGGGGCGCGCTCGAGGCGGTCCGCCGGCACGCGAGTGAGACCGCCGGCAAGGGCCAGCTCGCCGAGGACGCCGCGGCGATCGAGATCGAGGCGCTGTGCCAGCTCCACGAAACCAGCACCGGCGCGCGCCTCGAGGCGTTCGACGCTCGGTTCCCGCACTCGGCGCAGCGCGCGCGGCTGTCGGCGCGCTGCCCGTAGCCTACCTGTCGTCCGGATCGCCCTCGCTCGACTCGTCGGGCACGGTCGCGGCGCCGCGCGCCGGCGGCAAGGCGCGCGGTGGTAGCAGCTCGGGCTCGGTGACCACCGAGCACGCCATGAAGATCGCCGCGTCGAGCTTCTTGAACGAGCGCTTCTTGTACCAGTCGAGCGCGCGCTCGTTGTTCTCGGCGACCTCGAGCACGAGGTGGTTCAGCCCGTGGACGCGCGCGAGGTGGTGGAGCTGCTCGAGCACGAACGAGCCGACGCCGCGGCCGTGCATCTCGGGATGAACCGCGAGCTCGTCGACGAACAGCGGCCGCATGTCGCGCTTCTCGAAGTAGCGCGGGTTGATCCAGTTGTCCGAGCCGATCACCTCGTAGCTGCACTCGGCGTACGCCACGATGTCGCCGTCGACCTCGAACACCAGCTGCTCGATGCCCTCCTCCTCGTAGACCTCCTCGAACCTGAGCTTGGAGCGCGGCCGCTGGTACTCGACGGTCTCGGCGTTGACCTCGCGGAAGCTGACCTTGAGGAAGTCCCACACGCGGTTGATGTCGCGGCGGGCCATGTGGCGCACCGCGATCAGCGGCTGCTCGGGCTGCTTCTTGCCGGCGCGCCGGGACCGCTTCGGCACCGCGGCGGGAGCAGACGCCTCCTCGGCAGCAGCGGGCGTGGTCTTGCGTGGGGTGCGCCGGCGCGCCATCGCCCACAGCAAACCGCACCGGTGGATGGAGAGCAAGGCGCCGCGCAGAAAATGCGAGTCGCCACGCGGTGATCGGCCGCGGTTACGAGCCGACCCTGGCCACGAGCTCGACCGCCTGCTCGACGAACCGCGCCCGGTGGTGGCGCTCGAACTCGGTCCAGGTCGTGAACGTGGCGGGGTCGGCGCGATCGACGAAGATCTTGCCGCGCAGGTGATCGACCTCGTGCTGGTAGGTGCCAGCCTTGAGGCCGTGGACCACCTCGTCGATCGGTGCGCCGTGGCGGTCCCACGCGCGCACGTGGACGTGGACATGGCGCTTCACCATGCCGCGCAGGTTCGGCACCGAGAGACAGCCCTCGTAGTTGTCGAACTGCTCCTCGCCGACCGGAGTGAGCACCGGGTTGACGAGTACGGTGAGCGGGATCGGCGGCTTGTAGGGGTACCGCGGGTTGTTGCGGACCTCGATCGCGCACAGCTGGATCGGCTCGTAGACCTGGATCGCAGCGAGCCCCGCGCCGTCGGCGTCGTGCATCGTCTCGATCAGATCGTCGATGAAGCGCTGGGTCTCGGGCAGCGCGAGCTCGTCGCGCGACAGCTCGCGCGCGACCTGGCGGAGCACGGGGTGCCCGATCTGAGCGATCTTGCGGATGGCCATGGCCGACTGTACCTCCGTGGCCCGCCGCGCGTGATGCGGAATCGCCGGGGGAGGCTCGCCGTGTTCCACGTCGTCAGGCGTCGACGCCGACCGCCTGCTCGATCGAGGTGAGGCCCGCGGCGCGGACCTTGGCGGCGAGCTCGCGGTGGATGCGGTGCGGCCAGCCCGGGCCGCCGTACACGAAGCCGGTGTAGGCCTGGACCAGCGTCGCGCCGGCCCGGATCCGATCCCACGCGTCGTCGGCCGTCTCGATCCCACCCACCGCGATCAGCAGCACCCGGGGCCCGACGGTCGCGCGCAGCCGCCGGAGCACCGAGAGCGCACGCGCCTTGACGGGGGCGCCGGACAGCCCGCCGGCCCCGAGCGCTGCGACCTCGTCGTCGGGAGTGGTTAGCCCGGTCCGCGCGATCGTCGTGTTGGTGGCGATGATCCCGTCGAGCCGGAGCTCGAGCGCGAGCGCAGCGACCGCGTCGATGTCGGCATCGGCGAGATCGGGCGCGATCTTGACCAGCAGCGGGACCCGGCGCGCGGGCGAAGCGCGATCGCAGGCCGCGCGCACAGCGACGAGCAACGGGCGGAGCTTGTCGACGGCTTGCAGATCGCGAAGCCCGGGCGTGTTCGGCGAGCTGACGTTGACGACGAGGTAGTCGGCGCGCGGTGCGAGCAGGGTCGCGCTGGCGGTGAAGTCGGCGACCGCGTCGGCTTCGGCGACTCGCTTGGTCTTGCCGATGTTGACCCCGACGGTGCCGTTGGC
>Ga0302299_10002127_pt1 | contig 12062 bp, 13 predicted proteins | sample III_Fen_N3_4_FD_198795 | JGI IMG/M metagenome (GOLD analysis project Ga0302299, IMG submission 198795) | Peat permafrost microbial communities from Stordalen Mire near Abisko, Sweden - III_Fen_N3_4 | ecosystem: Environmental > Terrestrial > Soil > Wetlands > Permafrost | place: Sweden: Abisko...
CTACGACTGCGGCGGCGACGACTACTTCAACGTGAGTCCGGCGCCCGGCTCCTGGCTCGCGAGTCACTGGAACGTCGCCTTCAGCCCGTTCCTCTGCGCCGCCTCCTCGTGCTTCGCGACGCTGCACCCGCCGACGGTCTCGCCGACGCCCGCGAGCGCCGCGCCGGACCTCTACGAGCCGGTGACGATCGACGCGAGCGCCGTCACCGACGACGGCCCCGCGCCGCGGGTCGAGTGGGATGTGCCGGAGGCGCTTCAGGCCTCCACGTCCGCCGGCGGGCACGTGCTCACCGCGACCTGGGATCACGCGGGGCTGCAGAACGTCGGCATCTACGTCACCGACAGTGACGGGAACCTCACGCGGGTGATCGTGCCCGTCACCGTCACGAACCGCCCGCCGTCGGCGCGCCTCACCGCGCCCAGCGCCGCCGCGGCCGGAAGCGAGGTGCTGCTCACCGCGGCCGACGCGGATCACCGCCCGGTCGCGCGCTACCGCTGGGACCTTGACGGCTTGCCCGGATTCGAGCTCGACACCGGCGCGAACGCCTGGGCCACGACGAGCTTCGCCGCGGCCGGCGCCCGGACCGTCGGCGTGCAGCTCACCGACAGCGGTGGCGCGGTCGCCGAGGCGCGGGCGACGATCGCGGTCGGTGCGCCGGCGGATCAGCCCGCCGGCGAGGGCGCGAAGGCGAAGCCCTCGCTCGATCTGCGCCTCGGCACGGTGCGCGTCACGCGCGCGGGGCTGCGCCGCGGTCCCGTCCTGCTGCTGGTGCGCTCCTCGGCGGCGGGCCGCCTTGCGCTGCGCGCCGGGACGCGCCGCGACGGCCTGCGCCCGCTGGTGCGCCGCACCGTGGTCCTGAGCGCGGGCGAGTGGGTCACGGTGCGCCTGCGCCTGCCCAGCCACGCGCAGGCGCTGCGCACGGCACGCGTGCTGCGGATCGCCGGGACGACCAGCACGGGCGCGAGCCGCGTGCTGACCGTCCCGGTCCGCTAGGGAGTTACGCCGCCTGCGCGGACGGGCCGCGGCCTGCGAACAGCTCGTCGGCGACGCGGTCGGTCGCATCACCCGTGCCGCCGACGAGGCGGCGGCTGAGCTGCGCCCGACGGAACGTGAGCGGAGCGTCGTGCTCCCACGTCGCGCCGATGCCGCCGTGCACCGCGATCTGCTGGCGCGCCGCGAAGTCCAGCGCGCCGCCGGCGACCGAGCGCGCGGCGCTCGACGCGTAGGCGATCTCCGCCGGGACGTCGCTGAACGCGAACCCCGCGTAGATGAGCAGCGAGCGGGTGTTCTCCTGACGGCGCAGGATCTCCACGAGTCCGTGCTTCATCGCCTGGTAGCTGCCGATCGCGCGGCCGAACGTGAACCGCTCCTTGGCGTACGCGACCGACACCTCGAGCGCCGCTTCGACGGTGCCGAGCGACTCGGCGGCGATCAGGGCCTGCGTGAGGTACCAGGCCTCGGCGATGTCCTCATCGCTGACGGCGAGCTTCGTGCCCGTGGCGCCCTTCAGCGTCACGGTGCCCAGGCGCCGCGAGACGTCGTAGCGCCAGGTGTGGTCGACGCTGACGCCGTCCGCGCCCGCCTCGACGACGCCGGCGACCGCTGCGCCCGAGCCGTCCTGGCCGATCACCACGAGGACGTCGGCCTGACCGGCATCCGGCGCCCAGGCGACCACGCCGTCGAACGTGACCGTGTCACCGTCGACGGTCGCCACCGGGGCGGCGGCACGCGCCTTCCCGGCCACGGGGTCGACGGTCCAATTCGGCTCGTACGTGCTCGGCGGGCGTGCGGGCAGCCACGCCGCCTTCAGCTCGCCGGACGCGACGGCCTCGGTCTCCTTCGCCGCGCCGCGGTCCAGCAGCAGCGACGCCGGCAGCGGGCCGAGCAGCGGCGCGGGAGCCAGCACGCGGCCGGCCTCCTGCGCCACGAGCATGGCGTCGTAGGCGCCCAGGCCCGCGCCGCCGCGCTCCTCGGAGATCAGCAGGCCGGGCCAGCCGGCCTCGATCGCCATCGGCCACAGATCGGGCAGGACGGACTCGTCCTCGAGTGCCTCGCGTGCGGCCTCGACGGTCTTCACGCGTGACAGCGCACCGCGCGCCGCCTCGCGCAGGAACTCCTGCTCGTCGGACAGGTTCAGGTTCATGCGGCGGCCCCTTCCTTCTCCTTGGCCCGCAGTTCGCTGAACGGGATGCCCTTGTCGAGGCGCGGCTCGGGCGGAAGCCCGAGGACGCGCTCGCCGATCGTGTTGCGCAGGATCTCCTCGGTACCGCCGGCGCTCTTGAGCCCCGGCAGGAACGAGATCATGTACGCCCACTCGTTGTCCTCGGCAAGTGCCTCGGGGCCGAGCACGTCGGCGATCAGGTCACCCGCCTTCACGGCGTTGTTGACCGTCGTGACCTTCGCGAGGCCGAACTCCGGACCGGGGATCTGCCCGCCCTGGAGGTCGCTGATCGAGCGGTAGCCCGTCCAGCGGATCGCCTCGAGCTCGGCCGCGATCTCGCCGAGCTGGTGCCGGACGTCGCTGTCCTTGACGGCGGCGGGGTCGCCGGCGATGGCCCGCGCGAAGCGGTCACCGTTGTAGCCGAAGCCCTCGCTGCCCAGGCCGATCGTCAGGCGCTCGAACATCAGCGTCGTCAGGCCGACGCCCCAGCCGTTGTCGACACCGCCGACGACGCTGTCGCCGGGGATCGTCACGTCGTCGAAGAAGACCTCGTTGAACTCGGCCTCACCGGAGATCTGCCGCAGACCGCGGACGGTCACGCCCTCACCGTCCATCGGGACGATGAACATCGTCATGCCCTTGTGCTTCGGGATGTCGACGTTCGTGCGGGCGAGCAGCAGGCCGTAGGCGGCGAACTGCGCGTTCGTGGTCCAGACCTTCTGCCCGTTCAGCGTCCACGACCCGTCGTCGTTGAGCTTCGCGCGCGTCTGGACCGCCGCCAGGTCGGAGCCGGCGGCCGGCTCGCTGAAGAGCTGGCACCAGACCTCGTCGCCGTGCAGCATGGGGCCGAGGTAGCGGCTCTTCTGTTCGTCGCTGCCGTGGGCGATGATCGTCGGGCCGAGCATGCCGACTCCGATCACGTCGAGGATGCCGGGCACGCGCGCCTTGCGCATCTCCTGGCTGATGATCACGCCGTCGACGGGGCTCACGCCCTGGCCGCCGTACTCCTTCGGCCACGTTGCGCCGGCGAGGCCGCCTTCGGCCAGCTGACCCTGCCACGCGCGTCGCGCCGTGAGGATCTCGTCGGGGTCGGTGAGGGCGCCCTCGCCCTGCAGCACGGGCGCCTGGGCCTTGTGCTCGTCAAGCCAGGACCGGATCTGCTCGCGGTACGCGGCCTGCTCTGGGGTGTCGTTGAGATCCACCCTCATCTCCTTTGGCTGACTAGCCAGTCGGTGAACGTCAAGCGGATGATACGCGCTCACTCGTCGTCCGGCGGTTCCTCCCAGATGGCGCCGAGGATGCCGACGGCGAGCAGGCCGATGATCAGCAGCGAGATGACCGACAGGATCGTGAAGCCCTGGTCGATCGCGGCATGGATCGTGAGCGCCGCGAACCCGCCGAGGAACAGCACCGTCGTCACGAGCAGCGTCTTGCGCATCGCCTAGCCGCCGAACGCCCCGAGCGCCCCGAGCACGATGACGAGGGCGGCCCAGATCAGCGCCCAGATCGTCGCCGGCACCTCGGCGAACCCGCCGAACCAGGGCACCAGGACCATGCTCATGATGCGCGCTCCGCGGCAGCGGGCGAGGTGGATGACGATCGCCTCGAGCGCCGCACCGGTCGCCGCCGCGGCGCCGACGGGGCCCAGGCCCGTCGCGCCCGCGACGACGGCGAGCATCGCGCCGCCCGCCGCGCCGAACAGCAGGGCGAGCGCGAGCCAGACGCGGCCGGCGACCTCCTCGACGCCCGCGCCGAAGATCCACACGAAGCCCGCGTCGATCGCGATCAGCAGCGCGGCCCAGCCGCCGGAGCCGCTGACGAGCACGACCGCCGCGAGCAGCAGCAGCGCCGGCGCGGCGAGCAGCGCCACGCGCGACGCACGTTCGCGCTCGGTGTCGTCGCGCAGCGGGATCACTCAGGGGGCAGGGTACGGGTACGGCCCCTTGGCGGGACAGCCCGCGCCCCACGCGCGGGCTGACGGTTCTCTAGGCGCTGGCGGCCAGCGGGCCGACACCCGGCCGCGGCTGCGGCACGTGCTGGTCGGCGTGGTAGCTGGAGCGCACGAGCGGGCCGGCGGCGATGTGGTCGAAGCCGAGCTCGTACGCGGCGACCTCGAGCGCGGCGAACTCGTCGGGGTGCCAGTAGCGCACGACCGGAAGGTGGCGCTCGGTCGGCCGCAGGTACTGGCCGACGGTGAGCACCTGGACGCCGGACGCGCGCAGGTCGGCGAACGCGGCCACCATCTCGTCGTGCGTCTCGCCGAGGCCGACCATCAGGCCGGACTTCGTCACGACGTCCGCGCCGGCGATCGCCTTCGCGTTGCGCAGCACGCGCAGCGAGCGCTCCCAGCGCGAGCCGCGGCGGGCGACCGGGTACAGGCGCGGCACGACCTCGACATTGTGGTTGAAGACGTCGGGGCGCTCTGCGAGCACGGTCGCGAGCGGCATCTCCTCGCCGCGGAAGTCCGGCGTCAGCACCTCGACCTGGCACTCGGGTGCCTGGCGGCGGCACTGGCGGATCGTCGCGGCCCAGATGCGCGATCCGAGGTCCGGCAGGTCGTCGCGGTCGACGCTCGTGATCACGGCGTGCCGCAGGCCCATCTTCGCGATCGAGCGGGCGACGCGCGCGGGCTCGAGCGGGTCGTTCCAGGTCGGCTTGCCCGTCGTGACGTTGCAGAACCCGCAGCGGCGCGTGCACGTGTCGCCGAGGATCATGAAGGTCGCGGTGCCGCGCTCCCAGCACTCGCCGACGTTCGGGCAGGCGGCCTCCTGGCAGACGGTGTGGAGGTTCTCGTCGCTGATCAGCTTGGAGAGCTCGCGGTACTTCACGCCGCCGGGTGCCGGCACCTTGAACCACGGCGGCTTGCGTGCGCGGATCGGCTGGACGTCGGGGCCGAGCACGTCGAGGACGTTCATCCCGCCGGGGTTGGACCTGGAACGGGTCCTGTGCTCGCGCTCAGGAGGCGTGGAGCTCACCGGATTCAGACTAGCGCCGCCGCTGGGGCGCTCAGGACGCGGTCGAGAGCCGCCGGCGTGACGAGCCGCTGGCGCAGCCCGCGGTCGCTTGCATAGGCATACGCGACGCGCCGGCGCACGCAAGGCAGGAGCGGTCCGTCGCGGCCGGTCTCGAGCGCCACGGACGTCATCGCGACACCCTCGAGACCGCACGGGACGATCCACCCGAACGGCTGCAGGTCGTTGTCGACGTTGACGGCGAACCCGTGCGTCGTGATGCCGCGGCGCACGTGCACCCCGAGCGACGCGATCTTGCGCTCGCCGTCGACCCAGACGCCTGTGAAATCGGGTCCGTCGTCGGTCCGGCCCGCCGCGGTGATGCCCTCGTGCGCGAGCGCGGAGGAGATCATCCGCTCCATCCCGCGCACGTGCTCGAGCACGTCGCCTGCGCGCACGATCGGGTACCCCACGAGCTGGCCGGGGCCGTGGTAGGTGGCGCGCCCGCCGCGGTCGACCTCGACGATCCGAATCCCGCGCGCCTCGTACCAGGCGACCGGCATCGGCAGCTCGCCCGGCGTCGTCCGGCGACCGCGCGTGTAGACGGGGTCGTGCTCGAGCAGCAGCAGCGTGTCGGGCACGAGGTCACGCTCGCGCGCGTCGCGGACGCGCTCCTGGAGCGTCAGCCCCTCGGTGTAGGGGAGCCGGCCCAGATGCACCACCCACAGCTCGCGTTCAGCGGCCATGCGCCCAGCGTACTCCCGCCGGTGCGCCGGCCCGCAGGATCGCGTTTACCCTGCATGTCGTGGAGGCTCACGAGGACCGGCTCGTCTGGCTCCGGCGCCTGCGCTGGCGCCTTCGAGGGTCCTGGGCGGCGCCCACATTCGTCGTTCTGACGATCGCCGACGCGGTGCTGCTCCGGCTGATGCCGTTCACCGGGGACCGCGGGACGCAGGTCGTCGGCGCCCTGCTCGTCGCCGGTTTCCTGAACCTCGTGATGGTCGCCGTCGTCGGCCCGCTGATCGGGCTCTGGCTGCGCCGCCGCGACCCGCGCCTGCCGCCGTTCGCCGCGCGCGACCGCGCCGGCGTGTTGGCGCTCTGCGGCCTCAGCGCGGTGCTCGTCGCCGGCGGGCTCGCGCATCGCGGCGCCGTCCGCGACGAGCGGGACGCGCTGCAGGCGCAGGCCCTCGCCGCGCGGACGTACTTCGCGCATCAGGCGCCCGCCGCCTATCGCCGGAACATCGACCGCATGGACACGTGGAAGCCGGGCCCCGACCTGTACCGCACGTGCGTGCCGGGGCCGGACCCGGCACGCAGCCTGTGCGTCATCGTGAAGACCGATCAGTCCCCGCCGGGCGTGACGCGCGACACGAGCCAGGAGCCCAACCGCGAGGTCGCGGGCCCGCTCGGCGAGGTCGTGCTGATCCGCTAGGCGGCGGCGACCGGCTGCCCGCTCCTGGCCGCCTCGCGGAGCTGCTCGAAGCGGATGATCTGGCCGGCGCCGCCCCAGTTCCCGTCGGTGATCTCGTGGATCATCACCCACACGCGCAGCGCGTCGTCACTCGTCAGCGTCGAGTGCTCGTACACACTCGCCGTGAAGTCATCGACGAGGCCGGCCTTGCGGCGGTCGCTGAGCGCGCCGGCCGGGACGGTCACGTCGATGCGCACCGCGCTGACGGGCTGCCCGGCAGCGTTCACGGCCTCGCCCGGAAGCTCGTGGACGTGGCACCACGCGATGCTGCGGAAGAACTCGGTGTCGGGCGCGCCCTCCCAGTGCAGGAGCTTCGTCGTCAGCTCCTGGATCAGCTGCGGGCGGTCGCCGGGCTCGATCGTGCCGGCGGGGTAGGTCAGGTCGATGAGCGGCATGCTGCGCGTTCTCCTCAGGGCTCGGGGCATATGACGATCGTCATATTCGCGCGGACCATACCCTATGATGGGCGTCATAGGAGCCCCGTGACCGACGCCACGCCACCCGACAGCCGTACCCGGATGATCGCCAGCGCGGCCGAGCTGTTCCGCGAGCAGGGCTACAGCGCCACCGGCTTCCGCGACGTCGTCGAGCACAGCGGCGCACCGCGCGGATCGATCTACCACCACTTCCCGGGCGGGAAGGCGCAGCTCGCGCAGGAGGTCGTCCAGCTCGCCTCCGACGTGACCGTCCACCGGATCGAGCGCGCCGCGGCGGACGGCGATCCGCAGGCGATGCTCGACGCGTTCGCGGGCGGCTGGCGGCGGCAGCTCGAGCGCAGCGACTTCCGCGCCGGCTGCCCCGTCGTCGCCGTGGCCGTCGAGGCGGACGCGACGCCTGAGGTCGCGGCCGCGGCCGCGGCCGCGTTCGAGCGCTGGGAGGCGCTGTTCGCGCAGACGCTGCGGCGCTCGGGAATCCCGCGCGCGCGGGCGGGCCGGATCGCGACGCTGACGGTCGCCGCGATGGAGGGCGCCGTCATCCAGTGCCGCGCCGGGCGCACCGTCACCCCGCTCGACGAGGTGCGCCGCGAGCTCGGCGCGCTCGTCTCGTCCGCACGCTCCTGACCGCCGCGCCATAGGATCGCGGCATGAGCCTCGATCCGACGGAACAGCGACGCAGACTGCTCGAAGGGGTCCTCTCCCTGGGGCTCCTTGAGGAGGCCGACGAGCCGCGCGCCGCGGCGCTCACTCGCCGCATCCACGAGGCGACCGTCACGGGCGATCTGGAGGCGCCGGTCGCCGGCACACCGTTCTCGATGCAGCAGGCCACGAGCGAGGAGGGTCTGTCGCCCCATGGGCCGACCACGGGCGAGTCGTTCGTCCAGTCGGCGCACCTGCTCGAGACCACGCTCGTGGTCGCCGGCGTGGGGACGCTCTACCGGTTCACGACGAAGGACCACGGCGACGATCAGGTCGACGCGCGGACGGGGGCGTGGAGCGCATATCCGCTGAACACCACGTTCGCCGCCTGGTACCCGTTCCCGGACGAGGGGCCACACGGCTCCGGGATTCTCGAGCTCGGCGACGAGCGCTTCCTCGCCGCGCACGGCGAGGCCGAGGGGGCGGCGGCGATCGCCTCGGCGATCCAGGCGTCGCGCAGCTTCTGAGGCCGCGATGCCCGGCTTCGAGACGCTGCTGTACCGCACCGATGGTGCGATCGCGACGATCACGCTGAACCGCCCGGAGAGCCTCAACACGATCGTCCCGCCGATGCCCGACGAGGTGCAGGCGGCGGTCGGCCTCGCCGTCGGGGACGATCAGGTCAAGGTGATCGTCCTGCGTGGCGCCGGGCGCTCGTTCTGCGCCGGCTACGACTTCGCGGGCGGCTTCCATCACTGGGATTCCGAGATCACCACCGACGGCGCGTGGGACCCGGGCAAGGACTTCGTGATGGCGACGGCTCCGAGCATCTCGCCGACGCAGAAGTTCATGAGCGTGTGGCGCTCGCCGAAGCCCGTGGTCGCGCAGGTGCACGGCTGGTGTGTCGGTGGCGGGAGTGACTTCGCGCTCTGCGCCGACCTCGTGATCGCCAGCGAGGACGCGCGGATCGGCACGCCGTACGCGCGCATGTGGGGCGCCTACCTCTCGGGCATGTGGCTCTACCGGCTCGGGCTGACGAGGGCGAAGGAGTACGCGCTGACGGGGAAGCCGCTGTCCGGCGTCGAGGCCGCCGAGATCGGGCTGATCAACCGCGCCGTCCCCTTCGCCGACCTCGAGGCGACCGTGCGCGAGCAGGCCGAGCAGCTCGCGCGGATCCCGCTGTCGCAGCTTGCGGCGATGAAGCTGATCGTGAACCAGGCCTACGAGAACATGGGCCTCGCGGCGACCCAGACGCTCGGCCCGATCCTCGACGGGCTGATGCGCAACACGCCGGATGCCCGGCGGTTCATCGAGCTCGCCGAGAACGAGGGCGTCGGCGCCGTCATCAGCGAGCGCGACGGCCCGTTCGGTGACTACTCGCAGGCCCCGGCGGACGAGCAGCCGGACCCGGCGAACGTGATCGAGCCGTAGCCCGGTCAGCGGCGGCGAAAGCCGCGGTCCGGCGCCGGGTCGAGCGGGCTGAGAGGCAGGCCGGGCGGTGGGTCCTCGAGGTTGTAGTCCGACGGCGCGATGTCGTTCGGCGCATCGGGATGGAAGAGCGAGGCGAGCAGCTGGGCCTGCCCGCGGCCGACGCCGAGCTCGCCCATGCCGCCGTTGTACATGCGGATGCCGGAGGACTCGCAGTGCTCGTACAGGCGGCTCAGCTCCTGCAGGCGGCCGACGCGGCACGGCTTGACGTTGACGATCCCCACCTTGATGGGCGTCGCGGCGATCGACTCGACGCTCGTGATCGGCGCGTCGTAGGAGACGCGATCGGCGAGCGGTGTGAGCATGTCGAGCACCGCCGGCAGGTCGTGCGGATCCTCGAAGACGACGTCCGAGAACGTGGCCAGCGCGCGCTCGTACATCGCGAGCAGCGCCGTCTCGTCCTCGATTTCGAGGTCGTAGCGGCCCTTGAAGTCGATCACCGCGACACCCTCGACGGCCGCGACGCGATCCATGACGTCCTGTGTCCAGGACGGCGCGACGTCCAGCTTGAACCCGACCGTCGGGTTCGTCGCCCACCGCCCGGCGAGCTTGCCGGTGTCGGGCGGATCGCCGAGCCCGAACGAGTTGACGAACGTCACCGGCCGCGGCGTACGGCCGAGGACCTCGGGCAGGCTCGTGCCGGACTGTCGCAGCGCGAGGTCGAGCGCGGCGGACTCGAACGTCCAGCGCCGCCAGTTGCGCGCCAGCTCGTACTCGGGCGGCTCGGGCCACATGTCGATCGTGTCGAGGTGGGCGAGGAAGTCCGCGAGCGTCGCCCACTCGCCGGTCAGCGGGAAGTCGCTCGCTTGCAGGCTCGTCTGGGCATCCGCCATGCCGACCTGCTCGCCGATGCCCTCCTCGCCGCGGCCCCGCAGTCGCAGCTGCGTCGTCGAGACGTCATCGCGCTCGGTCGGGCCGCTCGGCACGAGCGCCTCCAGCGAGGACGACCCGATCGCGATCGGCAGATCCCTGACGGCGGTCCAGAGATCGGTCACGGCTAGAGCGCGAGGCTCAGCGGCGCTTCAAGGATCCCGCGCACCCGCGCCAGGAACTCCGCGGCCTGGGCGCCGTAGAGAATGCGGTGGTCACAGGCCAGCTCGATGTCCATCTGCTGGCGCACGACGACCTCGTCATCGCGCACGACCGGCCTGGGCTCGAGCGCTCCGACGCTGAGGATCGCGGCCTGCGGCGGGTTGATGACGGCCTCGAACGAGCGCACCCCGTACATGCCGAGGTTGCTGACGGTGAAGGTGCCGCCCGAGAGCTCCGGCGGCGTGATCGCGCTCGCGCGGACGCGCTCGGCGAGCGCCCGCGTCTCGGACGCGATCTGCGCGAGGCCCTTGCGGTCGGCATCGAAGATCGTCGGGACGACGAGCGAGCCCTCCGCCGCGACGGCGACGCCGATGTTGACGCGGGCGTAGCGCTCGAACTTGCCGTCGCGGTAGGCGCCGTTGGCGTTCGGATGATCGGCGAGCGCGATCGCGCAGGCCTTCACCACGAGGTCGTTGAACGACGGCAGCACCTCCGCGCCGCTCGCCTTCAGCGTCTTGCGCAGCTCGACGCACTGCGTCATGTCGACGGTGGCGCGCAGGGTGAAGGTCGGGATCGTCGCGCGCGACTCCGCCATGCGGCGCGCGATCAGGGACTGCGTGCGCGTCGGCTCGGTGATCGTGACCTCGCCCTTCGCGCTGCCCGGCTCGCCCGAGACGACCGGCGGCGGTGGGGGCGCCGGTGCCCCGGCCGCCGGTGCCGGCGCGGGCTCGCTCCTCACGGCCGACAGCCGCGGCGCCTTGTCCTTCGGCCCGGCGGCCGCCTCGACGTCGGCCTTCACGATGCGCCCGCCCGGCCCGGTGCCGGTGACGCCGCTCAGCTCGACGCCGAGCTCGCGCGCGATGCGCCGCGCGACCGGTGAGGCGCGCACGCGGTTCTCGGTCCCGTCTCCGTGGGGCGCGGGCGCGGCGGCGCGCGCCTCCTCGACGGGCGGCACGCCCTGCACGGGCCCGACGTCGGTCGGCAGGTCCGCCGGGGGCGCAGCGGCGACGTCGGCATCGGCCGCGGGCGCAGCGGCGACGTCGGCATCGGCCGCGGGCGCAGCCGGCGTCTGCGCAGGCGCGGCAGCCGGCGCTGCGCCCTCGCCGACGCGCGCGATGACCTCGCCGATCGGGAGCGTCGCCCCCTCCTGCGCCACGATGTCGAGCGCGCCGGCGGCGTCGGACTCGTAGGTCATCGTCGCCTTGTCGGTCTCGATCTCGACGAGCTCCTCGCCACGTGCGACCTCCGCGCCCTGCTCCTTCAGCCAGCGGATGATCGTGCCCTCCTCCATGGAGTCCGACAGGCGTGGCATCACGATCTCGGCCATGGTCAGAGGTCCCGGAAGGTCGAGAGCACGGCGTCGATGACGTCGGGCTCGTGGGGGAAGGCGATTTGCTCGAGATTCTTGGCGTACGGCATCGGCACGTCCGCGCCGGTGACGCGGGTGATCGGCGCGTCGAGGTAGTCGAAGGCCTGCTCCTGGATCAGCGCCGCGAGGTTCGCGCCGACGCCGCCGTGTGGCCACCCCTCTTCGACGACGACGCAGCGATTCGTCTTGCGCACGCTCGCGAGGATCGTGTCGAGGTCGAGCGGGCGCAGTGTGCGCGGGTCGATCACCTCGGCGTCGATCTCGTGGCGCTCGGCCAGCTGCTCGGCGGCGCGCTCCGCGGTGACGGCCATCCGCGAGATGCCGATGATCGTCACGTCCTGGCCCTCGCGGCGGATCGCCGCCTTGCCGAACGGGATCACGTGGTCGTCGTCCTCGGGCACCTCGCCGCGCTGTCCGTAGAGGAACTCGTGCTCGATGAAGACGACCGGGTTGTCCTCGCGGATCGCCGCCTTCAGCAGGCCCTTGGCGTCCGCGGGGGTGCTCGGCACCGCG
>Ga0302299_10002128_pt1 | contig 12061 bp, 6 predicted proteins | sample III_Fen_N3_4_FD_198795 | JGI IMG/M metagenome (GOLD analysis project Ga0302299, IMG submission 198795) | Peat permafrost microbial communities from Stordalen Mire near Abisko, Sweden - III_Fen_N3_4 | ecosystem: Environmental > Terrestrial > Soil > Wetlands > Permafrost | place: Sweden: Abisko...
TCTCGCCCCGTTCATCGAGCCGGTGCCGGGCGACCCGCCGATGGTGCTGCTCGACGACGTCAGCGCCGAGGCCGCCCGCCTCGGCGCCGACCGCTTCGATCGACCGGCCGACGATGCCGACGCCATCGCCGTGCTCCAGTTCACCAGCGGATCGACCGCCGAACCGAAGGGCGTGGTGCTCTCGAACCGGGCGGTGTGCGCCAACCTCGACGCCATCGAGGAGGCTGCCCTGCTCGACCGGTCCGACGATGTGATGGTGTCGTGGCTGCCGCTCTACCACGACATGGGCCTGATCGGGTTCTGGACGCTGCCGGTGACGACGGGGACCGACCTGGTGCTCGGGGCGCCGCAGGACTTCCTCGCCCGCCCGGCCCGGTGGATGGAGTGGCTGTCCCGGCACGGTGGCACCGCGACCGCCGGCCCCAACTTCTCGTGGGTGCTGGCCACCCGTGCCCTGCGTCGGGCCGACGTGCTCGACCTGTCGCGGCTGCGCATCGCGCTCAACGGGGCCGAACCGGTGGACCCGGCGTCGGTGGAGGCCTTCGTCGAGGCCGGCGCCCGCCACGGCATGCGCCCCGGAGCGGTGTTCCCCGCCTTCGGCATGGCCGAGGTCGCGATCGCCGGCACGTTCCCCGTCCCGCTCACGGGGCTCCAGGTCGATTCGGTCGATCTGCGGGTGCTCGAGACCGAGGGCTACGCCGCCCCGATCGCGGCCGACGCCGAGGGTCAGCGCAGCTTCGTGGTGCTCGGTCGGCCGGTGCCGGGTCTCGAGATCCGCGTCGTCGATCGCGAGTCCGGCCGACCCCTGGCCGACCGTGAGGCGGGCGAGCTCGAGATCCGGGGCACGTCGGTGACGGCCGGCTACTACCGCAACGAGGAGGCCACCGAGGCGCTCTTCCACGACGGGTGGCTGCGAACGGGCGACCTCGCCTACCTGATCGACGGTCAGCTCGTGATCTGCGGCCGGTTGAAGGACGTCATCATCATCGGCGGCCGAAACGTGTTCCCCGAGGACATCGAGCGGGGCGTGGCCGAGGTCGAGGGCGTCCGTCCCGGCAACGTCATCGCGTTCGGGGTCGAGGGGGCCAAGGGCCGCGAGACGCTGGTGGTGGTGGCCGAGGTGCGCAGCGACGATCACGACGCGGTGCGCAAGGAGGTGCACCACCGCGTCATGGAGGTCTCTGGGGTTCCGCCCCACGAGGTGCTGTTGGTGGTGCCGGGATCGCTGCCCAAGACGTCATCGGGCAAGCTGCAGCGCAGCACCTGCCGTGAGCGCTACCACGCCGACGAGCTGCAGCCGGCCTGACGCCGGACTCCCGGATGCGCCGGGGTCAGCCCTTCATGGAGGCGAGCACCGAGCTCCAACGGGCGGGGTCGCTCTTGTAGGGCGCGTAGAAGCTGATGCGATCGACGATGTCGCCGTAGCGGCTGTGGATCTCGGCGCCGAGGCGCTCGGGCTCGGCGACCACCGCGAAGGCGGCGAGCATCTCGTCGTCGATGAGATCGCCCATGGTGACCCACTCGCCCTGCTTCGACAGCGAGTTGAGCTCGGTCTGCAGGTCACCCCAGCCGTGCAGCTCGAGCACCCCTCGGTAGGCGGGGGTGGAGCCGTAGAACGCGATCTGCTGGCGGACGCCTGTCGACGATGCCGCCATCTCCTCCTCGGTGGTGCCGGTGACCACGAAGGCCGGGCCGGAGATCTCGATGTCGGCGAGGGTGCGGCCCGCTCGGTCGAGGCCACGCTCGAGGGCAGGGATCGTGACCTCGCGGAGGTAGCGCTCGGTGGTGAAGCCGTGGCAGAGGAAGCCGTCGCACGTCTCGCCGGCGACCTCGGTCATGCGCTCGCCGACCCCGGCCAGGAAGATCTTGGCGTTGCCGTAGGCGTTGGGCCCAGGGTTGAAGAACGGCGTCATCAACGTGTGGGTGTAGAAGTCGCCGCGGAAGTCGAGCTTGGTGTCGTTGTTCCAGCAGTCCCAGATGGCGCGGATGGCGAGGATCATCTCGCGCATCCGGGCGGCCGGGTGCGACCACTCCATGCTGAACCGCTTGGTGATGTGCGGCTTGATCTGCGAGCCGAGCCCGAGGATGAAGCGTCCCTCGGAGAACGCCTGCAGGTCGTAGGCCAGGTTGGCGAGGTTCATCGGATTGCGGGCGAACGCCACCGCGATCCCGGTGCCCAGCTCGACGTGTTGGGTGTGCTCGGCCGCGAGCAGCAAGGGGTAGAACGGATCGTGGGAGGTCTCGGCCGACCAGATGCCGTCGTACCCGGCCGCTTCCGCCTCGCGTGCGGCGTTCCCCGCGTTGGTGAGCCCGGCCCCGATTCCCCCGTCGATCTTCATGGGACGGACCCTAGCCCTTGCCGGTGAACCCCTCTCGGGGTGTGATCTGTGTCACGATCGAGGTCACGTTCGACCGGCGGCCGGCTCTGGCACGTGGTCGGCGAGAAATTGCACAGCATCTGCAATAGGGTGTCGCTGCGCACGCCGAGGGGGCACGTTCCGGTCAGGGGGCCGGGTCGGGCGCACATGGGGAAACGGGGGGCACGTCGCTTGGCTGTCACGATCTCATCACCACGGCTTCGCGTCGCCATCTCCACGCTCGGTCCCGCCCTCGTCATCCTCGGCGTTCAGATGGTGTTCTTCCCGCTGCCGGCCGGCATGGCGTTCCAGGGGTTCATCCTCGGTCTGCTCGGATCGCTCGTCGCGGTGGGCATGGCGCTGATCTATCGGGCCAACCGCATCCTGAACTTCGCCCAGAGCGAGCTCGGTGCCGCCCCCACCGCTCTGGCCGTGTCACTTGTCGTCTACGGCGGGCTCAACTACTTCCTGGCCGCCACGCTCGGCCTGTTGGCCGCGGTGCTGCTCGGCAGCGTCGTCGAGTTGGCCATCATCCGCCGGTTCTTCAACGCACCCCGGCTGATCCTCACCGTCGCCACGATCGGGCTGTCGCAGCTCCTCCTCGTCGGATCGCTGTTCATCCCGGCGATCTGGGGGGCACGACCATCGGCCAACCAGATCCACGTGCCGTTCACCCTCCGCTTCACGATCGCGCCGCTCGTCTTCTCGGCCGATCACCTCGTCGCTCTGATCGTGGCGCCGCTCGCCCTCATCGGCGTGGCGTTCATGCTGCGAGGCACCAACATCGGCATCGCCATCCGGGCCAGCGCCGAGCGCGCCGACCGGGCGGCATTGCTGGGTGTTCCGGTGAAGCGCCTGCAGACCGTCGTCTGGGCGGTCGCCGGCGTGCTCTCGTTCATCGGCGTGTTCCTGCAGGCCGGCATCCTGGGTCTGCCCGTCGGCATCGGGCTCAGCCTCACCGTCCTGCTCGCCGCGTTCGCGGCCCTGATGCTCGGCAAGCTCGTCGAGCTGCCGACCATCGCCTTCGCGGCCGTGGCCATCGGCCTGCTGCAGCAGGGCATCGTCTGGAACCACCCGCGCGATCCCGAGCTGGTCGATCCGATCCTCGCCGGGGTCATCATCTTGTGCCTCCTGCTCCGCAAGATCGGGACGTCGCGCGTCGAGGCGGATGCCGCGTCGACCTGGGCGGCGGCCGACGAGGTGCGACCGCTGCCCCGCGAGCTCCGGTCGGTGCCCGAGGTGCGCATCGTCCGCTGGGGCGGCATCGTGCTGGTGCTCGGGGCGCTCCTGGCGATGCCCTGGATGCTCGCAGGGAGCTCGGGGAACCTGGTCAAGGCGAGCGCGGTGGTGATCTTCGTGATCATCACGATCTCGGTGGTCGTGCTCACGGGTTGGGCCGGGCAGGTCTCCCTCGGGCAGATGTCGTTCGTGGCGTTCGGTGCGGCTGTCGGTGCCTACGCCACCCAGACCTGGCACCTCGACCTGAGCATCGCGCTGGTGATCGCCGGCTTGGTCGGTGTCGTCGTCGCCGTGCTCGTCGGCCTCCCGGCGTTGCGATTGCGGGGGCTCTTCCTCGCGGTCACCACCCTGGCCTTCGCCATGGCGACATCGAGTTGGCTGCTGAACCGCCGCTACTTCCACTGGATCCCGGTTTCCCGGGTGGTGCGCCCCAAGTTGTTCGGCGTCCTCGACATCAACTCGCAGTCGTCCTACTACTACCTCTGCCTGGCATGCCTCGGGCTCACCGTGCTCGCCGTGCGTGGGATCCGTCACAGCCGCACCGGTCGAGTGCTGCTGGCCCTCCGCGAGAACGAGCGAGGTGCCCAATCGTTCGGCGTGAACGTGATCCGGGCCAAGCTCACGGCGTTCGCGCTGTCGGGGTTCCTCGCCGCCTTCGCCGGCTGCCTGCTCGCCCACCTGCTGCAGGCGTTCAGCCCCGACGTCTACGGCCCGGGAGCGAGCTTCGGGATCTTCACGACCGCGGTGGTGGGTGGTCTCGGCTCGTTGCTCGGCGCCGCCCTCGGTGCTCTGTACCTGCAGGGCGGGCAGTGGTTCCTGCCCGGGCCCCAGTGGCAGCAGCTGGCGTCGGCCGCGGGGGTGCTGCTCGTGCTCCTCATCATCCCGGGCGGTCTGGGCGACCTCGTCTACCGCCTCCGCGACGGCTGGTTGCGGTGGGTCGCGCGACGCCACGACATCATCGTGCCGAGCCTGCTCGCCGACATCGCCCAACCCGGCGACGATCCCGACCCAGAGGTGATCCTCCACGCCGAGCAGAAGGTCGAGGAGCTGGTCGACCTCTCCACCGACGCGACGGTCGAGCCCACCGTGGCCGCGTCCGGCAACGGCTCGTCACCACCGACCGCTGACCCAGCTGAACCGGCCGAACCGAACCGGGCGAGTCCGAGCCAGGAAGTGGTCTCGTGATCCCGATCACCGTGTTCGAGCCCAACCAGGGACCGTGGCACCTCCGGCTGCGCCAGGCGATCGCCCATCCCGGCAAGTGGATCAGCGACCTCACCGGTGATGGCCCCGTCTACGCCCTGATGATCCTGTTCGGCCTGGCCATGGTCGACGAGATGGACCGCACCTCGTTCGGCCTGTTGCTGCCCAACATCCGCGACGCGTTCGGCCTGTCGAACGCGGGGATCCTGTCGATCGTGGCGCTGGCCTCGCTCGTCGGCCTCTCGCTGCAGGTGCCGATCGCTCAGATGGCCGACCGCCGGAAGCGGACCCGGCTGATGCTCGTCGGTGCCGCGGTGGCGGCGTGCTTCTCGATCGGCACCGGCCTGGCCTTCTCGGTGTGGATGCTCGTCCTGGTGCGCTCGGGGTTCGGCATCGGTCAGGCCACCGTCGGGCCGACCCACAACGGCCTGCTGGCCGACTGGTTCCCGATCGGGAACCGACCGCGGGTCTTCTCCTTCCACCGCGGCGCCAACGCGGTCGGGGCGTTCGTCGGCCCGATCCTCGCGGGTGGGCTGGCGGCCTGGCTCAGCTGGCGGGCGCCATTCATCATCTTCGCCCTCCCGATGTTCATCCTGATCCTCCTCGGGCTCCGGCTGGTCGAGCCCAGCCGAGGCATCCAGGAGCGCAAGGCCATGGGCGTCACCGACGCCCTGCTCACCGAGGAGCCGCCGCCGTCGTTCGCCGAAGGTTGGCGGATGGTGTGGAAGATCGAGAGCCTGCGGCGGATGTTCTATTCGTTGCCGTTCCTCGCGGCGTCGATCATCGGCTTCTCGTCGCTGGCCGCCATCCTCTACGAGCAGAAGTTCGGGCTCGACGAGGTGCAGCGCGGCTGGGTCGCCGCCGCCGCCGAACCGGCCCAGCTCATCGGCCTCGTGATCGGCGCCCGCATCGGCACCAAGCTCATGGTGCGCGACCCCGGCCTGGTCATCCGCTTCATCGCCGTCGTGGCGTTCATCACCGCCGGCCTGCTCACGCTGTTCGCGCTGGCCCCGTTCGTGTGGATGGGCGTCATCATCAACATGGCCATCTCGGCCTCGCTCGCCATCGTCGGACCGGGCGTCTTCGCGTCGCTGTCGCTGGCCATCCCGGCCCGAGCCCGATCGCTCGGGTTCTCGATGGGCGCCATCTTCGTGATCCCGGGCCTGATCATGCTGCCGATCGTCGGGGCCATCGCCGACTCGATCAGCATCGAGGTCGGCATGTTGTTCATGGTGCCGGTGTTCCTCGTCGGCGGCCTCGTGATCGCCTCCGCCGGCAACGTCATCGGCCGCGACATCAAGCAGGTGTGGACCATGGCCGCGGCCCGCTCCGAGGTGCTCTACGAGCGCCGGCAGGGCCGGGTCAAGCTGCTGCTCGTGCGAGGCCTCAACGTGTACTACGGCAGCGTGCAGGTGCTGTTCGACGTCGACTTCGAGATCGACGAGGGCGAGATCATCGCCCTGCTGGGCACGAACGGCGCCGGGAAGTCGACGCTGCTCAAGGCCATCTGCGGGGTCGTCGAGGCCGACAAGGGCGCGGTGATCTTCGACGGTCGCGACATCACCCACGCCCCGCCGAACGAGATCGCCGCCTTCGGAATCACGCAGGTCCCCGGTGGCCAGGGCGTGTTCCCGAGCCTGTCGGTCGGCGAGAACCTGCGGGTCGCCGGCTGGCTCGACCGCCGCAAGGGGTCGCTGGGCGCCGAGCGGGTCGAGGAGGTGCTGGAGCTCTTCCCGGCGCTGCGCAGCCGCCTCGGCGAGCCGGCCGCGAACCTGTCCGGCGGGCAACAGCAGATGCTGGCGTTGGGCATGGCCTTCCTCGCCCGGCCCCGCCTGCTGCTCATCGACGAGCTCAGCCTCGGCCTCGCGCCCGTGATCGTCGAGCAGTTGCTCCCCATCGTCGAGGCCATCCGCCAGCAGGGGACGACGATCATCCTCGTCGAGCAGTCGGTGAACCTGGCGCTGACCATCGCCGAGACCGCGTTCTTCATGGAGAAGGGCGAGATCAAGTTCCACGGCCCGACCGCCGAGCTGCTCGACCGTCCGGATGTGCTCCGGTCGGTGTTCCTCGAGGGCGCCGGCGTGAGCGCCCCCGCCACCAACGGCTCGGCCAACGCCGTCAACGGCTCGGCCAACGGCACCAGTGGCTCGACCAACGGCACCACGGCTTCGGCCAACGCCTCGGCGAACGGCTCGAGCAACGGTTCGGTCGGCGCGTCGACCAACGGCGCCAGCGGCTCGACGACCTCGACGACTGCGGCGAGCACGCCCGCGGAGCCGCCCCGGTCCGATGCTCCGGCGGTGCCGGTCCTCGAGGTCTCCGATCTCACGGTCCGCTTCGGTGGCATCCAGGCGGTCGGCGGCGTGTCGCTGACCGTGGCGCCGGGCGAGATCGTCGGCATCATCGGACCGAACGGTGCGGGGAAGACCACCCTGTTCGACCTGATCTCGGGCTTCACCCGGGCCGACACAGGACGCGTGATCATCGCCGGGCACGACGTCACCCGGGCCGCGCCGGACAAGCGGGCGCGCCTGGGCCTCGGCCGTTCGTTCCAGGACGCTCGGCTCTTTCCGGCGCTCACCGTCGAGGAGACGATCGCGGTGTCGCTCGACCGATGGGTCGAGGTGAAGGACCCGATCAACTCGGCCCTGCACCTGCCCGCCTCGTTCGACTCCGAGCAGAAGGTGCAGGCCCGCGTCGACGAGCTCATCGACCTCCTGAACCTGGAGGCCTACCGGACCAAGTTCGTGCGGGAGCTCTCCACCGGTTCGCGGCGCGTCGTCGACCTGGCCTGCGTCGTCGCCCACCACCCCGCTGTGGTGCTCCTCGACGAGCCGTCGAGCGGCATCGCCCAGCGCGAATCGGAGGCGCTCGGCCCGCTGCTGCTGCGCATCCGGGAGTCGCTCGGCGCGAGCCTGCTCGTGATCGAGCACGACATGCCGCTCGTCACCGGTGTCTCCGATCGCATGATCGCCCTCGATCAGGGCCGATTGCTGGCCCAGGGGACCCCCGACGAGGTGTTGCACCACCCCCAGGTCGTCGCGTCCTACCTCGGCGACACCGAGGCCGTCATCGCCCGCTCGGGCGCCTCGACCACGGTGACCTGACCGTCCGCACCATCGACATGCCGTCCTAACAGGGAGAGGGATCCGCCCATGCAACCGAGCACCCCACCGCCGTCGTCCTCGACTGCGCTCAAGCGATATGGACCGATCATCGCCATCGTGGCCGTGGTCGCCATCATCGCCGTCGTGGTCGTGACCCGATCGGGTGACAAGTCGAGCACCGCCACCGGCGAGAGCACGACGACCACCTCGCCCACGGCCACCCGCGAGGGCGTGCTCTCGTTCACCCAGGCCAAGGCCGAGGGCAAGGACACCACGATCGACTGGGGCGATCGCTGCGATGTCTCCATCGGCAAGCTCAAGTACCCCAGCTTCTTCGCGGGCGACTGCTACGCCCCGTTCACCGGGGACAACGGGGGAGCGACCGCCACCGGTGTCACCAGCGACTCGATCAAGGTCGTCTTCTACCAGGCGCAGGAGAGCGACCCGATCCTGAACTACATCACCTCGGCGGTGAAGGTGGACGACACCAACGCCCAGACCGCCGACACCATGAAGGACTGGGTCACCTTCTACAACCACTTCTACGAGACCTACGGCCGCAAGGTCGAGTTGGTGCCGTTCGTCGCCACCGGCACCTCGTCGGACGAGGTCACCGCCCGCGCCGACGCCATCACCATCGCCGAGGACATCAAGCCGTTCGCCGTCTGGGGCGGTCCGATCCTGACCCCCGCCTTCGGCGACGAGCTCGCGGCCCGGCAGGTGCTGTGCATCTCCTGCGGTCCTGGCGCCACGTACGACTACTTCGACAAGGCCTCGCCCTACCTCTGGGGCCTCGGCATCCTGCCCGAGCAGGCCAAGACCCACGTCGTCGAGTACATCTCGAAGAAGCTCAAGGACGGCAACGCCGAGTTCGCCGGTGAAGACGACTTCAAGAGCGAGAAGCGCAAGTTCGGCATCATCTACATCTCGAGCAGCGACGATTCCGAGAAGGCCGAGAAGTCGTTCGAGCAGAGCCTCAAGGACGCCGGCGTCGACGTCGTCGAGTCGCTCTCGTACAAGTCGCCGGTCGATCTCCAGACCGACGCCCCGGCGCTCATCGCCAAGCTCAAGGCGGCGGGAGCGACGTCGGTGCTGTTCAACGGCGACCCGATCGCGCCGCAGCCGCTGACCCGGGCGGCCACCGCCCAGGAGTACTTCCCCGAGTGGGTCATGACGGGAGCGGCGCTGACCGACACGTCGGCCTTCGCCCGAACCTACGACCAGGCCCAGTGGAGCCACGCCTTCGGTGTCACCTTCGGAGCCGCCCGCACCGCGGGGGCCAGCTACAAGGCCCTCTACCGCTGGTACTTCGGTCACGAGGCCCCGGCCTCGACTGCGGCGGCGACCTCGGTCATCAACCCGGCCCTGTTCTACGCGGTGATCCAAGGCATCGGCCCGCACCTCACCGCGCAGGACTTCAAGGACGCGCTGTTCGCCGCCGACCGAACGCCGCTGGCGATCAGCCAGCCGTCGCTCTCCTACGGTGACAAGGGCATCTGGCCCCATCCCGACTACGTCGGCGTCGACGATGCCACCGAGGTGTGGTGGGACCCGTCGGTGAGCGGCAAGGACGAGATCGAGCGCGACGGCCAGGGCCTCTACCAGTACGTGGACGGTGGCAAGCGCTTCCTGCCGGGCGAGTGGCCGACGGGACCGACCAAGGCCTTCCAGAAGGACGGCGCGGTCTCGATCTACGAGACGGTGCCGCCCGGCGAGCAGGTGCCGACGTACCCCTCGCCCGCGGGCAACTGACCCGACCGGTCGACCACCAGCGCTGACCAGATCGGCCCTCGATCCCGGACCACCGGGACGGGGGCCGGTCTCGCGTCGCGTCTAGGGACTGTCCTGGTCCCGCAGGTACCGCTCGAGCTCCTCGGCCAGCTCCTCGCCCGAGGGCAGGCCACCACCGTCGGCGCTGGCCACGGCATCGACCTGGGTCTCGAGTTGACGCACGAGCTGCTGGTGCTCGTCGCTGTCGGCGATGAGCCCGTCGAGGCGGATGCGGGCCGACGCGGCCTCGTCACCGAGTCGACCGATGCCGAAGTTGAGGTCGGCGATGTCGTTGAGCGATTCGATCAGGGCCTCGCCGGCGGCCGGATAGGGCATGGCCGAGGCGTAGTGCGGCACCTGGGCCCAGAGGCCGAGCGACGGGAGCCCGACGTCGTGCGCGTGCTCCTCGATGGCGGCCTGCACGCCGGAAGGCACGTCGATGCGACCGTGGATGAAACCGGCCCGGTGGGCCAGGTCGGGCCACGCCGTGGTGGCGACGACCCGGGTCGGTCGGGTGTGCGGGGTCGGTGCCGGATAGGCCCCGAGCCCGACGATCATCCGACAACCCATCTCGACGGCCAGGGCGACGACGTCGGCTGAGAAGGCCCGCCAGCTGTGATCGGGCTCGGCGCCCACCAGCAAGAGCACGTCGTGGCCCTCGGGGTCGGTACCGGCCCGCATCTCGATGGTGGGCCAGGTGAGCCCGGTCTGGATGCCGTCGACGATGTGCATGGTGGGACGGCGGGCCCGGTGGTCGAGCAGAGCGTCGGCGTCGAACACCGCGACGGTGTCGAGCGGCATGTCGGGCGTCAGCGCCTCGAGGGCCGCGGCGGCCCCGAGGCCGGCGTCGATCCAGCCGTCGAGCACGACGATCAGCACCGGCGACTCGAGCCCGGGGTTCTGGATGAAGTCGTAGAGGCGGCTCATTCGAGTCGGCCGATGGCTTGTCGCGCCGATTCGACGAGGGCCACGACCTGCTGGCCGAAGAAGTCGAAGTCGGACGCATTGCCGCGGTGGCCCATGGCCCCACCGATGTAGCGGGCGTAGACCCCCTCGATGATGCAGGCGAGCTTCCAGTAGCCGAAGGCCACGTAGTAGTCGATGGTGGAGAGGTCCCGGCCCGACGCCGCCGCGTAGCGCTCGAGCAGCTCCGGTCGGCGCATGAAGCCGTCGAGGGTGGTGGCTCCGCCGCCGGTGGTCGGCGTGTCGTCGCCCGGGTCGCTCCAGTAGACCTGCAGCAGGCCGACATCGGCGAGGGGATCGCCGAGGGTGCAGATCTCCCAGTCGAGCACCGCGATGATGGCGCCGTCGGCACCCACCATGCAGTTGTCGAGCCGGTAGTCGCCGTGGACGATCGTGGCTGGGCCCTGCTCGGGCACCAGGCGCTTGAGCGACTCGTAGACCTCTTCGAGCATGGGGAGCTCGCGGGTCTTCGACTTCTCGAACTGGCCGTACCACCGCTTGAGCTGGCGGGGGATGTAGTCCTCGTGGCGCCCGAGGTCGGAGAGCCCGACGGCATCGAGGTCGACGGCGTGGATGCGGGCCAGCACGTCGACGACCGACTCGCTGGCCGTGCGGCGCTGCTCGGGCGTCAGGGACTGCGCGGCTGGCTGGTCCCGGATGATGGCGCCGTCGACGAAGTCCATGACGTAGAAGGGCGCGCCGTTGACGGCGTCATCGGTGCAGAGGCCCACCGCCGGGGCGACCGGCACATCGGTCGGGGCCAGGGCCGAGATGATGCGGTGCTCGCGTCCCATGTCGTGGGCGGTGGCCAGCACCTGTCCGAGGGGCGGCCGGCGGAGCACCCAGTGGTGGTCCGCGGTGTCGCTGACCCCGAAGGTGAGGTTCGAGTGACCACCGGCGATGAGGTCGAACGTGAGCGGCGGGGCGACGTGGGGGACGTGCTCGGCGAACCAGGCGGTCACGTTCTCGATGTCGATGCCCTCAGGCGCCTGCTCGGGTTCCACGTTTCCCCCTTGGTTGCTGCGCGGTTCGCAGCCCGACCGCCTCGTTGGGCGAGACGACCAACCTACCGGTCGCGGGCCCCGGCACGGGAACCTCCGGGCCGACCCGTATCCTGTCCCGGTGCCCATCGATGTGACTGATGCGACGTTCGAGTCCGATGTCATGCTCCGGTCGGAGCAGACCCCCGTGGTGGTCGACCTGTGGGCGCCCTGGTGCGGGCCCTGCCTCACGCTCGGCCCGATCCTCGAGCAGGTCATCGAGGCCACCGCCGGTGGCGTCGTGCTGGCCAAGGTCGACGTCGACCAGAACCCGCAGATCAAGGCCGAGTTCGAGGTCCAGGGCATCCCGGCGGTCTATGCCTTGCACCATCGCACCGTGGTCGATGGGTTCGTCGGGGCCCAGCCACAGCGTGAGGTGCAG
>Ga0302299_10002129_pt1 | contig 12057 bp, 12 predicted proteins | sample III_Fen_N3_4_FD_198795 | JGI IMG/M metagenome (GOLD analysis project Ga0302299, IMG submission 198795) | Peat permafrost microbial communities from Stordalen Mire near Abisko, Sweden - III_Fen_N3_4 | ecosystem: Environmental > Terrestrial > Soil > Wetlands > Permafrost | place: Sweden: Abisko...
GCGCCCCGGCCTGCGCACGAGTTGCCGGGCCGGCGATGAGGGCGGCGGAACCTCGGCCTAGTGGCATGAAGGGACCCATGTGGCGGAAGGGGGGTGGGGTGAGAGAGGGGAGGAGGTGAGATGGGCGTCTCAGGGGGCGGACGGGAGGTCGGGGGCCGATCGGGCCCCCTTACCCTTGGGGCATGACCGAAGCCGCTGCAATCGTGATCCCCGACGCCCTCAAACCGCAAGACGGACGGTTCGGCGCCGGACCGTCGAAGGTCAGGACGGCCCAGGTCGACGCCCTGAGCGCACTGGCGGCCAGCTACCTCGGCACGTCGCACCGGCAGAAGACCGTGAAGTCCCAGGTAGGTCGACTCCGCGCGGGGCTGGCCGAGTTCTTCAGCCTGCCGGATGGCTACGAGGTAGTGCTGTCCAACGGCGGGTCCACCGCGTTCTGGGACGCCGCGACGTTCGGCCTGATCGAGCGCAAGAGCCAGCATCTGTCGTTCGGTGAGTTCGGCTCAAAGTTCGCCAAGGCCGCCAAGGACGCGCCCTTCCTCAAGCCGCCGACGACCATCACCAGCGACCCGGGGGACGCTCCGGTGTTCCGCGCTGAGGCCGGCGTCGACGTCTACGCGTCCCCTCACAACGAGACCTCGACCGGGGTCGCGATCGACGTCGCTCGGGTCGCAGGCGTCGACGAGGGTGCCCTCATGGTGTGGGACGCGACGTCCGGCGCCGGCGGACTGCCGGTCAAGGCCGAGGACTTCGACGTCTACTACTTCGCCCCGCAGAAGAGCTTCGGCTCGGACGGCGGCATCTGGTTCGCCCTGATGAGCCCCGCTGCCATCGCCCGGATCGAGGCCATCAAGGCCAGCGGACGGTGGATCCCCGCGTTCCTCGACCTGGCCACCGCGGTCGAGCAGTCCCGGCTCGACCAGACCTACAACACCCCGGCACTAGCCACGATCTTGTTGATGGCCGAGCAGGTGGACTGGTTCAACGGCCAGGGCGGCCTCGACTGGGCGGTGGGTCGCACGACCGAGTCGTCCGACGCGCTGTACGCCTGGGCCGAGGCCACGAGCTACACAACGCCGTACGTCAGCGACCCCGCAAAGCGTTCGCGGGTCATCGGCACCATCGACTTCGACGACGCGATCGACGCCACTCAGGTGGCAAAGGCGTTGCGCGCCAACGGAATCGTCGACACCGAGCCGTACCGCAAGCTCGGCCGCAACCAGCTGCGCATCGCGATGTTCCCCGCCGTCGACCCGGCTGATGTCCGGGCGCTGACCGGTTGCATCGACCACGTCGTCACCCAGCTGGGATGACGGCGGAGCGCGTCGGCCCGAGTGCGACGGGGCTCGAGCGCGACCGGTTGAGCTGGATGCTGTATCTCAGCGTCGCCTCCTACGGGTACTTCCTCTACGGCTTCGGGGTCAGCGTCCCGCTGCTGCGGGACGAGCTGCAGATCAGCCGCTCGGAGGCCGGCCTGCACGGCACGGCGCTCGCCTGCGGCTCGGTGATCGCCGGATTGTGGGGCGCCCGCCTGATCGCCCGCTTCGGCCGCGACGTCGTGCTGTGGACCGGCAGCGCCATGATGTGCATCGGTGTGGTCACCTTCTGCGCCGGTCAGGTGGCCGCTGTCACGCTGATCGGTGCGTTGATCGCCGGCTCCGGCGGAGCGCTGCTGCTCAACATCGTCAACGCCGTGATGATGGACCGGCACGGGCTGGCCGGGCCGGCGGCGCTGTCGGAGGCCAACGCCTTTGGGTCGGGCGCCGGCATCGTGGCGCCATTGGTCATCGGCGCAGTGGTGGCGGTAGGGCTCGGCTGGCGCGCCGGCCTGCTGGTCTCCGTGCTGCTGGTCGTCGCCGTGCGGACCGTGTTCCGAGGCGAGCGACTCCCGGCGCCACTGCAACCTGCGTCCCCGGTGACCGCGCTCGAGGAGGGGACCGGTGCGCCAGCGCCCCGCCTGCGCCTCCGACCTGCTTTCTGGATCACCTGGGGTGTCTTCGCGTGCGTCATCGCGGTCGAGTTCTGCCTGGCGCTGTGGGTCAGCGACGAGCTGCGCGTACGAGACAACCTCGCCGCCGGTCCGGCATCGGCCGGCGTCGCGGCCGTGCTGGTCGGGCTCACGGTGAGCCGCCTGGCCGGCGGAAGGCTCGGGCTGCGGTACGGAGTCGACTGGCTGCTGGACCGAAGCATTCTGGTGCTGCTGCTCGGATTTTCGGGTTTCTGGCTGACCACGTCGGCATGGGTGGCGCTGCCCTGCCTGCTGGTTTGCGGGCTCGGCCTCGGGATGCTGGCCCCGCTGAGCATCGGGCGCAGCGTCGTCGCGGCGGGCGGGCGCAGCGACCTCGCAGTGGCGCGAACCTCGTTGGGTGCCGGGCTGGCCATCGGAGCCGGACCGTTCCTGATCGGCGCGATCGCCGACCGCACCAGCGTCCACGCGGCCTTCTTGCTGGTGCCGGTGCTCTTGGTGCTGGCGCTGCTTGGGCTGGCGGTCAGCCGCCCGTTGTTGGCGCGCGAACAAGGCGGCGGGGGCGGCCGGGAGTGGGTCGACGGCAAGGCGGGGGGGTAGCCCGCCGAAGACGCCACTCCCGACCGCGTCCTGGGCGATGGCTGCCGGGCTGGCAACCACTCGCAGGGAAACCCTCGCTCATCTTCGGGCTCAAGGCGAGCAGGAAGATGATTCCACGGTTGCGTGTCCCTGTCGTTGCGTGTCCATGTCATTGCGGCCATCGACCGCTGACCTGGGGAGCAAAACGTAGCAAACCGCCCACATTTGCGGCCAGTTCGCTCCCCCGTGCTATTCGCCGACCACCGCGCCAACGTGCGCGAGCTCGTCGGACAGCAGGACCGCCAACCGCGGCTGCACACCCCAAGCAGCGGCCAGCTCCCGGTACTCGGCGACCTGCTCGCCAGTTGGTCGAGCCCCGGTGCGCACGGCCCGGATCAAGGTGTTGCGGGGGGTGTGCTCGGAGCCGACGAACTCGACGACCTCGACGCGGTACCCGACCAGTCGGAGCAGGCTGGCCCTAAACGCGTCGGTGAGCACGTCGGTGAACCGCTCCCGCAGGATGCCGTGCCTGGTGAGCAGCGCGTACGGCGCCGGCGAAGGGCCGGCCGCGGCGAGCTGCCGTTGCAGGTCGTGATGGCAGCAAGGCGCGGCCAAGATGACCCCGGTGCCCCATCCCACCGCACGGGCCAGCGCCTCGTCGGTGGCAGTGTCGCAGGCGTGCAGGGCGAGCACCACGTCCGGGCCGCTGCCCGGGAGCTCCGTACCGGCCGCCGATCCTTCGACGAAACGGACGTCGTCGGCCCAGCCCAGCCGCTCCGCCACTGCGGTGCCGTGCTCGCGCGCCTGCGCCTTCACGTCGACCCCGGTCACCTGGACGGGGCGGGTGCCACGCCGCGCCAAGAAGTCGTACGCGGCAAAGGTGAGGTAGGCGTTCCCGCAGCCCAGGTCGACCACCTGCATCGGCCGCAGGTCGTCGGTGCCCGCCACCGGGAGCACCGCGTCGAGCGCGCGCAGCATCTCCTCGACCTGGCGGTACTTGCCCTGCCTGCTGGGCTTGACCCGTCCCTGAGCGTCGGTCAGGCCGAGCTCGGCCAGGAACGGCTCGGCCGGGTCGATCAGCCGCGGCTTGGCCCGGTCGTGCGATCGCTGGATGGGCGCCCCGTCGGCGGCTACCGCGCCAGCCGCGGAGAGTGCGCCAGCCGCCGAGCGGTGCACCTGCGCGTCACCCTTCTTCGTGACCCGTAGCTGGACGGTCTCGTGCGTCGTCTCGACGTGCCAGCTGCCGAAGGGCTCGGCGAGCAGCTCGTCGACCACGTGCTGGGCCGCGGGCCACTCCTCGTTCCTGGTGTGGGCCTGCCGCTCGTCGTACGCGGTCACCTGGAGCCGGCTCCCGGCCTTGAGGTCGACCGGACGAAGCTCGACCCGCCGCCAGGTCGGTGACTCCCCCTTGCGTCGACCGGCGGCTACCGCCCGTACCAGGTTCGCACCGTCGAGCAACGCAGGTCTGAGCGCGGAGAGGGCTTCGTTCAGCGGTTCGGGCACGCCCTCATTGTCGCCCGCCGGACCCGCTCGCGGACCTACCGATGGACCAGCGCGCTCAGCAGGACGACCAGGACCAGCCCGGCCAGTGCGAACAGCGTGACAGCGCGACGGGTCCGCGGGTTCACACGGTCGCCCGAGCCAGCAGTCCGCGGAAGGCCGCGAGCGCCTGCGGGTCGCCGTCGATGCGCACCGCCGAGTCGGGTCGGCGGTTCCACAGCCACAGGAGCAGCTCGGACGGTTCGCCGCTGACGGACGCGTCAGCCGCGTGCACGCCACGGTCGAGGCGGATCTGGTCGGTCGGGTCGCCCGTGCTGCCCAGGACGTGCCAGGCCTGGTGGCCGGTGCGGATCTGCACACTTCGGCCCGCGAAGTCGGCGATGTCCTCGTCCGGATCCGTGCCGAGGCCGTACCGGAGGAACAGGTCCAGCACCTCGTCGACCCCGTCGAGCGCGAGGTCGTCGGCCACCGGGGTGACGACGCCCGACGCGAGCTCGACGTCGACCCGGTGCACTGCGGTCTCCTGCGCCATCCGGCGGTAGAACCACGCGACCGTCTGCTCGGGTGGGTACCACGTGGGCGCTGCAGCGTTCGGGTCGCGCGTGGTCAGCTCGTGCAGCAGTCCCGCGAGCGAGGCGCGGAACCAGGACAGCAGGTCTTCGCCGTCGGCCGGACCCTGAGCGCTCTCGTCCTCCGTCGGGAACCGGTCGAGCACGATGCTGTTGATCTTGTGGTGGTAGACCGCTCCGGTGTGGCGCACGGCGTCGGCGACGTCCCAGCCCGGGCAGCTCGGTACGGGAGCCGCCAGGTGGCCCTCCGCAGCCGTGGCCAGGCGCTCGCCGTCAGCAGTGAGGAGCTCGAGGTAGCGCGCGAGATCGAGTCGGGTCGAAGTCATGCGCCCACCCTGTCACTCCGTCCGGACAGATTCGAGAGCCGGGTCGCTCTCGGCGGCCGCGCCTTGGGCGGGTCCGGGTATGGGCACCCGAAGAGCTGAGCGCAGCACGAACGCGATGATCGCGATCAGCACCACCGTGATCGCGCCACCGCCGACCAACGACCAGCGTGGTCCCTTGGCCTCGGCCAGCCAGCCGATGATCGGTGCACCGAACGGAGTGCCACCGAAGAACACCAGCGTGTACAGCGCCATGACTCGTCCGCGCATCGTCGGATCGGCGCCGAGCTGGAGAGAGGCGTTCGCCGCAGTGATCGCGCTCAGCGCGAGCAGACCGGTCGGGAAGAGCATCGCGGCGAAGATCGCGTACGACGGCGCCGTCCCCGAGACGATCTCCAGCACGCCGAAGCCGACCGTGAGCGCCACGACGCGGCGAAGCGAAGGACGGGCCTTGGTGCGGCCGGCTCGACGCGCCGAGAGCAGCGCCCCGGTCAGCGAACCGGCGGCGAACGCGGTGGTCAGCAATCCGAACTGGGTGGCCCCGACGTGGAACGCTTGGGTCGCCATCAAGGCGATGGTGATCTGGAAGTTGAGCCCGAACGTGCCCAGCACCGCCATGATCAGCATGATCAGCAGGAGGTCGGGTCGACCCGTCACGTACCGAAGGCCGGCCCGCAACGCTCCGGGGCCGCGCGGGGCCCGGGCGGCCGGTCGCAGCTCGGCGGACCGCATCAGCAGCAGGAACCCGATCACCACGACGTACGACGCCGCGTTGACGAAGAAGACCGGGCCGGTGCCGAAGGCGCCGATGAGCAGGCCGGCCATCGCCGGGCCGATGACCCGGCCCAGGTTGAACGTCGCGCTACCCAGAGCCACCGCGTTCGGGAGGTCGCCGAGAGTGACCATCTCGGAGACGAACGACTGGCGCACCGGGTTGTCGAGTGCCGCGGCGGTTCCAAGGACGACGGCCAGCACGTACACCTGCCAGACCTGGACCGAGTGCGTGACGACGAGGATGCCAAGGACCAGCGCTTGCACCCCCATGATCGTCTGCGTCACGACGAGCACCTTGCGCTTGGGCAGCCGGTCGGCGAGCACCCCGCCCCAGAGGCTGAACAGCAGCAGCGGCAGGAACTGAAGCGCGGTGATCAGGCCGAGCGCCTTACCCGACCCGGCGGTCAGTCCGAGGATCAGCCAGTCTTGGGCGATCCGCTGCATCCAGGTGCCGGTGTTGGAGACGATCTGGCCGGTCGCGAACAGGCGGAAGTTGCGATGGCTCAGCGCGCTGAAGGTCGGGGTCACGCGCCGGCCAGCTGGTCCAGGATCGGGGCGGCCAACCGCAGCAGCGCGCGCTCGTCCTCGCTCAGATCGGTGACCCGATCGACCAGCCACGCCTCGCGGCGCCGACGGTCCTCGCGCAGGATCGCCGTCGCCGCCGTGGTCACGGCCACGAGCACCTGGCGACCATCGGTCGGGTGCGGCGTACGGACGACCAGCCCCTGGTCCTCGAGCACCGCGAGCACGCGGGTCATCGACGGCGGCTGGACCTTCTCGTGGGCGGCGAGGGTGCTCGGGGTCGACGGGCCGTGCCGTTCGAGAGCGGACAGCGCCGAGAGCTGGGTCAGCGTCAGGTCGGACTCAGAACGTTCGGACCGAAGCCGCCGGGCCAGCCGCATCACCGAGATCCGGAGCACGCTGGCCAGCTCGGTATCGACAGCTGTGTTCGTGAGAGGCATATCGTTAGCATAACTCATTACCCCCGCTAACGTCTCTCCCATCCCCCCTAACCATGTTGATCTTGAGCACTACCGGGTGGAATTCGGCGTGTCCTCCCCGTGTTGCTCAAGATCAACATGGGTGGGGGGTGACGCAGACGGGGGTGGGGGCGGGGGTGGGAGGATCGGGGGGTGGATGAGCCGCTGGATGAGTCGGTGGATGAGCCTGGGCAGGCGGATGCGGTCGTACCGGTCCTGGTGGGTACGGTGCTGTGGGGCATCGCGCTCGTCGTGCTGATCGCGGTACGCCAGCGCCTGGTCGAGAACGGCACCGAATGGTGGATCGCCGTAGCCGCAACCGGTTTCGGCCTGGGCCTGCTCGGCAGCTGGTGGGTCCGTCGCCGGCGCGACGCGTACCGGGCCGCGCGCCGACCCGCTCCCTGAACGGCCCAGCGGGGCCGACGCAACGGCCAGGCTGACGAGCAGCTATCAGCGTTCGGCTTCCCACGCGTACTCGGCCAGCAGCTCCTCGACCCGTCCCGGCGCGGCCAGCACCTGCGCGACGAGCATCCGTTCGGACCAGCGGTCGGCCACCCACGCCAGCCCTCGGGCCAGCCCGTCCAGCGTCGACGCGTGGACCTCCTCGTCGTCGTCGATCCACCACTCGCACGCCACGCCGGCGACGGTGAGAGTCGCGTGGTCGACGTAGGTGAGGGGTGCATCGACGAGCACCCGGCCGACCACCTCCGGTACGTCCGACACCGTCCCGGAATCGTCCGGTCGTGCACCGCGCGGATCGACGCCCGCGGCCAGCAGGGGCACCCAGAACACCTCGCCGGCCTCGGCGACGTTGCCCACGACCCCGATCGCCTCGACGAACGCGGCATCCAGACCCAGGTCGGGTGCGGCCGGACGCAACAGGGTCAGTTCGATCGGGGCGTCCGGGGCGCTGAGCTCGGACGGCAGGCGACCGGCGAGGATCGGATGGGTACGGAGCCACCACGCGGAGTACGACGTCAGGTCGACGCCGTCGACGCGCACCCGCTCGACCACAGCCGCGCGCAGGTCCGGTTCGCCCGCGATCAGGCGAAGCGCCTCGGGCCAGCGGTCGGCGGCCACCAGGTCGAGATCGCGTAGGGCCGCGAAGGAGCCGATGACCGGCGGGTGCTCGCCCTCGGGCAGCTCGTCGAGCATCGCCTCGACCCACTCGTCCTCGCCGTCGAGGTCGTGGTCGCACACGTCGGCATCGAGGAGCACGTCGTCGTCGCGCACCAGCGCGAACGTCCGCAGCGCCCCGACGGCCGCGAGGACGTCCTCGCCCCAGCGATCGACCCAGTCGTCGTCGACGAAGGCCAGGGCATCCGGCTCGAGGATCTCGGCGAGCGCGCTGCCGGGCAGCAGCAGCTCACCTGCGGGCGCCCACTCACCCTCGTCGTCGGGCAGGGCCAGCTCGGCGAGCCACCGCGCGGCCTCAACCGGCGCACCCGCCGCTGCGACCAGGGTCAGCACCGCCGTCGCGATCGGCTCCGGGTCCTCGGCCTGCATCGACTGCTGCGCCGTCGCCCGGACGGTCTCGTCGGACAGCAGCGCGAACGGATCGGCCCGTTCCGCACCGAGCCGCTCCAGCAACGGGTGGTCGAGGGCCGGAGCAGCGACCCGGACTCCGAGGGTCTCCAGCGCCGACGCCAGCTCGGCCGACGCTCCGACCACCACCCCGCGGACGCCCCGCACCAGCCGACCGTCGTTCAGCACCACCGGGAGGCCCGCCAGAGCGTCGCGGTCGACGCTCTCGAGGCAGTCGTAGAGCTCGCTCCACCAAGTGGTCGGACGGGCCAGCGACGCGAGCTCGTCGACGAGATCGGCCAACCTCAGCCGGCGCGCGCCCAGACGCTCCAGCTCGGAGCGGCCCCACGCCGGCGGGACCAGTCCTGGGACAGCGTCGGCGACCAGGTCGAACGCCGCGTCGGGCAGCCCCTCGACGAAGACCGAGTCGACAGGGCGCAGTCCACCCGGCAGGAACGGTGTCTGCGCCAGCGCGCCGACGATGGCTCGGCGCAGCTCGGAGTCGAGCGCCCCCTTCATCGCCGTGCCCGGGACCAGCTGCAGCACGTCGTCGGCTGACGTGGCCTCCCCCGCTACGTCACGGACGAGCTGGGCATACGCAGCGGCCGCCTTCTCGACGATCAGGTCGCGCAGCGGCCCCGGCGCGACATGGCGGCGCGACGGGTCGAGGGGGAAGGAGGCGATGAGCAGTGCCGGGAGGTCGAGCGGCTCGTCGGTCGGGGTCGGAGCATGGACGACAGCGGGCACGCCGACCGGTCGGGGCACGGCCCAGCGCACCGACCAGTCCCTGGCTCGACGTTCCTCGGTCGGCCGGTCCGCCAGCATCGCGGGTTCGATCGGTCCGGCACTCTCGAGCACTCGTACCTGCAGGTCTGCGGCCCGCAGCACCCTGGGCGGCGCGCCGTCGACCTCGACCACGATCTCGGCGAGCGCCGGGAGCATGAGCAGCAGCCCGGCGTCGACCTCGGTGAGCATTCGCTCGGTCAGCGCTTGGGCCGCCGCGTCGCGCAGCGGCAGCACCGCCGTGGTGTCGTATCCCGGCTCGGCCGCGATCGGGACCGGGAACGGCAGCCGCAGCACCGGGACGTGGCCGCTTCGACGGTCGAGCTCCCCCGCCAGCTCGGGGAGCGATCCGACGACCTCGCGCGTGCGCGCCCGCGACCAGCCCACCCCCTCGGAACCGCTCCCGATCGCCGGCTCGTCGGTCACCGCGAGCACCGCGGCGAAGCCCACCCCGAACCGGCCCACGGTGGTCTGCGCGTCGTCGCGCTTGGCCGACGCACGCAACGTCGACAACGCCTCGACGGCTTCGGCGTCGAGATGCGCACCGGAGTTCGCGGCCACGAGCACGCCGTCGCGCAAGGCCAGCAGCAAGCGCCCAGCGACACCTGCGCGGACGGCGGCGTCAGCCGCGTTCTGGGCGAGCTCGACGACCAGGCGGTCGCGGTACCCGCCGAGGGCGAAGTCCTCCTCGGCGTTCGCGTCCTCGCGGAAGCGGGCCGGTGACGCCTGCCACGCGGCAACGACGCGTCGGCGCAGGTCAGCGGTCGCGAACACGTCGGACGTGCTCGAGTCGGACGTGCTCGAGTCGGACGTGCTCGAGTCGGACGTGCTCGAGTCGGACGTGCTCGAGTCGGACGTGCTGGGGTCGGACGGGGTGGGGCTCACCGGCGCGGGCCCACCGGGATCAGCCGTGGCCGAACTCGTCGTACCCGACCTCGTCGAGGACATGCGGACCGGACGACGAGAGCGAGAGCACCGTGACCGCTTCGCTGTGCGCCCCGCATCCGTGGTCGAAGGTCACGACCCGACCGTCGCTGGGCGACGACTCGTTGGCGCAGACCCCGAACGCCTGCCCGAGCAGACCCGGCATCACGACGAGGAAGCCGCAGCTCACGCAGGGCCCAGGTGCGGCCTCGGCCAGCGGAGCATGCGGTCCGCCGGGTCCGTTGACCCACCGGTCGGCCGCATCGTCCAGACCCAAGAGCGACAGCACCCGGACGCGCCCCAGCCCTCGCTCGAACACGACCTCGCGCAGATCGTCGGCCTCGACCCGGCTCAGCGCTTCGTAGCCGCCGGTGTACCCGGGCACGAGACGCACGTCGTCGGGGTCGGTCGGCAGCAGGTCGCCGGGACCGAGGTCACCGGGCTGGAGCCGGTCGGCGTACGGAACCCAGGCCGGCGCGAGCAGCGCGCCCGATCCGGGCAGCAGGCAGACCTCGTCGACGGTCGCGACCTTGGCCCGGTTGGCGCGGGCGACGGTGACGCTCCAGTGCCAGCCGACGTACGCGGGGGAGAGCGACGCGAACGCGTGGGTGGCCAGGCGCTCACCCTCGCCGTCGATGCTGAGATGCTCGCCGACCAGCCCGATCCCGGCGATTTCTTCGGCTGCAGCGCGGGCCAGGTCGACGGCCGCAGCACAGACAGCGTCCACCCCTGGGGGTCGGGTACGGGTCGCGACGGTCACAAGGGTGAAGGGTAGCCTGCGGAGGGAGGAAACCCACCGCCGCCGTCACTGGAGCGACCTGATGATCGTCCGTCGGACCGTCGTGCTCGCCTGCGTCCTGGCTGCTGCCGCGGCGACGCTCGTCGGATGCCAGAAGCCGACCCCGAACGTGACCGTGTGGGCCGGTACGTCCAGCGACCATCGCGAGGCGCGCTGCTGGGCGTACGAGCCGAACGGGACGATCGACGGCACGAAGTGCGGCCCCGACGCCGCAACCACCGGAGCGGTCAAGGTGAGCCCGGACACCATCGGGATCAGCGTCGACCCGGTCGTCGCAGAGCACGGGTGGATCCCGGTGCTCGAGGGCAAGCCGCTGGTGTCGGTGCCGCTGAAGGTGACCTACTACTCGTTCGCCCTCGCCGAGGCCGACCTGCAGGCGGTCAAGCGGCTGCAGATCGTGAGCGTCGCCTCGGACGGCAGCTCCCCTCGCGGGGTCTGGTACTTCGAGCTCACGCCCAGCCGCTGAACCTGGTCAGCCCTCGAGGTCGTCCGCGACCGCTCTGAGCAGCGAGGCGACCTTGCGACCGTCGGCGGGCGCGGGGTGCTTGCCCCGACGCAGGTCGTTGCCGAGCTTGTCGAGCAAGGTGATCAGGTCCTCGACGATGATCGCCATGTCGTCGGCGGGCTTGCGCTGGGCCTTGGCCACACTCGGGGTCGGGTCGAGAACGCGGATCGACAACGCCTGCTCACCGCGCTTGCCCTCGGCCACGCCGAACTCCACGCGAGCGCCCGGCTTCAGCGACGTGACGCCAGCGGGAAGTGCCGACGAGTGGACGAAGACCTCGCCGCCGTCTTCGCGGGCCAGGAATCCGAACCCCTTCTCGGTGTCGTACCACTTGACCTTGCCGGTAGGCACGTCGACCTCATTTGCGCTCTTGGAATGGACCCTCCCGATCGGGGGGCGCTTCAGCCTAACCGTCGCGCGCGCCGGTACCAACGTCGGCGGGTAGCGTGCACGGGTGCCCACAACGCCTACGGAGTCCACAACGCCGAGGGAGTCCGCAGCGCCGACGGAAGCCACCGATCGGCTCGTCCGCGTCGGTGGGGCACTCTTCGTGGTTGGCGTCCTGTGCAGCCTGGCCGCGATCGTGCCGCTGCTGACCGGTGCCAGCCCGCTGCCGGTCGCGTTCTACTTCGGGGCGGCGCTGGCCCCGGTCGGCTTCGGCCTGGTGCTGCTCAGCTTCTTCCGGCTGGCCCGACGCCGGAGCCGCACCACCCGCGGCCGCTGACTCCGCCCGTTCCCCGCCCGTTCCCCGCCCGTTCCCCTGCCTGGTTCGAGGTGTGGGGCCTGGGTCAGCGGTACTGCTGGGGGTCGGCGAGCAGCTCGTTCATCGAA
>Ga0302299_10002130_pt1 | contig 12055 bp, 12 predicted proteins | sample III_Fen_N3_4_FD_198795 | JGI IMG/M metagenome (GOLD analysis project Ga0302299, IMG submission 198795) | Peat permafrost microbial communities from Stordalen Mire near Abisko, Sweden - III_Fen_N3_4 | ecosystem: Environmental > Terrestrial > Soil > Wetlands > Permafrost | place: Sweden: Abisko...
GCCACCGGCCACCAGCCCGGCGCTCACCAGGAAGGCCCGACGGTCGAAGCCCGCCGGCGCGCTGGCGCGGGGGCCGGACGGGCGCATGGTGGCGGGGGTCTCGGCGGGGGTCTCGACCACGGGATCGGCGGCAGCCGACGCCGCCACCGGGGCCGCGACGTCGGACGGCCGGACGCGGCCGAGCAGGAACCAGAGGACCCCGACGCCGGCGAGCGTGCCGAGGATCGACGGCCAGGCGTCGACCGGGCTCGCACCCGGGCGGGTGAGGGCGGCCCACACCCCGATGACGCCGAAGGCCACGGTGCCGGCGATGCCGATCCAGAGCCGGCGCACCGAGGCGACGCCCAGCACGATCGAGACGAGGACGAGGGTGATGGTGGTGCCGGCGATCAGGGCGTCCTTGTCGTTCTCGCCGAACGTGTTGATCGCGAACTCCTTGAGCCAGTTCGGCGCGTTCGCCACCACGACCTCGCCGACCGACACGACGGCCGAGCTGGTGCCCTCGAGGATGCCGGTGACCAGCTCGCCGACCGCCAGGGCCGCTCCGACGGCGAGCAGCCCGGCGAGCGCGCCCCACCACCAGGGGGCGCGTCGCCGGGGTGCCTGCCCGTCGGGGGCAGCCTCGGGCCTGTCGATGAGTGCGGTCACACCACTCGTCCGAGGCCGGAGGCCCGGGCGGATGACCCATCGCGGCCGAGAACAGCCTGTGAACTGGGGCGCACGCACGTGACCGGAGCGGCCGGATCGGGAAGGCTTGGCCGATGGCCACGCCCCTCCCCGACCTCGACGCCAGCATCGTGCCCACCCGCACCGACGACCCCGCCGAGGCGGCCCGGTTGATGCGCTCCGAGGGGACGGCGATCCTCACCGGCCTCCCCGTCGGCCAGGCCACCGCCGACGGCCTCGCCCGCCGGGTGCTCGGCGACCGGGTCGTGGCGGCCCCGGAGCCCATCGCCGTGCGTGAGGGCGGCGACAAGGACCGCAAGGTCCGTGAGACCGACGCCCATGCCGTGCCCCTGCCGATGCACACCGACGGCTTCACGTACGGCCACGACGCGCCCGATGCCATGTTCCTGCTGTGCGACGTCGACAGCCCGGTCGGCGGCGAGTCCGTGCTGATCGACAACTACGCGGTGCTGGCCGCCCTGCGGGCCGAACCGGCCGGCTCTGCGGGTGCCCGGCTCGCCGACTTCCTCACCGGCACCGTGCTCGACCTCACCTCTCCGGGCATGGTCGAGCGGTCGGGGACGATGGTGCGCGACACCCCGTCGGGCCGCCCGCTGTTCTGGCTCGGTGCCCTGCGCGACTGCGTGCGCCCGACGACCGACGACCCCGATCCCGCGGCCACCGACACCCTGTTCGACGACGTCACCGAGCTGTTCGAGTCGCTCCGACAGCGGGCCACCCGCTTCCGGGCGGGCCCCGGCGAGGCCATCTGCGTCGACAACTACCGGGTCTCGCACTCGCGTGACGCCTACACCGACCTCGACCGCCTGTTCTGGAGGGTCTGGGCCTGGACCGACGAGGCCCTCTCCGTGCCGGAGGGCAAGCTGGCCTCCGACACCCGCTACGCCGAGGCCTGACGCCGGACCGGGACCAAGGTCCCGAAGGTGTGAACGGGGGGTGAAGCGGGTTGACGGTTTGTTGACGCGGCCACCCCCGGCGTCGGACCATCGAGCCCGTGAGCACCACCACCCCCCCTCGCAGCGTCCCGGTCATCGACATCTCCGCCTGGGACACGGGCGACGCCGCGGGCCGCGCCGCCATCATCGACGCCGTCCGCGCCGCCGCCACGACCTACGGCTTCATGCAGATCACGGGCCACGGCATCCCCCGCGACCTGATCGACGACATGCTCGCCGTGAACGACGAGTTCTTCGCCCTCCCCCAGGAGGTGAAGGACGCCCTGATCTCGCCGCCCGAGGTCAACCGCGGCTACTCGGGCATCGGCTCCGAATCGCTCGCCTACAGCCTCGGCGTCGAGGCCCCGCCCGACATCTTCGAGTCGTTCAACATCGCCCGTGACGAGGTCGACGAGACCGACCCCGCGGTGATGGCCGAGCGTCATCGCTTCCTCGCCCCCAACGTGTGGCCCGACGACGCCATGGCGTCGATGCGGCCCCGACTCAACGCCTACTACGCCGCCGTGGCCGAGCTGGCCCGCTCGGTCACCCGCATCTTCGCCGTCGCCCTCGACATGCCGGAGGACTTCTTCGTCGAGCGGTGCCGGCACCCGATCGAGGTCATGCGGATGATCCGCTACGAGCGCCAGCCCGGCTCCCCCGACCCGATCGAGGGCCAGCAGCGCATGGGCGCCCACACCGACTACGGCATCGTCACCGTGCTCTACGCCGACCAGGTGCAGGGCCTCGAGATCGTCGGCCCCGACGGCGAGTGGTGGCCGGTGGTCCCCGCCGACGGCGCCTACATCATCAACCTCGGCGACCTCCTCGCCGAGTGGACCAACGACCGCTGGCGCTCGACGATCCACCGGGTGTCACCGCCTCCCGCCCAGGTCGACGGGCCGGCGCTGCGCCGCTCCACCGCCTTCTTCCTCGACGGTGACTACGACATGGTCGTCGAGTGCCTGCCCACGTGCTGCTCGGAGGACGACCCCCCGAAGTACGGGCCGGTCACCGGCGGCGATCACCTGCTCCAGAAGCTCGGCGGATCCCGCGGCCTGGTCGCCACCGACGACGCCTTCGACACCGCCAAGGAGCGCATGGCCACCGTCACCGACGCCTGACCCAGGTCCCCGCGCTGTCGGTACCCTCCCCTCATGGCGCGGGTCGAGCTGCGGAACGGTGCGAACGTCGAGGGCGCGTGGTTCTGCGACACGCGCTGCATCGACTGCGGCACCTGCCGGGAGATCTCCCCGGCGACCTTCGCCCCGTCGGGCGGGCACTCCGTGGTGGTCCACCAGCCCGAGCCCGGCGACGACGCCGCCGAGCTCGGCGCGTGGCTGGCCGCTCAGGCCTGCCCCACCAACTCGATCGGCACCGTCGACCACCGGCCCCGGCCCGGCCGCCTCTACCCCCGCGAGATCGTGTCGGGCAGCGGCGTGTTCGACGTCGGCTACTGCTCGGAGAGCTCGTTCGGGGCCTCCGCGTGGTTCGTCACCCGGCCCGAGGGCAACCTGCTCATCGACTCGCCCCGGTGGACCGAAGCCCTGGCCAGGCCGTTCGAGGACCTGGGCGGCATCGCCCACGTGCTGCTCACCCACCGCGACGACGTCGCCGACGCCGACCGCTACGCCGAGCGCTTCGGGGCCAGGGTCTGGATCCACACCGACGACCGCTCGGCCGCGCCCTTCGCCTCCGACCTGCTCACGGGCGGCGCGGGTGACGCCACCGAGATCGCCCCCGGCGTGGTGGCCCACCCGGTGCCGGGCCACACTCGGGGCAGCGTGGTGTTCGTGGTCGACGAGCGCTTCTGCTTCTCCGGCGACTCACTGGCGTGGAGCCACCCCCGCGGGGAGCTGACGGCGTTCCGAGGCGCGACGTGGTTCTCGTGGACCGCCCAGACCGAGTCGCTGGCGGCGCTGGCCACGGCCACGTCGTTCGAGTGGCTGCTGCCCGGCCACGGAGCCCGGGTCCACCTGCCGGCGGCCGAGATGCACGACGGGCTCGAGGCCCTCGTCACCCGCATGGCCGCCACCGCCTGAGCGGGCGAAGCCCCTACCCCAGGCGGTCTGGCCGGTTCCGGCGCCCGTCGAGGATGCGGGGCGGAGCCTCGGCCACCTCGGCCGCCCGGGCGAGGATCCTCTCGAGCAGCGCGAGCAGCGTCGCCCGCTCCTTGGCCGAAAGCCCCGAGAGCGTGTCGACCTCGATCGCCCGGATGCCCGGCAGCAGCCGGTCGGCCGCGGCCCGGCCATCGGCGGTGATCTCGACGAGCACGCTGCGACGGTCGGCAGGGTTCGGGATGCGGTTCACCCAGCCCTGGTCCTCGAGGGTGTCGAGGAGGGAGGTGAGAGAAGCGGCGGGCACGACCAGGCGGTCGGCGATCTCGGACGGGGTGAGCGGCTCGGGCGAGCCGTCGATCACCGCGAGGGTGGTCATCACCTGGTGCGGGACACCGAAGGTCTCGCGGATGCAGCGCCCGAGCTCGGTCAGCAGGACGTCACCGGTACGCACGAGCGTGGCGTGGATCTCCATGGCGCTCGCCTCGCCATCGGGGTACTCATCGGCGAAGTCGGGGTCGGCACGGATGACGCCCCGGGACGCGACCGAGGGGCGGCTGGCGCCGCCCCTCGTGCGTCGGACCCGTGGTCGAGGTGTCGGCTCAGGCACCGACGACGATCTCGATGCGGGGAGCGCCACTGACGCCGCCCCGCTCCATGGCCGCCTTGAGGGCGGGGTCATTGGCGAGCCCCTGGGCGTCCTCGAGGGTGGTGAAGTTGTGGATGACGGTGATGTCGGTCGTGTCACCAGGGGCGTGGAGGACCTGCGAGCTCGTGACGCCGTACTGCTTGTGCAGCGGGAACACGGACTCGTAGGCGGCGAGCCAGGTGTCGTAGTCGTTGACGGGGTGACGGACGATCAGGGTTGCGCTCATGACGGTTTCTCCCTCGGAGAGTGTAGGTGGCGGTGCACTGCTTTCGTACCATATTGTTCGGTTCCGAAGCAAATGTTTCTTGAGTGAAGCAGTTCCTTCGGGCGGGCGGTCACGAACCCGCAGGCTGTGTCGTCGAGTCGGGTGAGGAGGTCCCCGACCATGACCACAGCCACCGAGAACCACCCGCACCGCGACCCCACGGAGCCGGTCGACGTCGTCGTCGTCGGCTCCGGGCTCGCCGGCCTCACCGCCGCGGCCACCGCCGCCCGAGCGGGCGCCACCGTCACGCTCGTGGAGGGCCCGTCGCCCGCCGGGCGGGCCCGCACCGACCAGCGCGACGGCTTCCTGCTCAACCGCGGCCCCCACGCGCTCTACGACCGCGGGCCCGGCCGGGAGGTGCTCCGCCGCCTCGGCGTCACGCTCGACGGGGTGCACCCGCCGAAGGTCAGCGTCCTCGCGTGGGACGACCACACCGCCGCCGTGCCGCAGGGGCCCGGCATCCTCGTGAGCCCCTTCCTCGGATCGGCCGACAAGGCCCGTCTGGCCCGGGCCCTCACCAGGATCATCCGGACCGACCCCGCCACCGTCGCCCACCTCACCGTCGCCCGGTGGCTGGACAGCCTGCTGCCGGAACGCCCCCGGGAGGTGCTGGCCACCCTCGTTCGGGTCGGCACCTACTGCGCCGACACCGACGTGCTCTCCGCCGATGTCGCCGTCCATCAGCTCCGGGCCGCAGCCCGCGGGGCGACCTACCTCCACGGCGGTTGGGCCCAGCTCACCGACGGGCTCCGTGCCGCCGCCCCCGGCGTGCACCGGCTGGGCGGCTCCGCCGCGGCCGTCGGCCACGACGCCGACGGGCCCTACGTGCGCCTCGGCACGACCGACCAGGTGCTCCGGGCGCGGCGGGTGGTGCTCGCCCCCGGCTCGCCGGGCGCCACCGCGGCGCTCCTCCCCGACGGCCCTCCCCCGTCGTGGTCGGCCCTGGGGCCGGCGGTCACCGCCGCGTGCCTCGACCTCGGGCTGCGACGGGCTCCCGAGATCCGCGCCTGGTTCGGGGTCGACCGCCCCCACTACCTCGTCGCCCACGCCCCCGGCGCCCGGCTCGCCCCTGCCGGCACCGCCCTCGTGCACGCCACTCGGTACCTCCGGCACGACGAGGCGATTCCGGCCGACGAGCTCGCCGCCGACCTCCACGCGCTGGCCCTGCGGACGGGGATCACCGAGGATGACGTGGTGATGGATCGCTACCTGCACCGCATGGTGGTGGTGTCCGCGTCGGTGACCCCTGCCGGTGGCGGCCTCGCAGGGCGACCGGCCGTCGACGACACCGGTGTCGACGGCGTGCTGATCGCCGGCGACTGGGTCGGGCCCACGGGCTGGCTGGCGGACGGCTCGCTGGCGAGCGGGGAGGCCGCGGGCGCGGCGGCGGCCGGCGCGGCCCTCGCCCGGCGTGACGGCCCGGTGCGGGGCCGACGGTGAGCGAGTCGCGTGCCATCCGCTTCACCGAGGAGCGGCCCCGCCTTCTCGGGCTGGCCTATCGGATGCTCGGCAGCCGCTCCGACGCCGAGGACGTCGTCCAGGAGGCCTGGATCCGCTACGCCGGGACCGCGGACGAGCCGGACAACCCGGCGGCGTGGCTCACCACCGTCACCAGCCGCCTCGCTCTCGACCGATTGCGATCCGCCCCCGCTCGCCGCGAGCGCTACGTCGGCCCGTGGCTGCCCGAGCCCGTCCGCACTCGCTACGGCTCGGGGTCGGGTGCGGGCTCCGACGGGGGCGCCGACCCGGCCGAGGTCGTCGACCGGGCCGCCACGCTGACCCTCGGGTTCCTCGTCGTGCTCGACACCCTCAGCCCCGAGGACCGTGCCGTCTTCCTCCTCGCCGACGTGTTCGCGGTGCCGTTCGGCGAGATCGCCGAGATCGTCGGCCGCTCGCCCGAGGCGTGCCGCCAGGCCGCCAGCCGGGCACGACGCCGCATCCGGGAGGCGGGCCCACCGCGGGAAGGGACCGCCGACGACGCCAACTGGGATCTCGCCGGCCGCTTCGCTGCGGCCGTCGTCGGGGGCGACCTCGACGCGGCCATGGCGCTGCTGGCCCCTGACGTCACCCTCGTCAGTGACGGTGGCCCCACCCGTCACGCCGCCCGCCGGCCCGTCGTCGGGGCCGACCGGGTCGCCCGCTTCCTGATCAACGTCGCCGCCAAGCAGCCCGCCGACGCCACCGTGGAGATGGCCGAGATCAACAACAGCCCGGCCCTCATCAGCCGTACCGCCGACGAACCACCGGTGGTGATGACCGTCGAGGCGGGCCACGACGGCCGCATCGCCGCCGTGCACATGGTGCTCGCCCCCGAGAAGCTCCTCGCGCTCGACGACGACGCCCTGCAGTGGTGAGGCCGACGTCCACCCACCGATGACGCTGGTGCACCGGAGGCGCGGGTCGACAGATCGGCGGTGGGGGCCATGGGGAGAGGTGTCGACCGGCGACCGCCACCGGTTGACCTCCGGCAGGTGAAGCACCCGTGACCCGAACCTTGCCCCGGCGCCCGCGACCGGTTGGCAGAAGTGACGCCACGCGCCCCTCACGGCAACCGGTCCCGAGATGGACCGCGATCGGTTGCCAGAAGTGACGCCACACGCCCCTCACGGCAACCGGTCCCGCGGAGGTCGGTCAGTCGGTGCGCAGAACGGCCGCGGCGTCGGCCTCGATCGCCGTACCCTCGAAGAACGAGGGGTTGGCGCCGGCGTGCATACGGACCGCGTTGGCGAAGGTGAAGTCGCGGAACTGCTCGGCGTCGATGATGCCGTGCTCGAGCAGCTCGTAGGCCTCGACCATGACGTCGCTCATCACGGGGGCGTCCCAGTGGGAGACGTCGGAGCCGAGCATCGGCCGCAGGCGGGCCGGCGTGCCCTCGAGGTCGAGGTCGAACGCCAGGCCCACGAGCGGATCGTCGGCCTCGCAACCGAAGAACATGCGCTCCTCGAACGGCTCGAGCAGGTCCTCCACCGACGTGATGCCGGCAGCGGCGAACTCGTCGAGCTGAGAGGGCCGGCCCGGGCGGCGGGCGAGGTAGTCGCCGATGCGGTCGAGGTTGGCCTTCATCTGGTCGTCGCCGTAGCGCTCGACCAGCGAGAGCACGGCGGCCACGTCGAGGTTCTCGGGGTCGAGCTCCTCGATGGCGTGCCCACCGCGCTTGCGCCAGTGGCCGACGGTGTCCGCGAGCAGGGCCGCGCCCCAGGCCACGCCGCCCTCGAGGTAGCCGACCCGCAGCTCCGGGAACCGACGGAACACCCCGCCGAGGAACAGCGCCTTGCACAGCACCGCGTGGTTCCCGGCGATGCCGCCGATGTGGTTGAACACGTAGCTCGAGACCGAGCGGGCCGAGTGGGTGTACTGCAGCGACGAGTGGAAGGCGGGGGCAACCCCGAGCTCGACACAGGCGGCCCACACGGGGTCGTAGTCGTAGGCGCTGTCGAGACCGAACACGTCGAGGCGGGTACCACCGACCGCGAGGGGCCGGCTGGCGTTGCCGGCCAGCACCACCGAGCGGAAGCCCAGCTCGATGACGGCGTGGCGAAGGCACATGACCGCCATCTCCGGCGTGTCCATCGGGATCACCGCGGCCGGCACGAGGCGATCCTCGTAGCCGGCGAACAACCGCTTGATGTAGCGGTTCACGCCCTGGCAGGCATGACCGCGCAGGTCGTTGTCGCCGGCCTCGACCAGGCCGAGGGTGAAGCTCGGGTAGATCGCCATCACGTCGATGCCGAGCTCGTCGAGGCGCTGGTACATCAGGCTCGGGAGGTGGGCCGTGGCCCGGTCATGGGCATCGGCCACCGGGTTGCCCCACCACGACGGCATCGACGCCCACCGGTCGAGGACCTCGGGCGCGGAGCGGTCGGCCTGGAACACGGCGGTGTCGAACGGGCCGCGGACCTGCTCGGCGTAGCGGTCGGCCATCGCGGTGCCGCCGCTCTCCTCGAGGTAGCTCATGATCTCGTCGTTCACGAGCGGCATGAACTCCAGGAAGTGGCCGTCGCCGTCGAGGATCGGGTGTCCGACCCGTCGGCGGACCTCGGCCGCGGTGATGCTCTGTTCGCTCGTCGTCATCGCAGTCCCCCTGGTGCCGGGCCGACCCTCGGTCGCGGCCTCGGCGTTCCTCGGACGCTACTTGCATCGTGCAACTAGCGTCGGTGCCGAGGTCGGCCGGGGGGCCGGGCCAGTGCAGGGGGCACACGTGGGCAAGGACGACGTCAGGCCGATCCGCAGCATCCTGTTCGTGGGCGGCGACGACGGTGAGCAGCTACGGGCGAGCACCGGCTTCGGCGCCGACGCCGTGATCTGCGACCTCGAGGAGCCGCGCGAGCCGTTCTCCGACGCCCAGCGGGTCGCCGCCGGCACCGACGTCGGGGCGTTCCTGCGCACCCTGCCCGGCTCCGACGTCCGCACCCGGTACTTCGTGCGGGTGCGGGGGCCGCACACCGGGCTCATGTTCCGCGACCTGGCGCCGGTGGTGTGCGAGGGGCTGACCGGCGTGCTGGTCCCCAAGATCGACGGACGCGACGACGTCATCGCCGCCGATGCCGTGCTCACCGCGGCCGAGGTCGAGGCCGGCCTCGAGCCTGGCAGCATCGCCCTCTACCCGATCCTCGAGACGCCGATGGCATTGCGCAACGCCCACGAGATCGCCGCTGCCTCCGAGCGCGTGGCCTACATGGGCGGCGCCATCTCCCGCTTCGGCGACATCCACCAGGCCGTCGGCTACCGCTGGACCCCCGAGGGCACCGAGACCCTCTTCCTGCGCTCGAAGGTGCTGATCGACGCCAAGGCCGCCGGCATCAAGTACCCGATCAGCGGCATGTGGGGCGGCGCCACCGACGACACCGAGGGCTTCGTTCGCTTCGCCACCGAGCTCCGCGACCTCGGCTACTACGGGATGATGCTCGGCATGCGCGAGCACGTGGCGCTCGCCCACGAGGTGTTCACCCCGACGGCCGCCGAGATCGCCTACTGGTCCGACCTCGACCGGCTGGCCACCGCGGCCGCCGCCGACCCCGACGCCGGGCCCATCACCTACGGCGACCCCAACGACGGCGAGGGCCACATCGTCCACGGCGCCCACGTGGCCTCGGCGCGCAAGAACCTGGCCTGGGCGCGCGACCTCGGTCTCGTCGACTGACCCCTCCCCCCGCGACCGGTTGCCAGGAGTGACGCCACGCGCCCCTCACAGCAACCGGTCCCCAGGTCGAACGCGACCGGTTGCCAGGAGTGACGCCACGCGCCCCCCACAGCAACCGGTCCGCCGGAGATGAGGGGGGCGACGCCTAGCGTCGGCGCGGTGAGCGCCGAGTCCCCACCCCGAGTCGAGGGCACCATCGCCATCGCCGCGGTGCTCACCGCCGTGGCCGGGTTCGTCGACGCCCACATCTTCGTGCACGTCACCGAGGTGTTCGTCGCCAACCAGAGCGGCAACGTCGTGCTCTTCGGCATCTTCCTCGGCGAGCGGCGCTGGCCCGAGGTCGCCGCCCACATCCTGTCGATCGCGATGTTCGCCGTGGGCGTCGCCGTGGGCACGACCATCCACGACCGCCGCCTGCAGGCCGGCAGAGCCCTGCGCCCGGACCTGATCCTCTACGCCGAGGCGGCGATGCTGGCCGCCGTCATCGCCCTGCGGGTGGTCGCCGGGCCCACGCCGGTGCTCACCGTCGACGCCCTGGACTACCCGGTGATCCTGCTCGGCGCCCTGGCCATGGGCCTGCAGACCGTCGTGATCGGGAAGGTCGGCTCGGTCGCGGTGGCCACCACCTACGAATCGGGCGCGGTGGCCCGGGTCGGTGAGGAGGTGGCGCTGGCCGCCCGCTCCGGTCGCACCGCGGAGCAGCGCCGGCGCCACGCCTCGGTGGCCAAGGTGCTGCTGATCGTGGTGGGGAGCTACGCCGGCGGCGCGACCCTCGCCGCCGCCGCCAACCGCAGCCCGGCCTGGCTGCTCCTGCCGCTGGCGGTCATCCTCGTGTGCGCCACGTTCGCCCGCCGCGTGCTGGCCCCCCAGCCCCAGGACCCGAGCCCCGGCTGAGCCGACGATCCATCCGCGGCCGCCGAGGACCCCGGGACAAGACTCGCTCCATGGCGGACGACGGTGACTACGGGATGGGCGGCATCGAGGACCGGGACGGCTACGCCGTGGCCTCGGCGGCCGGAGAGCTGAGCTCGATCGAGTGGGGGGCGAAGGTCCTGAAGGGGCTCGCCGTCGCCGCCGGCGTCATCTGGCTCATCGCCATGGTCACCTTGTTCTGGTCCAACTGGAAGGTCTACGACCGCGGGTACCCCAGCGGGGTGCTCTCCGGCACCGTCGACAACGACCGCCTGATCTCGACGATCGGGATCACGCTCCAGTCCACGTGGGGCTACCTGCTGGTGGCGGTGGTGGCCTACACCGGCTCGATGCTCCTGCACGGCCAGCGGATGCGGCTGCTCATCGCCGCCATGGCCGACGACGACTGACCCCACACGCGAAGGTGGCTCACCCGGTCGCCTCCTCGGCGACCAGGTGAGCCAGCTTGGAACCGGGGCGGGGAGGGTCAGTCCTCGGCGAGGATGCCGTAGAGCCTCTTACGGGCATCGGTGACGATGGCCACTGCCCGCGCCTGCTGCTCTGACGTGCCGGCCGAGGAGATCTGCTTGCACGCCATCGCCATCTGGCGGAAGGCATCCCACAGCTCCTTGAGGCCGGGGTCGACGCCCTGGGCGACCTGCTCCCACGGCGCGGTGTCGGGCTGCTCGGCGGCCTTGGCCCGGCCGTCGTCGGTGAGGGTGAACCGACGCTTGCCGTCGGCCTCCTCCCCGGTGACGAGGCCCTCCTCCTCCAACATCTGGAGGGTCGGGTAGACCGAGCCGGGGCTGGGCTTCCACATGCCGTTGGTGCGCTCGGCGAGCTCACCGATGATCTCGTAGCCGTGCATCGGCCGCTCGGCGAGCAGGGCCAGCACGGCGGCGCGAACGTCGCCCTTGCGGGCCCGGCCACGGCCACGGCCACGGGGGCCACCGGGGCCGAAGCCCCGACCGGGGCCACCGCGCCAGGGCGGGCCCCACCCTCCGTCGTCGAAGGCGGCCCGTTCGCCGCGGTCGAGCTCGCCGACCTCGCCGGACGGGCCGGGGCGGCGTCCCCGCCATCCCCGGTGCTGCTGGTGTTCATGATGTCGTCCGTTCATCGGACACTCCTTCGTTCTCTCGTCGGGGCGGGGCTGCGGCCGCAGGTTGCGGCGGGAACCCCGACCCCTTTCGTTCGGTTGACGACGATCACGATATATCGGAATGGTTCGGTTGACAACCCCCTGATTGCCGCGGTGCCGAGAGGACGCGGCGCGAGACTCCCCCCATGCCCGACGGTTCCGAGCCATCCGTGCCGGACCAGCCCGCCGAACGACCCCCGCGGCTGCTCGTCGAGCTCAGCACCATCTCCGTGGTCACGGTGCTGGGTGCGATCACCGTCCTGCTGCTGCTC
>Ga0302299_10002131_pt1 | contig 12052 bp, 13 predicted proteins | sample III_Fen_N3_4_FD_198795 | JGI IMG/M metagenome (GOLD analysis project Ga0302299, IMG submission 198795) | Peat permafrost microbial communities from Stordalen Mire near Abisko, Sweden - III_Fen_N3_4 | ecosystem: Environmental > Terrestrial > Soil > Wetlands > Permafrost | place: Sweden: Abisko...
CGCCCCTCGCGCACCGGACAGCGGCGCCCAGGCCAAACCTTAGACAAGCGGAGGCCCTCTCCCCAGTTGCGGCCCCCGTGCCGCGACCGCGTGCCAGACTTCTCGAGGCCGCGATGCGACGAGTACGCAGGTGCTGGCTCACCCGCTCGTTCCCCCTTCGCCCAACCACGTCGACCTCCAGGTCACCCATGGGGACGGACCGCGCGGCCACCGGTGTCTCGTTTCCCGGTGGCCGCGCGCACGACCCGAGCGGACCCCACGGCATACGGTGTCGTCCATGGCCTCGCGCAAGGGTGAGTTCGGAGATCCGGTCGTGCTCGACGTCGACGGCTTCGACGTCCGCGTCTCGAGCCCACAACGGGTCTACTTCGCCGCACGGGGCGAGACCAAGCTCGACCTGGTCAACTACTACCTGTCGGTCGGCGACGGCATCGTCAACGCCCTGCGCGAGCGGCCCTGCATGCTGCACCGGTTCCCCGACGGCGTCTCGGGCAACAAGGTGCACCAGAAGCGGCTGCCGCGGGGAGCGCCGCCCTGGGTCGAGACGGTGCGGCTGCACTTCCCCCGCTACGGCCTGCACGCCGACGAGCTGTGCGTCACCCGGCTGGCCGACGTCGCATGGGCGGTGCAGATGAGCACCGTCGAGTTCCACCCGTGGAACAGCCGTCGGGCCGACACCGAGAAGCCCGACGAGTGGCGCATCGACCTCGACCCGATGCCGGACGCACCCTTCTCGCGCGTGCGCCTGGCCGCACAGGTGGCGCACGAGGTGCTCGACGAGCTGGGGGCGGTGGGGTGGCCCAAGACCAGCGGGGGCCACGGGCTGCACGTCTACGTGCGGATCGCGCCCGACCACGGGTTCGGCGACGTGCGCCGGGCTGCGCTGGCCTTTGCGCGCGAGGTGGAGCGCCGCATCCCCGACGACGTCACGACCACCTGGTGGCGCAAGGACCGCGACCCCGAGGCGGTCTTCGTCGACTACAACCAGAACGCCCGCGACCACACCATCGCTGCGGCGTACTCGGTGCGCGGCAACGAGATCGGCACGGTCTCGACGCCGTTCCGGTGGGACGAGCTGGATGACGTCGAGCCCAACGACTTCACGATCGCCACCGTGCCGGCGCGCTACGCCGAGCTCGGCGACCTGCACGCCGGCATCGACGATGCGGTCTTCGACATCGCCCCGCTGCTCGAGTGGGCCGAGCGTGACGAGGCCGCCGGGGCGGAGCCGCCGCCCGAGCCCGAGGACGACACGGGCAAGCCCTGATGGACCTCGTCATCCCGCCGGGTCCCGGCGTGCCGCAGGGGTTGACGGTGCCGGCGGGTGAGCTCGTCGAGCGGTTCTCGCGGTCGTCGGGGCCGGGCGGTCAGGGCGTCAACACGGCCGACAGCCGGGTCGAGCTCGAGCTCGACGTCGTGGCGTTCGAGGGGTTCTCGCAGACCCAGCGGCTGCGGGTGCTGCGGGCGCTCGACCCGCGGCTCGTGGGTGGCCGGCTGCTCGTCGTGGCCGCGTCGGAGCACCGCCAGCAGCGCCGCAACCGGGTGGCGGCGCGGGAGCGGATGGCCGACCTGCTGCGCGACGCGATGGCTCCCCCACCGGCGCCGAGGCGCGCCACCCGGCCGACGCGCGGGTCGAAGGAGCGGCGGCTCGCGGCCAAGAAGCGGCGCGGTGAGACGAAGGCGGGTCGCTCGCGCCCGGCATCCGACGCCTGAGCTCGACCCCTAGCGCGAACCACCCAACAGGCAGTCAGCTGCGAAAGGAGGAGGGCCACGCTCGATGGGCGCCCGTCGCCGGCCGACTGCCTGTCCGGAGGTGCACTCTTCGCCCAGGGATGCCGGACGCGCGGGTGGTCGCCCCCTGACACCCCCCGGAACGGGCAGCGGGGTCAGCCGGTGGCGGCGGCGACGAGGCGCACCACCTCGTCGGCGCACCCCCACGACAGCGTGACGCCGGCACCCCCGTGCCCGTAGCAGGTCACCACCGGCCGCCCACCCCGCTCGGATGCCGCGAGGCGCACCTCGGGCGCCATCGGCCGCAGCCCCACCCGCGCGCCGAGCACCTCGACGGAGGCCAGCTCGGGCACCGCTGCGCGCACGCGGCGCAGGATCGCCTCGTGGACGTGCGAGTCGGGTTCGGCGTGCCATGACCCGGCGAGGTCGGTGCCGCCGCAGACCAGCCAGCCCGGGTGCGGCAGCACGTAGACCATGCCGTCGGGGTGCTCGTCGTCGACCAGCCACCGTTGCAGCCCCGGGTTGGCCAGCAGCGCGACCTGGCCCCGCGACGGTGTGCCGGCGTGGTCGTCGACCAGCGTCCCCGAGCGCAGGCCGGCGGCCACCACCACGACGTCGCCGGGCACGTTAGCCAGGCCGCTCACCCACCCCCGGACCAGCTCGACCCCGGCCTCGACACAACGGGTCTCGAGCCACGGGAGGAACACCGGCATGGTCACCAGCGGCAGGGTCGCGACCACGCCGCCCGACGCCCCGGGTGGCAGCTCGTCGGGGCGCGCCTCGCGCCAGACCGGCACGGCGCCGGTCCACCACCGGTCGGGGACACCGCGCTCGACGACCACCCCCTCCCGCAGGGCCACCCCCGCGTCGGGGTTCCGGGCGAGCAGGGTGAACGCGTCGAGGGACACCCGGCCCCAGGCGAGCACCCGGTCGCGCGGCTGCACGTGGTACGGGAACCAGAGTCCGCCCGCCACGGCGGAGGTCGTGTCGGCCACCGGCTCGTCGCGCACGCAGCACACCTCGTGACCGGCCCGAGCCAGACCGAGCGCCGCGGTCAGCCCGATGACGCCACCGCCGACCACCGCCACGCGCGCCATCCCCGCATCCTCCCCTAGCGTGGCCCCATGGAGCCCCTCGACCCGCACCCGGTCACCGGCGACCTGTTCGCGTCGCCGGTGCCACCGGGCAGCGGGTGGCCCGGCGACCCCGCCGACGCGTCGACGCCGGTGGCCGCGACGGCCGCGGCGGTTCGGCGGCTCGCGGCGACGGCGGTCGGCATCCCCGAGCTGCAGGCGCGGATCTCGGTGTGCCGGGCCTGTCCTCGTCTGGTGCAGTGGCGGGAGGAGGTCGCCCGGTCCGGCCGCCGTGCCTCGTTCGCCGACCAGCCGTACTGGGGACGCCCCGGGCCCTCCTTCGGGGACCCGGACGCCGAGGTGCTGCTCGTCGGGCTGGCACCGGCCGCGAACGGCACCAACCGCACCGGCCGGATGTTCACCGGTGACTCCTCCGGCGACGTGCTGTACGCCGCCCTGCACCGCACCGGCTTTGCGGCGCTGCCGACCTCGGTCGCGGCCGGCGACGGGCAAGCGCTCACCGGCATCCGGATCGTCGCCGCCGTGCGGTGCGCGCCGCCCGCGAACAAGCCCACCCCGGCCGAGCGCGCCACCTGCTCGGCCTGGCTGGAGCGCGACCTCCAGCTCGCGGCCCCCCGGTTGCGCGCCATCCTCTGCCTCGGGGCGATCGGCTGGGATGCCGCGCTGGCCGCCACCCGTGCCCTGGGCTGGGACGTGCCGCGGCCGAAGCCCCGGTTCGGCCATGCCGCCGAGGTGACCGTCACGACGCAGGAGGGGCGCGGCATCCTGCTCGTCGGGTGCTACCACGTGAGCCCGCACAACACGTACACCGGACGGCTCACCCCCGCCATGCTCGACGAGGTGCTGCTGTCGTTGCGGACGGGATGATGCCCAGTAAACCAGGTGGTCGGTAGCCGAGCCAATCGCCTAGTGTCGCTGGATGATCCGACTCGACCGCCCCGACGTCCGCGTGCACCGCAGCTACCTCGAGGCCCACGACGAGTTCGCCGGCGAGCAGCGCGACGGCGACGGTGACTGGGTCGAGCCGCCCGACGACGGCGGCTACCCCGGGGTGGCCTGGACCCGCGAGCAGCTCGAGAGCCCGGACGGGTTCGCCCGGTTCGTGCGGTGGCGCCTCGACCGGGCCCGCGACGACTCCCCCCGCCCCACCGGCCACGTGCCGGCGACGTTCTTCTGGGCCGTGGACGACCACGACCCGACGACCTACCTCGGCTCGATCGCGGTGCGACACGCCCTGACGCCGTTCCTGCTCGAGGTCGGCGGCCACATCGGCTACTCGGTGCGGCCCAGCGCCCGTCGGCGAGGGGTGGCGACCGAGGCGCTGCGGCTCGTGCTCCCCCACGCCGCGGCCCTCGGCATCGACCCCGCCCTGCTGACCTGCGACCTCGACAACGTGGCGTCGGCGAAGGTGATCGAGGCCAGCGGCGGGGTGCTCGAGGACGTCCGGGGCGACAAGAAGCGCTACTGGGTGCCGACGGGCGGTTGAGCCACCCGGAGGTGGCGCCCGCGTCCTAGGGTGACGGGATGACCGACTCCTCCGGCCCCGCTCTCGTCGTCACCCGCCACGGTGGTCTCGACGTGCTCGTCGTCGAGCCGGACCGCCCGGCGCCGCAGCCCGCGCCGGGCGAGGTGCTGGTCGAGGTGGCCGCCGCGGGCGTGAACTTCATCGACGTCTACCAGCGCGAGGGGGTCTACCCGAACACCACACCCTTCGTGGGCGGCAACGAGGGCGCCGGCACCGTCGTGGCGACCGGAGAGGGTGTCGACTCGTTCCACCCGGGCGACCGGGTCGCGTGGCCGCAGGCGCTGGGCAGCGCCGCCCGCTTCGCGGCCCTTCCGTCGTCCGTGCTGGTGCTGGTGCCCGACGGCGTCGACCTCGACATCGCGGCGGCGGTGATGCTCCAGGGCCTCACCGCGCACTACCTCACCACCAGCACCCACCCGGTACAGCCGGGGGACGTCGCGCTGGTGCACGCCGCTGCCGGTGGCGTCGGCCAGCTGCTCGTGCAGATGGTGCAGGCGCGCGGTGGCTCGGTGGTGGCGACGGCTGGGGGCCCCGAGAAGTGCGAGACCGCGCGAGGCCTCGGGGCCGAGCACGTCATCGACTACCGGGCGGTCGACAACCTCGCGGAAGAGGTGCGCCGGCTCACCGGCGGGCGGGGCGTCGACGTGGCCTACGACGGCGTCGGCAAGGACACCTTCGACGCGTCGCTGGCGTCGTTGCGGCCGCGGGGGCTGCTTGCACTCTTCGGCGCCGCCAGCGGGCAGGTGCCGCCGTTCGACGTCCAGCGGCTCAACGCGTCCGGCTCGCTGTTCCTGACCCGTCCCCAGCTCGGGCACCACCTGGCGACGCCCGAGGAGCTGCAGTGGCGGGCCGGCGGGGTGCTCGGCGCGGTCGCCGACGGGAGCCTGCACGTGGCCGTCGGCGGGCGCTACCCGCTGACCGAGGCGGCCACGGCCTACGCCGACCTCGAGGGTCGGCGCACCCAGGGCAAGCTCCTGCTCATCCCCTGAACCCCCGTCGGGGCGGTTCGGGTCAGCTGGCGGTGGTCCAGAGCACGGCGACGAGCACGTTGACCAGGGCCAGCACCCCGGCCGCCATCACGAGCTGCGGGCGGGCGCCCTGTCCCTTGCGCTCCTTGGCCGCCGCGATCTCGGCGCAGGCCACGACCGCGAGGGCGATGACGAACTTGACGCCGATCTTGGAGTTGTCGACCTTCTCGTCGTTCATCTGCACCAGGCCGACGAGCAGGATGCCGGTGAGCAGCTGGGCCCGGGCCCCCCAGAGCAGGTAGGGCGTCACGGTGCCGCGCGCGAGGAACAGCGCGCTGCCGATGATCGCGGCCATGCCGAGCAGGTGGAGGACGACGAACACGTTCACCAGGAATTCCATGGGCACACCATAGGCGCGCGCAGTGCGGACCCGAGCCACCGACCCACACCACGCGAGCACTCAGAGGAGGCGGCGGCCCATCGCCCAGGCGGTGAGCTCGTGGCGCGAGGACAGCTGCAGCTTGCGCAGCACCGAGGACACGTGCGTCTCGACCGTCTTGACCGAGATGAACAGCTCCTTGGCGACCTCCTTGTACTGGTAGCCGCGGGCGATCAGCCGCATCACCTCCCGCTCGCGGGCGGACAGCCGGTCGAGCTCCTCGTCGACCTCGGCGATCTCACCAGCGGCCGCGCCGAACGCGTCGAGCACGAACCCCGCGAGCCGCGGCGAGAACACGGCATCCCCGTCGGCGACCCGGCGGATGGCGGTGATCAGGTCGCGAGCGCCGATCGTCTTGGTGACGTAGCCCCGTGCGCCGGCGCGGATGACCGCGATGACGTCCTCCGCGGCATCCGACACCGACAGCGCGAGGAAGCGCACCGGCGCACCCGAGCGCGCCTGCACCCCGAAGCACCCGTGGATGACGTCGACGCCACCGTTGCCGTTGCCGCCGGGCAGGTGCACGTCGAGGAGCACCACGTCGGGCTGCTCGGCACGAATTACCTGCACGGCGGTGTCGACGTCGGGGGCCTCACCGACGAACTCGCACACCGGGATTCCGCTAGCAGCCATCGCATCGGTCAGCTCGGCGCGCACACCGGTGCGGAACATCCGGTGGTCGTCGACGAGCACGACCCGCACGGGGCCGGACTGCACGCCTCCACCGGTCGGAGTGGGTGAGCTCATGACGTTCCTCCTTCGATCGGTGGCAGCCGCAGCTCCACCTCGGTTCCGTCGTCGCGGCGTCGCACGCGTGCCGCGCCCCCGTGCCGTTCCATCCTGCCCAGGATCGACTGGCGCACGCCGAGCCGGTCCTCGGGCACGGAGTCGAGGTCGAACCCGTCGCCGCGGTCGCGCACGAACGCCTCGACCCCGGTGGGACCGATCTCGACGTAGGCCGTCACGGGTGTGCCGCCGTGCCGCACCGCGTTGAGCAGCGCCTCGCGCATCGCCTGGGCCAGCGCGGCGCCGTGCGGCTCGTAAGGGCGGTCGCCGGTGACGACGAGGTCGATCGCGACGCCGTGCAGGTCCTCGACGTCGTGGGCGACCTCGGTGACCGCCGCGGCGAGCGTCGACTGCGAGCCCTGCGGCCCGGCGTACAGCCACGAGCGCAGCTCGCGCTCCTGGGCGCGGGCCAGCCGGGTGACGGCCGCCGAGTCGTGCGACTGGCGCTGGATCAGGGCCAGGGTCTGCAGCACCGAGTCGTGCAGGTGCGCGGCGATGTCGGCCCGCTCGGTGGCGCGGGCGGCTGCCACCTGCTCGCGGCGCAGGTCGCCCCACAGCCGCAGGGCCCACGGCGCGGCGATGATCAGCGCCCCGACGAGCACGGCGATGGCGGCGAGCAGGGCGTCCCAGACCGCCGACACCGACTCCCCGCGCGTGACGAGCACGAGGATGCCGGCCATGGCGAGCCCGACGCCGAGGGCCATCCGCAGCCAGCCGTAGCGACCCTCGCCGGAGCCGAGCCACCGCGAGCGCTGCGCGTCGTCGAGGTTGGACCAGGCGACGATGGCGCCGACCGCGATGGTGAACAGGGGCACCAGCACCGTGCCGATGACGCCACCACCGAGCACCGGGGTCAGCAGCACCGCACCGCCGACGACGAGCACCGCACCGACGACGAGGACCAGTCCCCACTGCCGGCGCTCGGGGGCGGCGCCGGGGTCGGCAGCCTGAGTGGGGTCGGCGTCGACGTCGGCCTCGGGCGTCAGCGCCCAGAGGAAGACGTACGCGGCCAGGCCGGCGCCGCCGGCGAGGGTGAGCAGCACGAACGTCCAGCGCACGCTGCGCCGGGAGACCCCGAGGTGGCGGGCGACCGCCCCGCACACACCGGGGGTCCAGCCGCGGCTGCGCGACCGCACCAGGGGAGGCCGCGACGGCTGGGCCGGCGGCAGCTCGTACGGGTGCACCGGCAGCCCCGAACCGGCCACACCGGCGTCGGGACCACCATCGGTCACCGGGCGCGGGTGGGCGGCGGGTTCGTAGGGCGTGGGCACGACCCCATCCTGACCTACACCGGGGCCGGGCAGGGTAGGTCCCGGGGTCCGCTCAGGGGGACGTCAGGGTCGACCCTCATGGCGAGGGACCCCTCCGGCGGACCACGCTGGAGCCATGACGGAGAACACCACCCAGAGCGTGCCCCCACCGAGCACGTCATTCCTCGACGACAGCTTCGCCCGGTTGCGCAACAGCGGCTACTACCGCGACACCGACGGCCGCTGGTTCGGCGGTGTCTGCACCGGCCTGGCCCAGCGCTTCGGCGTCGACCCGGTGCTCATCCGGGCCGCCGCGGTCGTGCTCGCCTTCCTTGGCGGCATCGGCCTGACCGCCTACGTCATCCTCTGGCTGCTGCTGCCCGACCGGCATGGGGACGTCCTCGCCGAGCGGGCCGTGCGCCAGGGCGATGCCGGCCCGATCGCGCTGCTCGTGCTCGCCGCGGTGCTCGTCTGCGGCGGGGTGTTCTCCATCGGCAACGGCAACAGCTGGTTCGCGCCGCTGTGGCTGGTCCCGGTCGGGATCATCGCCTGGCTCGTGTTCGCCCGCCGCAACGGCCGCACGCCGCAGACCGGCTACGGCAGCGTGGCCGCCCCGCCGCCGCCGTACGGCACCCCCACCCCCCCGCTTTCCCCCACCCCGCCCCCGTCAGGAGAGGCCATGTCCACCACCCCCACCGTCGCCGCACCGCCGTATGCCGGCAGCTCGCCGGGTGCCTACCGCGGACCCCAGCCGGGCACCTACGGCGGCCCGCCGCTCGGTGGACCCTCCGGGCCCTACGGTGGCCGGCCCACCCCGCCGGCGCCGCCGCGCCCCGTCGCACCACCGCCGCCGCCGCGACCGCGTCGCCGCCGCCCCAGCGGGTTTGTCGGCCTCGTCTCGCTCGGCATCGCCCTGGTCGGGATCGGCCTGGGCGCGGCCCTGGACGACCCGCTCGGCTTCCCGGGCAGCTCCGCGACCCTGGGCTTCCTCATCGCCCTGACCGGCGTGTCGGTCGTGGTGCTCACCCTCGGGTTGCGCGGCCGGGCCTCCGGCTTCAGCGGCTTCCTCGTGGTGACGCTCGCCTTCCTGCTCGTGGCAGCCTCGGCGGCCTCACGGGTCGAGGTCAAGGACGGTGTCGGCACCCGCACGTGGACCCCGGTGCCCGCCGCCGGAGCCACCGCCTTCCAGCTGGGCGCCGGCGATGCCACCCTCGACCTGAGCCGGCTCGTCACGACGCCGGCCCCCGGCGCGAGCACCCCCGCCACCCCGGCCACGCCGCCCGCCACGACCATCCCGCAACGGGTGACCGTGGAGATGGGCGCGGGCGACCTCACCATCGTCGTGCCCGAGGGCCTCGACGTCCGCGTGGACGCCAGCGTCGGCTTCGGTGACATCACCCACCGCGGCGGCGTCGGTGGCACCACCGACACCACCGGCAGCGACCGCAGCACCTCGACAGTCATCGGCGACCCGCCGGTGCAGGTCGTCGTCGACGCCCAGCTCGGCCTGGGCCAGATCACCATCCAGGAGAACTGATGACCACCCCGACCCCTCCCCCCACCCCCAGCACCCCGGAGCCCTCGGACCCGACGCGGACCCCCGACACCCAGGACACCCAGGACACCGTCAACCTGGCCGACGAGGTGTTCCCCGACGACGGGCGCACCACGCCCCTGCCGACCACGGCCGCGACGGGTGCCCCCGCCACGATGACGGCACCGGCCCCGCCGGCTCCGGCCGCCCCGCCGCAGCCGCAGTGGCTGCCCGGCCCGGCCCCGTTCGCGCTGGTGCTGGGCCTGCTCGGCCTGCTGGTCGCGGGCAGCGTGCTGCTGAACGAGCTCACCGACGTGACGCTGCCCTGGGGTGACCTCGGGCCGTGGAGCGTCGTGGCCGCCGGGCTGGTCGTGCTCCTCGTCGGCGCGATCGGCCTGCGCAGCAGCCGCGCCCGCCACTGAGGCCGCCCGATGTCGTCAGGCGAGCCGCACCGCGCGCAGCGCGACCCGGACGCTCGCCACGACCGGCACGGACGCCAGCTCGGCCAGCGGAACCCAGCGAGCATCGGACGTCGACCCGCCCACGTCGTGCACGACGGGGCGGGTCGGCCGTGCGCAGCGGGCCGTGTGCAGCAGCCGCACCGCGTGGTAGTCCTCCAGACCCCGCGCCGAGCGCCCCACCCAGTGCTGGGTCATCACGTCGACGAGCCGCACCCGGTCGACGACCTGGCCGGTCTCCTCGGCCACCTCACGCACCACCCCCTGCGTCGGCGACTCGCCGGGGTCGAGCCCGCCACCGGGCAGGTTCCACCGGCCGGCCGCCCCCGTGTAGCCGGCCAGCTGGGTGAGCAGCAGCTTCTCCTCCGCCACGACCACGGCGTAGGCCGCCACCCGCTGGTGCGGGTCGACCCCCTCCCGCTCGGCCTCGGTGAGCCCGGGACCCTCCGGCCCCAACGGCGGGTCCGCCGGTGCGGCCGGCTGCACGGCGTAGTGCAGGACCAGGTCGCCCAGGACCCCGTCGACGCCGACCACCGAACCCGGCCAGCCACGCGCGGCCAGGCCCACCGCGGGGTCCTCGCCGTGCGCGAGCACGAAGCGGACGGCTTCCACACCGTCCGAGCGTCCGACCACGGTGATCATGCGACGCGCACCCCCGCCCGCTCGTACTCCGCACGCGTCGCGGCCAGCACCCCGCTCCAGTCCTGCGCCGGCGGGGTGGCCAGCAGGTGAGCCCGCAGCCGCGCGCGCAGCGCGTCGTCGCCGGCGAGCCGCGCCAGAGCCAGCGCGAGGGAGTCGTCGTCCCCGGCGAGCAGCCCGTCGACCCCGTCCTCGACGAAGTCGTCGACACCCGTCCCGCGCAGTGCCACGACCGGGACCCCCGCCGCCCGGGCCTCGAGGGGGGCGATACCGAAGGCCTCGAGCCGGGCCGCGGTGAGGTAGAGGTCGGCGCCCTGGTGCAGCCGGCGCAGCTCGTCACGCCCGACACGCCCGGGCAGCTCGACCCAGTCGAGCCCCCTGGTGCGCAGGTAGCGCTCCATCCCGCGACGCTGCGGCCCCTCCCCCACGATGGTGGCCCGCAAGGGCACGGCCGGGTCGAGGATGGCGCGGGCGCGGCGCAGCACGTCGAGCGCGGCGAGGGGCCGCTTGCGCGACACGAGCCGCATCGCGGAGACCACCTGCACCGGATGCCGCGGGGCCGCCTCCGCGCGCTCGGTCACCGGGCGCCACCACGCGGCATCCACGCCGTTGGGCACCACCTCGACCACCGCGCCGCGGGCGGCGCCCGACACCCGCGCGGCCGCCATCCTCGACACGGCGTTCAGCGCAACGCCCCGGTCGGCCCAGCGCGCCAGGTGGCCCACCGCGCGGAACACCGGTGCGGAGCGGCCGATCACGCAGTGGAAGGTGGCGGTCACCGGCAGCCCGGCGGCCAGCGCGACGGGCACCAGGTCGGTCGCGAACGGGCTCACCACGCCGAGGTGGGCGTGGGCCACGTCGAAGCCTCCGACGGCCAGCGCACGGCGCACCTCGCGAGGCGCGAACGGGTTCACCGGGATGCCGCCGGGCAGCGGGATCGCCAGCCGGTGCACCGTGACGCCGTCGTCGCCGGTGGAGGTCGAGCCGCCGCGCTCGCCGTTCGGGCCGGCCGTCGCCGTGAACACCTCGACCTCGTGTCCGGCGCCCACCAGCTGGCGGGAGAGGTCGCGCACCTGGCTCTCGATCCCGCCCAGCCGCGGCGGGTAGCAGTCCGTGAGCATGGCGACCTTCACGAGGCCCCAGCCTGCCATGCGCGAGGATGGGCCTCGATGTCCCCCACGATCGTGGCCTTCCACGCCCATCCTGACGACGAGGCCCTGCTCACCGCGGGCACGATGGCCCGCGCCTCGGCAGAGGGTCATCGCGTGGTCCTGGTGCTGGCGACCGACGGCGGGGCCGGCCTGGCCGCCGAGGAGCTGCGCCGGGACGGCAGCCTGGGCCGGCGTCGCCTCGAGGAGGCCCGCGAGTCCTCGGCCGCGCTGGGGGTGGCCCGGGTCGAGTGGCTCGGCTATGCCGACAGCGGCAGCGGTCCCGAGCCCGAGCCCGACCTGCCGGGGGTCACCCGGTTCTGCCGCGCCCCCCTCGAGGAGGCCGCCGAGCGCCTGGCCGCGATCCTGAGCACGGAGCGGGCCGACCTGCTCCTGTCGTACGACGCCAACGGGGGCTACGGCCACCGCGACCACGTGCGGGTGCACCAGGTCGGCGCGCGTGCTGCCGAGATCGCGGGC
>Ga0302299_10002133_pt1 | contig 12045 bp, 9 predicted proteins | sample III_Fen_N3_4_FD_198795 | JGI IMG/M metagenome (GOLD analysis project Ga0302299, IMG submission 198795) | Peat permafrost microbial communities from Stordalen Mire near Abisko, Sweden - III_Fen_N3_4 | ecosystem: Environmental > Terrestrial > Soil > Wetlands > Permafrost | place: Sweden: Abisko...
ACTCATCCACCGGCCCCAGGACGACGCCGACGTCCGCCGTGCGGTCGCCCGGCTTACCTGGGACGAGGCGTTCGTCCTGCAAACCACGCTGGCCCTGCGACGGCAGGCCGCCCAGGCGACGCCGGCCACGCCGCGGACCGCCGCGCCCGGTGGCCTGCTCGACGCTTTCGAGCAGCGACTGCCCTTCGCCCTCACCGCCGGCCAGCTCGCAGTCGGTGCCGTTCTCGCCGATGAGCTCGCCCGGCCCCATCCCATGCATCGGCTGCTGCAGGGGGAGGTCGGCGCCGGTAAGACAATAGTGGCCCTGCGCGCGATGCTGGCCGTCGTCGATGCCGGCGGGCAGGCGGGGCTGCTGGCGCCGACCGAAGTGCTCGCCCAACAACATCACCGATCGATCCGCGACCTCCTCGGCCCGCTCGGTCGCGCGGGGGAACTGGACGCCGACGAGCGCGCCACCCGGGTCGCGCTGGTGACCGGGTCCTTGGCCGCGGCGGCTCGCCGCCGGACGCTGGCTGACGTGGCCTCCGGCACCGCCGGCGTGGTGATCGGCACCCACGCCCTGTTGGAGCAATCCGTCGACTTCGCCGACCTGGGCCTGGTTGTGATCGACGAGCAGCATCGGTTCGGTGTGGAACAGCGGGACGCGCTGCGGGCCAAGGGGACGAGCCCGCCGCACGTTCTGGTGATGACCGCGACGCCGATCCCGCGCACGGTGGCGATGACCGTGTACGGGGATCTGGAGACCTCCACGCTCACCGACCTGCCGCCGGGGCGGTCCGCCGTGCGCAGCTTTGTCGTGCGGGCCGGCAATCCGCTGTGGGTACAGCGGATGTGGGGCCGGGTGCGCGACGAGGTGGCCGCCGGTCGGCAGGCGTACGTGGTCTGCCCGAGGATCGGTGACCCGGCCGGCGAGGCCGCGGACGAGGCCCAGGGGGAGGAGCCGGCCCAGGGGGAGGAGCCAGTCGCCGACCCGGAGAGGGATGCCGGCGACCCCGCCCGCAGGCCGGGTGTGGCAGTGCTCACCGTCGCGCCCGCGCTGGCTGCCGATGAGCTGGCCGGGCTGCACGTCGAGGTCCTCCACGGCCGGTTGCCGGCGGAGGACAAGGATGCCGTGATGAGTGCCTTCGCCGCGGGCCGGATCGACGTTCTCGTGGCCACCACGGTGATCGAGGTCGGCGTCGACGTGGCGAACGCCACCGTGATGGTCGTGCTCGACGCCGACCGGTTCGGCGTCTCCCAACTCCACCAGCTGCGTGGTCGGGTCGGTCGAGGCAGTGCGCCCGGGTGGTGCCTGCTGGAGTCGCAGGCGACCCCCGGCAGCCCCTCCGCCGAGCGGCTGGCTGCGGTCGCGGCGACGACCGACGGCTTCCGACTGGCTCGCCTGGATCTCGAGCAGCGCCGGGAGGGCAACGTCCTGGGCGCTGAGCAGTCCGGCCGACGGAGCGGGCTGAAAATGCTCAGCCTGCTCCGCGACGAGGAGGTCATCCGCACCGCCCGGGAGGATGCCACCGCGCTGGTCAGCGCCGATCCCGAGCTTGCCCGGCATCCTGGGTTGGCTGCTGCGGTGGCCCGACTCGGCGCGGAGGAGCAGGCCGCGTACCTGGAGAAGACCTGATGCCGATCTCGGCATGACCCGGATCATTGCTGGCGTCGCCGGCGGGCGTCGGCTCGCCGTGCCGGCCGGCACGGACACCCGGCCGACCTCGGACCGGGCGCGCGAGGGCGTGTTCTCCACTGTTTCCGCGCTCCTCGGCCCACTGGCCGGCGCGCGCGTGCTCGACCTCTACGCCGGCTCGGGCGCGCTGGGTCTGGAGGCCCTGTCCCGCGGTGCTGCCGAGGCGACCTTCGTCGAGTGCGCCGCCCCGGCGCTGCACGTCCTCCGGCGCAACATCGCCGCGCTCGGCCTACCGGGTGCGACCGTGAGAGCGGAGTCTGTGGAGCGCTGGGTTCACGGGTTTGCCACGGTCGCCGACGGGACCGACGTCGTCCCCGTCGGCGTCCCGTGTCAGTACGACCTGGTGCTGGCCGACCCGCCGTATCCGATGGCGGCCGACCGGGTGGCCGAGGTGCTCGTCGCGCTGACGGCGCGGGGGTTGGCGGCTGCCGACGCGCTGGCCGTGGTCGAACGCGCCCGCCGGGACCCGGTGTTCCGCTGGCCACCGGGATGGATCCCGGTGCGGGGCCGACGCTACGGGGAAGCGATGCTTTGGTACGGTCGCGCAGCCTGATCGACGGAGGTTTGTCCGGTGCCCCGACGTGCCATCTGCCCGGGATCGTTCGATCCGGTGACCTGCGGCCACCTCGACATCGTGGAGCGGGCCAGCCGGATCTACGACGAGGTCGTCGTGGCGGTGATGATCAACCCGGCCAAGCAGGGCCTCTTCGCGTTGCACGAGCGAATCGACATGCTCACCGAGGCGACCGCCCGCTACGGCAACGTCAGCATCGATTCCTTCACCGGCCTGCTGGTCGACTTCTGCCAGCAGCGCGGTATCGGCGTGGTGGTCAAGGGTCTCCGCGCGGTCTCCGACTTCGACTACGAACTGCAGATGGCGCAGATGAACCAGTCGCTGGCCGGTGTCGAGACGCTGTTCATGCCGACGAATCCGCTCTACAGCTTCCTGTCGTCCTCCCTGGTCAAGCAGGTCGCGCTCTACGGTGGCGACGTCTCGGCACTGGTCCCGGAGTCGGTGCAGCGGCACCTGGCCGGACGCGTTCCGACGGGCACAGCGGGAGCGGGCTGACCGTCGCGGTGGACCCGGGACCCGTCGGCGCCCCGGGGCAACGCGGACAGGAGCTATTCTGAGATCACCGTCCCTCCTCACCCCGAGTTTCGTCATGCCTGAGAGCCGAAAGCGACGCCTGGACCCGCGAGCCCCACTCGTGATCGACACCCGCGAGCTGAGCCGCCGAGCCGGCTCGCTGCGCCATGCCAGACTCTCGGTACCGGCGCCACCGGCGCTCGGCACGGAGTTCCTCGGCGTCCCGGTGGGTGCTCCGGTGGAGCTCGACCTGCGGCTCGAGTCGGTGATGGAGGGCATTCTGGTCAGCGGTACGGCGCGTGCGCCGTTGACCGGGGAATGCAGCCGGTGTCTCGGAGCGCTGCGTGCGACGGTGGACGTGGAGGTCCAACAGTTGTTCGTCTACCCCGAGCTGCATAGTGATGCTTCGCTAACCGAGAGCGACGACATCGGCGAACTCGACGACGATCGGCTGGACCTCGAGCCGGCCGTACGGGATGCGGTCGTGCTCGCGCTACCTCTCTCGCCGCACTGCCGGGAGGACTGCCCTGGGCTCTGCCCCATCTGTGGGGAGCTGCGCGCGGACCTGCCAGCGGATCACGCACATGACGCATCGGATAATCGTTGGGCGGCACTGGCCGCGCTCCGTCACAATGGCACGGGTCTGACTCGCCCAGAGAAGATTGGGCGAGCCGACCCAGCACGCACCGAGGACCAGGAGAGCTGAACCGTGGCCGTACCCAAGCGCCGGACGTCGCGAAGCAATACCCACTCGCGCCGATCGCAGTGGAAGGCGAGTGCCCCGGCTTTCGCGACCTGCGGACGTTGTCGGCAGCCGAAGCTGCCGCATGTGGCGTGCGGGAACTGCGGTACCTACAACGACCGTCAGGTGCTGTCGGTCTGAGACGGCGATGAGGGCGCGAGGCGGCGCTGGCGGCGGTATGCCTCCGGACCAGCAGGCCCTGATCGACATGCTCGGCCTCACGTTGGCGCCTGCCGTCCTGGATCGCGCCCTGACCCACCGCTCCTTCGCTTATGAGAACGGTGGCCTGCCCACCAACGAGCGCCTGGAGTTCCTCGGCGACAGCGTGCTCGGACTCGTCGTCACCGAGGCGCTCTACCTCCGCAACCCCGAGGTCTCCGAGGGTCATCTCGCAAAGTTGCGCGCAGCGGTGGTGAACCGGACAGCGCTCGCCGGCGTGGCCCGCTCGCTCAACCTCGGCGAGCATCTGCGCCTCGGCCGCGGGGAGGAGACGAGCGGCGGACGCGACAAGGAATCCATCCTCGCCGACGGGTTGGAGGCGATTCTCGGTGCGGTCTACCTGAACGCCGGCCTGGGCGGCGCGGCCGCCGTCGTGCACCGGTTCTTCGACCCGCTGCTCTCCGATGCCGCCGCCCTCGGGGCCGGGTTGGACTGGAAGACCTCGCTGCAGGAGGAAGCGGCCGCGAAGGATCTCGGCGCACCGACGTACGAGGTCACCGAGAGCGGCCCCGACCACGCCAAGCAGTTCCTCGCCAACGCCATGATCGCCGGGGAACGACTCGGCAGCGGCGCCGGTTCCAGCAAGAAGCAGGCTGAACAGGAGGCCGCGGCGCAGGCGTGGCTGGCGTTGCGCCACCGCGTGGCTGATCCCGATGCCGGAACTGCCTGAGGTCGAGGTCGTCCGGCGCGGTCTGCAGCGAGGCGTGGTGGGGCGAACCGTTTCGGCCGTGGAGGTTCGCCACCCCCGGGCGGTGCGGCGGCACGTTGCGGGCGCGGAGGATCTGGCGGGACTGCTGCTGGGGCGCCGCGTGGAGGACGCCTGCCGGCGCGGGAAGTACCTGTGGTTGCCGCTGGACTCCGGCGACGCCCTCCAGGCGCACCTCGGCATGAGCGGTCAGCTGCTCGTGGTCCCCGCCGCGACGCCGGTCGAGGCGCACCTGCGGGTCCGGCTCGCCTTCACCGATGGCGGCGCCGAGCTCAGATTCGTCGATCAGCGCACCTTCGGCGGCATCGCCGTCGTGGCGGGCGGTGCCCCGCCGGCCAGCATCGCGCACATCGCCCCGGATCCCCTGGACCCGGCCTTCGACGAGGACGCCTTCGTCCACGCCCTGCGGCGCCGGCGCACCGGGCTCAAGCGTGCGCTACTGGACCAGCGACTGATTAGTGGTATCGGCAACATCTACGCTGACGAGGCGCTGTGGCGGGCCGGGCTGCACTACGCCCGGGCGACCGAGACCGTACGGCGGGGGGAAGCGCTACGTCTGCTCGTCGCGGTTCGGGCGGTTCTCGGCGAGGCGTTGCAGGCGGGCGGGACCTCCTTCGACGCCCTCTACGTCGACACCGAGGGCGTTGGTGGTCGATTCGAGCGCGCGCTCGCTGTCTACGGCCGCCGCGGGCAGCCCTGCCCACGGTGCGGCACACCGATCCGGCGCGAGGCCTTCATGAACCGCTCGGCGTACAGCTGTCCGCGCTGCCAGCCCCGTCCCCGCCGACCGCACCTCTGACGGGCCCTGTCACAGTCACGTGCGGGCTCATGTCAACAGCGCTGTGTCACCAGGCTGTAACCTGACTGTGACCCACCCCTTGACCCTCCGGTGGCCTCATGGGACCCTGGAGGCACCGGAGCCCCCCTGACCGCGTCAGGACGCGGCGCCGTGAAGCGTGCACCTGAGAGAAGCGGGACCTGACAGTAGCGGAGGAAACCCATCATGGCCAAGGCGCTTTTCGGCTATGTCGGCATCGGCGCCGACATCTGTACGCTCGCCGAGGTACGTCGCCTGCATGATCGAGTACGTGAGTTGGAGGTCGAGGTAGCCGGCCTCCGGTCCGCCAATGCCGAACTGATGGCTGCGGTCTCCGTCGAGCATGACCTCCTGGCACTGACCAGCCGGGAGCCCGCGCTGACCTGACCTCCTGCCGATGTGCCACGAGCGCATCGTCGCGACGCTGGACCCGAGGGACGCTGTGGCGTCCCTCGTCGCTTGTTGGCTGCCCCCATCGGGCGCGGATCGGCTCCATCGGCGCGTTGCGGACGCACCGCCGGCCGGCAGCACCATAGAGTCGATCAGTGCACCTCAAGAGCCTGACGCTCAGGGGTTTCAAGTCCTTCGCGTCGACCACCACGTTGCGCTTCGAGCCCGGCGTGACGGCTGTCGTGGGACCCAATGGATCGGGCAAGTCCAACGTCGTGGACGCCATCGCCTGGGTGCTGGGTGAGCAGGGGGCGAAATCCCTGCGTGGGGGCAAGATGGAGGACGTCATCTTCGCCGGCACCCCCAGCCGCCCACCGCTGGGCCGGGCCGAGGTTGTGCTCACCATCGACAACGCCGATGCCGCCCTGCCGATCGACTACTCCGAAGTGACCATCAGCCGGCTGATGTATCGGTCGGGTACCAGTGAGTACGCCATCAACGGCTCGTCCTGCCGGCTGCTCGACGTGCAGGAGTTGCTCTCCGACTCCGGTATAGGTCGGGAACTGCACGTGATCGTCGGGCAGGGTCAGCTCGATGCCGTGCTGTCCGCCCGCCCCGAGGACCGGAGGGCCTTCCTGGAGGAGGCGGCCGGTGTGCTCAAGCACCGGCGTCGCAAGGAGAAGGCGCTGCGCAAGCTGGACGCGATGGCGGCCAACCTGACCCGGCTCAACGATCTCACCGGGGAGCTGCGGCGGCAGTTGGGTCCGCTGGGCCGCCAGGCCGAGGTGGCCCGCAGGGCGGCGAGTATCCAGGCCGATCTCCGGGACGCCCGGCTCCGGATGCTCGCCGAGGACCTGGCCCGGCTGCGTGGATCGCTGGCGGAGGATGTCGCTGCGGAGACCGCCGCGCGCGAGCGGCGCAGTGAAGCGGAGGCCAGGCTGAGCGCCGCGGTGGCGGCGGAGACCCGGCTGGAGAACGCCGCCGAGGAAGAGGCACCACGACTGGCCGCGGCCGCCCAAACCTGGTACCTGCTCGCCGGGCTGGCCGAGCAGATCCGCGGTACCGGACGGCTGGCCGCAGAGCGCGCCAGCCACCTTGGCGGCGAGCCCGAACAGCTGCGCTTCCACGCCGACCCCGACGAGCTGGAATCGCAGGCCCGCGCCGCTCGGGAGGAGGAACAGCGCATCGTCGTCCAACTGGGGCAGGACCGGCAACGGTTGGCCGCCGCGGTGACCGTTCGGGAGGAGGCCGAAGCGCGGCTGACCGCCGCTGAACAGGCGCTGGTCTCCGCCGTTCGGGCGGTCGCGGACCGGCGTGAGGGCCTGGCCCGCCTCGCCGGTGACGTGTCGGCCGCACAGACCCGCCGGGTCGCGGCCGAGGAGGAAGCTGGTCGGCTCGCCGCCGCCGCGGCGGCGGCCAGCGCGCGGCGTCGCCAGGCCGAGGTCGACTTCGCAGCGCTGGAGCTGGAGGTGGCCGGACTCGACAGCGGTGAGGTCGGTCTGGACGCCGAGCACGCGGGGGCGTCTGCGACGCTGGCGGCGGCTGAGGAACGGGTGGCCGCACTGGCAGAGCAGGAGCGGGTCATCGAGCGGGACCGGGCCGGGCTGACCGCACGTCAGGAGGCCTTGTCCCTGGTGCTGGACTGCGAGGACGGCGCGGCGACTCTGTTGGCCGCCGCCGACGAGACCGCCGACCCCGCCGGCGTCCTGGGCCCGGTGTCCGCGCTGATCGAGGTCGAGCCCGGGTACGGTACGGCGGTCGCCGCGGCCCTGGGCGCGGCCGCCGACGGGGTGGCCGTCGCGAACCGCGCGGCGGCGCTGGAGGCGCTGCGGCGGGTGCGTGCCGAGGATGCGGGCCGGGTGACGCTTGTGCTGGCCGATGCCCCCCAGCCGGTGGGCGGACACGCTCCGCTCCCGGAGCCGGCGCGGTGGGCGGAGGAGCTGGTGTCCTCGCCGAACGAGGTCATCATGGCCCCGCTGCAACGACTCCTCGACGGTGTCGCGGTGGTCGAGGACGTGTCGGCCGCGATGACCCTGCTGCCCGGCCGGCCGGAGCTGACGGTCGTCACCCGCGCCGGGGAGGTGCTGACCAGCGCCTCGGCCACCGGTGGCTCGGCTGCTGCCCGTACCCAGCTGGAGACTCGGGAGGCGCTGACCGAGGTGGCAGCCGCCCTCGACGCGCTGCATCACCGAGCCGAGCGGCAGCGTTTCGCGGTCGCCGCGGCCGCCGGCCAACGCTCCTCGGCGGCGGACGCGGTGACCCAGGCACTCGCCCGACTGCACGACTCCGATGCCCGACTGGCCGCCCTCGCCGAGCGACTTGGCCACCTGGGGGCCGCGGCTCTGGCGGCGGCTGCCGAGGCGGACCGACTGACCGAAGCCGGGGCCGCGGCGACGGCCGCTCGGGATGTGGCCGACGCCATTCTGGCGGACCGCGGCTCGCGGCTCACCGCCGCACAGGCGGCCCCGCAAGGTGGCGAACCCGACAGGCGCGAGCGGGACGAGCGGGCCGGCGCGGTGGGCGAGGCCCGGCAGGGTGAGGTGGAGGTCCGCCTCGCGGTTCGGACCGGTGAGGAGCGGCTGCGCGGGGTCGCCGGCCGGGCGCAGTCGCTGCAGGCGGCTGCCGCAGCCGAGCGGCGCGCCCGGGAGCAGGCGGCGCGCGCCCGCGAGCTGCGCATCCGCCGGGCCGCCCGGGCCGGGGCGGTGGCTACCGCCGCGGGTACCTTGCTGGCCACCGTGGAAGCAGCGCAGCGGGCCGCCGGCGCGGAGCGGCAGACGGCCGAGAGCGCCCGGACCGAGCGCGACCGCGAACTGAGCGCCGTACGCTCCTCGGTCCGTACGCTCACCGGCGAGGTCGAGGCGCTCACCGACGCGGTGCATCGCGACGAGGTGGCACGGGCGGAGCTTCGACTCCGGATCGAGGCCGTGGAGCGGGGGGCGAGCGAGGAGTACGCCGTCTCACCGGCTGTCCTCGTCGCCGAGTTCGGGCCGCAGGTGGCGGTGGCGCCGGCGGACGGTGGCCAGCCGCGACCGTATGACCGGGCCGAACAGGAGAAGCGGGCAGCCGGCGCGGAGCGTGCTCTGGCCCGGCTGGGTCGGGTCAATCCGCTGGCGTTGGAGGAGTACGCCGCGCTGGAGGAGCGACACGCCTTCCTCGTCGCTCAACTGGGCGATCTGCAAGCCACCCGGCGCGACCTGCTCACGGTGGTACGCGAGGTCGACGAACGGGTCGAGGAGGTGTTCGCGGCAGCATTCGCCGACACCGCCCGCGAGTTCGAGGCCGTCTTCGCCGCGCTCTTCCCCGGAGGATCGGGTCGGCTCTCGCTCACCGACCCATCGGACGTGCTGACCACCGGCATCGAGGTCGAGGCCCGCCCGGCCGGCAAGAAGGTGTCCCGGCTCTCGCTGCTCTCCGGTGGGGAGCGCTCGCTGACCGCCATCGCCATGTTGGTGGCCATCTTCCGCGCCCGGCCGTCGCCGTTCTACGTGCTCGACGAGGTCGAAGCCGCCCTCGACGACCGCAACCTGGGCCGACTGCTGGCCCTGCTGGCCGATCTCCGCGGCGCGTCCCAGCTGCTGGTGATCACGCACCAGAAGCGCACCATGGAGGTCGCGGACGCCCTCTACGGCGTCACGATGAGCGGCGAGGGGGTCACCACGGTGATCTCCCAGCGGTTGCGGGAACCGGTGACTGCCTCGGCCTGATCGACCCTGCTCTGCCAGGATGGCGTCCCGTGGAGACTGTCATCCTTATCGGCGCGATTCTCGTGGTCGCGCTCATCGTCGGCGTGGGGCTGGTGGCCGGGACCCGCCGCCGGCCGCCGCTCGCCCCGACCGAGGGTCCAGCCGCGCCGGTCCGCCCGCTCGACACGGTGGAGTTGCCGAAAGCGCCGCCGACCCCGGAACAGGCGCATGCCCCGCCGGCTGAGTCGGCGGCTCCTCCTGCGCCAGCCCTCGAAGTGCCCGAGCCGACCGCCGGCCGCCTTGTCCGGCTACGAGCGCGGCTCGCGCGTTCCCAGGGCCTACTGGGGCGGAGCCTGCTCACGCTGTTGTCCCGGGATGTGCTCGACGAGGATGCCTGGGAGGAAATCGAGGACACTCTGCTGACCGCCGATATCGGGGTCGGTGCCACCCAGGAGATCGTGGACCGGCTCCGGACCCGTACGAAGGTCGCCGGCACCCGCTCCCTGGACGACGTGCGCGCCCTGCTCCGCGAGGAGCTGATCACGGCCGTGGGCACCGCGGACCGGTCGCTGCATACGCTGCCGCATCCGGACCGACCGGCGGTGCTGCTCGTGGTCGGCGTGAACGGCACGGGCAAGACGACGACCTGCGGCAAGCTCGCGCGGGTGCTCATCGCGGACGGTCATTCGGTGCTGCTCGGCGCGGCCGACACCTTCCGGGCCGCGGCGGCCGACCAACTGCAGACCTGGGGGAGCCGCGTCGGGGCGCCGACCGTGCGCGGCCCCGAGGGGGCAGACCCGGCCAGCGTCGCGTTCGACGCGGTCCGCACCGGAACCGAGCAGCGGGTGGACACCGTGCTCATTGACACCGCCGGCCGGCTGCATACCAAGTCTGGACTGATGGACGAACTGGGCAAGCTCAAGCGCGTCGTCGAGAAGCAGGGACCGGTCGATGAGGTGCTGCTCGTGCTCGACGCCACCACGGGGCAGAACGGGGTGGTGCAGGCCCGGGTGTTCGCCGAGGTCGTCGACGTCACCGGCATCGTGCTGACCAAACTCGACGGCACCGCGAAGGGCGGCATCGTCGTCGCTGTGCAGCGCGAACTCGGTGTGCCGGTCAAGTTGATCGGCCTGGGCGAGGGTGCCGACGACCTGGCGCCGTTCGAGCCCGCCGCCTTCGTCGAGGCATTGATCGACTGATGCGGGACCGGCCGCTACCGGGAAGCTGACACCGCTCTCGGTACACTTCATTGTCACCGTCTGTCGCGGCTCACCGGTGGGACCTGGAACGTCACAAGCCGGAAACATTTCTGACCTGAGCGTGAAACGGCGTCCGGTCACGCTGCCTGTCATGACGCCTAACGTGACGTACGCCCTGGCGTACGCAGCCGCTCCAGAGATCGACACCGGCAACACCGCCTGGGTGCTTGCCAGCGCCGCCCTGGTGCTGCTCATGACGCCCGGGCTGGCGTTCTTCTACGCCGGCATGGTGCGCAGCAAGGACGCCCTCGGCATGCTCATGCAGAACTTCGTCTGCATCGCGATCGTCAGCGTCCTGTGGGTGGTCGTGGTCTACAGCCTCGCCTTCGGGAGCGGGAACGGCTTCATCGGTAACCTGCACCAACTCGGCCTCGCGCACATCCAGGAACCTGTGCCCGGATACACCGGCCCGCTGGCGCAAACCATCCCACCCCTCGTCTTCGTCTCCTTCCAGATGATGTTCGCCGTCATCACCCCGGCGCTCATCACCGGCGCGACGGCGGACCGGTTCAAGTTCGGCGCGTTCGCCGTCTTCATCGCGCTCTGGGTCACCCTGGTCTATGGGCCGGTGGCCCACTGGGTGTTCTCGCCGGAGGGTTGGCTGTTCAAGCGTGGTGCCGAGGACTTCGCCGGTGGGACGGTCGTGCACGCTAACGCCGGTGCCGCCGGGCTGGCGGTCGTACTGGTCCTCGGGCGCCGGCTCGGCTGGCCGAAGGAACGGATGCGCCCACACAACGTGCCGTTCATCCTGCTGGGTGCCGGTCTGCTGTGGTTCGGCTGGTTCGGGTTCAACGCCGGGTCCGCCCTCGGTGCCAACGGCCTGGCCGGCTACGCCTTCGTCAACACCAACACCGCCACCGCCACCGCGCTGCTCGCCTGGATCGCCGTGGAGAAGCTCCGCGACGGGCACGCCACGACGCTGGGCGCCGCCTCCGGCGCGGTCGCCGGCCTGGTGGCCATCACCCCGGCATGTGGGTACGTCAGCCCGCTCGGGTCGATCGCCATCGGCGCCATCGCCGGTGCGCTCTGCTCGCTGGCCGTGGCGCTGAAGTTCAAGTTCGGGTTCGACGACGCCCTCGACGTCGTCGGCGTCCACCTCGTCGGCGGCGTCCTCGGGGCCCTGCTCATCGGCTTCTTCGGCACCAAGGCGGTCGGCGGCGCCGACGGCATCTTCTACGGCGGTGGGGCCTCACTGCTGGGCAAACAGGCGCTCGCGGTGGTGGTCGTCGTCCTCTACTCCTTCGTCGTGTCGTTCATCATCGCCAAGCTGCTCGACCTCACCATCGGGCTGCGGGTCACCCCGGAGGAAGAGCGCGAAGGGCTCGACGCCACCCAGCATGCCGAGTCGGCGTACGACTTCGGCACCATCGGAGCGTCCCCCAACAGCGCCGGCGGCAACCTCGTCGGGGCCGGAGCGGGCGCCAACGTCAAACTTCCCCGGACGGAGGTCTCCCAGTGAGGCTCGTG
>Ga0302299_10002134_pt1 | contig 12044 bp, 10 predicted proteins | sample III_Fen_N3_4_FD_198795 | JGI IMG/M metagenome (GOLD analysis project Ga0302299, IMG submission 198795) | Peat permafrost microbial communities from Stordalen Mire near Abisko, Sweden - III_Fen_N3_4 | ecosystem: Environmental > Terrestrial > Soil > Wetlands > Permafrost | place: Sweden: Abisko...
CGACCCACGGGCTCGGATCCTCCCTGCCCGCCGGGGTGTGCTGATCACCTGAGCCGCCTCATCACCTGAGCCGCCTCGTCAGCTGAGTCGGCGGCGGAGCTCGACGAAGACCTCCGTGCCGACCATGTCCTCGAGCTCCTCGGCCAGGGACTCGATCACGGGGCGGTCGCCGACATAGGCCCGGTCGCCCTCGGTGCAGCACCACGCCATGGTCTCGCCCTCGTCGCCCCAGTCGGCCCGGGTCCACCGGCGCACGGTGGCCTGTTCCCGGCCGCCTTCGAGCGGCTCCCACTCGACCCGCACCGGCAGCTGCCAGCACACCGACGGCTTCCACTCGATGGGGGACTCGCCCGAGTCGACGGCGGCGAGGTGCAGCGCGCAGCCCGCGCCTCCCGCGAATCCCGGGCGGTTGAGGAAGATGCACGCGCCGTCGATCACCCGGGTGTTGACCCGGGTGTCGTCGCTGTAGATGCCACCGTCGGCGGCCGCGGCGTGGAACTCGAAGCGCTCGGGGTCGACCATGGCGGCCAGCGCGCCGATCATGCGGGCCTCGTCCTCGTCGCCGAACTCGGCGCCCACCGAGCAGCACCCCTGACCGAGGGACTCGGCCGGATGGTCGAGGATGCCGAGGCAGCCCCGACCCCAGAGGCAGGTCCAGTTGGACTTGAGGAAGGCCCGGTCGAAGCGCCAGATCGTGTCGCCGTCCTCGATCTCCTCGATCGGCTCGATCGGCTCGGGTTGGTCGGTCGGCTCGCGCTCCACCGGGAGAGAGTACGTTCGCCGCCATGGCAGATGAGGTCTCCCGTCGATCGTTCCTTGCCGGGCTCGGCGCCGCGTCCGGGGGTCTGGTGCTGGCCCGCCGACCCGGTGGCGGACCCGGTCACGGTCGGGGGCAGCCCGGCGACCGTCCCAACCACTTCGTGCCCGAGGGCGTCGACCTCATGCCCGAGATCGACCACATCGTCATCTACATGCAGGAGAACCACTCCTACGACTCCTACTTCGGCATGCACCGCCGAGGTGACGGCTACACCGTGGTCGACGGCGTGCCCCAGAACCGCGTGCCGGACCTCGACGGAAACCCGTTCGAGGTGTTCCACGCTCCCGACACGTGCCAGAGCGGACCGGGTGTGTCGCAGAACTGGGTGTCGACCCACAAGCAGATCGACGGCGGGAAGATGGACGGCTTCCTCTTCAACGGGAACACCAACGCCATGCGCTACTGGGACGGCACCGACCTGCCGTTCTACTACTCGCTGGCCAGCACGTTCCCGATGTGCGACCGATGGTTCGCCTCGGCTCCGGCCCAGACCTATCCGAACCGGCTGTTCCTGCAGGCCGGCACCTGCCAGGACCTCATCGCCACCGACATCACCAAGCTCCTCACCATGCCCCACCCGGTCGGCGGCACGATCTGGGACAAGCTCAACTCGTTCGGCATCTCGTGGAACGACTACGCGTGGGACCTGCCCGACATCGCCCTGTTCCAGAAGACCTACGCAGCCAACGTCGGCCACGTGAAGTCGTTCGCCCAGTTCCTGTCGGACTGCCACACCGGATCGCTGCCGTCGGTGTCGATCGTCAGCCCGGGCATCTCGTCCTACACCGAGGAGAACCCCCGCGACGTGCAGTTGGGCGAGGCCTACAGCTCGTCGGTCATCAACGCCGTCATGCACGGACCGGGCTGGCCGAAGACCGTGCTGCTCTTCATGTACGACGAGCACGGCGGCTACTACGACCACGTGGCCCCTCCGGCGGCCATCCCACCCGACGCCATCGCCCCAGCGGTGACCCCGACCCCCGATGCCCCGGCGGCCTGGAACCAGTACGGCCTGCGCGTGCCGGCGTTGGTGATCTCGCCCTACGCCAAGGACCGATTCGTGTCGCACAAGGTGCACGACCACACGTCGGTGCTGCGGTTCATCGAGACGAAGTTCAACCTGGGCGCGCTCACCCGTCGCGACGCCAACGCCACGAACCTCCTCGACTGCCTCGACTTCCACAAGCCCCCGGCCTTCCTCGAGCCGCCCGTGCTGGCCGCGCCGGGGCTGCCCGCCACCGGCAGCCGCTGCGACCCGACCACCCCGCCGCCGCCGACCTCCGCCTCGGCCCCCCCGATCATCGGACGGCCGACCGGTGGAGCTCCGCTGAGCGAATCGCAGGCCGACCGCTTCAAGCTGCTGGCGCACATCCGGGCAGAGGCTCGCTAGCCGATCCACCTGGATCGGGGCGCAGCGGGTGCGATGTGACGGCCGCGTGAACACGTTCAACAGAATGTTGACGCGTCGTCGACGGTGCGAGAGGGTCTGAGCGATGGCCGACCCGTCGACGCGCACGCTCCTCCGCAATGGCATCGTCCTGCCGCTCGAAGGCGACAAGGCCGTGCTCGACCCGGGGTCCGTGCTGATCGCGGGCAACACGATCGTCGCGGTGGGAGCGGTCGCCGAGCTCGATGCCGACCCGAGGGCGGCCGGGGCGGACATCGTCGATGCCACCGGGCACGCCGTCATCCCCGGCCTGCACAACTGCCACCTGCACTCGGGGCTGCTGCGAGGCACCGCCGAGTCGATGTCTCTGTGGGACTGGCTCGAGGCCTACGTCGACCCGGCCCACAAGGCCCTGACCCCCGAGATCGCCGAGGCGGCCAGCGAGCTCGCCTACACCGAGGGTCTGCGAGCCGGCACCGTGTCAGTGATGGACATGTGGCGGTTCATGGAGGGCTCGGCCCGGGCCGCGGAGACCATCGGCATCCGGGCCACGCTGGTGCCCTACGTCGCCGACCTGCCGGGCTACGACTACTTCGAGACGCTCGAGTCCAACCTGGCCCTGCTGAAGAGCCATCGCGAGGCGGCCGACGGGCGAGTGCGCACCTGGCTCGGGCTCGAGCACCTCTTCTACTGCTCGCCGGAGGCGTTCCGACGGGCGGCCGAGCTGGCTCAGGAGTACGACACCGGCATCCACACCCATTCGAGCGAGTCGATCTGGGAGGTGCAGGAGTCGCTCAAGCGGTTCGGGCGCCGACCGATCGAGGAGTTCTACAACCGGGGCATCCTCGGCGAGCGCACCGTGGTGGCCCACTGCGTCTGGCTCGACGATCGCGAGATCGAGCTGCTGGCCCAGACCGGCACGTCCGTCGCCCACTGCCCGTGCTCGAACATGAAGCTGGCATCGGGCCCGGCCCGCGTCATGGACTTCCGGGCGGCCGGCATCGACGTCGGCCTCGGCTCCGATGGGGAGAAGGAGAACAACAACCTCGACCTGCTCGAGGAGATGAAGTTCGCGTCGCTGCTGGCCAAGGTCAGCGGGCTCGACCCCACGGTCGGCGATCCGTGGGACATCCTCGACATGGCCACCCTGGCCGGGGCCCGGGCCCTCGGGCTCGCCGACCTCACCGGCTCGCTCACGCCGGGCAAGCGCGCCGACATCGTCACCGTCGACCTGCGCCAGCTGCACTTCACGCCCGTGCTGCACGGCGACGACTTCAACGTGGCGGCCCACCTGGTGTTCTCGGCCAACGGCTCCGACGTCGACCAGGTGTGGGTCGACGGCCGGTTGCTGGTCGACGGAGGCGAGGTGCAGTCGGTCGACGCCGACTCGGTGCGCCGCAACGCCCAGGCAGCGGCGGAGGAACTGTTCGAACGGCGCCGAGCCCTCACGGAGTGACCAGCCATGCCTGAACCACGGCACGACGATGAGCCATCCCTCTACGACTCCCTGATCGCCGAGCTCGACACCCGCCGGGCGGCGCTGGACGACGACTCCGCCTCGTTCTTCAACCGGGCCATGAGCGAGCCCGAGCTCATCGAGTACCTGTCGTTCCAGGCGTACTACGAGCTGCGGGCTGCCCAGTTCATCGGCCGCTGGCTGAGCGACACGCCCGAGCAGGACGCGTTCGTGCTGCTGGCCCAGCAGGTCGAGGACGAGGCCAACCACTACGAGTACTGCATGCGGGCGCTGGCCCGGCGGGGGGTGACCTCGCTCGACAGGTGGAAGCCCGAGCCCGAGTGGGAGGAGTGGATCGACGTCTGGTACCCGTCGGGCGCCGACACCATCGAACGGGTCTCGGCCCACAACCTCACGGGCGAGTACGGCGCATGCCAGGCCTTCCTCGAGATCAAGCCCCGGCTGCCGCTCGACGTGCAGAAGACCTTCGATCGCATCATCCCCGACGAGCAGTTCCACATGAAGCTCGGCCGTCAGGTGATCGAGCGCTACTGCACCAACGACGACGCGGTCGATCGGGTGCGGGCCCGGGTGCTGCACACCTTCGAGCTCGAGCAGGCCGGCCGGCTCGCGTACAACCGGCGGATGGCCCGCATGGGACTGGCCGACCTGTCCGACCCGACACCGCCGATCGCCTGAGGAACGCCCGATGACCGAGCTCGTCCCCATCGTCGACATCAGCGGGTGGGTGTCGGTCGCCGATGACGCGGCCGACCGACGCTCGGCGATCGCCGCCGAGGTGGACGAGGCATGCCGCCGCATCGGGTTCCTGCAGATCACCGGCCACGGCATCCCGGCCGACGTGATCGACGCCATGCTGGCGGCGGCCGACGCGTTCTTCGCGCTACCCGTGGAGGTGAAGGGCACGTTTCGATCGACGCCCGAAGAGAACCGCGGCTACGCGCCGATGGGCTCCGAGTCGCTCACCTACAGCCTCGGCGTCGAGTCCCTGCCCGATCTGTTCGAGGCGTTCAACGTGGGTCCCGACGCCGTCGACGAGCTCGACCCCGCCGTCGCGGCCGAGCGCCATCGCATCTTCGCCCCCAACCGCTGGCCGGCCGACGATCAGGTCGCGGGCATGCGGTCGGCCTTCGTCGCCTACTTCGACGCGGTCAATGCGCTGGCCCGCCGGCTGACCTCGATCTTCGCGGTGGCCCTCGACCTGCCCGCCGACTTCTTCGACGACAAGCTCACCCACTCCACCGAGACCTTGCGGGTGAACCACTTCGTGCGCCAGCCCGACAGCCCCGACCCGCTGCCCGGCCAGGTCCGCATGGGGGCCCACACCGACTACGGCATCGTCACCGTGCTCTACGGCGACCAGGTGCCCGGGCTGGAGATCGTCGGCCCGGACGGCGGATGGCACGGGGTCATGCCCGAGGCCGGGGCCTTCCTCGTGAACCTCGGCGACCTGCTCGCTCGGTGGACGAACGACCGCTGGCGTTCGACGGTGCACCGCGTGGCACCTCCACCCCGCGACGACGAGCGCCCGAACCGCCGCCGTTCCGCCGCCTTCTTCCTCGACGGGAACTGGGATGCCCCGGTCGAGGTGCTGGCGACGTGTTGCTCGGAGGACAACCCGAGCCGCTATCCGCCCACCACCGCTGGTGAGCACTTGATGGCCAAGCTCATCAGCAGCCGCAGTCGCACCAGTGACGCCCGCGAGGGCATGGTGGATCCCATCGGCGACCGCATCTCCGCCGTCACCGGCGACGCCCCGTCCCCCTGAGCTGTTCTTGTCCGACTTCGCCCCCGAATCGGTGGTGAACTCGGACATGTTTGCGTGGGTGCCGAGGTCAGGCGGCCTGACGGTGTGGGAGCGCGAGGGCGGCCCGGATGGTCGCGGCCACGCGACCGGGCTGGTGGACGACCTGATGCCACGTGAAGCGGAGGACGGTCCATCCGAGGAGCTCGAGCTCGTTGCCCCTGATGCGGTCGTCCTCGAAGACGTCGAACCGCGAGTGGAACTCGTAGCCGTCGACCTCGATGGCGATGCGTCGGCGGGCATAGGCGAAGTCGATGCGTCGATGTCGGCCGCCGAGGACGATCGGGACCTGATACGCCGGCATCGGGAGGTCGAACTGCCGGCAGAGGTCGGCGAACAACGGCTCGAGGCCGCCGTCGTGGTCGTCCAGCCCGAGGCCGCGTCGCTCGAAGACGCGGCGGAGGACCCCGGCTCCTCGCCGCCCCCGCCCTCCCAGCCTGTGGAGCGACGCCACCACCCCGCTGACCGTCACCAGCTTGCGGCTCACGAAGTCGTCCATCGTGCGCCGAACGATCGCCTCGGAGGTCACCGCGCCGAGCTGGACCAGCGTCGTGAGCGGTGTGGTCGTGGGGATCCCTCGTCGGGTGACGTGGTCGTGGGGGCTGTCGAGCGGGGAGGGCAGTCGGCGGTGGACGACCGCCCCGATCTCGGGGTGGAACGCACGGGGGAGGGTGATCTCGGGCATCAGCTCGCCGCAGGCGGTGGCGCCCCAGAGCCATGCGGCTCCCCGATGGGATGCCACGGCGTCGGGTCCGCCGGCCAGGCACGCGGCGAGCAACCGCTGTTCCGGCGAGGCCGGGCTCCCGAGCACCCGGAACACCCCTCGGTGGACCGGGTGGATCCGGCCCGAAGACCACAGGACGTCGATCTGGCGGTCGGTGAGGCCTCTCGCCCGGAGTTGGCCTCGGGTGGCCAGGCCGTGCTGACCGGACGCCAGCGCGTCGAGGATGCCGTGGCGGTCGTCGGTGCAGCGTGCGGGTCCTGCGGGTCGTGATGTCATGGTCGGACATCCTGCCCAGGGGGTGTGACAGCAAGCTCCCTCGCCGGGCGCGCCCAGCGCTTCGTGTCCGAGTTCGCCACCGAATCGGTGGTCAAGTCGGACAAGTTCCGGAGGGGGGAGGGGCGGAGCGTGGGTGCTAGGTGAGGCCCTGGAGGCGGGTGGCGACGGCGCGGTGGCGGGTGAGGATGTCCTCGACGTCGGGGCTCACGAGGGCGCCGTCCTCGACGACGAAGCGTCCGGCGACGATCGTGTGGCGGGGGGAGGTAGGCCCGCAGCGGAGCCAGGCCTCGATCGGGTCCGAGAGGGCGCCGGCGAAGCGGATGCCGTCGAGTCCCCACACGGCCACATCGCCGACGGCACCGACCGTCAGCTGACCGATCTCGCCGTCGCGGCCCAGGCAGCGGGCTCCGCCGCGGGTGGCCATGTCGAGCGCCTCGCGGGCCTGCATGGCCTCGGGGCCGCCCCGCAGCCGTCCGAGCAGCAATGCGTTGCGGCTCTCCATCCAGAGCGAGGCCGAGTCGGTGGAGGACGACCCGTCACAGCCGATGCCGACGGCCACGCCGGCGGCCCGGAACTCCGACACCGGGGCCAGGCCGGCACCGATCATCTGATTCGAGCTCGGGCAGTGGGCCACGCCGGTTCCCCAGGCGGCGAGCTTCTCGATCTCCTCGGCGTTGGGGTAGACGCAGTGGGCCACCCACGAGCGGTCGGTGCCCCAGCCGACGTCCTCGAAGTACTCGACCGGGCGACAGCCGTAGACGTCGAGGCAGTAGGTGTCCTCGTCGACGTCCTCGGCGAGGTGCGTGTGCAGCCGGACGTCGAGCCGCTCGGCCAGCTCGGCCGTCGCCTTCATGAGCCCCGGTGTCACCGAGAACGGCGAGCAGGGGGCCAGCGCCACCTGGATCATGGCGTCGGGCCCACGCTGGTGGTGCTGGCCGACCAGCCGCTCCGACTCGGCGAGGATCGTGTCGTCGTCCTGCACGACCGAGTCGGGTGGCAGGCCGCCGTCCTTCTGCGACCGGCTCATCGAGCCCCGGGTGGCGTGGAAGCGCATGCCGAGCTCGCGGGCCGCGGTGATCTCGGCGGTGATGAGGTCGCCGCCGCCGGTGGGGTGGACGTAGAGGTGGTCCATCGATGTGGTGCACCCGCCCAGGGCCAGCTCGGCCAACCCCACCCACGCCGACAGGTAGGAGGCCTCCTCGTCGAGCCCGGCCCAGATCGGGTAGAGCGTGGTGAGCCAGCCGAACAGGTTCGACGAGGTCGCCGGTCGGTAGGCCCGGGTGAGGTTCTGGTAGATGTGGTGATGGGTGTTGACGAGACCCGGGGTCACCAGGCACCCGTCGGCCCGCACCGTGCGGGTCGCCGTGGGCTCGGAGCCGGCCACCCCGACGCCGCTGATCAGCCCGTCGGTGACGGCGACCCAGCCACCGGCCAGCTCACGGGTGTCGTCGTCGCAGGTGGCCACCAGGTCGGCTCCGGCGATGAGCAGGTCGGCGGGCGCTGACGGGGAGGGAGGCATCCGGCCAGTTGATCGCCGCTTGCTACCGCCGTCAACGACTCCGCCCCGAGTTCATCGACCGGTCACATGCCCCCGACTCGAGTGGCCCCCGGGTTTCTGAAGGACCGGGCTGGCGCTCCGCGCCAGGCCCGTCCTTCAGACGTCAGGTCAGGTCAGGTCAGGTCAGGTCAGGTCAGGTCAGGTCAGGTCAGGTCAGGTCAGGTCAGGTCGCGCCGTGGCGGCCTTCGCCGGCGGTGAAGCGACCGACGCCCTCGAGCGTCTCGGGCGAGGAGAGGGTGTCGATGGCGAGGACCATCTCCCGTTCGAGGGCTTCGGCCTCGTCGAGGCCCCACTGGTCATAGCTCGAGCGGCGGTCGTTGCGCAGGCACACCTGGGGGCGCGACGCGATGTCGGTCGCCAGCTCGACGGCGGCGGCCAACGCGGTTCCCGGCTCGACCGACCGATTGACCAGGCCCATGGCGACGGCCTCCTCGCCGGAGACGCCCCGCCCGGTGAGGATCAGGTCGTTGGCGTGGCTCTGACCGATGAGGCGAGGCAGCCGGACGGTGCCGCCGTCGACGAGCGGCACGCCCCAGCGTCGGCAGAACACCCCGAACACCGCGTCGGAGGCCGCCACCCGCAGGTCGCACCAGATCGCCAGCTCGAGCCCGCCGGCCACCGCGTAGCCCTCGACCGCGGCGATCACCGGCTTGTCGAGCAGCATGCGTGTCGGTCCCATGGGGCCGTCGACAGCCATGTCGCGGTCGACCCGATTGCCTCGCCCGTCGCCGATGCCCTTGAGGTCCGCTCCGGCGCAGAACGTGCCGCCGGCCCCGGTGAGCACCGCCACCGCCAACGAGTCGTCGGCGTCGAAGGCCCGGAAGGCGTCCGCCAGCAGATCGGCGGTGGGCCGGTCGACGGCGTTGCGGGCCTCGGGTCGATCGATGACGACCACCAGCACGGGGCCGTTGACGTGGGTGTGAACGGCCGCGGTGGGCATCGGGTCGTCCGGTCCGAGGTCGGTCATGGTGTCCGCTCCATGTGGGCGACACTAGCGAGGCAGGTAGCGTCGCCGGGGTGAGCGCAGCATCGATCCCCGCGAACCGCACCTTCGACGAGATCGCGGTGGGCGAGTCCATGAGTGTCACCCGCGAGCTCACACCGGCGGCGGTCTCGCTCGTGGCCACCATGGCCCAGGGCCTGGTCATGGAGCTCGAGGGCACGTCGCCCGATGGGGAGCACCTGCTGGCGACCTCCCGGGTCGGCTACTCCGGGTGGGTCGCGGCCCTGGTGCCCACGATCCTGGCCACGGTGTTGCCCGGTCCGGGCACGGTCTACCGGCGCCAGTCGCTGAGCTTCGCCGACGAGGTGCACGCCGGCGACGTCATCACCATGACCCTGACCGTCACCGAGAAGCGCCCCGACGACCGCACCGTGGTGCTCGACTGCCTGGCGGTCAACCAGCGCGGCCGGGTCGTGCTCACGGGTGCGGCCGAGGTGGTGGCCCCGACCCAGCACCAGGAGGGACGGCCCGGGGTCAGCCCCGACGTCGTCTTCCACGACCACCAGCACTACGAGGCGCTGATCGACGCGTGCCGGGGCCAGGATCCGGTGCCGACGGCAGTGGCCTACCCGTGCGAGCGCACCGCCCTGATCGCGGCGGTCGAAGCCGGGAGCGCCGACATCATCGTGCCGATCCTGGTCGGGCCCGAGCAGGAGATCCGGGCGCTCGCCGCGACCGAGTCGCTCGACCTGACCGGCATCGAGATCGTCGACGCCAAAGACGCCGCCACCTCGGCGATTGTGGCCGTGGCCCTCGTGCGCGACCACCGAGCCCGGATGGTGATGAAGGGCAGCCTCCACACCGATGAGCTGATGCGGGCCGTGCTCGATCGCTCGGTGGGCCTGAGGACGACCCGTCGGGTGAGCCACGTGTTCATGTTCGACGTGCCGACCTATCCGAAGCCGCTGTTCGTGACCGACGCCGCCATCAACATCACCCCGAACCTGCTCGACAAGGCCGACATCTGCCGCAACGCCATCGAGCTCGGGCACGCGGTCGGCATCGCCCAGCCCCGGCTGGCGATTCTCGGTGCGGTCGAGGTCGTGAACCCGGCGATGCCATCGACCATCGACGCCGCCGCCCTGTGCAAGATGGCCGACCGGGGTCAGATCACCGGCGGCGTCCTCGACGGGCCGCTGGCCATGGACAACGCCATCAGCCCGGCGGCCGCGCTCACCAAGCACATCGTGTCGCCGGTGGCCGGCCAGGCCGACGTGCTCGTCGTGCCCGACCTCGAGGCCGGCAACATCTTGTACAAGAACCTCACCTACCTGGCCCGGGCCGACGCCGCCGGCATCGTCGTCGGGGCGCGGGTGCCCGTGGTGCTCACGAGTCGATCCGACACCGTCCGCACGCGACTGGCCAGCGCGGCGCTGGGCGCGCAGTACTCCCGCTGGCAGCGGACCCCATCACCTGCGTCCTGACCCGGCGCCCTGGTCAGGTGTCCGCGGGGATCTCCTCCCACCACTGGCACCACCACTCGGCGCCGACCAGGATCCGCAGCTGGGGATGCCAGCAGTAGGTGAGGTCGGAGTCGGTGTCGAGGTAGTAGAGGCAGTTCAGGCACTTCTCCTTGCCCGAAGGATGACCGCGGAGGACCGCTCGCTCCATGAAGTGCTGGAGCTCGAGCCAGTTCTTCTCGTCGATGGGCTTGGGCTCCGGTGGTGGGATCACGTAGTCGGACATCGCCTCTACTTATCAGGCCCGGGCTCGCGAATCGTGATCAGGCCGAATCGTGATCTGGCAGGAACCGACCGGCGTGGGCGCCGGCGAGGGCGGCGGCGATCATCACGGCGAGGCTGATGGCCACCGCGACCCGGATGTCGGTGTCGAACCAGGCGAGGGCGATCGCGGTCATGGCCGTGCCGGCTGCACCACCGAGCAGGTTGGCCAGGTTCACGTTGGCGCTGGCCTCGCCTTCGCGACCGGCCTCGGCCCATTCGACGGCGACGACCTGGTCGATGGTGAAGGCCAGGCCCATCCCGAACGCCCCGAGGCCGGTCGCCGGGTAGGCGATCCAGTAGGGGGAGACGTCCCACAGCAGCGAGGTGGCCAGCGCGAGACCGGCTGCGGTGAGCAGGCCGCCGCTCACCGCCAGCATCGGGCGATGACTCGCCGCCAGGTGCGCCTGCAGCCAGGAGCCCGCAGTCCAGGCCAGCGCGGCCACGGTGAGGGGCAGCCCCGACCGGAACAGCGACTGGTGCCGCACCTGGTTGAGCACCAGGGGCAGGAACGCCTCGAACGTCAGGTAGGCGAGGCTCATGTACAGCGCGCCGGTGACCGCCGCGCCCGGGCCACGCACGGGGCGCAGCACCCCGCGGGGGAGCGTCGAGCGGAAGCCGATCACGGCGAGCACGAGGCCGACGAGGCCGATCGGCACCAGTCGGAGCCCGCCGTTTCCGAGCCCGCCGACCACCGCGACCAGCCCGCCCGAAAGGGCGAGCGGCCCCCACCACGAGGGCCGCACCGCGGGGGCATCGGTGACCGTGGTTGCCGAGGGCGCGTCGCCGTCGAGGGCGGGGAGGATCAGCAGGCCGGTGAGCACGAGCAGCGGGAGGATCCCCCCGAAGACCCACCGCCACCCGATCGTCTGGGCCATGGCGGCCGCCACGGCCGGTCCGATCAGCCCGGGCAGGATGAACGCGGCCGACACGAGGGTCAGCATGCGGGGCCGCAGCCCGGTCGGGTACCGGCGAGCCACGATGACCAGCATCATCGTCGTCATGGCCCCGATGCCGAGGCCGACCACGAACCGCACGGCGGCGAGCATCACCATGCTGGTCGCGGCCGACGCCCCGAGCAGGCCGATCGCCATGAGCCCGAGGGCCAGCACCATCGGCCGGCGGACACCGAACCGGTCGGCGAGCCGGCCGCCGTAGGGCGCTCCCATCAGGCTGGCGATCAGCGGGGCGGCGATGGCCCAGCCGTAGAAGCCCACGTTGCCGAGGTCGTCGAGGGCGGCGGGCATGGCGGTCGCCGCCCCGATCAGCTCGAA
>Ga0302299_10002135_pt1 | contig 12043 bp, 10 predicted proteins | sample III_Fen_N3_4_FD_198795 | JGI IMG/M metagenome (GOLD analysis project Ga0302299, IMG submission 198795) | Peat permafrost microbial communities from Stordalen Mire near Abisko, Sweden - III_Fen_N3_4 | ecosystem: Environmental > Terrestrial > Soil > Wetlands > Permafrost | place: Sweden: Abisko...
TCGAAGCCGCCATCGACTGGGAGGAGGTCCTGGCCAGCCCGATCTCGCCGGCCCACACCCCGACGCGCTCCGCCTGACCGCTCAACATCGGCGTCCGATCTGCCGATGCCGCAGCCAGTGAGGACCACGTCCAGCGATCGACCCCGGGTGCCCCCGTTCGGCGCGCTCGCGATCGGGCTGGCCGCGCTGGTGCTGATCCTGACCACCGTGCTGGTCGGCCCGGCGCACGCCGCCGACCCGACGGCGCCCTCCGATCCGACGACGGTGCCCGTCGATCCGACCACGGTGCCCGTCGACCCGGCGGCGCCGGTGGCTCCCGTCGCGCCTCCGATCCCCTTGCCGCCCGAGCCGCCGCTGCCCGATCCGTCGCCCCAGATCCGGGTGCTGCTGGCCCGGCTGCAGGTGATCAGCACCGATCGGTCCCTCTCGGTGCTGACCCTCGGAGTGACCGGCGCGCGCCAGGCCGAGACCGACGCCGCCGCGGCGGTGGCGACGGCGACGCAGCAGGAGGCCGACGCGCAGCAGGTGCTCGACGCACGACGCGACCAGCTCGGCTCGCTGGCGGCCATCGCCTTCATGCGGGCCGGTGGTGGCACCATGAGCGTGCTCATCGATGGGGATCCCACCACCAGCACCCGCCAGCAGGGGCTGTTCGACGCATCGATCGAGCACCACGACCAACTGGTGCGCGACGCCCAGACCGCGCGGGACTTGGCCCAGGACGCACTGGTCGCGGCGCAGCGCTCGGCCGAGGAGGCCACCGCCCGACGGGTCGACGCCGAGGCGCTGGTCGGCCAGGGCCAGGCCGACCTGGCCGGAGCGCATCGTGAGCTGGCGACCGCATCGGCGAACGAGGCCCGACCGCCCTCGACCCGTCCACCCGGACGATCGTCGGCCCGGGCCTGGACGTTGCCGCTCGAGAGCACCAGCGCCTTCACCGCTGAGGAGCTGGCCACCTGGTATGTCGCCCAGGGTCACGGCTCGCAGGCGTCGGCGCCGATGGAGGACCTCACGCGGTTCTACATCGACGAGGGCTCGGCCGAAGGCGTGCGGGGAGACATGGCCTTCGCCCAGTCGATCCAGGAGACGGGCTTCTTCGCGAACTCGGACACGATCGGTCGCAACAACTTCGCCGGCATCGGCCACTGCGAGGCGTGCGGTGGCGGGTTCGTGTTCGCGTCGGCCCAGATCGGAGTACGGGCCCAGATCCAGCTGCTGAAGTCCTACGCCGAGTCGTCCCCGCAGTACAACAGCCCTCGGGCCGACGCGACGCTCGACGGTCCGGCCGGCTGCTGTCCGAACTGGACCGATCTCACCGGTGTCTGGGCCAGCGACCCGAACTACGGCCCCCACATCCTCAACGGCTATCAGGCCATGCTCGAGTGGCTCGTGACCTACCGGCCGACCGAGCCGCTGCTCCCGCCCGCTCCGGTGGCGGCGCCGTCACCGCCAGGCTGACGCGAGCACCTCGCAGACCGCGAGCATGGTGTCGAGCGGCTCGGCGCCACGGGCGATCCGCACGAACCGGCTCTCGAACCCCGTAGGCGCGCCGCTGGGCGTGGACCTCGACCAGCACGTCCTCGGTGAGGACGTCGGCCCGGGCATCGTCACCCAGCAAATGCCGGAGGTACCGGCGGATGGGGCCCTGGCACTCGCGCACGAGCAGTTCGAACGCACGCCGGTCGCCGGCCGAGGCCGACCGGAGGCCAAGCAGGTCGCTCAGGCTGGGGAGAACCAGTCGTCGACGGGTTCGTCGGGAGGCTCGGCGTGCTCCGTGGCCGGCGCGGGCCAGCGGTGGACGGAGACGGCGTAGGTCGCGTCGGGGCCGAAGGGCTGCTCGTCCCAGGTCGAGTAGCGGCCCTCGAGCTCGAGGCCCGCCGCCGCGCACCACGAGTCGTACTCGGCGATCGTGGGCCAGCCGCCGGCGAGCTGGAACCCGGCCACGAGCCGGCCGCTGCCACCGACGTGGCGAGCGCAGCCGGCCACCGCGGCGGCCCGGTCGGCCTCCGCCACGTAGGGGATGACGTTGCCGGCCAGCGCGACCACGTCGAAGGTGCGATCGAGGTCGAGCCCGGCCAGATCGGCGTGGACCCAGGTCAGGTCAGGGGACTTGGCCCGAGCCCGGTCGAGGAGGTCCTCGTCGAGGTCGACGCCGACGACGTCGATGTCGCGCCCGGCCAGCTCGATGCCGACCCGACCGGTTCCGCAGCCGGCGTCGAGCACCGACGCGGGCCGCATGCCGGCGAGCACGTCCTCGACGAAGTCGGCCTCGCCGTGCGGGTTCTCCCCGGACTCGGCCATCTGCTTCCAGCGCTCGTCATACGCGTCGAGATCGACGTTCTTGCGCCAATGGGTCCATTCCGGCATGCCCCATGGCTAGCCGATTACTGGTCAGGACCGCCGAATTCTGGTCAGGACTGGAGGTCGGCGATGGCCTCGGCCATGGCGATGGCCCGCCGGGCGTTGTCGACGTGCATGTTCTCGATCATGCGGCCCTCGTAGGTGGCGACGCCGCGGCCGTCGGCCTGGGCCTCCTCGAAGGCGAGGATCAGGCCCCGCGAGCGGGTGAGCTCCTCCTCGCCCGGGGCGAACGTGTCGTTGCACGGCTCGACCTGGGTGGGGTGGATGAGCGTCTTGCCGTCGAAGCCGAGCTGGCGGCCCTGCACGCACTCGGCGAGGAATCCGTCCGGGTCCTTGATGTCGTTGTAGACCCCGTCGAGGATCACCTTGCCGGCCATGCGGGCGGCCAGCAGGCACTGTGACAGCCCGAACACCAGTGGTGCCCGACCCGGCACGTGCTCGGCGTGCAGCTCCTTGGCCAGGTCGTTGGTGCCCAGCACGAGCACCGAGAGCCGTTCGCTGGCCGTGGCGATCTCCTCGGCGTGGAGGACGGCGATCGGCGTCTCGAGCATGGCCCAGATGCGCGTGTGGCTCGGAGCGCCACCGGCCTCGAGGGCCCGCTCGACGGCGGCGACGTCGGCTGCCGAGTTGATCTTGGGCACGACCACCGCGGCCGGGCCGGCTTCGGCGATGGCCCGCAGGTCGTCGGCGTGCCACGGCGTGTCGAGCCCGTTGGCCCGGATGGTGACCTCCTTGCGGCCGTAGTCACCGGACGCGGCGGCCGCGCAGACCCGGGCCCGGGCCTCGGCCTTGGCGTCGGGAGCGACGGCGTCCTCGAGGTCGAGGATCAGGGCGTCGGCCGGGATGGTCTTGGCCTTCTCGAGGGCCCGCTCGTTGGCGCCGGGCATGTAGAGGACCGAGCGGCGGGGGCGGAGGTCGTCGTTCAGCATCGGTCGCTCCTCAGAACCCGTAGAGCTGGGCCAGCTCCGGGTCACGGTCGGCCAGTTGGTGGGCCAGGGCGATGATCACCTGGCACTGCTTCACCGAGGCATCGTCTTCCATCTTGCCGTTGAGCAGCACCGCGCCGGTGCCGTCGCCCATGGCCTCGATGACCTCGATGGCGTGGGCCACGTCGGCCGGGTCCGGCGAGAACACCCGCTTGGCGATGTCGATCTGCACGGGGTGCAGGCTCCAGGCGCCGACGCAGCCGAGCAGGTAGGCGTTGCGGAACTGGTCCTCGCAGGCGAGCGTGTCCTTGATGTCGCCGAACGGGCCGTAGAACGGCAGGATCCCGTTGGCCACGCAGGCGTCGACCATGCGGGCCACGGTGTAGTGCCACAGGTCCTGCTGATAGGTAGTGCGGGGGGCGTCGGGGTCGTCGGGGTTCGGGTCCTGGCGCACGAGGTAGCCGGGGTGGCCGCCGCCGACGCGGGTGGTCTTCATGCCGCGGTTGGCGGCCAGGTCGGCCGGGCCGAGCGACAACCCGTGCATGCGGGGCGACGCCGCGCAGATCTCCTCGACGTTGGCCACCCCCCGGGCGGTCTCGAGGATGGCGTGCACCATCAGGGGCTCGGTGAGGCCGGCCTTGGCCTCGAGCTGGGCCAGCAGCCGGTCGACGTAGTGGATGTCCTCCGGTCCCTCGACCTTGGGGATCATGATGACGTCGAGCGCCCCGCCGGCCTCGAGCACCGCGGCGGTGAGGTCGTCGAGGCCCCACGGCGAGTCGAGCGAGTTGACCCGGGTCCACAGCTGGGTGGTGCCCATGTCCGCGGTGCGGGCGACCTCGACGAGCCCGGCGCGGGCCGCCTCCTTGTCCGCGGCCGGCACGCCGTCCTCGAGGTTGGCCAGGAGGATGTCGGTCGTCGGCGCGATCTCGGGGACCTTGGCGACCATCTTGGGGTTCGCCGCCGGGAAGAAGTGGATCACCCGAGAGGGCCGGACGGGGATCTCGCGGAGCGGTTCGGGTGCTCCCACCGCGAGGGGTCGGAAGAAGTCCTTGGGGCTTCGCATCGGTCTCTCCGGCAAGGGTCGAAAGGCTGATCAGGGGCGCCCCGACGTTAGGTGCCGGGTCCGCCGGGAACGAAATCTCGCCGGTCGGTCCTTCACGATCATCCACTCTGGTGGAAGACGGGGGCGCCCACTCGTGCGACGATTCGTTGGCACCCACGACCGGTGGGCTCCGGTCGACGCCTCAGAGAAACGAGACCTGCCATGTTTGCCTACGACTACCCCCTGCTCGGCGCGTTCTGGACGGTGTTCTTCATCGCCATGTGGTTCACGATCGCGTTCACCGTGATCTGGGCCTTCATCGACAACTTCCGCCGCCATGACCACGGCGGATTCGCCAAGGCCATCTGGATGCTCGTGATCATCCTCCTGCCGCTGTTCGGCACGTTCATCTACCTCATCGCCCGCCCCGCCGAGATCGAGTAGCGGCGGCACCGGGCGCGAGACTCCCGGGGAAACTCGATTCGCCCGAACAGGGGCATTGGGGGACGATGACCGGGAGATGAACGACCAGACGCCGACTCGATCGAGCGCTTCTGGCCTCTTCCGGCGGGGGATTCGGGTCGTGGCGCGCTATGTGCGGTCCGAGCCGCGCACGTTCGCGATCTCGGTCACCGGCGCGTCGCTCTACGCCGCCGCCACCGTGGGCGCCACCGTCGTGCTCGGCCGGGTCACCGAGCAGGTGATCCTCCCAGCCTTCGACGGTGGCGTGTCGAAGAGCACGGTGATCGGCGGCGCCATCGCCCTGTTCGCCATCGGCCTGCTCAAGGCCTTGTCGATCATCCTGCGGCGCTACTTCGCCGGCCTCACCGCGTTCCGGGTGCAGGCCCACTGGCGCCGTCGCATCTCGAACCTCTATCTCGACGTGCCGCTCGACTTCCATCGGGCCCATCCCACCGGCGAGCTGCTGGCCCACACCGACAGCGACGTGCTGGCCGCCACCGAGGTCATGAGCCCGGTGCCGTTCGCCACGGGCGTGGTGGCGCTGATCGTGTTCGCGGTGATCAGCCTGGCACTCATCGACGTGTGGATGATGCTGCTCGGCCTGCTGCTGTTCCCAGCGCTCGCCGTGCTCAACCGCCTCTACACCAAGCGGATCGAGAAGCCGGCCGAGGTCGTGCAGGAGCAGGTCGGCAAGGTGTCGCGCATCGTCCACGAGAGCATCGACGGTGCGCTGGTCGTCAAGACGCTCGGCCGCAGCAGCCTCGAGATCGACCGCCTGGCCGAAGCCGCCGACGACCTGCGGATCACCCGGGTGAAGGTCGGTCGCCTGCGTGGTTCGTTCGAGCCGGTGCTCCAGGGCATGCCGACGATCGGCGCCATCTTGCTGCTCGCGCTGGGCTCGTGGGAGATCTCCGTCGATCGCATCACGACCGGCCAGCTCGTGCAGGGCATCGCCCTGTTCAGCGTGCTCGCCTTCCCGATGCAGGTCGTCGGCTACTTCCTCGAGGAGCTGCCGCGCGCGGTCGTGTCGTCGTCGCGCCTCGATCGGGTGATGACCGCGCCACTCGCACCGGCCCCCGACCCGGCCATCGCCCAGGCCCTGCCCGAAGGCGGGCTCCGGGTCGACGTCGACGACGTCGGCTTCGCCTACGAGACCGATCAGCCGGTGCTCACGGGTGTGTCGTTCGAGATCGAACCCGGTGAGGTGGTGGCCCTGGTCGGCTCCACCGGCTCGGGCAAGACCACCCTCTGCGAGCTCCTGGTGCGGCTCGACGACCCGACCGCTGGCGCGATCCGCCTCGGTGGCGTCGACCTCCGCGTGGCCCAGTCCGACTCGCTGCACCGCCACGCCGCCCTCGTGTTCCAGGAGACGTTCCTGTTCGCCGACACGCTGTGGGAGAACGTGGTCCTCGGCCTCGAGGTCTCCAACGACGACGTGCGCCAGGCCATGGCGATCGCCCAGGCCGACCGGTTCGTCGGCAACCTGCCGATGGGCATGGCCACCGTGGTGGGCGAGCGTGGTGTCACCCTGTCGGGCGGTCAGCGTCAGCGCGTGGCCCTGGCCCGGGCGCTGCTGCGCAAGCCGAGCGTGCTGATCCTCGACGACGCGACCTCGGCCGTCGACCCGGTCGTCGAGTCGGAGATCCTCGGCGGGCTCCGGCGTGACCTGGCCACCACGACGCTCGTGGTCGCCCAGCGCGTGTCGACCATCGAGCTGGCCGACCGGGTGGTGTTCCTCGAGGGCGGGCGGGTGCAGGCCCAGGGTCGCCACCAGGACCTGCTGGCCGAGCTGCCCGCCTACGAGCGCATCGTGCGCGCCTACGAGACCGCCGGCGCCACCGCGGAGGCCGAGGCATGAGCCTGTTCCGCCGCGGTGCGGACGCCACGGTCGACGAGCTCGTCAGCGATGAGCAGCAGAAGGCTGCGCTCGAGGCCGGGCTCGCCTACTCCCGCCCGGCCATGTTCGACGACCAGACCGAGCTGCTCACCGAGGAGCACGAAACGCCGTCGGTGCGGGCCATGGAGGTGCTGCGTCGTGGCCTCGCGGTCAGCCCCGAGCTGCGCAGCGGCATCGTCTTCACCATCGGCATGGCCGTCGCCACCGCCGTCGGTCGCCTCGTCACTCCGGTGCTGATCCAGCAGATCCTCGACAAGGGGGTCAGCGGGTCGGAGGGGTTCCAGCCCCGCTTCGTGCTCGGGGCCAGCGCGGTCGCGCTGGTGATCACGTTCGTGGTGATGGCGCTCAGCCGGGCGACCTACATCCGCCTCGTGCAGGCCGCCGAGCAGATGCTGTGCAACCTCCGGGTCAAGGCCTTCGCCCACATCCACCGGCTGAGCATCGCCGACCACAACGAATCGAAGCGGGGCGAGCTCACCGCCCGGGTCACCAGCGACGTGGAGACGATCGCCCGCTTCGCCCAGTGGGGCGGTGTGGCGTGGATCGTCGACACGGTCATCATCCTCGGCACGCTCACGGTGATGGCCATCTACTCGTGGCAGCTCACCATCGTCACGGTCGTGGTGATGGCGCCGCTGCTGCCACTGCTGCGGATGCTCCAACGCCGGCAGCTCCGGGCCTACGACGTGGTGCGCACCCGGGTCGGTCAGACCCTGTCGGCCGTGTCCGAGGCGGTGATGGGCGCCGGCGTGATCCGGGCCTACGGCATCACCGGACGGGTGCGCGAGCGGATGCACGGGGCGATCGACCGCCAGTACGCGGCCGAGGTGCGCACCGCCCGATACTTCGCCTTCATGTTCCCGCTGGGTGACGTGTTCGGCGGACTCGCGCTGGCGGCCGTCGTCGGCATCGGCGTGTGGTGGGGGCCGGGCTGGGGCATGAACGCCGGCACGCTCATCGCCTTCGCGTTCCTCGTGAACCTGTTGCTCGTCCCGATCGCCGAGCTGGCCGAGATCCTCGATCAGACCCAGACCGCCCTCGCCGGTTGGCGCAAGGTCCTCGACGTGCTCGACATCCCGCTCGACATCATCGAGCCCGACCCGGGCGTCGACCTGCCCCAGGGCTCGGTCGAGGTGCGGGCCGAGGGCCTCGACTTCGCCTATCGCGACGGTGGCCAGGTGCTGCGCGACGTGAACGTGGTGATCCCCGCGGGGGCCTCGGTCGCGGTGGTCGGCCAGACCGGCTCGGGCAAGACCACCTTCGCCAAGCTGCTCTGCCGCCTGGCCGACCCGACCGGCGGGCGCATCACCCTCGACGGCGTCGACCTCCGTGATGTGGCTCCGTCGGCCCGCTTCGACGCGGTGCGGATGGTGCCCCAGGACGGCTTCTTGTTCGACACCAACATCCGCGACAACGTCCGCATGGGACGTGAGGGCGCCACCGACGACGAGGTCGGCGCCGCCTTCGTGCGTCTCGGCCTCGACTGGTGGCTGGCGCGCCTCCCCGACGGGCTCGACACCGAGGTGGGTGAGCGGGGCGAGAGCCTCTCGGTCGGCGAGCGCCAGCTGGTGGCCCTCGCCCGGGCTCAGCTCGCCAACCCCGGACTGCTGATCCTCGACGAGGCCACCAGCGCGGTCGACCCCGAGACCGAGCGGGCGCTCAGCGACGCGCTGATCCGGCTGAGCAGAGGCCGCACCACGATCAGCGTCGCCCACCGCCTGTCGACGGCCGAGGCCGCCGACCTCGTGCTGGTGTTCTCCGACGGCGAGCTGGTCGAACAGGGATCCCACGACGAGCTGGTCGACGCCGGCGGACGCTACGCCGCCCTCTACGAGAGCTGGCTCGGCAACACCCAGCGCGCCTGAGATCCGCCGATCTCACCGTGTCGGCGTAGATCCAGGTCGGCTACCGACCTGGATCTACGCATCGACGAGATCGCACGCTGGTCAGCCGCTTGCCGCGGCGGTGAGGGCGTGGGAGATGGCGGCGAGGCCCTGCTCGAGCTCGGGGGTGGCCGGCCAGCCGAAACCGAGGCGGAAGTGCGCGCGGGGCTGCTCGAACCAGTGTCCAGGGCCGACATAGGTGCCGTGATTGCGGTTGAGCACCTCGTAGAACTGCTCCACGTCGACCCCCGAGGCCGCGGTGATGCGGGGGAAGCACACGACGCCACCCGATGGCGCCACCCACTCCAGCGCGGGCTCGCCCGCGATCCAGCGGGTGACGATCTCGCGGTGGGCGTCGATCTGGGCCCGGATGTGGGGGAGGCGCTCGCTGCGGCGTCGCATGACCTGGAAGGCGACCTCCTCGTCGATCATCGAGTTGCAGATCACGATCTGCTCCTTGGCCGCCAGCAGCGTGGTGCGCAGCTCGGCGTCGGTGGTCATGGCCCAGCCGATGCGGATGCCGGGGATGCCGTAGGTCTTCGACATCGACGACACGCTGATCACCGCCGATGACCGCCCGGCGGCGATCGGCAATGGCTGGGGACGGCCCATGTCCCGGTAGGTCTCGTCGAGCACCAGCCGGGTGCCTCTCGACTCGACGAGCGCGATCACCGCGTCGATCTCGTCGAGCGTGAGCATCGTGCCGGTCGGGTTGTGCGGACAGGTGAGGCTGACGAACGCGGTGTCGGGCCGGATCATGGACGCGAGGCGGTCGAGGTCGAGGCCGTACCCGTCCTCGAAGCGCAGGTCCAGCAGCTCGATGTCGGCACCGATGGCGCGCGGGGTGACGATGTTGGTGGCGTAGTTCGGGGCGGCCACGACGACGTGGCTGCCGTGCTCGAGCAACGTCGTCGAGATGGCGAAGAGGGCACCGGCCGCGCCTGGTGTGACGACGATGTCGCCCGGGCCCACCGCTCCCGCCCCCGGATCCGATGCCAGGGCGTCGCGCAGGCCGGGGTGGCCGAGGTGGTCGCCGTAGGCCAGCACGAGCCCGGCCAGGTCGAGGCCGAGGTCGTCGAGCGAGGCGTCGGCGAAGCTGCTCTCGGTGAGGTTGCAGGTGATCGAGCCATAGCCCATCTCCTCGGGCGACTCGATCTCGATGGGCGTCCGCTCGTAGCGCATCGGGAGAGCTTGCCAGAGCTCTGATGGGACTGGAACGGCTGCTAACTTACGGCGTCAGCCCTGATCGGGCACCCGCCCCGTTCCCAGGCCGAGGAGCACACCCATGACCGACATCGCCACCCCGGGCATCGACATCGCCGACCCGATGTTCTGGCGCCGTCCCCTGGCCACCCGCATGGCCGACTTCGCGACCCTGCGCGAGGCCGAGCCGTTCACCCGCGTCGAGTTCGACGACATCCTGACCGGCGGCAAGGACTCGTTCCACTCGGTGACCCGCTACGCCGACGTCATCGAGGTGAGCAAGAGCCCGAAGGTGTTCTGCTCGGGGAACGGGTCGATCTCGATCCAGGACATGCCCACCGACGCGCTGGAGTTCTTCGGGTCGTTCATCACCATGGACGACCCCCGCCATGCCCGCCAGCGCGGCATCGTCGGGCGCTCGTTCACGCCACGGCGCCTGCAGTCGGTGCTCGACTCGGTCGACCGCATCTGCACCGAGGTCATCGACGACATGTGCGAGCAGGGCGAGGTGGACCTGGTTCAGGCCATCTCGGCTCCGTTCCCACTGCTGGTCATCTGCGACATGATGGGCATCCCCCGCAGCGAGTTCGACACGGTCATGGACGCGACCAACGTCATCCTCGGCGCCGGCGACCCCGACATGCTCGGCGGCAAGGACATCATGACGGCGATCTTCGAGGCCGGCCTGACGCTCACCAACCTGATGAACGAGCTCGCCGAGTTCCGTCGCACCAACCCGGTCGACGACCTGACCTCGGAGCTCGTGCACAACGACCTCGGCGAGGACATGCTCGCCCCGTCCGACCTCGGCCCGTTCTTCATCCTGCTCGCGGTGGCCGGCAACGACACCACCCGAACGGCCACGAGCCTCGGGCTCGACCTGCTGTTCAACAACCCCGAGCAGCGCCAGATCTGGCAGAGCGATGTGGCCAACGTGACGTCGTCGGCGGTCGAGGAGATCGTGCGGTGCGCGGCGCCGGTCACCTTCATGCGCCGAACGGCCACCGAGCCGGTCACCCTGTCGGGCCACGACTTCGACACGGGCGACAAGGTGGTCATGTTCTACGGCGCGGCCAACCGCGACCCCCGGGTGTTCGACGACCCCGAGGCCTTCGACGTGCGGCGTGACCCGAACCCGCACGTCGGATTCGGAGGCCCGGGCCCGCACTTCTGCCTGGGTGCCCACCTCGCCCGTCGTGAGCTGGCCGTGATCTTCCGCCAGATCTTCGACCGCCTCCCCGACATCGAGCCGGCCGGCGACCCCGTGTTCCTCGAGGCGATGGGCATCCCCCTGGTGGGTGGCGTGAAGCGGTTCCCCGTCCGGTTCACGCCGACGGCCCGCGTGCGCACGACGGGCTGAGATTTCGAGCGGAGAGGACCGGGTGGGTAGATTCGGCATCGTACCGAACCTCTTCCAGGAGCAGCGAGCATCGTGAAGACCCCCGTCCGCGTCGCCGTCACCGGGGCCGCCGGCCAGATCGGCTACAGCCTCCTCTTCCGCATCGCCAGTGGCGCCATGCTCGGTGACCAGCCGGTGATCCTGCAGCTCCTCGAGATCACGCCCGCGCTCGACGCGCTCAAGGGCGTGGCCATGGAGCTCGAGGACTGCGCCTTCCCGCTCCTGGCCGGCATCGAGCAGACCGACGATCCGAACGAGGCGTTCGGCGACGTCAGCTACGCCCTGCTCGTCGGCTCCCGTCCCCGCTCGAAGGGCATGGAGCGCAAGGACCTCCTCGAGGCGAACGGCGCCATCTTCACCGTGCAGGGCAAGGCGCTCAGCGACAACGCGGCTCCCGACGCGCGCATCCTCGTGGTGGGCAACCCGGCCAACACCAACTCGCTCATCGCCATGAACAACGCGCCGAACATCGACCACGGCCGCTTCACCGCCATGACCCGCCTCGACCACAACCGGGCCATCGCCCAGCTCGCGGCCAAGACCGACAGCACGGTCAAGGACGTCACCCGCATGACCATCTGGGGCAACCACTCGGCCACCCAGTACCCCGACCTGTTCCACGCCGAGGTCAACGGCAAGAACGCGGCCGAGCTCATCGGCGACCAGCAGTGGATCGACGGCACCTTCCTGCCCACCGTGCAGCAACGCGGTGCGGCCATCATCGAGGCCCGCGGCCTGTCGAGCGCGGCGTCGGCGGCCAACGCCGCCATCGCCCACGTGCACACCTGGGTCCACGGCACCGCCGAGGGCGACTGGGTGTCGATGGCCATCCCCAGCGACGGCAGCTACGGCGTGCCCGAGGGCCTGATG
>Ga0302299_10002136_pt1 | contig 12041 bp, 9 predicted proteins | sample III_Fen_N3_4_FD_198795 | JGI IMG/M metagenome (GOLD analysis project Ga0302299, IMG submission 198795) | Peat permafrost microbial communities from Stordalen Mire near Abisko, Sweden - III_Fen_N3_4 | ecosystem: Environmental > Terrestrial > Soil > Wetlands > Permafrost | place: Sweden: Abisko...
GATCTCCAAGCCATTCATCACGCCGACCAAGGTTGTCGCCAAGAGCGACGAGTCCCTGCTCTGCGAACTCGACGTCCCGCGGGCCGACTCGGACGGCAACTGGCACCTCGATCTTGCGCTCGTCTCCGGCCGCAGTCTCTTCGTGCACGCGATCGATGCATCGACGGGCAAGGCTGCGGCTGGCATTTCGCTGACCTACGATGCTTCCATCCTGCGCGAGCGCTCCGTGAAGATGATTCTCTCGAGCCAGCAATCGCTGAGCAAGACGACGGACGCGCGCGGGGACTGCGTCTTCCGCTGCCTTCCGACGGAGGGCCGGGTCACGCTGCGCAAGGCCGGGAGCGATCGCGCCGAGGCCAAGCCCCTGCTCGAACTGCGACTCACACCCGATTCCCCACCCGACTTTCACGAGACCGTTCACGTGAACGCGCCGCAGGCCTCGGTTTCCGGCACGCTGCCCGTTCCTCCTGGGACCGGCCCCGGACTCTTGAGCTCGTACCGCGTGATGCGCGTCCGCATTGCCGAGGACGGCCGCAGCGCGCCTACCGAGGGCCCGATCTCCGTCGATGCCGCGAGCCATTGGTCTTTCGAGTGCGAGTCCCCGAGCGACTGGCGCGTCTGGCTCAGCGACGGCAAGGCCCGCGTGTCGCAGATCGAGGAGGTCCACGTCAAGCAAGCCAAGAACTATGGGCCGATCCAGCTGCGACTCGTGGAGGCAAGCGAGTTGCGCCTGCACCTGGTCAATGCACCGGCGACCGGATCCGTGAACATCTCCATCGTCGAGGATGCCGGGGATCCGTATCGCTACGAGGATGTGCCAATCACGGCGCGCGAACTGGACCACAAGCTGCAGCTACACGGACCGGCGCGCCTGACCGTGCGCTGCAGAGCCGGGGAGCAGATGTCGGTCTCGGAGTCGCGCCAGTTGCTCAGCGTGGATCCATCTCGAACACCCGAGCTGACGGTCGACCTGCACGGCGATCGCGCCCGCGGGGTCACGATCACGCTCAACGGCGAGGCGCCCAAGGGCGAGACCGTTCTGCCGTTCATCGGGCTCGATGCCGCTGGCAAGCCCACGATGGAGGGCGTGATCTTTCACCTCCAGGAGGGAAAGAGCATGGACCCGGTGCCCGTGGTACCCGGCACCTACCTCTACGTCCTGCAGAGCGACACTTCCCACGGCGCGATCTACGGAGCCGTGCACGTGCCCGACTCGGGTGAGTCCGCCGAGTTGCACCTCGAATGGAAGGGCGTCGCCCTACCGCGTTCCTCCTTGGGCACTGGAATCGAGTTCGAGAGCATCGAGGACGTCTCGGGCACGAACTGGGTCGACGGACTTCGTCAGGTGCGTTGGTCGAAGAGCTGGGGGCCCGAGATCGAAACCCTGCTCGTCCCCGAGCACGCGAAGTACCACGTGCTCAACTAGATCTCCTTCCACACCTTCGCCAGGCTCTCGCCGTACACGTCGAGCTCCCAGGCGCAGCTCCAGCCGAAGGGTGTGTGTTGCACGCTCGCGCCGCGCTCCGTGAGCGACGCACCGAGTTCGCCGAGAAACGCCTTGGCTCCCTCCGCGTCCGCGCTCGCACCCGCGAGGTGCGTGAACGAGTGCAGCACGACGCTCTTCCACTCGCGCTTCCTCGCGAGCCATTCCAGGTGCTTGCGCAGCGTCCGCAACTTGCTCGCGCGCGCCGCTTCGTCCAAATCGCCCGGCTCCAGGTGCACGAACGCGACCACTACCTCGCGCGCCTCTCCCGGCGGAGGCGCCTCTCCGGAGGTGCCAGCGGCGGCCACCTCCGCGCGCCAGGCGAAGCGCCGCGCGAGAAAGGCGAGCACCTTCATCTGCACTCTTGGAATGGGACCGGTCGGGGCTGCACACTGGCCATGATGGACTCCGCGCCCGCAGCCGTGCAACCGATCGCGCGCCTCGTCGGCGCGGCGCGGCGCTACCAGCGCGGCGCGGAGGAGGTGCACGCGCTCGAGGCGATCGATCTCGAGGTCCAGCCGGGCGAGTGGCTGGCGCTCGTCGGTCCTTCGGGTTGCGGCAAGTCGACGCTGCTCAACCTGCTCTCGGGCATCGACCAGCCCGACGAAGGCACGGTCGAGGTCGGCGGCCTGGCACTCGCGAGCGCCACCGAGGGCCAGCGCACGCTGCTGCGCCGGCGCGGGATCGGGATCGTGTTCCAGTCCTTCCACCTCGTGCCGCACTTGACCGTCGAGGAGAACGTCGCGCTGCCGCTCGCGCTCGACCGCCGGCGCGATCCCGCGCGCGTCGCGGCGCTGCTCGAACGCGTCGGTCTCGGCGCACGCGCGACGCACTTCCCCTCGGAGCTCTCGGGCGGCGAGCAGCAGCGCACGGCGCTCGCGCGCGCGCTGGTGCACCGGCCCAAGCTCGTGCTGGCCGACGAGCCCACGGGCAACCTCGACTCCGCCTCGGGCGCGCGCGTGCTCGAACTGCTCGACGAGCTGCGGCGCGAGGACGGCAGCGCGCTCGTGATCGCGACGCACGACGGGCGCCTGGCCGCGCGCGCGGATCGCCTGCTGCGCCTCGCCGACGGGCGCAGCGTCTTCCACGGCGATCCCAAGGACGACCCGGGCCCGCCGCGATGATCCTGCGCGCGCTCTTCCTGCGTCCGCTGCTGCGCGCACCGCTGCGTTTCCTGGCGACGCTGCTCGGCATCACGGCCGGGGTCGCGGCCTTCGTGGCGACGCTCGCCTCGAACCGCGCGGCGCTCGCGTCGCTGCGCGAGGACACGCGCGCGCTCGCGGGCGTCGCCGAGCTCGAGATCAGCTCGAGCGCGCTCGTGCCGGTCGAGTCGCTCGGCGTGCTGCGTCCGCTGAGCGCGGATGCGGAGCTGCTGCCGGTGATCGAGGAGCTTGTGCTCGAGCCGAAATCGGGCGCCGTGCTGCGCCTCTTCGGCATCGACCCGCTGCAGGATTCGCGCGCGCGCGGCTTCGCGGCCGATGCGGGTGCGGGCGAGCTCGCGCTGCGCACGCTGCGCGGCGAAGGCGTCTGGATCGGCGCGCCGCTGGCGCACACGCTGGGCGTCGTGCCCGGCGGACGGTTCGAGGTCGAAGCGCACGGGCGCGTGTTCGAACTCGAACTGCTCGGTACGCTGCCCGCGGATCGCGCCAGCGGCCCGTTCGAGACCGCGATCGTCTGCGATCTCGGGCTCGCCGAGCGCATCACCGGTCGCAACGGCCGGCTCGATCGCATCGAGCTCCTGCCGCGGCCGGGCGTCTCGCAGGTCGAGCTCGAGAAGCGCGCACGCGCCCTGCTGCCGCCCGGACTCGAGCTGCGCTCGACGGGCGCGCGCGCCGCGCAGACCGAAGGCCTGGTGCACAGCCTGCAGTTCAACCTGATCGCGCTCTCGGGCATCTCGCTGCTCGTCGCGGGCGTGCTGGTCGCAACGGCACTCGCGACCTCGGTCGTGCAGCGGCGCAAGACGCTGGCGCTGCTCGTGTCGCTCGGCGCCGGCCGATGGGAACTCGTCTCGGCACTGCTCGTCGAAGCGCTCACGCTCGGGCTCCTCGGCGGACTGCTGGGCGCTTTCGGCGGCTATGCCGCGGCGCACGCGATCGTGCCGGCGATGCGCGCGACGCTGACGACCGTCGTGGGCTCGGGCCCGGTGAGCCCCGTGCGCTTCGAGGGCGATCTGATCCTGCTCGGCGTGCTGCTCGGCTTGTGCGTGGCCGCCGCGAGCGCCGTGCTGCCGCTGTTCGAGATCCTGCGCACGCCGCCGCTGCAGTCGCTCTCGCGCGAGCGGCCCGACTGGCTCAGTCCGCGTGCGCGCGTGGGCGCGATCGGGATCGCGATCCTCGCGGCGCTGCTCGCGGTCGAACTCCTGAAGCTGCCCGCATGGAATGGGCTTCCGATCCCGGCCCTGGGCTCGGCGACGGCGCTGCTGGCGGCGCTTTTCGCGCTGCAGAGCCCGCTGTGCGACGGCATCGCGCGCCTCTCGGCGCGCATCCCGCGCCTGCTGGTGATCGCCGGGCCGCTGCGTCTGGCGCTCGCGGCGCTCGCTGCTGGTCGCCGGCGCTCGGCCTGGGCCGCGGGTGCGGTCGGGATGAGCGTGGCGCTCTCGGTCGCGATCGCGACGCTGGTGCACTCGTTCCGCACGACGGTCGTCGAATGGACGGCCTCGAGCCTGCGCTCGGACCTGCAGGTGCGCGCGCTCGCGCCGCCGGGCGGCGTGCCCATCGGGACGCTCGATCCCGAGATCGTCTCGACCACGGCGCGCGTCTTCGGCGCGGACGCGATCGATCCCTACACGACGGGTGCCGCCGAGTGCGAAGGCCGGCGCATCACGCTCGTCGGTGCGGCGGTCGACGTGGTCGCGCGCCGCGGCGGCTTCGGCTACCGCGACGGGCGCGATTCGCGCGAGGTGCTCGCGCGCGCGCTGGCGACGAAGGCCTGCGTCGTGAGCGAGGCCTTCGCGCTCAAGTTCGGGCACAAGGAGAACGACACGATCCGCGTCGAGACGCCCGGCGGCCTGCTCGAACGGCGCATCGAGGGCGTCTTCTACGACTACGGCGACAGCCAGGGCACGGTGATCGTCGACCTCGAGTACTTCCGGCCGCTCTATCCGGGCCGTTCGGCGCGCCACATCGAGGTCTACCTGCCCGAGGACGCGGATCTCGACGCCGAGCGCGCCAAGCTCGTCGCGGCCCTCGGCGGGCGGTTCCAGGTCGAGATCCTCACGAAACCGGAGCTGCACGCGAGCGTGCTCTCGGTCTTCGACCGCACGTTCGCGGTCACGAACGCGCTGGTGCTCGTCAATGCCTTCGTGGCGGTGATCGCGGTGCTGACCGTGCTCTTCGCGCTCTTGCGCGAGCGCGCGGCGGATCTGGCGCTGTTGCGCGCGCTCGGCGCCTCGCGCCTCGAGCTCGGCGCGCAGGTGACGCTGCAATCGGGCCTGCTCGGCCTGCTCGGAGCAACCGGCGGGGCGCTGACCGGCCTGTGGATCGGCGTGGTGCTGGTGACGGTCGTCAACCTGCAGAGCTTCGGCTGGACGCTCGAGTTCCACCGTCCCTGGAGCGCCATCGGCGGCGTGCTCGCAGCCGTCGGCAGCGCCTGTCTCGTCGCGGGGCTCGTGCCCGCCTGGCTCGCTGGGCGCGCGGGCATGAGCGTGGTCTTGCGGGAGGAAGGATGAAGCTCGCCGTCCTGCTGCTGGTTCCGCTGCTCGCATTTGGGGCCGAGTGGAAACGTCACGCGGCTCCGTTCGTGCCGCAGTTCCCGGCCGATCATGGCGTGCACCCCGATTTCAAGAGCGAGTGGTGGTACGCAACCGGCGAGCTCGCGAGCGACTCCGGAGAGAAGTTCGGCTACCAGCTGACGATCTTCCGCGCCGGGCTCGAAGCGGGCCTCGCCGAACCCGGCGCGCCCTACTGGTCGCCGCGACAGCTGTACGCGGGGCACCTCGCGCTGACCGAGATCGGCGCGCAAGAGACGCGCAGCGCCGAACGCAGCGGACGCGCCAACGGCTCGCTCGCGGGCGCGCGCGAGGGGGAACTGGATGCATGGGTCGGCGACTGGCGCATCGCGCGCGATCCTGCGAGCGGCGCACTGCACGCGAGCGGCATGGCGCGCGAGATCGGCGTGGCGCTCGAGCTCGATCTCTTGCCTGCGAAGCCTGTCGTGCTGCACGGGCCCGATGGCCTCTCGCAGAAGGGCACGGAGCCCGGCAACGCATCCGCCTACCTGAGCTTCACGCGCCTTGCGACGCAGGGTCGCCTCACGCTCGACGGCCGCGAACTCTCCGTGCGCGGCGAGAGCTGGTTCGACCACGAGTGGGGTTCGAGCACGCTCGGCGCGGGCGTCGTCGGCTGGGACTGGTTCGGCCTGCGTCTCGGCGACGGGCGCGAGCTGATGATCTACCGCATGCGCAAGGCGGACGGCAGCGTGCTGCCGATCTCCGCCGGCACGCTCGTGCGCGCCGACGGGACTTCGCGGCCGCTGGCTGCCTCCGAGGTCACGCTCGCGGTCGAGGCGCGCTGGACGAGCCCGCACTCCAAGGCCGAGTACCCCGCGCGCTGGAAGGTCTCGATTCCCTCCGAGAAGCTCGAGCTCACGCTCACGCCGCGTGTCCCCGATTGCGAGATCGACGGCTCGCGCTCGACGGGCGTGCGCTACTGGGAAGGGCCGGTCGCGGTCGAGGGCAGCAGCTCCGGCAGCGGCTACGCCGAACTCACGGGCTACGCCGGCTCGCTCGAGCGGCGCTTCTGAGGTAACCTCGCGCGCATGCTCGCCGCAGTGTTCCTGGCGCTGGTAGCACAAGCCGAGGTCACGCGCCTCGAGCTCGCGCGCGCCTACACGCGCTTCGAAGCGGTCTACTTCGCGGCCAAGCTCGAACCCGAGAAGAAGCGCGCGCTCAACCGCGCCTACGACGAGGCCTGCCTCTCCTACTTCGGCGGCGAGCAGCGCAAGCTCGTCGACGAACTCGAGCGGCTCTCGCGCGAGCTCGGCGCCAAGGATCCGCCCGCGCCGGCCGAGGAGCCGGCCTACGACTGGGACGGCTGCCGCACGACGATGCTCGTGGCGCTCTCGAAGATCCAGCCCAGCACGCCGGCGCTCGTGCAGGCGCTCGCCAGCGCGCGCGCCCGCGCCGGCCTGCTGCACAGCAAGCCCTCCCCCGACGTGCTGGCCGAGTGCCTGGTCGAGCGCCGCAAGCTGGCGCTCGAGGTCGACGGCGAGATCGGTTCGCTGAAGCGCGGCGACGATCCCTATGCGCACCACACGGGCGACCTGTGGCGCGTGGTCAAGCTCGAGAAGGGCGAGCTCGCCGTGCGCCTGTACGCGCCGATCCAGGCCGCGAAGGAGGCGCCTCTGCCGGTCGTGATCGCATTGCACGGCGCGCGCGGCGACGAGAACATGTTCCTCGACGGCTACGGCCTGGGAAGAATCCGCGCACTCGCCGACCTGCACGGCTTCCTGCTCGTCTGTCCGCGCACGGGCGGCGATCTCGGACCCGAGAAGCTCGAGGCGTTGCTCGCGGCGCTCGAGCTCGACTACACGCTCGACCGGAAGCGCATCGCGCTGCTCGGCCACTCGATGGGCGCGGGCGTCGCGGCGCGCCTCGCGGCCGCGAACCCCGAGCGTTTTTGCGCTCTGGCCTGCTTCTCCGGCGGACCGCGGCCGAGCAGCGAACACCTGCCGCCGACCTGGATGCGCGTGGGGTCGATCGACCAGCTCGCCGACCCCGCCGGTCTCGAGGCCGCCGCGAAGGAGCTGCACGAGCGCGGCCTCTCGATCGACTTCCAGATCCTGCCCGACCTCGGACACACGCTGATCGTGGGCGAAGCGCTCGACGCCGCGGTCAGCTGGCTCCTCGGCCACAAGCTGCCATGATCGCGGGCCTCCTGCTCCTCGCGTTGCAGCAGCCGGCCGCGACGCGCGCCGACCTCGCGCGCTCCTACCAGCGCTTCGACAAGGCCTATGCATCCGCCACGCTCGAGCCCAAGCGCAAGCACGAGCTCAACCTCGCCTTCGACCGGGCGACGATGGCCTTCTTCCTCGGCCAGGGCAGCGAGGTGATCGACGAGCTCGACCGGCTCTCCGAAGGACTCGGCGCGCTGCCGTTCGCTCCGCCGCCTCCCGAACCCGCGCGCGACTGGGACGGCCTGCGCATGGAGTTGCTGGACGCGCTGGCGCCGCTCTCGCCCAAGAGCGAAGCCCTCGCGCAGGCGCTCGCCACGCTGCGCGCGCGCGCCCGGCTGCTGCAGAGCCAGCCCTCGACGACGAGCTCGGCGCAGTTCCTTGCGGACCGCGAGCACCTCGCCCAGGAGCTGCCGCAGGAGCTGGCACTCATGCACCGCGGCGTCGATCCCTACAGCCGGCGCGTGGGCGAGCTCTGGCGCGTCGTGAAGCTCGAGTCGAAGGAGCTCGCGCTGCACCTCTACGCGCCGCCCGCCGCCGCCAAGGACGAACCGCTGCCGCTCCTCATCGCGCTGCACGGCATGGGCGGCGACGAGAATATGTTCTTCGAGGGCTATGGCGCCGGCCGGCTGCGCGCGCTCGCCGCGCAGCACGGCTTCCTGCTCGCCTGCCCGCGTGTCGACTTCACGCTCTCGGGCTCGACAATCGAGAGCCTGATCCGCGCGCTCGGCCACGACTACGCCATCGACGAGAAGCGCATCTACCTGCTCGGCCATTCGATGGGCTCAGGCGTCGCCGGCTCGATCGCAGCGCGCGCGCCGGAGCGATTCGCGGCTCTCGCGTGCTTCGCCGGAGGTCCGGGCTCGGACGCGCAGCGCCTGCCACCGACCTGGATCTGTGTCGGAGCGCTCGATTCGATCGCCAGCCCCGATTCGCTCGAGGCCGACGCGAAAGCACTGGCCGCGCGCGGACTGCCTGTGCGCTTCGAACGCGTGCCCGATCTCGGCCACACGCTGGTCGTGAGCGAGCGCCTGCTCGCCGCCGTCGAGTTCCTGCTGGGGCAGCACCGGCCGTGAACTGCGCGCTGCCGCTCGTCAGCGCCGACCTGCCCGGCACGGGCGGCGCGATCAAGACGCAGCCTTCCGACTTCGTGGTCGAGGAGCTGCCGGTCTACCTGCCGAGCGGCAGCGGCGAGCACGTCTACTTGACGATCGAGCGCGAGGGCCTGACCACGCGCGACGTGCTGCACTCGCTCGGCAAGCTCTTCAAGCTGCCCTCGCGCGCGATCGGCAGCGCCGGCATGAAGGACAAGCACGCGCGCACGACGCAGAGTTTCTCGCTGCACGTGCACAAGGGCGAGCCGGCCGAACTCGCCGCGCGCGTCGAGGGCGAACTCGGCCTGCGCGTCGTCCGCGCCTCGCGCCACGAGAACAAGCTGCGCATGGGCCACCTGCTCGGCAACCGCTTCCGCGTGCTCTTGCGCGGCGCGCAGGCCGACGCGCTCGCGCGCGGGCAGGCCATCGCGGCACGCCTTGGCGAACGCGGCCTGCCCAACGCCTTCGGCCCGCAGCGCTTCGGCGCCTCGGGCGACAACGCCGCGCGCGGGCGCGCGCTGTTCGAGAATCCGAAGTCGGGCTGGAGCGCCGAGCTCCTGCTCTCGGCCTGGCAGTCCGAGCAGTTCCACGTCTGGCTCGAGCGGCGCCACGCGCTCGGCTTGCTGCCGCAGCTCATGCCGGGCGACGTCGCCAAGCGCTTCGACGGGCCGATCTTCGACGTCGAGGACCTCGCGGCCGAGGAAGCGCGTCGAGTGGCGCGCGAGATCGTCCCGAGCGGCCCGCTCTTCGGTTCGGAAATGCGCTGGGCAAAGGCCGAGGCGCTCGCGCTCGAGCGCGAAGTGCTCGCGGCGAGCGGCATCGACGAGGCGGCGCTCGCGCGCGCGGGCCTGGGCGGCACGCGGCGCGCCGCCTGGCTCTACCCGGCTGCGCTGGCGCTCGAGGCCGCACCCGAGGGCCTGTGGGTCGCGTTCGAATTGCCCAAGGGCGCCTACGCGACCGTCGTGCTGCGCGAGTTCGTGAAGAGCGACGCGCTCAGCGCGGACTGAGCGGCTCGAGGCGCAGCTCGTCGCCGGCCTGGCCGGTCGCGAGCGGATCCCACTCGTGCACCTCGTAGCCCGGGCACTCGAGCTTGAGCGAGGCGGGCCAGTCCTCGAGCACGAGGCGCGCGCGCCCGCGCTCGTCGCTGGTCGCGAGCAGCTGCTTGCCGAGCCAGACGTGCACGCCGCGCAGCTCGCGGCGCGTGACGCGATCGCGCACGACGAGTTCGCGCTCGAAGCCGCGCTCGAGCGCCAGGCGCAGCACGCCGCCGCTGCGAGCCGCGATGCGCTCGGCGAGTTCGCCGCTCGTGCGCCGGTAGCCCGGCGCCTCGACCGAGTAGAGCACGCGCCGCGCGCGCGGCACCTGGATCTGCGTCACGCCCGCGGGCGCGCTGAAGCCCTGCTCGGTGTGCAGCGGCTCCTCGGTCGAGAGCACCAGGCGCGCGCCGCGCAAGCGCTCGCCGCTCGCGCGCGAGACGCACTCGACGGCGTAGGAAAGCGGCTCGTCGTGGCCGGCGCGGCGCAGCACGACGCCGCCCGTGCCGAAGGGCAGTTCGAGGCGCGCGGGCAGGTACTCGTCGTCCAGGAATGCGGGTCCGGCGCTGATCTCGATGCCCGCGGAGGGCTGGCCCCAGAACTGGAAGCGGCCCTCGGCGCGGCTCTCGATCGTGACCGGCGACTCGTTGCCGTTGCGCACGCGCAGCACGACGCCCTCGAGCGGCAGGTCGTGCTCGTCGAGCACCACGCCGCTCACTCCCGGCTGCAGGTTCGCGAGGCTCAGGCGCAGCGCCAGCGTGCGCTCCGCGCCGCGCGGCAGGTCGCACTCGCGCAGCACCGACTCGCCGGTCAGCGGGTGCACGGCGCGCACGCTCCAGCATCCCGAAGCGAGCGGAGCGAAGGTCCACTCTCCGCGCGCATCCGTGTCGCCCGCGCTGCCGCGCGGCGCTCGCGCGGGATCGGAGTTCGAGAGCCAGAGCGAGACGCCGGCCAGCGGCTCGCCGCGGTCGCTCGTGCAGCGCACGTGCAACATGCCGCCGGTGTACAGGTCGAGGTGCCAGGGCTTGGGAGTGAAGGGCGCCGCGAAGTTGAGCGTGTCGCTGATCTCGCTGCCGCCGAGCTCGGCCTCCATCTCGTACAGCCGGCCATCGGGCGGATCGCCAGGCAGCGCGAAGCGCGCGCGGCCGTTCACGTCGGCGAGCTCGTAGTCGCGGCCGAGCACGGCGAAGCCGCCCTCGCGCGAAGGCTCGCCCCAGACGAGCGAGACGCTGCTCGAAGCGGCGGCGCTGCCGTCGGCGCGGCCGACCTGCACCTCGAGCACGCGCGCCGGCGCGTTGACGCTGAGGTCCATGCGGCGCAGCGGCGCGTCGCCATCGGCGGGCAGCAGGAATTGCGAGGGCTCGACCGTCCAGCGCGCGTCGAAGCGCGCGTCGCCCGGCTCGGGCAGATGCATCACGGTCACGACGCCGCACGAGAGCACGCACTGCGTCTGGAAGACGCCGTCGGGTCCGGTCACGACCACCGCGGTGCGCGGCCGGCGCGAGAGGAACGAGAGCCGCAGGCCCTCGACGCCCAGGCCGCTGTGCTCGTCCACCGCGCGTCCGCGCAGCGCCACGAGCGTCTCGGGGTCGGCCTCGAGCACGCCCGACTGGCGCGCGCCCGCGGCGTGCACGCTCGAGCCCTCGGCTTCGAGCGGCAGACGCTCGACGCTGTCCTCGCTGCGTTCGGCTCGGCGCGGACCGTTGCCGAGCAGCGCCGCAGCCTGGCTCTCGCGCTCGCGGCGCGCGGCCTCGTCGCGGAAGAACCCGGCCACGAACACGGCTGCCACGAGAAGCAGCAGCGCGAGGAAGGGAATCGTGAAGCGCTTGCGCACGAGATCAGTCGGCGAACCGGAAGGTGCCCGTGAAGGCGGCGTTGTCACCCGGACGCTCGAAGACGCGGCCCAGGCGCGTGTCGCTCATGCGGAAGACCTGGTTGTCCCCCACCACGCGGCCCGTGATCGTCGCGAAGGGCGTGTACCAGACGTTGAAGGGCATCTTGCAGCAGGCGCGGTCGGCGAGCGCGTGGCCCGCGAGCGCGAAGAGCTTGCCGGCCTCGACCGCGTAGCTGCCATCGGCGCCGAAGTGTGTCTCGATGCGCGCGCTCTCGAGCACCACGGCGCCGCGCAAGAGCTCGGGCTCGCGCGCGCGCAGGAGCTCGAGCGCCTGTGCGCTGGCGTCGCCCGAGAGGTAGAGCGCGCGCGAGGTGTGCGCGTCGCTCGCCGCCAGGTTGCTATCGGCGCGCAGCGAGAGCGCGATGTCGACACCCGAGAGATCGACGCCGGCGTAGAAGCCCTCGTCGAAGTGCCAGACGCAGAGTGCCTCGCGGCCCTCGGTGCAGTACTCGCCGTTGTAGTGGCACGCGCCAGCGAAGACCGCCGCGGTGCGCGACTCGACGTAGTGTCCGGAGGGAACGGGAACGGGCGCCTGCAGCGCGAGGAGCACGACGATCGGCAGCATGGTGAGACCTCCGCGGGGAGGCCCGTAATCCTACAGCACGGCCTGGTAGCAATCCCTGCCCGCGCGGCACTCCTCGGGCCGG
>Ga0302299_10002137_pt1 | contig 12030 bp, 4 predicted proteins | sample III_Fen_N3_4_FD_198795 | JGI IMG/M metagenome (GOLD analysis project Ga0302299, IMG submission 198795) | Peat permafrost microbial communities from Stordalen Mire near Abisko, Sweden - III_Fen_N3_4 | ecosystem: Environmental > Terrestrial > Soil > Wetlands > Permafrost | place: Sweden: Abisko...
ACTTACGCGAGGCCTTGATGGCGGTCTCCACCGCCTCCGCGCCGCTGTTCATCGGCAGCGCCTTGTCGAAGCCCGTCAGCGTGCACAGCTTCTCGAGGAAGCCGGGCAGGCGGTCGTTGCGGAAGGCCCGCGATGTGAGCGCCAGCTTCTTGACCTGGGCGATCAGCGCCTCGGCGATGCGCGGGTGGTTGTGGCCCTGGTTCACGGCCGAGTAGGAGGCCAGGAAGTCCATGTAGCGCCGGCCGTCGACGTCCCACAGGTAGACGCCCTCGCCGCGTTCGCACACTACGTCGAGCGGGTGGTAGTTGTGCGAGCCGAAACGGGTCTCCGTGTCGATCAGGGCCTGCGCCCTCCCGGACTTGGCAACGCTCATCACGAACCTCTCGCGGTCTGGGAAGCAGAGAGCCCGCCGTGCGGACCGCGAGGCCGCGGGCGGAGGGCCTAAAGGCAGAGGCTCTAGCTAGAGATCGTAGTAGAGCTCGATCTCGAACGGGTGCGGGCGGTCGCGGACCGCGCGCTCCTCGGCGCGCTTCTTCGTGATCCAGCGCTGCAGCATCTCGCGGCTGAAGACGCCTCCCTCGAGCAGGAAGTCGTGGTCGCGCTCGAGCGCGTCGAGGGCCTGCTCGAGGGAGGTCGGCAGCGCCTTGATGCCGGCCCGCTTCTCCGCGGGCCAGGAGAAGACGTCCTCGTCATAGGGGCCGAAGCCGAGAGTCGTGGGGTCCAGCCGCCGCCGGATGCCGTCGATCCCGGCCATCAGCTGGGCGGCGACCGCCAGGTACGGGTTGGTGGTCGCGTCGGGCGGGCGGAACTCCAGGCGGGCCGACTCCGGCTTGTTTGCGTACTTGGGGATGCGGATCGCGGCGCTGCGGTTGCCGAGCGAGAAGATGGCGCTCACCGGGGCCTCGTAGCCGGGCACCAGGCGGCGATACGAGTTGGTCGAGGGGTTCGTGATCGCCATCACGGCCGGTCCGTGGGCGAGCAGGCCGCCGATGTAGAAACGCGCGGTCTCGCTCAGGCAGCCGTAGCCCTGCGCGTCGTAGAAGACGTTCGTGTCGCCCTTCCAGATCTGCTGGTGGAAGTGCAGGCCGGAGCCGGCCTCCCCGAACAGCGGCTTCGGCATGAAGGTGGCGGTCAGGCCCCGCTCGCGGGCCGTCATGCGCGCCACGTACTTCGCGAGCAGCGTCGCGTCGCCGGTCCGCACCATTGGCAGCAGGCGCGTCTCGATCTCGCACTGGCCCGGGCCGCCCACCTCGTGGTGGTGGTACTTGATCGGCACGCCCATCGCCTCGAGGTGCTGGCAGATCCGCGTGCGGGCGTCGTGCAGGTGGTCCTGGGGCGGGATCGCGTGGTAGCCGCCGTGGCGCGGGATCGTGTAGCCGCCGCCGAGCTCGTGGCTCTTCCAGTCGGCCTCGCGCGACTCGACCCGGTAAGCGGCGACGTTCATCCCGTTCTCGTAGCTGACACCGTCGAACAGGTAGAACTCGAACTCGGGCCCCCAGATGCTGGCGTCGCCGATGCCGGTCGAGCGCAGGTACTCCTCGGCGCGGCTCGCGAGCGTGCGCGGGTCGTGGGGATAGGGTACGCGCGTATCCGCCTCCAGCGTCGCGCACAGGAAGCTGACAGTCGGCGCCTCCCAGAACGGGTCGAGGAACGCGGTGCCAAGCTCGGGCACGAGCACCAGGTCGCCCGACTTCACTGCCGTGAGGCCGAGCGAGGAGCCGTCGAAGCCCACGCCCGTCTCCATCAGCGCCGGCCCGAAGCGCGCCGCCGGCAGCGTCACGTGGCGCCAACGTCCCCAGAGGTCGCAGAACTTCAGGTCGACCATCGCCACCGACTTGTGGCGGATGAACGCGGCGGCCTCGTCGAGCGTCTGGAACATGGTGCCGTCTCCCTCGCGGTCCGTCGCTCAGGCAGCATAGCCCGCGACGTGCAGCCGGCCGAATGGGCCGAACGACCCATCGGGTGCGACGCATGAGTGCGGGGCATGCCAGGGCGAAGGCGAGCAGGACGGGGCGTCGGCTGCCGGGCCTGCGGCCGCCGCTACGGCAGGGTGAGCTTGCTGAGCGCCATCGGCGAGTCGCCGCGGGCGATCGGCACCAGCACGAACTTGTAGCTGCAGGGAGCGGCCTTCAGCCGGTACTTCTCGAGCGGCAAGGCGCCCCAGCTGTCGTCGCCGCCGAGGCCCATCTGCTTCCAGTCCAGGTTGAGCCAGGTCTCGCCGTGCCCGGGCAGCTGGTGGTGATGACCGGCCTGGTCGAGCTCCTCGGCCGGGTGGTGCAGCGCGTTCACGCCGAGCAGCGACTGACCGATCGCCAGCAGGCCCGTGCCGGCCGCGTTGCTGACCGCCGCCCAGCGCACGTCCACCTTGTTGCCGGTCTCCTGGGGCTGCGAGTACGGGAAGTAGTTGTCGGTCACCGTCGTCTTGTACACGCCGACGGGCAGGTCGCGGCGGTCGCCGTACGTCTCCTGCGGACCCGGCCCGTACCAGGCCAGCTGCTCGAAGCCGGGCACCAGCTTCGCCTGCATGCCGAAGCGCGGCAGCTCTGGCAGCTTCGCCTCGCCCGGCTCGAACGAGGGCTCGACCACGAGCAGGCCCGTGCCGTAGACCGTGTACACGACCGAGTAGCGGGCACCCAGCGAGGTGAGCGTGCCCTCGAGCAGGAGCCTCACGATGCCTCTGGCCGGCGTCTCGGTGCGGAAGCTGCGCACGGCGAGGTGGCGGTGCGCGTCGCGCCAGACGCCGAGCCGCTTCGTCATGTCGTTGCCGCGGTCGTTGTCGTTCGGCGCGCGCCAGAAGTCCGGGCGCAGGGGCGAGGCGAGCAGCTCCGCGCCCTTCCACTGGATCGAAGCGAGCAGCCCGGTCGCCGGGTCGAAGCCGTAGGCGAAGTCGGCGCCGCGGACGACGAGCGACTTCGTGCCGCCCGTGACCGACAGCTCCGGCAGCGTCGAGGTCGCGAGCGCCGGCACCGGCTGCGCGAGCGGCAGCTTCAGCTGGGTGCGGGCGAGCACGTGGCCGGCCTTCGCCCACGGCGCGTCGGCCTTCAGCGAGAAGTCGAGGTCGAGCCAGTACTCGACGCCCGGCTCGGGCGTGATCGCCGGCAGCGGCAGCGTCAGCGCCTTCGTCGCGTGGGGCGCGACGGCGAGGTCGGCGAGCGCGCCCTCTGCGAGCAGGCGATCGTCCGCCCGCAGCTCGTAGCGGCCGGCAACGAGCTCGGACAGCGTCGTGAAGTCGTAGCGGTTGTGGATCGCCACGACGCCGCGCGGCAGGTCGACCGGCGTCACCTCCACGTACTGCTGCATCCGCTTGATTTCGGCCATGCCCGGGTGCGGCGTGCGGTCGGCGGAGATGACGCCGTTCTGGCAGAAGTTCTCGTCGGAAGGCGTCGTGGTCGGCCCGAAGTCGCCGCCGTAGGCGAAGTAGTCGCCGCCGCCTCCCGGCGCGGCCTGCCGCGCGTCGGCGAGGTCGAGCCACAGCGCGAGGCCATCCTCGGGCCGCGCCGGCGCAGCGACCTCGGCCTCGCTCAGCGCGCGGGCCCAGACGCGCGCCTCGCGGAAGCGGGCGGGCGTCCTGACGTCGATGCGTTCCGGGTTGCGGCCGACGTTGAGCGGGAAGTGGCCGGGCGAGAGCCGCCCCGCCTTCTCCGCGCTCGCGAGCGGCCGCCCGTCGAGGTAGAGGCGCGCGAGCCGGCCGTCGTAGGTCCCCGTGAGCCGGTGCCAGGCGCCGTACCAGTCCGCCGGGACCTTGGCGCGCACCAGGAACGGCTCCGGCTCGCCGGTGAAGCGCAGCCAGAGCTGGAGGCTGTCGCCGTCCTGCATCAGCTGGAAGCCGAGGTCGCCCTTCGAGAGGTAGGGGTGGAAGCGTGCGACGTGCGGGTAGGCCGCGCCCATCAGCGCCGGCCGCGGGAACAGCACCGCCTCGAGTGTCAGCGCGTCGTGCAGCTCGAGCGGGTCCGCGTCGGGCAGGCTCAGGTAGCCCTCGCCGCCCTCGCCCGGCGCGGTCGCGCCGACGAACAACGCCTCGAGGCCGTGCCGCACGCGGTCTTTCACCACGATGCGCGGCGGGACCGGCTCCCGGTGCCCCTGGTCGATCCAGTCCCAGATCGCGCCGCCGCGCGCGCGCGTGCCCGAGTCGTACAGCCGCCAGTACTCGTCGAAGCCGCCGGTGCTGTTGCCCATGGCGTGCGCGTACTCGCACTGCATCAGCGGGCGCGGATCCGGCAGCGCCGCTTCCTTCGCCATGGTCGCGGCGGGCATGTACATGTAGCTGACGAGGTCCACGTGGGGCTTGCGCTCGGCGCGCTCGTAGTGGACGGGGCGCGTCGGCTCGTGCTCGTGGACCCACTTCGAGGCGGCCACGAAGTTGACGCCGTCGCCCGCCTCGTTGCCGAGCGACCAGATGATGATCGACGGGTGGTTCTTGAACGTCTCCACGTTGCGCCGCGTGCGGTCCAGGTGCGCCTTCTCCCACTCGGGCTTGTTGCCGAGCGTCTTGTCCGTGTCGTAGCCCATGCCGTGCGACTCGATGTTCGACTCGGCGATCAGGTAGAGGCCGTACTGGTCCGCCAGCTCGTACCACTCCGGAACGTTCGGGTAGTGCGAGGTGCGCACGAGGTTGAAGTTGTGCTGCTTCAGCAGCTCGATGTCACGAACCATGTCGGCGTGACGCACGTTCTGGGCGGTGTCCATGTCCCACTCGTGGCGGTTGACGCCGCGGATCACGATCGCCTGGCCGTTCACCAGCAGCTTGCCGCCGCGGGTCTCGACCTTGCGGAAGCCGACGCGGGTCGGCACGACTCCCAGCGCCTTCCCGGCTGCGTCCTTGAGCGTGACCAGGAGCGTGTACAGGTTGGGCTTCTCGTCCGACCACTTCAGCGGGTCGGAGACCGGCTGCTCCAGCGAGACGATGGTCGCCTGACCCGGGGCCAGCTGGCCACCCGCGGTCAGGCCCGAGAAGACCGGCCTGCCGCCGGCATCGAGCAGGGTCGCCTCGACAGCGAACGCCGAGGCGTTCGTGGCGGCGTTCGCGACCGTGACGCCGAGCTTCAGCGTCGCGTCGCGGTACAGGGCGTCGAGGTCGCTGACCACGCGCAGGTCGGCGACGTGCAGGGGGTCGGTCGACCACAGCACCACGTCGCGGAAGATGCCCGACATCCTCCAGAAGTCCTGGCACTCCAGGTACGCGCCGTCCGTGAAGCGGTAGACCTCGACCGCCAGCAGGTTCTCGCCCGGCCTCACGGCTTCGCTGAGGTCGAACTCAGCCGGGCCCCGGCTGTCCTCGCTGTAGCCGATCTTCTTGCCGTTGAGCCACAGGTAGAAGCCGGCGGAGACGCCCTGGAACGTGATCCGCGTGCGCCGTCCCGCCCAGTTCGCCGGCAGCTCGAAGCGGTGGCGGTAGGAACCCACGTAGTTGAGCTCGTGCGGCACGAACGGCGGCGCGCTCGTCCCCGGGCTGCTGCCGGCGGCCGGCAGCAGCGACGCGGCGCCGTCGGTTCCCTGGACGACCCGCGGCGGCGTGTTCCAGCCCCACGCGTAACCGATGTTGACGTAGACGGGTGGCGCGTAGCCGTTCTTCTCGATGTTCGACGGCACCGGGATGCTGTCCCACTTCGAGTCGTCGAACGCGGTCTCGTAGAACGAGACGGGGCGCGATTCGGGCGTGGGCGAGAAGTGGAACTTCCAGCGCCCGTTCAGCAGACGGTAGTATGGCGAGCGCGTGCGGTCGAGCGTCGTCGCGGTTGGCGCATCGGCGAACGGGTAGACGGGCGCGTGCGGGTCGAGCTTGTGGATGCCGACGACCTGCTCATTCTCCCAGTCGGGTCGCTCCGTGGCCGCGGCCGTGACGGCTGGAAGCAGGGTCGCGCCGGCGAGCGTCGCGAGCAGGGCGAGGGAGACACAGCCGCAGCCTGGCGTGGTCATGATCGGGCAGTCTCCCCGAGGCGACGAGCCGGGGTCAAGAGACGAAGGGCCCAGGCCTGCTAGCGGCCCGTGTCGCCCCCGAGCTGGTCGGCGCTCCGGATGCGGTCGATCGCCTCACGTGCCCGCTGCGCGGCGTCGGCCACTGCCGGGTCGGCGTCCTGCAGCAGCGGAGCGACCATCGAGTCCGAGAGGTCGGCCGGGTACAGCATCGCGAGCGTGAGGCCGGCCTCGCGGACCTCGGCCTCCGTGTCGGAAAGCAGCTTGAGCAGCAGCGGCCAGCCGTCGGCGGCGGGCATCAGGCCGCGGGCGAGGCGTTGGCGCAGGGCCGCACCTGCTCCCACCTTGGCGCGGCCCGAGCCGGAGGCGACGGCCTCGAGCAGGCAGTCCCCAGCGGCTTTGTCCGGCGTCACGCCGAGCGCGATCGCGGCCGTGGCCCGTACCTCGTCGCGCGCGTCCCCGAGGCGGCTGCAGACCTCGCGCGTGCCGTCCCCGCGCACGCTGGCCAGCGCCGAGGCCGCGTTGCGCCGCAGGCGAACGGCCGTCAGGCCGTCGGCGTGCTTGAGCGGCGCGCCGTCGAGCACGTCCGTCACCACCATGGGCTCATCGCTGCGCGCGGCGATGCAGGCGACGTCGCGCGCGCTCGGGTGGCCCGTGCGCAGCGCCTCGATGTGGCGCTCGTAGTCGCCGGGCGAACAGTCGCCGAGGAACGGCGCGGGGTCGACCAGGTCGATCTCGGTCTGGACGGCCGTCGCCATGTACCGCGAGAGGCGGACCCGCGGCGTGCGCGGTCGCCCCAGCCACACGCTCGCTGCGACCAGCGCGAGCAGGGCGGCGCCCAGCCCGACCCAGCGCCACGGCACCTGCCTCACCGCAACCGCCGCCTGGGGCAGCACCGGCACGGGCAAAGGCGCGGCGCGGCGCAGGTCGTCGCGCAGCGTGGCGACCCGCGTCGTTGCGGCGGCGGCCGCGACCCTGGCGCGAGCGGTGGCACCGCCGAGCGCGGCGGTGGTCGCGACCTCGCTCGCCGTCGTCGCCGCCGCCGCCTCCGGTTCCCAGTCGAGGTGCCACGCCCGCACGGCGCCGTCGGCCCCTGCCGTGACGAGGCGGCTGGCGCCGGGGGCCAGCGCGAGCGCCAGCACCATCGCCGGGTGCGGCAGCGCGCGCGCCAGGTCGCCGCGGCGCAGGTCCCAGGCGCGAACGCTGCGGTCGCGGCTGCCGGAGAGCAGGAAGCGCCCGTCGGGCGTGAAGGCGAGGCTGGTCACCTCGGCGTCGTGGCCCGCAAAGGCGCGCAGCTCCCGCTTCGTGCGCGGGTCGAACAGGCGCACCGTGCGGTCCTCGCCGCCGCTGGCGATCTGCCGGCCGTGCGGGTGGACCGCCAGCGCCGTGACGTTGCCCTCGTGTCCTGACAGCAAGCCCAGGGACCCGCCCGACTCCGGGTCCCAGAGCCGGACGCGGCCGTCCCAGCCAGCGCTGGCGAGGACCTGCCCGTCGCTGGAGAAGCGGACGGCCGAGACGATCGCGCCGTGGCCCTCGAGGACGTGCACGGCGGTTCCGCGGCGCAGGTCCCAGGTGCGGACGACACCGTCGAAGCCGGCGCTCGCGGCACGCAGGCCGTCGGGCGCCACGTCGATCCCCGCGACCGTCTCGGCGTGGCCTTCCAGGACGGCCTCGGCGCGCCCGTCGCTCGCGTCCCACAGCCGCAGCGTGCGGTCCCGACCGCAAGTGAGGATCCGTGCCCCGCCGGAGGCGAAAGCGACGCCCGTCACCGCGGCCTCGTGCCCGCGCAGCACCAGCCCGGCCTCGCGCGCGGCGATCGCGAACAGCCGCGCGCTGCCGTCGACGCCGCCGGTCAGCAGGCGGCCGCCGGCCGCGTCGATCGCGACCGCCAGCACCTGGTCGGCGTGACCGTCGTAGCGTCGGTCCTCCCAGGCCGAGAGCAGGGTGTCGTGGGGAAGCCGCGCACACAGCTCGTCCCACAGGGCGAGCACGGTCTCGGCCCGATCGTGGCCCGGGATCGCGCGTGCCGCCCGCGCGATCCGGACGGCGGCCGCCAGGTCGCCCTGCGCGAGCGAGCGGCGCGCCTCGCCGACGCCGATGCCGAAGGCGGTGGCGCGGTCCTCCTCTTCGCTCGCCGAGGCCGGCCGGCACAGGACCGTCGGCGGCGCCGCCAGCGGTGGCTCCGACAGGCCGCTGACCGTCGTCCCGTGGGCCACCCAGATCGTGCCCGTGGCCGTCGGCAGGATCGCCTGCACCGCCGCGTCGAGGCGCGTCAGCGACACGAGGCGGCCGGCTGCGGTGTCGAAGCCGCGCAGCGTGCGGTCGGCCGAGCCCGTCAGGACGCGGGAGCGCCCGCCCGCGAGCGCGAGCGCGGTCGCGCCTTGCGCGTGGGAGACGTAGCCGCGCGCCAGCTCGAGCGGCTGCAGGCTCCACTCGTTGACGACGGCGTCCTCCCCGGCCGAGAACAGCCGCGCGTGGCCTTCGGCGAGCGCGAGCGCGTGGACGCGCCCGCGATGGGCGCGCAGCGTCCCCAGGCAGCGCCCGTCGTGAAGCGCCCACACCCGCAGCTCGCCGTCGCGCGCGCCCGAGGCGGCCAGCCGTTCGCCCGCCGCCACCGCCGTCACCGCGTCGGCGTGGCCGGGCAGCTCGAGCACGACGCGGCCGCTGGCCACGTCCCACAGGCGCACGACGCGGTCGGAGCCGCCGGCGAGGACGAGCGCCCCGCCGGGCACCAGTGCGAGGCTGGTCGCGTGGCCCGCGTGGCGCGTGAAGCTGCGCAGCGGCCGTCCGCTCGCCAGGTCCCACACGGCGAGCGCAGCGTTCTCAGTGCTGAGCAGCAGCGAGCGCCCGTCGGGGAGCGCGAGCGCGGCTCGCAGCGGGCCGTCGGGCACCGCGAACGTGCGCAGCAGCTGCCCGCCGACGGCGTCCCACGCGCGCAGCTCGCCGCCGCTGCCGGCGAGGATGGTGCGGCCGTCGGGCGTTGCCGTCAGCGCGGCGACCGTGCCCGTGAGGCCGCGCAGGGTGCGCGGGTGGGTGCGCGCGGGGGCCTGCGCGGCCATCAGATCGCGCTCGAGGTCGTCCGGCGTGCCGAGCGCGGCCGCGCGCTGGAATGCGGCCAGCGCGTCGGCCGGCTGCGCCATCGCGAGGTGCAGCCGTCCCAGCAGCTGCATGGCGCGGGCGGACGAGGCGTGCGACGAGCAGGCTTCGCCCATCAGGCGCAGGATCTCGGGGTCGGCGAGGCGAGCCTCTAGCCAGACGGCGAGCGAGGCGTTGAAGGTGGCCTCGACATGGTGCGGCTCGCTCGCCAGCGCGTGGCGCCAGACGCTCCCGGCCTCGACGGCGCGGCCCAGGTCGACGAGCGACGCCGCGCGATTGTTGAGCGCGTCGGCCGTCCCGCTGCCGCCCCTCGGCTCGCGGCGCGGGTAGCGACGCCCGGCCGCGGCCTCCCAGGCCTCGCGCAGCTCCGCCGCCACGCCGGCCAGGTCGCGCGGCCGGTCCTGCGGCCGCTCGCGGAAGCAGCGCGCGAGCAGTTCGGCCACGGGCTCGGGCATGGTCGGGTGGCCGCCGGCCACCAGGCCGTCGCGCCGGTAGGCATCGAGGACCTCGGGCGCCACGAGCCCGGACTCCCAGGTGCGGCCGCCCAGGAACGTCTCGAGCACGGAGAGCGCGAACGCCCACAGGTCGGAGCGGCGGTCGGTCTTCTCGCCGCGCGCGTGCTCGGGCGAGAGGTAGGCGAGCGTGCCGCCACCTCCAGCGGCTACGGATTCGCCGGCGGCGCCTCCGGGCCCCGCGCCCTGCGGGCCCCCGCGTGCGCGCGACAGGCCGAAGTCGGTCACCTTCACGAGGCCGCTCGACGTGAGCATCACGTTGGCGGGCTTGACGTCCCGGTGCACGAGGCCCTGCTCGTGCGCGTGGTGCAGGCCCCACGCGAACTGGATCGCGACGTCGAGCAGCGCCTCGAGCGAGTCGAATCGGCGTGCGCGGATCGCCTCGTGTAGGCTGCCGGCGTCGGCGAGCTCGGCGAAGAGGAGCGGCAGGCCGGCCACGCGGCGCACGTAGTGGCAGGCGACGACGTGCGGGTGCAGGCCGAGGTTGACCCAGGTCTCGGCCTCGCGCTCGAAGAGGTCTGCGCCCCCGGTGGCCTCGAGCACCGTGGCCAGCGGGACCTTGAGCGCGAGGTCGAGCTGCCAGCCCCGGTGCCGCACGCGGTACACGCGGCCCATGCCGCCCTGGCCGAGCAGGCCCACGACCTCGTAGAGCCCGAGGACCAGCTGCCCGGGCTCCCAGCTCAGGCTACCCGCCGTCTGCGCGTAGTCGCCCGCCTCCCCGACGGTCGGTGGTGCGTCCGCGACGCTGGCGCGCGCCTCGGCCACCGTGGGCGCTGGCAGGTCCTCGCCGGTGGCACTCGCCGCCACCGCGACGGCCTTCGGCGAGAGTTCCGGCACGGTCGGCGCGGGCTCCGGCTCCGGGACGGCTGCTGCGCCGGGCTCGGTCCTGCCGGCTGCGACCACGAATCGAGCTCCGCACTTCGGACAGCGCACGGCGCGGCCCGCCAGGGAGGCAGGTACGCGGGTCGAGGACGTCCCGCAGGCGGGGCAGCGGACGCTCAGTGTGTCCGTGGCCACTAGAACACCGCCCGCAGGGCCCGCAGCAGCTCGCCGGCATCGGCGAAGCGGCTCGCGGGCTCGTCCGACAGCGCGCGGTCGATCACACTGGCGAGGTCCGCCGGCAGCGCGGGGTCGCGCTGGCGCAGGGGCACGATGCCGCCGCGCAGGATGATCGCCAGCGGATCGGCAGCGGGCGGGTAGTCGCGCGGGTACTGGCCGGTCAGCAGCAGGTAGACGGTGGCGGCCATGCTCCAGACGTCGCTCACGGGCCGCGCCTCGCGGAAGCACGTGAGCTGCTCGCGGGGCATAAGGTAATAGGTACCGGCGACGGCACCGGTCGCCGTCATGCCGGAGAGGCCGGCCTGCTGGAAGCTCTTCGCCAGCCCGAAGTCCGCGAGCCGCGCCGCGCCGTCCTCTGCGAGCAGGACGTTGTCGGGCTTGATGTCGCGGTGCACGAAGCCCCGGGCGTGCGCGGCCGCGAGGCCGGCCAGCGCGTCGGCCGCGATGCGCAGCACGAGAGGCAGCGGCACGCGCCCGCCGTGCGCGAGGCGCAGCGCCTCGACGCTGCCGCGGGCGCAGTACTCGAGCGCGAAGAAGAAGCGCTGCTCGTGGCGGCCGAAATCGAGAAGGGACACGATGTTCGGGTGGCGCAACGCGCGCGTGACCTCGATCTCGCGCAGGAAGATCTCCTGCACGGCGGTGTCGACCTCCATCGCTGGCAGCATCACCTTGAGCGCCACCGGCCCCCCCCCGGCGGCGCGTGCGAGGTAGACCTCTCCCATGCCCCCGCGCCCGAGCAGGCGCTCGACGCGATACGGCCCGACGCTGCTGCCCGCCGGCAGCTCGCCGCCATCCGGCGCGGTGGCGCGCGCCAGGCGCTCGAGCGGGCCGGCCACCGGCCGGGTGGTGGCGAGCTCGGGGTTCCGTCCCGCGCCTTCGATCTCGACGCGGATGATCGTCGCGCCGACGCGGATCTCGTCGCCGTGGCGCAGGTCGACCCCGGCAGCGTCGCGGCCCGGCGCCTCGCCGGCGAAGCGGCCGGCGTGACGGACGCCGTTGACGTGCGTACCGTTCAGGCTGCCGAGGTCGTGCAGCCGCGCGCACGGCGGGTTCACCTCGAGCAGGAAGTGGTGGCGTGAAGAGGAGACGTCGGTCGCGGCGAGGCGCGCGTGGCAGTCCGGGGAACGGCCGAAGATGAGGGTGTCGTGCCCGGAGAAGTCGAAGCGCTGGCCCCGCACCGGGCCGGCCGTCACGACGAGGCTCACCCTGCCGGCCATCCCCTGCGGATTATAGGTGGTGGCGGGCTCCGCACCGCGGTCGCAGCGTCCGCCGGGGTATCCTCTGTGCGCGCAGTCACAAGGAGGCTCCATGAACCCCCGCGCCTTGCTCGTCCTCTCGCTCTCCCTCACGCTCGCCGCCTGCGAGGACCCGCGCAAGAAACAGATCGAGCAGGTCGGGACGGACCAGGCGGTGCTGCAGAAGGTGAACGGCACCGTCAACGAGGTGGTGC
>Ga0302299_10002138_pt1 | contig 12030 bp, 10 predicted proteins | sample III_Fen_N3_4_FD_198795 | JGI IMG/M metagenome (GOLD analysis project Ga0302299, IMG submission 198795) | Peat permafrost microbial communities from Stordalen Mire near Abisko, Sweden - III_Fen_N3_4 | ecosystem: Environmental > Terrestrial > Soil > Wetlands > Permafrost | place: Sweden: Abisko...
GACGACCAGGAGCAGCAGTACGCGGCCGACTTCGCGGCGGCCCAGAACGGGTGAACCGCCCGGTCACGAGGGCGCTCGGCGTGCCCCGTGCCGGCGCCGGCCCCCACCGCTGGGCATACTGGCCGCCGAAGGGGTGAGATCTCCGGTGCGCTCGCAACGTCCTCACACGACCTATGACCGCCGCGTTCTGGCCTCGTTGGCCGACGCCTCGCACCAGCCGTTCTGGCTGGACGACCCCGGTGCCCCTGACCCGGTCGCCGCCCTCGTCGGGCCGACCCGCGCCGACCTCGCCGTGGTCGGCGGAGGCTTCTCCGGCCTCTGGACCGCCATCCAGGCCAAGGAGGACGACCCCGGCCTCGACGTGGTCGTCCTGGAAGCCCGCACGGCGGGCTGGGCGGCGTCGGGTCGCAACGGTGGCTTCGTCTCGTCGAGCCTGACGCACGGTCTGGCCAACGGCGCCGAGCGGTTCCCCGACGAGATGTCGACGCTGGTGCGCCTCGGCCAGGAGAACCTCGCGGAGCTGGAGGCGACGCTCGAACGCCACGGCATCGATGCCGACTGGGAGCGCAACGGCGAGCTCACCATTGCGGACCAGCCGTGGCAGGTCGAGGGTCTGGCCGAGATCGCCGAGCTCGGCGCCCGGTACGGGGACCGCGTCGAGATCTGGGATGCCGATCGGGTGCGCAGCGAGATCCACTCGCCCACGTACCTGGGCGCGGCCTACGAGTCCGACGGCGGGGCGCTGGTCAACCCGGCGAAGCTGGTCTGGGGGCTGCGCAGAGCTGCGCTCTCCCTCGGCGTCCGGCTCTACGAGCGCACCCCAGTCACCGCGATCGAGGACGGCGGTGGGCCCATGGTGCTGACCACGGCCTACGGCGAGGTCCGCGCGCCCAAGGTGGCGCTGGCCACGAACGTGTTCCCGAACCTGATCCGTCGGGCGCGCCCGTTCGTCGTGCCGGTATGGGACTACGCCCTGATGACCGAACCCTTGTCCGACGAGCAGCTGGCGTCGATCGGCTGGACCAACCGCCAGGGACTGTCCGACGCGGGAAACCAGTTCCACTACTACCGGCTCAGTGCCGACAACCGGATCCTCTACGGAGGCTACGACGCCGTCTACTTCTTCGGGAACGGCATGGAGTCCCGCCACGAGACCCATCCGGAGACGTTCGCCAAGCTCGCCGACCACTTCTTCACCGTGTTCCCGCAGCTCGACGGGCTGCGCTTCTCCCACGCCTGGGGTGGTGCGATCGACACGTGCTCGCGCTTCACCGCGTTCTGGGGTCAGGCGTTCGGTGGGCGCGTGGTCTACGTCATGGGCTACACCGGTCTCGGGGTGGGCTCGAGCCGCTTCGGCGCGCGCGTGATGCTCGACCTCCTGTCCGGCCGGGAGACCGAGCGCACGTCGCTGCGGATGGTCCGCACCAAGCCGATGCCGTTCCCGCCCGAGCCGATGCGTTCGGCCGCGATCAACCTGACCCGTTGGTCGATCGACCGGGCCGACCGCAACGACGGGCGTCGCAACGCCTGGCTGCGCACCCTCGACCGGCTCGGCCTCGGCTTCGACTCCTGACCCGCGCCGACCCCCCTGTTGATCTTGGACTTCATGGGTAAGTTGATCATCGGGAGACGACATCTTCTCCTAGATCAACACCGGGGCCCGGGCTGGACGCCGATCGCCAACGCACTGCGAGTTGATGCCTGACCCTCGGAGGGCCAGACTTCACCGCATGACCAAGCACCTGACGCACTGGATCGACGGCAAGCCCTTCGGCGGGATGGCGGAGCGCACCGGCGACATCTACGACCCAGCGACCGGCGAGATCAGCGGCCGGGTCGACTTCGCCGACGTCCCCACGGTGGATGACGCCGTGGCAGCGGCCCGCGCGGCCGGCAAGGAATGGGGCACGGCCTCGCTCGCCCGCCGCACGCAGGTGATGTTCAAGTTCCGCGAGCTGCTCGACGCTCGCAAGGAGGAGATCGCGGCGCTGATCACCGCCGAGCACGGCAAGGTGCTCTCCGACGCGCTGGGCGAGGTGACCCGCGGCCAGGAGGTCGTCGAGTTCGCGTGCGGCATCCCGCACCTGCTCAAGGGCGGCTTCTCGGAGAACGTGTCCACCCGGGTCGACTCCTACTCGTTCCGGCAGCCACTGGGTGTAGTCGCGATCATCTCGCCGTTCAACTTCCCGGCCATGGTCCCCATGTGGTTCTTCCCGATCGCGATCGCCACCGGCAACACGGTGATCCTCAAGCCGAGCGAGAAGGACCCGTCGGCGGCCAACTACATCGCCGAGCTCTGGGCTGAGGCCGGACTCCCGGCCGGTGTCTTCAACGTCGTTCACGGCGACAAGGTCGCCGTCGACCGTCTGCTCGAGCACCCCGACGTGAAGAGTGTCTCGTTCGTCGGCTCCACGCCCATCGCCAAGTACGTGTACGAGACCGGAACGTCGCACAGCAAGCGGATCCAGGCGCTCGGTGGAGCGAAGAACCACATGTTGGTCCTGCCCGACGCAGACCTCGACCTCGCGGCCGACCAGGCGATCAACGCCGGCTTCGGCTCCGCCGGTGAGCGATGCATGGCGATCTCGGTCGTCGTCGCGGTCGACCCGATCGGCGACGAGCTGGTCGACAAGATCAAGCAGCGCATGGGTGGCCTGCGCACGGGCGACGGGCGAAAGGGCGCCGACATGGGCCCGCTGGTCACCGGTCAGCATCGCGACAAGGTCACCGGCTACGTCGGCGCCGGCGTCGACGAGGGTGCCGCGCTGGTGGTCGACGGCCGCGACGTCGAGGCCGATGGCGCTGCCGACGGCTTCTGGCTCGGCCCCACGTTGTTCGACCACGTGACCCCCGACATGTCCATCTACCGCGACGAGATCTTCGGTCCCGTGCTGTCCGTGGTGCGCGTGCCGTCGTACGCCGACGGACTGCAGCTCATCAACGACCACCCCTACGGGAACGGCACCGCGATCTTCACCAACGACGGTGGGGCGGCGCGCCGGTTCCAGGACGAGGTCGAGGTCGGCATGATCGGCGTAAACGTCCCGATCCCGGTGCCCATGGCCTACTACTCGTTCGGAGGCTGGAAGAACTCACTGTTCGGTGACCTCCATGCCCACGGCATGGACGGGGTGAACTTCTTCACCCGCGGCAAGGTGGTCACCAGCCGTTGGCTCGACCCGAGCCACGGCGGAATCAACCTGGGGTTCCCGCAGAACGTCTGACGGCTGGGGCTTCGCCGAGCGGATTTCACCCGCCCGGCAGATGCGCGACCCACCTGCGTTGACGCAGGCTGTCCCGTTGTGGGTTCAGGAGGGGTGCCGGTCGTCAGTGTGCTCGCGCACATGCGCGAGGCGATGCTGCGCGCCGACACCATCGTCGACCTGTCCGACCGGCTCGGTGCTGAGTCGCTCGACGTTTTCGCGTCGACGTCGGCGACCATCCAGCTCTTCGACCACCAGGCGCGCCGCTACCGCACGGTGAGCAACGCGGGGACGCTGGCGCGCGGTGAGGACCGGCACCCGGTGTCGGAGAGCTACGACTTCGACGCGTACCCGTTCTCGACGGCTGCGTTGCTGCGCGGCCGCCCCTACCGGGCCTCGATCCTCGACCCGAACTGCCCCGGTGAGTACCGCGAGATGCTCCGGCGAGCCGATCGCGTCTCGTGCCTGGGTGCGCCGGTCCCCGTGCACGGTCGCGTCGCGGCCGAGCTCTGGTTGGCAAGGGACAGCGGTGTCGAGTTCGACGAGGTGGACGAGCGGCTCGCGTGTGCGGTCGGCGTCCTGATCGGGCGGCGGATCGAGGAGATCCCGGGGGACTAGGCTTCCACGGTGACTCGATACGGCCCCATGTTCGGCCCGGACATCACGTTCCTCGGCGTCCCGCGCTGTACCTGGGACGAGCCCGACACCTACGCCGATGCCGACGTCGTGATCCTCGGCGCACCGTTCGACGGTGGCACCTCGCACCGGCCCGGTACCCGGTTCGGTCCCATGGCGATGCGTGGCACCGACTACAACCCGCACGACGGCTCCCGTCCGCACATGGCCATGCGGGTCGACGCGCTCGCCGGCGACATCACCGTCTTCGATGCCGGCGACGTCGAGACGTACTCCGGCGACGTCGTCCGCAGCTGTGCGAACGTCGAGGAGGCCGTGGCCACGATTGCCGAGGCAGGCAAGATCCCGGTGATCCTCGGGGGGGACCACACGATCACCTGGCCCGACGTCACCGGAGTGGCGCAGGCACTGGGCTACGGACGGGTCTCGGTGATCCACTTCGACGCCCACGCCGACACCGGCGACATCGAGTTCGGATCCTTGTACGGACATGGTCAACCCATGCGCCGGCTGATCGAGTCGGGAGCAGCACGTGGCGACCGCTTCCTGCAGCTGGGTCTGCGCGGCTACTGGCCAGGGCCCGACACCCTCGACTGGATGGCCGACCAGGGCATGCGTTCGTTCCACATGAGCGAGATCGTCGAACGCGGCCTCGACACCGTTCTCGACGACGCGTTCACGATTGCTGTGGACGACTGCGACGGAGTCTTCCTGTCCGTCGACGTCGACGTCTGCGACCCCGGGCACGCCCCTGGCACCGGAACCCCGGAGCCCGGCGGCATGAGCTCGCGGCAGCTGCTCGACGCGGTCTCGCGGATCTGTCACGAGCTTCCGGTCGTCGGGATCGACGTGGTCGAGGTCTCCCCGCCGTACGACCACGCCGAGATCACCACCTTGCTCGGCAACCGGGTCGTCCTGGAGTCCTTGGCCGGGATCGCGCGGCGGCGCAAGGACGCCGGTGGTCCGCGCTGGAACCGGGCCACCCCCCTGCTGGCCGGTCGTGGTTCGGCGGGGTCCACGGCGGACGAGGTCCCGCCGGCTCTCTGAGCCTGGTCACCGCGCCAGCCCTGCCCGCGGTCGTGTGGGGCTCTGACCTGCATCGATGACGCTGTGTGACGGAGACTACGCAGAGAGTTCACCCATCTGGCAGGCGCGCGGCTGCGGTCATGCCTGGCCCAATCGTGGGGCAGGGATCGGGGTCATCGCGTCGACGTGGGGTCGCGGGCGTCCCTGCGCGTGACTGGGGGAAGGGGAGCGATGAGCAGATTCAAGGGAACCGTCGTCGTACGCGGCAGCGCCGCGGTCGTCGGCTTCATGGCCCTGGCGTCGGTGGTCGGCGCCGGCGTGAAGTGGACGTGGTGAGGGGGGAACGGTGATGGACCAGATGAAGAACCAAGTGATCACTCGCGTCCTGGCCAGCGCCGGGACCATCGTCACGTTGGTCGCCGTGGTCGGGGCCGGCCGGAAGTGGAGCTGCTGAACCGACCGTCGCGGGAAGCCCCCGAGCCTTCGGGGGCTTCCCGCGCTTCGGCGCGCCTGGACCTCTACGTCTGGTGCGTGGTCGTGGCGGGAGGGGCGCTCGTGGTCGCCGTCTTCTTCCGCGCTTCGCCGTGGCACGGCATGGTGGCGGCCGTCCAGGCGCAGGGCTGGGTGGTGTCGGGTGCGCTGCCGCTGCTGGTGCTCGGCCTGGCTCTCGGGCTCGGTGAGCTGCGGCCGATCCGGATCTCCCGAACGGCCGACGAGGCCGACTCGATCACGATCTCCACCACGTTCGCGGTGGCGCTGGTGCTGTTGGGCCCGCTGTCCTACGCGATCCTCGTGCACAGCATCGCGGTCGTCGTCGACGATGTCCGCCGGCACCGGGACGCGCGCAAGATCGCCTTCAACGTTGCTCAGTACGCGCTGACGTTGGCAGCTGCCCGCGCCGCGTTCGCGACGCTGGCTCCGTTGCTCGGGTCTGACGAGCACGGCGTCACGATGCTCGGCGGATACGTTCCGATGAGCGCGCAGACCGGCGTGCTCGTGGCCGCGTTGGCGGCCGGGACCGTCTTCTTCGTCGTCAACCAGCTGCTCACGTCCATGGTCATCGCGCTGGCCACCGGCGCTCCGATCTACGCGATGATCGTCGACGACTTCCGGTTCCAGGTGGCGACGTCGGGCGTGCTGGTGTCGTTGGGTCCGGTCGCGGCACTGGCGGCCACGCTCCAGCCGCTGATGGTCCCGCTGCTGGCAGCGCCCGTGCTGGCGGTGCACCGCAGCGCGGACCTGGCGCTGCAACGCCAGCGACAGGCGTACCACGACACGTTGACGGGGCTGGCCAACCGGGAGCTGTTCCGCGCCCGCGCCCAGGCGGCGATGGTCGAGGTGCAGCGCTCCGGAACAGCCGCGGCGGTCCTCATGATCGACCTGGACCACTTCAAGGAGATCAACGACACCTTGGGCCACCAGGTCGGCGACGACCTGATCCGCGAGGTGGCGCGGCGACTCGACGATGCCCGTCCGGTCGGTTCCACGGTGGCCCGCCTCGGCGGGGACGAGTTCGCGGTGCTGCTCGGCGAAGTGCCCGATGCCGCCGTCGCCGAAGGCGTCGCCGCGTACCTCCTCCAGGTCCTGAGTGCCCCCTTCGCGGCGGGTGGCGTGCGGCTGGTCGTCCAGGCGAGCATCGGGATCGCGTTGGCCCCGATCCACGGCGACGACGTGCACTCGCTGATGAAGCACGCAGACATCGCCCTCTACGAGGCCAAGCGCGAACGCGCCCGCTTCTCGTCGTACTCGCCGGAGGAGGACAACCACACGCCGCAGCGGTTGGCTCTGGTGGCCGACCTGCTGCAGGGCATCGACGACGGTCAGCTGTTCTGCGAGTTCCAGCCGCAGGTGGACGTGCGAACGGGTCGGATCGTCGGCGCGGAGGCCCTGGTGCGCTGGCAGCACCCGGTGCGCGGTCTGATCGGGCCCGACGACTTCATCGAACCCGCCGAGTCGGCCGGTCTGATCGCGCCGATCACCTGGTTCGTGATCGACGAGGCCTTGCGCGTGCAGCGCCGCTGGCGCGAACGCGGCCTTGACCTCGCGGTGTCGATCAACCTGTCGGTGCGCCACCTCACCGACATGGCGCTGCCCGACCGGATCAGTGCGGCTCTCGCCGATTGGGAGGTGCCCCCCGCGTCGCTGACGATCGAGGTCACCGAGAGCGGCGTCATGAACGACCCGCGCCGAGCCGGTGCCGTGCTGCAGCAGCTGCGGCTGCTCGGTGTGGGTGTGGCGATCGACGACTACGGCACGGGCAACACGTCGCTGACCTACCTGAAGCAGCTCGACATCACCGAGCTGAAGATCGACAAGTCGTTCATCACCCATCTGCGTGAGTCCGACGAGGACGCGATCATCGTGCGGTCGACCGTCGCGCTCGGCCGGGACCTCGGCCTGCGCATCGTCGCGGAAGGCGTCGAGGACGAAGCCACCCTCGAGTGGCTGCGCGGAACCGGTTGCGACCTGGTCCAGGGCTTCCACCTGGGCCGACCGATGTCGGCCGACCAACTGGAGGTCATCGCTGCCATGGGCCGGGCGCCGGCGCCGGCGCCGGTCCACCGGCCGGCCGAGGTCCCGGCTGCGCCGCCGGCGCTTCGTCTCGTCGAGAGCCACTGAGGCCGACCATGTTGGTCCTCGCCGCATGTCTGCTCGGCCTGGCGTCCCCGCTGGTCCTCGGTGGGGACCTTCGTCGGCTCGGCGGCATCAGGTTGCGCGCCGTCTGGCTTCCGGTCGCGGCGCTGGCCGCCCAGGTCGTCATCATCGAGATCGTCCCCGACGGTGCTCATCCGGTGCTCGTCGGTGTCCACCTGGGCACCTACGTGGCTGCCGGCGGCTTCATCTGGCTCAACCGATCGGTGCCGGGGCTGGTCCTCATCGGGGGCGGGGCGCTGCTCAACGGCGTGACGATCGCACTCAACGACGGCACCCTCCCCGCGTCGACCAACGCTGAGCGCCTCGCCGGAATCCACCAGTCGACCGGGTTCACCAACTCCGGGACCGTGGTTCATCCGGTGCTCCCGTGGCTCGGCGACGTCTTCGCCTGGCCGCAGCCCCTGCCCCTGGCCAACGTCTTCAGCGTCGGCGACCTGCTGATCGTCGTGGGCACCTGGTACGCCGCGATCCGCATCTGCGGCTCCCGGTGGACCGTCCCGGAGGCGGCCGAGCGAGCCACGGGTGACCTGACGGTCAGCGCCTGACGGCCAGCGCCCGACGAGATGGCCGGGATCGCGCCGTCGTAGGCTGGGCCTTGGTCCATCGCGGCTCGCGCTTGGCCCACGAAGCGGTCGTGACACTGACCCTGGAGGGACGTGTTCCACCCATGCGAATCCTGATGATCGGGGCCGGTGGAGTCGGCTCCGCGGTCGTTCCCATCGCAGCCCGCCGCCCGTTCTTCGAGCAGATGGTCGTCGCCGACTACTCGGTGCAGCGCGCACTTGCAGCAGTGGCACAGGCCGACGACCAGCGGTTCGTCGCCGCCCAGGTGGATGCCTCCGACGCCGGCGCGATCGCGAACCTCGTGCGCGAGCACGGGGCAACCCACGTGCTCAACGCGGTGGACCCTCGGTTCGTGCTGGAGATCTTCAACGGCGCGTTCGCAGGTGGGGCGCACTACCTCGACATGGCGATGTCGCTGTCGCACCCGCACCCGGACGAGCCGCACTCCCTGACCGGGGTCAAGCTCGGCGACGAGCAGTTCGCGGTGGCCGACCAGTGGGAGCAGGCGGATCGGCTCGCGTTGGTCGGGATCGGCGTCGAGCCAGGTCTGTCCGACGTCTTCGCCCGCTATGCCGCCGACGAGCTGTTCAGCGAGATCGACGAGGCCGGCGTCCGCGACGGCTCGAACCTCGTGGTGGCGGGCTACGACTTCGCGCCGTCGTTCTCCATCTGGACGACGATCGAGGAGTGCCTGAACCCGCCGGTGGTCTGGGAGAAGGACCGAGGCTGGTTCACCACTCCGCCGTTCTCCGAGCCCGAGGTCTTCGACTTCCCCGACGGCATCGGGCCGGTCGAGTGCGTCAACGTCGAGCACGAAGAGGTTCTGCTGATCCCGAGATGGGTCGACTGCAAGCGAGCCACGTTCAAGTACGGCCTGGGCAGCGAGTTCATCAACGTGCTGCAGGTGATCCACACGCTCGGTCTCGACCGCACCGCGAAGGTCGGCGTCGGCGGCGTGCAGGTGAGCCCGCGGGACGTGGTCGCCGCGATCCTTCCCGACCCGGCGACGCTCGGCGACAAGATGAGCGGCAAGACCTGTGCCGGAACCTGGGTGACCGGCACGGGCAAGGACGGTCGGCCGCGTCAGGTGTACCTCTACCACGTGGTCGACAACGAGTGGTCGATGAAGGAGTACGGCTCACAGGCGGTGGTGTGGCAGACCGCGATCAACCCGGTCGTTGCTCTGGAACTGCTGGCCGGTGGCACCTGGTCGGGCGCCGGCGTCCTCGGGCCCGAGGCGTTCGCGCCGAAGCCGTTCCTCGACAAACTCGTCGAGTACGGCAGCCCGTGGGGCATGCGCGAGGAGAGCCCCAGACCAGCCTGACGCGTGCCTGACGGCGCCGACCGGCTCAGGTGCCGGCGTCGGGATCGTGGGGGTGCGGGTGGTGGTGCTCCTCCCGCGCCTCCTCCTCCGCCTGGCGCAGCTGCTCGACCGTGGCGGGCGGTTCGACCAGCACCTCCTGGCTCATGCTGTCGGGCAGGACCGGAAGGCCCTCGGTGGGTTCGGGCGTGAGCGGCTCGACGAAGGTGTCACGGCTCAGGACCGTGCCGGCGAAGAAGGCGGGCGACCGGAACTTGGTGACGAACATCAGCACCACGCCGAGCAGCAGCGATCCCACCGAGATCACGAAGATGCCGCCGATGTCCAGCCCGAAGATCGTGAAGACGCTCTCGGAGTTTGCCGGGTTGTAGTCATCGATCGCGGTCTTGACGAACGCGGCGAGCAGAATGATTCCCCCGAGCAGTGGCAGCAGGATCCGCACCGAGAACGCCCGGACCCCCGACCCCCAGTTGCGTCGGAACACCCAGGCGCACGCGAACCCGGTGAGTCCGTAGTAGAACGCGATGAGCAGACCCACCGCCGAGGCCGAGTCCGACAGCACGGTGGTCGACACGGCGGCGAGGCCCACGTAGAACACGATCGAGACCACGCCCATGACGATGGTCGAGACCGACGGCGTCAGGTACTTCGGGTGGATCTTGGCGAACGACGGCGGGAGCGCCTCGTAGGCGGCCATCGACAACGTCGTGCGCGCCGTCGGCAGGATCGTGGTCTGCGTCGACGCAGCGGCCGACGTGAGCACCGCGAAGATGACGATCTTGCCAAAGGTCGTGCCCAGCACTTCGTTGCCGAGCACGCCCAACACGTCGTCGGAGTTCGAGATCGCGTCCGGGCCGCTGTACGAGATCGCTGCGACGGACACGATCGCGTAGATCAGCAGCAGGAGGACGGTGGAGATGACGGCTGCCCGTCCGGGTGTCCGCTTGGCGTCGTCGCTCTCCTCGTTCACGGCGACCGCCGTGTCCCAACCCCAGTAGATGAAGACGGCCAGCAGGATTGCCCCGGAGAACGCGCTGATCGAGCCGATCTTGAACGGGTTGAACCAGGTCAGCGAGGGATCGACGGCAGTGGCCGGGGCGCGACCCGAGTAGACGTCGAACAGCGCGACTGCGGCGAAGATGAGCAGCGCGATGATCTCGACGACGAGCAGGAAGTACTGCAGTCGCGCGGAGACCTCGATGCCGCGGTAGGAGATGTAGGTGAGTACGACGATCCACAGCACGCCGACCACGGTCACCCAGAAGGTGCTGGTCGCGAGCCCGTCGGCCCCGAACAGCAGGAAGCCGTAGCTGCCCGCGATCTGGGCCAGGCTGGCCATGACGATGACGTCGGCGGCGATGATGCCCCAGCCGCCCATCCAGCCCGTGATCGGACCGAACGCCTTCGTCGCCCAGGTGAACGTGGTGCCGCAGTCGGGCACCACCGAGTTGAGCTCGCGGTAGGCGTAGGCGATGAACAGCATGGGCACGAACGCGAGCAGCATCACCGCGGGGCTCTGGAAGCCGACGATGGCGATGAGGAAGCCGAGCGTCGCCGCGATGCTGTAGCCGGGGGCCGTGGACGAGACGCCGATCACGACCAGCGACAGCAGGCCGAGGGTCCCCTTCCGCAGCCCCTTGTCCTCGCCGCCGGCGGCACCGCCGGGGATCGGGACGGGGACTCCACCCGTGGTGGTCGACGAGCTCATACCTGCCTCCTGGTTGCCGCCTGCAGCAGCGCCGCCCCCGTGGCCCTGGGTGAGCCTAGGGGGAAGCAACCGGGTCGGTCAGGAGAATCGGGCTACGCCACCGACGCGAAGGCCTTGTCGATGATGCCCAGGGCTTCCTCCAGGAGGGCTTCGGGCATGACCAACGGCGGCAGGAAGCGCAGGACGTTCCCGTAGGTGCCCGCGGTGAGCACGAGGACACCCTCGCTGTGACAGAACTTGATGACCGCGGCGGTCACCTCGGTGTCGGGCTCCAGCGTCCCGGGTTTGACCAGCTCGATGGCGAGCATGGCGCCGCGGCCACGGACGTCGCCGATCACGGCGTACTTGGCCTGCATCTCGTGCAGCCGGGGAAGCATGATCTCGCCGATCCGGCGGGCCTTGGCGGCCAGGTCGAGCTCCTCCATCGTCCGGATCGCCCCGAGCGCAGCCGCGCAGGCGATCGGGTTGCCGCCGTAGGTTCCGCCAAGCCCGCCGGCGTGCACCGCGTCCATGATCTCGGCGCGGCCTGTGACGGCGGCCAGCGGAAGGCCGCCGGCGATTCCCTTGGCGGTGGTGATCAGGTCGGGCACCACGCCCTCGTGCTCGCAGGCGAACATCTGGCCGGTGCGCGCGAAACCGGTCTGGATCTCGTCGGCGATGAACACGATGCCGTTGGCCTTGGCGTAGTCGGCCAGGCCGGGCAGGAAGCCCTCGCCGGGGACGATGAAGCCGCCCTCGCCGGCGATCGGCTCGATCAAGATGGCAGCCACCTGGTCGGCGCCGATCTCCTTGTCGATCTTGGTGATCACCTCGGCCAGCGCCTCGGACCCGGCGTTCTCCGGACCACTGGGCCAGCGGAACGGGTAGGCCAGCGGCATCCGGTAGATCTCGCCGGCGAACGGCCCGAACCCGTACTT